>Ga0070741_10015821_pt1 | contig 12705 bp, 9 predicted proteins | sample Coa_R1_4_FD_66440 | JGI IMG/M metagenome (GOLD analysis project Ga0070741, IMG submission 66440) | Surface soil microbial communities from Centralia Pennsylvania, which are recovering from an underground coalmine fire - Coalmine... | ecosystem: Environmental > Terrestrial > Soil > Unclassified ...
TCGAAACAGCGTAGGCGGGAAAAGACGGGTGACGGAGTGCAACCACGCCGGCATGCGCCGGGGTCTCGCATTCTGTCCTTAACTCGATATACACAAGAATCTTCAGGCGGCGCAAGGTTGGGTCTTGTGCGCGAGCAACACACAGCTTAAAATCCGCCACAACGCCATGAAAAAATATTGTGTCCAGAAGTTGCTCCGCAGTGCCGCATTCCTATTCCTGGTTGGACTGATGGGGTTGGCGCAAGCGGCCCGGACCCAGACCGCCCCCGGTGAAACGCGCGCCGGTGGCGCCGCAACCGAGGGTGGGAAGGGAGCCGTCGAAACCGCTGCCGTAACGGTGGCGGCGGCGCGACAGGGCGCTTCCTTCCTGGTCATCGGCCCGGGAGATGAGGTGGACGTGAACGTTTACGGAGCGCCCGATCTTTCGGGGCACCTCCGGGTAGGCAGCGACGGCAATATTTCGCTTCCCCTGGTGGGCTATGTTCGGGTTGCCGGCCTGACCAGCAACCAGGCGCAACAGGCGATAAGTGAGCAGTTGCAGGAAAGAAACATCGTCAAGACGCCACAGGTTTCGGTGTTTGTAAAGGAATACACGAACAGCGAAATTTCCGTAGCTGGGGAGGTGGCAAAACCGGGTGTCTTCTCGGTGCTGGGGCCCCATCGTCTGCTGGACGTACTGGAGGCGGCAGGCGGATTGACGGACAAGGCATCTGACACCATTACGATTTCGCATCGCGGAACCGACCAGTTGACCACGGTGCATCTGTCCAACGACCCAGCGGTGACAGCGCATGCCAATGTAGAGCTGCAGCCGGGCGACACGGTGGTGGTGCCCAAGGCCGGCATCGTGTACGTGCTGGGAGAAGTCGGCAGGCCGGGCGGGTACGCCCTGAATGCCAGCGGTGGAGTGACGCTCCTGCAGGTGCTGGCGGCGGCCGGCGGAACTACGCAACTGGCTTCCCTATCGGGCACGAAAATGGTGCGCCGCACTTCCTCCGGGCTGAAGGAAATTCCGGTGCCCATGAAAAACCTGCTGCATGCCAAAGTGGCTGATTTCCCCATGCAGCCCGGTGACATAATCTACGTTCCCAGCAGCCGGGTGAAGTCGGCGCTGAACGCGGGAGCGCTGGTGAGCTCCGCCGGGGCGGCGGCCGTTTACCGCATCCCCTGATGCGTGAGTGAAGCTTCACGCGCAGCGCCTCAGTCGCGAGTCTCGTAAACCCACATCTCGGCGCCCCGGTTGGCGCGCGCCGGAACCGCCACATAAAGGCTGTTGTGCTTTCCTACCTGCCCAAAGTAGGCGCTGGTGCGGGCTCCGATGGCGCTGGGAATCTTGGCAATGCGGGCATAGTGGTCGGCGTCAATCTGCTGGAAGACAAAGATAAAACCTTCGCCGCCGGGGACATAAATGCGCCTGCGGGTGGCGTCGTACCACATGTCGTCGGTATCGGCGGCTCCGGGCAGGCTGGCGACCTGTTTGCCTGAATCCATATCCAGCACCAGCAACCGCGCCGGCCTGCGCGCGGCGACAAAAACCCGATGATGCTCCTCGTCCAGAGCCATGGGGAAATTGGTCCCGGCATCGGTGAGCTGCCACTTGGCGATTTTGCCCGTCTTCCGGTTGATGACCGCGACCTGGCTGATGGAGGCCAGGTTCACAAAAATCCGCGAGCCCCCCTGCTCCAGCTGAAAAGATTCGGGATGGGCGCCGAGCTGGAAGTCCTGGCCGATGCGCTGGCTGGTGGCGGCGTCGAAGGCGCCGATAGCTCCGTCGCCGTAGCCCACGTATACGCGCCTGCTGGCCGGATCGTAACGCAGTTGATCGGCGTCGTCGGGGAACTTGACGGTGGCGATAGGTTGGTAAGTATCGCCATCAAAAATCTGGCAAGCGCCGGTTCCGCTGTTGGAGACCACAATGCGGTTGCTCTCGGGAATGTAGGCCACGCCCTGGGGTTCGTCCAAGCCGCCGCGAATGGTGTGAATGCGGGTGGCCCGGTGGACATCCATGACTTCCACGGTGTCGTTGCCATAAACCGCGGCGAATATGCGCCCCCGCTTCACGTCCACGGTCATGTGGTCGAAGCGGCCCTCGGCTCCGGGCAGGGGAATAATGCGCACCAGCACCAGAGGCTGAGATTCTTCGTTAGCGGGAATCTCCTGGGTAGCAGCCGCAAGGCACAGGGCCAGGCAGAGAAAGAAGGAGAGCACGCCGGCTTGCCCACGAAGCGGTAGCCGGAAGGCGGCGATTTCGCGGCGAGAGTTGTTTGGATCAGCTTGGAAGCTTGTTTTCACGTATGCCACCGGCCAACATAAATAAGAACAACCACGGCGCATGCTAATAGGGGACATATTAACCGGAGCTTAATGCCAAAAGATCCCAGCCCTGCCAGTTTCTGCGGGAGAAGGGCGTCTCATTTTCCAGGCGGTTCATGAAAATGGAAGTTCTGATGGTCATGGCATAAGGTGAAACTTGGCTGGTGCTGCTGGCTTTAAGCTCGGGTTAAGCTACTGGGGGATAGCGTGGTCGCCGGCTTGAGCACGGGGGGTTAGCCATGGCAGATGCAGCCGTTTCGATGGAGGAGCGGGCCAACCGCCGCAATGCTGTTCTGGCCGCGTTTCTAGGCTGGACCCTGGATGCTTTCGATTTCTTCATTCTGGTGATGGTGCTGCCCACGGTGGCGGCCGAGTTTCACCGTTCCATTCCCGCGATCGCCCTGACCCTGACCGCGACCCTGGCCACCCGCCCTGTGGGCGCGCTTATCTTCGGCCTGCTGGCCGACCGCTACGGCCGCCGTATTCCCCTGATGATTGATTTGATCTTCTATTCCGTGGTGGAAGTGCTTTCCGGCCTGGCGCCGACCTATGCCAGCTTTCTGGTGCTGCGGCTCATCTACGGGGTCGGCATGGGAGGAGAGTGGGGCGTGGGCGCTTCGCTGGCCATGGAATCCATACCCGCCAAGTCGCGCGGCTGGATCTCCGGCCTGTTGCAGGAAGGCTACGCGGCCGGCTACCTGCTGGCGGCGGTGGTTTACTACGTTGTGTTTCCGCATTGGGGCTGGCGTCCGATGTTTTTTATAGGCGGCTTGCCCGCGCTGCTGGCCCTGTTCATTCGCTCCAAAGTCAAGGAAAGCCAGGTGTGGCGCGAATCACGCACCGACTGGGGCACCTACCGCCGCGCCGTGGTGAAAAACTGGCGGCTGTTTGCCTACCTGGTGGTGCTGATGGCGGGCATGAACGCGATTTCCCATGGGACGCAGGATTTGTATCCCACTTTCTTGCGCCGCCACTATGAGCTCGGGGTGCACGCGATTGCGACCATCACGATTATTTCTATGGTGGGAGCAATCTGCGGCGGCCTGGTATTCGGATTGTTTTCCGATGTCCTGGGGCGCCGGCGAGCGATGATTGCCGCAATTGTTGCCGGTACGGTCCTGATCCCGCTCTGGATTCTGGAGGCCCGGGTGGCACTTATCGCGTTGGGAGCATTCCTGATGCAGTTCATGGTGCAAGGCGCATGGGGCATCATTCCCGCCCATATCAACGAACTCTCTCCCGACCAACTGCGCGGTTTCTTTCCCGGGTTCGCTTATCAGTTGGGAGTGCTATGCGCATCGGCAGTGGCTTATGTCGAATCCATATTTGCGGAGCGGTTCAGCTACACCCAATCGCTGGGATTTTCCATGCTGATTCTGTTCACGTTCACCGCAGTCGTAGTGGCGCTCGGACCGGAAAAGAAAGGACTACCCTTCGGCATAGGCAAGACGGTGGCCGCGGAAGCGCGGGAGTAATGAACAGCGCCGCAGCCAGAGAATTTGCGGTTGCGCCGGAGATCAGCCAGCGGCCGCGGAACTGGGCGCCGCTGAAGTGGCAGCCGGGACTCCGGTTGGGCGCCGGGCGAGCAGCGGCAATGCCAGGGAGACAAGCATGACCACCGCAATCACGTATATGGCGCTATCAAAGCGCCCGGTTGCTTGGTGCAGGCGCGCAATCATGATGGGGGAAGGAATCGCCGCCGCTCCCCATGCCAGCAGGATGATTCCGTAAATTCCACCCATATATCTGGCGCCGAAAAAATCAGCAGTGAAGGAGGGCATGGTCCCGAAACCGCCGCCGTAGCAAAGGCCGATGAGGGCGAAGGCGGCGCTGAACCAGGTCAGGTTGTGGATTCTGGGCAAGGAGAAAAAGATGATGACCTGGATGGCGTACAACAAGAAATACACTCGCGCCCGCCCCAGGTGATCGGACACCCAGGCCCAGAAGACGCGCCCGGTGCCATTAAAAATGGAAATCAGGCCCACCATGCCGGCAGCTGCCACCGGCGTCATCCCCACCAACTGCTGCGCCATGGGGGAGGCTTGGCTGATGATCATGATGCCGGCCGATACGTTGAGAAACAGCATGGCCCACAACAGCCAGAATTGCCAGGTGGCCATGGCCTGGCGCACGGTGTAATCGTAGCTGGTGGCCGCCTTGGCCACAGCGGAGCGAGGTTCCCAGCCGGCGGGACGCCAGCCCTGCGGCGGATTAGCGTAGAACTGCGCCGCCGCCACCACCAGCACCAGATAAACAATGCCCAGGCTCCAGAAAGTGGCGGGCACGCCGAAGGCGAGGATTTCGCGGGCTGCGACGGGGCTCATGATGAGAGCACCGGCGCCGTAGCCGCAGACCGCTACTCCGGTCATCAGTCCGCGCCGCTCCGGAAACCACTTGACCAGCGTGGCTACCGGGCAGATGTACCCCATACCCATGCCGACCCCGGTGAGCACGCCATAAGCGATATACAGGCCGTTGAGGGAATGATGCGTGGCGGAAACGCCGGCCAGCATATAGCCGATGCCATAAATGAGACCGGCGAGGGTGGCCACTTTCCGCGGCCCGACCTTGTCCTGCCACAAACCGCCAATAATCGTGCCCACCCCGAGAAAGAAGATAGCCAGGGTGAAATTGAGCTGCACCTGGGTTTCCGACCAATGCTCCGCCCGCATGAGGGGAATCTTGAAAACGCTCCAGCCATAAACAGCACCCAGGCAGATCTGCATGATGACAGCGGCTACGGCAATGCCCCAGCGGTTTGGGAGGCGGTTCGAACTCATTGAAGGGGCTCCTTCTTGAGTGCGGCAAATTTACTTGTGACTAAGGGGCCCAGCCACCGCTACACCGGAAGGATCCTGGTCGGTCACCGCGGCTAAAGCGTGCGGTTCCCCAACCACCACTTCGACGCAGGCGTTGTAATCGGGCACGCCGCTGGGGTCGAGCCGGCCGGCCGGAATCAGCACGTTGGCTTCCGGCCAATGCGCCTGCAGGGAGCCAGGCTTGATGCGATCAATCTTGACCCGCCCGCGAAATTCGCCCAACTGGTTGCGAAGGGTGATGGCATCACCGTCGCGCAAGCCCAGGCGCTGCGCATCCTCGGTGGACATGAAGATGCGGTCGCGTGTGGCCCCGGTGAGTGGGTCCATTTCCGCCAGCAGCATGCTGTTGAACTGCTTGCCCCGGCGGGTGGATAACAGGGACTGGCCCGGGGGCACTTTCTCCTCGGGCAGGTCCACGGCACTAAAGTGGCCTTTGCCATCCGGGGTGAGGAAGCGCTCGGTCAGCAAGCGCCGGCCGCCATACTGGAAGCTGTCGCCTTTTTTGCGCAGGTTGGCGATGCCCTTGTAGGAGGGGCAGACGCGGTCAATTTCTTCCCGGATGTCCTGCGTGTCTTTCCAGGGAAATGCCTTGGCGGCGCGCTCCGGGGCGATGTTGCGCGCCACCAGCACGGGAATTTCCCACTCGTCGCGGGCCTCGCCCGGGCGCGGGCCGGGGATTTCCGGGCTGTAGATGACGCGGCGCTCGGTGCTGGTTTCGGTGCCGCCGCCGCGCTGCTCGTAGCGGGTGCGGGCGGGGAGCAGGATGACCGTGTCCTCCGGGTCCACCAGCATGGTGGGGTTAGGCACGATGTCCTGATGGATGCGCAGCTTGATGCGGCGCAGGGCCTGGTGGACCAGCTCCGGTTCGGGCAGGGTCTGCTTGAAGTTGCCGCCGCTCTGCCACAGGGCATCAATTTCTCCCTGGCCGGCGGCATGCACCATTTGGGAGGCGGTTAGACCTTTCCAAGCTGGCGGCTCGAAGCCCCACATATGGGGTTCAGCAAAGAGGCGTGCATTCTCCTCGGTGACCGCCGAACCCATGACGTAAGCACCGGGCATGCCGCCCATTTCGGCGCCTCCCTGCACGCCGCTGTGGCCGCGGATTGGCATCAGTCCGGTGTGCGGGCGGCCCACGTTTCCCTTGGCCAGTTGCAGGTTGACCAGGGCACGCACATTATCACTGCCGTAGCGGTGCTGGGTAATGCCCATGCTCCACACCACCACCGCGCTGCTCGCTTTGCCGAAGGCCTCCGCGAAGCGCAGCATATCGGCGCGGGCGAGGCCGGAGCCGCGCTCCAGTTCTTCCCAGGAGAGGCTTCGTACTTTGGCTTCCAGTTCGTCCCAGCCCAGGGTGCGCGCGGCGATGAACTCGCGGTCCACCCAGCCGTTCTCGATCAGGAACTTGAGGACCCCATAAACAAAGGCAATGTCTCCTCCGGCATGGACGGGAAAGAAATCATCCCCCAGGCGCGTGCCGAACAGGGCGCTGCGCACCACCGAGGGCACCCAGTAGCGCTCCAGGCCGGGCTCCAGGTAAGGGTTGACCATGAATATCCTGGTGCCCGCCTGCTTGGCGTAGTAGAGGTACTTGGTGGTGACGGGTTGGTTGTTGGCGGGGTTGCTGCCCACAAAAACAATCAAGTCGCTTCCGATCCAGTCGCTGTAGGAGCAGGTGGTGGCGGCGCAGCCGACGGTGGCATTCAGCGCCGCGGTGCTGGGGGCATGGCAGATGCGGGCGCTGGTGTCCACGTGGTTGGTGCCGAGAAAGCGCGCTACTTTCTGGTGGGCGTAGTAGGCCTCGTTGGTCAGGCCGCGGGAGGTGATGTACCAGGCAATGCGGCGCGGGTCCATGCCGCGCAGTTGTCCGGCAGCCGTGGTGATTGCTTCGTCCCAGGATATCCGGCGGAACCCTTTTTCGCCTCGGCGGCGGATCATGGGAACAGCCAGGCGGCCCAGCTTGCGCAGCTGTTTTTCCGACAAACCGCGCAACTTCTCTACATCTTCCAGTTGGCGCCAGTCCATGGCGGGCATGGTGTTCAGGCGCAGCAATTGCAGGCGCACGGCGCAAAGATGGACGCCCTTCATGGTCCAATCGCGCATGCCCTTGGTGCCGAGGGAGCAGCCGTCGCAGCAACCATTGTTCAAAATGCGCCAGGCGTAGCCCAGGTTGTCGCGGTTTTCCCATAGGGTGGAGGCGATGTCCTTGTAGGCGTTGGGATGCTGCTCGGTGACGCCATAAGGGATGAGGCTGACCCACTGGCGCTTGCCGCGAATGGCGGCTTCCTTACTCATCCGCATTCTCCTGACGTCTGGCTCGATGTGAAGGCTATTCGCAGCCCCAATCCGCATGCGGCTGTCCTTCGGCTCTATATGCCGGGCCAGCGGCGCGAGTGAGGCAAACGATATCTTGGAAGAGCCTGGTTTGCAACCCGCAGCCGCCGCGACTGACCGTGGAGCGCGCTTGCATCGGGCGGGGTCTGGAGTTATCGTTTGCGGCGAAATTCAGGAAGCCGACATGTCTCTTGAAATGAGCACACGCAACGTGGCCGGCGGCAGTGTTCTGGTGTGCAGCGGCCGAATCGTGCTGGGCGAGGAGTCGGCCAAGCTGCGGCATGTAGTGAAGGAAGCACTGGGTGAGTGCAAATACATTGTGCTCGACCTGAGAAGTGTCACTCATATAGACAGCACGGGCCTGGGCGTGCTCGCCGGGCTGCACGCTTCCGCCCGCCAGGCAGGAGGCGGGATCAAATTGGCTAACCTGAACCCTCGTCTGCGGGATGTGCTCGGCATTACCAGGCTGCTTACGATTTTTGAAGTCTTCGATAGCGCGGAAGACGCCGCCGGGACGTTCAACCCGCTGGCAGGTCAAGCCGCGCCGGAAGAATATTAGCCGTCGAGCCATCCTTCGACCCGCGGAATCTGCGCCGCAGGGCCACGCTTGCAGATGATGCGGCGTTGCGGCTTAAGCTTTCCTTAACCTGAATGAAATTATTTTCTAGGCGGCGCAACAGCAGAGTTCAGGGGCTGGCCGCGGTGGAAACGCCCAAGCAGTATAGAGTGGCTGTTCCGGGAGGATGAAATGAGCCAGAAGAAGGACAACCCGCAAGACTGGACAAGACGTGAGCTGCTGGGCGGAGCGTCACTGGCCGCGGCCGGGATAGCCGCCGTGTCGCTGGCCAAGCCTGTTCCCGCGCAGGCGGCTCCGCGCAGCGGCGCCAAGCACGCTCCCCTGGAGAATTTCAAATACGATATCGAGAGCTCGAAGGGCTGGCTTGGTCCGGGAGGTTCCGCCAAGGAAGCCAACGTGGAAGAGTTTCCTGTTTCGGAAAGCATGGCCGGCGTTTCCATGCGACTGAAGCCGGGAGGGTTGCGGGAACTGCATTGGCACGCCGTGGCGGCGGAGTGGGCCTACGTTATCAAGGGCAATATTCGCGCCACCGTGATTGCTCCCAATGGCCAGGCGGAATCGGCCGACTTCGGACCGGGGGACGTCTGGTACTTCCCCAAGGGACACGGACATGCCCTGCAATGCCTGGGCCCGGAAGACGCGCACTTCATCCTGGTTTTTGACGACGGGAATTTTTCCGAGTTCGGAACGTTCAGCATCACCGACTGGATCGGCCATACGCCGCCCCAGGTCCTGGCCCGCAACCTGGGGTTGCCGCAGCCGGTCTTCGCGAGCATGGCCAAAGCGGAAGCCTACATCATTCCCGGCAAGGTGCCGCCCGCCGTCCCGGAAGGCCTGCGCAATGGCAACCCCAACGAAAACCAGTTTCCGCACAAGTTTCGACTGGGCGCCATGCAGCCGCGCAAATTTCCCGGGGGCGAGGAACGCATTGTTTCTTCCCTGGAGTTTCCCATCCAGACCACACTCACCGGAGTTATCCAGGACCTGAAGCCGGGCGGGCTGCGAGAGATGCACTGGCATCCTAATGCAGACGAGTGGCAGTTCTACATCTCCGGCAAGTCGCGGGTTACGATCTTTGGCGCCCACGGCCGCACCGCCACGGAAGAGTTCGCCCCCGGCCAGATAGCATTCATCAAACAGGGATTCGGCCACTTCGTGGAACAGGTTGGAAACGAGCCTACCAGGATCCTGATCCTGTTCAACAGCCCGGTGTACCAGGAGATTTCCATTTCCGCATGGCTGGCGGCTAATCCGCCTTCGCTTATCGCCGACAACTTTGGCTTGTCGCCAGCGCAGGTAGCGCAGTTGCCAAAAGGAGCTATCGGCATCATCGCCTGAAGGCAGCCCACAGTCCGAAGGGCGAGGAGAGCGGAAGGAAGAACTGCTGCCTCCAGCATTAGGAAAAAGGCTTCCCATCTGTCATCATCAGAACTCACCTAAGTTGGTTGGAGGAGAGCAAAGTTGAGCGAGACCCTGACGAAGAAGCGTCTGGTGGTGCTGGGCGCGGGGAAAATGGGCGGCATCCTGCTGCAAGCGTTTCTGAAGAGCGGAGTGGTTGCGGCGGAGAATCTGTCCGCCACGGTGGCGCACCAGGAGCGCGCCAAGGAACTGGCGCGGCGATGGAGCATTCCGGTGACGTGCGATAACCGGGCGGCGGTGAAATCCGCGGACATTATTCTGCTGGGCGTGAAGCCCCAGGCGGTGGGCGAAGTGCTGCAGGAAATCCGGCCTGAAACTGGTTCCGAGCAGTTGGTGATATCCGTAGCTGCCTCCGTGCCCACCGGGTACATCGAAGAGCGCTTGCCGGCCAAGGTGCCGGTGGTTCGCGCCATGCCCAATACTCCGGCTATGGTAGGAGCAGGCATCACCGGTGTGTGCGCCGGTTCGTGTGCCACCAGCCAGCACGTGCACACGGCATGCAAGCTGTTCGAGACGGTGGGCAGAACGGTGACCGTGGACGAAAAACACATGGATGCGGTAACCGGGCTCTCCGCCAGCGGACCCGCCTTCATTTATATCGTTCTGGAATCGCTGGCCGAGGCGGGCGTGAAAGTGGGTTTGCCGCGCGACCTTGCCACCCTGCTGGCGGCCCAGACCACCCTCGGCGCTTCCCGCGTGGTGCTGGAAACCGGCAGCCATCCCGCCCTCCTCAAAGACGCGGTAACCACGCCGGCGGGCTGCACCATTGACGGCATTCTCGAGCTGGAGGAAGGCAAGCTGCGGGTCACCTTGATCAAGGCGGTGGTGAAGGCGACGCAGCGGGCCAAAGAGCTGCTATTTGCGTGACAGCGGCGGGCGCACGAAGGTAATTCATCGAAATTCGCGACCCACGCGGCTGGCACAGAAGGTGCGCACCAGCGCCTGTAATGTCCTTGGAGTGCTCATCCTCAGGGATGAGTCAAGACTGCACCCTTGCCAGTTAAGCGCCCGATTTCCGCTTGTGCGCGATCGTGAACTGGGCCACGAACGGCTTCGAAATAGCGGAGCGCGGCGGCAGAGTCCCCCCTCTGCTCGCTGGCATATCCGACAATCAGGTTGCGCTCATTCGCAGAGGGCACATTGAGCAGGACCAAACCTGCTGGCAATTGGGAGGGCCGCAGGGCAAGCAGGAACGTGTAATTGGCGTACGCCGCATTGTAAGCAAGTACGTTGCCTTTGGGCGTGGCATATTCCAGATAGGGATGAGAGTCAGTGGAAACGTAATGGCTGTGGGGGCCGCCTCCGTCGGGAAGAAAGGAGATGGCCTTGTGCATGGATTCATCGTAAAGCATGATCTCACCCAGAAACGAGGCGACTGAAGGGATACCCAGACGCTGCTCCTGAAGACGAATGTGGGGATCTCGGTCGAGGCGCTCGGATTTGGCAAAATCGAAGGCCAGGGGAGAGCGCGAGGCCAGAAGGACGCCCTGGCCAGGTCCAACGAAGAAGGCGAGGTGGGGAAAGACCTGGGCGGCCGTGTTAAAGATGGTGAGCAGATCGCGCCGGCGCATGTGGTGAAGCTGGACCCACTGTTGCAGAACGCCGCCGCGGGCGAGGTGATCGCGGCAAAGCTCGTAGAATTCGCGATTGTACAGATCGGCTTCTCCGCTGATCCAAATGGAGGTGATCTCCACTGTGATCAGGTCATACTGAGCGCGCGACAGCAGAAGGAAGTTACGGCCGTCGGTAAGGTTCACTCTCACCCGCGGGTCATTTTGCAGAACTCCACCGTTCACATCGGAGAACCATAGGCTTGAGGCCTGGACGATATGGGGCGCTAGTTCGGCCACATCAATGTACTGAAAGGGAAACGAAGACACGACATGCAAGGTGTTGCCCGTCCCCAGTCCGATAACCAGAGCCCGGTGATATTGAGCGGCAAAAATGGCTGGAATGAGTGCAAAGCGGATTTGAGACTGGATTTGGTCGCCATTGTCACCCTGAAACTTGGCATTCGAGAGAAGGGTGCGGACCGTCCCGGTCTCGATGACGCTGCTCAGCCCGCCCTGCACATCCTCGCGGGAATAGAGAACCCTGTCCACCTTCTGCGCGGGGGCGAAGTATACGTAGGAACCTCGGAGCAAGGTGCGAAAATCCCAGCGTGGCAGGAACAAGCCGGCGAGGAGCAAGGCACAGACGCTGCCCGCTAACATCATCTTCTTGCCTGGCGACAGGCTCAGCAGAATAAGAGCGACGGCCATTCCGAGCAGGAGATCGAACGAGGCGAGCATCCGGAGAGTTACTTCCGATCCGAGACGAGGGAGCACCAGGAAACCGGTCAGAACCGACCCGCTGATCGCTCCCAGGGTGTTGGCGGCGTAAATGGCGCCCACGCTGGAGGCAGCGGCCACGTCATCGCCGCTACCCCCCATACTGAGGAGGAGAGGAAAACTCACGCCCAGCAAAATGGCAGGGACAATCAGGAGGTAGAAACAGGAGAAGAACCGGACCAGTTCGCTGGTAATGAAATTTGCGCCGGCAGAGCGAAAGAGCAGGAAGCCGGAGCCTACGATCAGCAAAAACAGAGCGCTGGCAAGGCCAAACTGAGCCCGGGACGCGGCCTGACGACTGTTGTTCATGGCTCTGGTCCAGACCATGCGAAAAACGAACAGACCGCCGACGCCTGCCAGCAGAACACCACGAAGACTGTGCTCGAACACGTAATTCATCCGTCCCCAGAGAGGCACGGTCGCGAACACCGCTACTCCCAGCAATAACTGCGAAGCGGCCAGAGCGGGCGCCCACAGCCGCTCCTGCTGCAGACGTCGGGAAACGAGTTGCGCTCCTAACCCCAAGCCGCACAGGACCGTGAACAGCATGGTGCCGAAGGCATAGACGGTACTGCCGATTGTGAAAGCCTGCACATGCGACCACAGGACTTCATAACCCAGAGCGACACTCCCGGTGAGAAAGGCGAGAACAAGCATCCAGTGGCGCGAGGGCGAGGCAGCAGAGCTCGGCCGCGCCGTCGGCATGGATCTGCCAAGGAAGCTCTCCTCGCGAACACACAGCAGCAGCGCGGCCGTGGCAATGGCAGCATCAGCGGCGCAGGCGCTCCAGATGGTTGCCTTTACTCCCAAGGCCGGAATCAGCGCGTAGGTTGAAAGCAGGGTGCCCAGAGCCGCACCCACAGTATTCCAGCCATAGAGACGGTTGATTTCCGCTTCTTTCCCCAGCCGCGTCGCG
>Ga0070741_10015822_pt1 | contig 12705 bp, 14 predicted proteins | sample Coa_R1_4_FD_66440 | JGI IMG/M metagenome (GOLD analysis project Ga0070741, IMG submission 66440) | Surface soil microbial communities from Centralia Pennsylvania, which are recovering from an underground coalmine fire - Coalmine... | ecosystem: Environmental > Terrestrial > Soil > Unclassified ...
TGGGTGGCCTGCTCATCGGGTTCGTAGCCGGGAGAAAACGTTCGATCGGCACGGCTGCACTGCTGCTGGCGGGATTCGCAGCTTGCGCGGTGGGCATCGGCGCCGCTCCCACGGCTCTGGTTCTGTTCGGCTTTTCGGCAGGCTTCGAGGTCATGCGGCAGTTCATGCGCTGGGTGCAGACAGGATACTTGTCGGAAAACGTTTCCGAAGAGCAGCGCTCATCGGCCATCGGCCTTTCGGTCACGCTCTCGGGGCTTGGTTCGTGGGCGTTTAATCTGCTGACGCGTCAACTGCAGTCGCCCGACGAGTCGCACTTCTCGTCGGCACTGCCTTTCTACATAGCGGCGGCGCTCGGCTTCACGGGTGTGGCGATTCTGCTTGCCGCCAGCTATCGACTGCGTACTCGCGCCGGAGAACCGGCTTGAACCTTTCGACCATCTATCGGGATGCGACCAGATGGTAAGCAGTGGGGAGGTATCCAAGCTGCACAGATACCTGGAAACATGTTTCCTGGACCATCCTTGCCAGTTCTGCGGTCCGCTGAGGGCTGACCAATGAAGGCGGCCCCGACACGCTGATGGCGGCGATCGGTGGGCGGCCGGCGTTCGGCACCGGCGCTCCCACACACCGGCAGCCCGGGACTACCTCTTCGTTATCCACCGCGTAGCCGTTCTTGCGCACGCGTTCCAGTTCCCTGTGAAGCGCGCTTATCGTTACTAGAGTGTTTGCGGTGAACCGATGAAGTGGGCCGACCTTGTTCCACTCCTTGCGGTCCTGAAACGCGAGAAGCGATTTGCCGATACCCGCTGCATGGGTTGGCACGATGCTGCCGATCTCGGAATGGAAATGATACATGCCGGGCATCGGTATGGCATCCACGATGACGGCCTTGCCGGATTGCCAAATCGCCAGATACGAGCTCGTCTGCACGCGCTCGGTAAGCCGCATGAGTGCGGGAAGCGCCGCACGGCGAATCGCCGATTGACGAAGATAGCCCGCGCCCACGGCGAACGCTTCCAGACCCAGGCTATAGCGGCGATCGGCGCCTTGCGACACAAATCCGTGACTCACTAACGTGGCCAGAACTCGGTGCGCCGTGCTGGGATGTAGCTTCATGGCTGCCGCGATCTCCTGAAGAGCCAGAGCGGAATTGGCGTTTGATAGCAGCCGCAGCGCTTCAAGACACCGTAACCCCGAGTTCAACGACCCTTTTCGAGGTGTTATGCGCACCACATCTAGCATAGCGTGTGCCGGCGGCGTATCCCGGTGCTGGCAGCGCTCAGGCGGGCTTCCACCGGATCAGATTAGCTCCCTTGCTCACGTACTTGCCGTAGGCGGTCAGGATCCGTCCGTCGTGTAGAAGCACCGAAGACAAGTGGCCGGTTTCACCGTTATACCAGTTCGTTCCGTCCAGAAATTCAAATTCGTCGAGCACGTATTTATGCGCTAGATCCCATGTCTGCCCGTTGTCCCTGCTGAGCAGCGCTTCGCAGCCCCTACGATAGCTCGTCAGTTTACCGTCCTGAATATCGTCGCGAACGATGAGGCTCATAAGTAAAGCGCCGCTCGCGAGCCGCAGCAGGTGCGCATGGTGACGGCCGGCATGGTACAGGAACCGGAGTGGAGACCAAGTCCGGCTGTCGTCTTTGGAAATCGACACGGCGGTGCCCTCCAGGCTGTCCTCATTTTTATATGCCAGATACTGAGCGGGAATGTCGGTGCGAAGAGCGGCAACAAGCCATCCGTTGGCTGCTCGAACCAGAGAGCCCTCGCTCACGCCCATTGCCATGCTTCCGGCGCCGTCTCGTTCGACCATGTCCTGCCTCCGTCCATGGACCACCGGAGTATACCGGTTGCCGGGTCGAGCGGCCATTTGTGTCCCTTCCGATAGCACCAGCCGAGCGCTCCAATACGGGTCGCCACACCCCGGTCGTCACGCTCCACGAGGAAATTTCCTTCTACGCCGAACGATTGGCCGTCAAGGGTAGTTTGAAGAGGCTGCCGCTCCGGCCAAGTGCGTCCATAGTCATGGCTGAAGTGCTGCATAATCGTCTTCCCCAGATCGGTCTGGAACATGAGCTGCCCTTTGCCCAAATAGGTGAGAGCCATCGGACGCCCGAGCGCGCCGGGCACCTCCAGGAATTCCGCCCAGGAGTCGCCGGCATCGCGGCTGAAGGCGACCACGGGCCTCTCGGGAGGCCGGCGGTCGGTGCTGCCGTCATGCCAACTCGCGGCAAGCGCCATTTCGCCGTTGTCCATGGCCGCGAGACCAAGAAAAACGTAGCGCCCGGTCGCACGATGCAGGAAGCGGAAGTCAGCCGGTTCCAGGGTCCACCCGCCGCGCCCGTCGCCCCGCTTGATCGAGTGCGGCCGCCAATTGAGCGGCTCTGGAAACCGCTCCGATCCCGTTTGCGCGACCGAGGTGTGTGTCGAGACCGCTCCGGCCAATAAGCCGAAGAAGGCGCGTCCTGTCTGCATGGGCCAGCCTTTCTGGCGCTCCTGGCCGCGACTCCTGGCGCGGGCGAGTGCTGGTAGAGGTTACTGACGCCATCAGCGGCCAGGCGATTCCTGGTTTCACGCGCGCGGAGTGCCGGCCCGCCATTATCGATAGCACTGATGAGGTCGTTCGGTGGAAGACGAAGAACGACATGGCAGAGCTGCTGGGCACAACGGTGCGACTGAGTTTCCATGTCTGGAATGCCGAGTTATATTCTTTCTGGCTTGGGTAGCCAATCCTGGGTCTCAGAAATGTAATTGCTATAACTCGGTCTTGAGATAGGCTCGCGTATGCCCACATAACAGCCGAAGACTGATCTCAACATGAGCGATGTAGTAGTGCAATCAGTTGTGTAGTCTAGCGCGGTCTCGCACGCTTCCGAACGCTTTGATGGTATAAACTTTTGGTAGGAGACTGACATGGAAGCGGCCCTATTTGTAGCCATTTTCGTTTCGGTCGTTCTTGTGCTGTCGGGAAAGCAATGGAGAGAAGCGGAGGACAGAGCGCGCGACCGCCGTCTCGCTGAGCATAGGATGAATGCAAGACTCCTGAGACTGAACATTTGATGCGCTCTTACTCGAACACCCAAGCAGCATTACTGCAGGCGTCAGACGGGTTATTTTAGGCCTTCCCCTCCAAGAGCATCCCCATAGGGATGCTAGGCTGGTACATCATTCGCTGAACGATTTATATGGCCGGCGGAAATCGCAGCACCAGGCACCGGCGGACTTTGGGTTTTGTCTACTATTCGAACGCGGCGGAACTCGACCAGGAAGCCTACGACCGCTACTAGTCTTCGCTGGATCCGCAGCGGGAAGCCAAAGGGATCGAGTATACCGCGGCCATCCCGCGTTGATCCGTCTTGGCCGGCATCTGACCGTGGGCCCGACGGTGCCATCTCATTCCGTTGATCCATGACGAACGAACTGGTGAAGCGTGGAGGCGGGCTTCCACTGGGAAGTGGAGGAATCCGATTGCCACAGACGAGGCTCAGCATGCGAAAGCTCAAAGAAGTTCTCCGACTTCATTCCCTGGGACTCAAACAGCAGCAAATTGGTCGTAGCTGTCCGATCTCCCAAAGCACCGTCCACAAATACCTGAAAGCAGCCGCTGCCGCTGGCGTAAGTTGGCCGCTACCCCTGACTGGGACGAACGAGAAGTCGTGTTTGGCGCACCGCGCCCCGCTGCCGTTTGGAGCAAGACAGCGGCGCCGGATTTCGGCGCTATCCGGGGGCAGTTGCAGACCCACCGCAACCTGACCCTGCAGCTGGTCTGGGAGGAATATCGCGAGGATCATCCGGACGGTTACCGTTACAGCCGTTTTTGCGAACTGTATCGCAACTGGGCGCGCCACCTGGATGTTGTCATGCGGCAGGAATACCGCGCGGGAGAAAAGCTGTTCATCGATTATGCCGGCGACAAAATTCCGGTTTATAACCCCGGGACCGGCGATGTGGACTTCGAAGCTCCGCTGTTTGTGGCGGTGTTGGGCGCCAGCAGTTACACTTTCGCCGAAGCCACCCGCAGCCAGGATCTAACCTACTGGATCAGCTCCCATATCCATGCTCTGGAGCTCTTTGGCGGGGCGCCCGAGGTGGCGGTCCAGCTTCACCAACGCGACCTTGGAATAGGTGTCGATAAAGGTCTGTCGGTAAATGCGCCCGATGCTCTTGATCGTGCCCACGTAATCGGTATCCTGGGCGCCGAGATAGCCGGGGTGCGCCGTATCGATCTCCTCATGCGCTTCTTTGTCTTGCTGGGCCTTCTCCATGGCGCGAACCTGCTGCTCGGTCAACACCATGCCCTGGTTCTGCGCCAGCCGCGCTTCTAAGGCCTTCAAGCGCCGCGCAAACGTCTGTAGGTCGTTGCGGACCCATACGCTGCGCACGCCTGTGGGCGAGGCTCACCACCACAACGTCGGCGTCGAGCATCATAAACGTCACCCGTCGGTACCCTTCCAGCGGATTCTTCAAATGAAAGTTCACGATGGCCTGCTTTTCCCACTCTTTCAGCCAGAAATCGCGGGGAATCCAACCATTGTGCTCATTGACGCGGCCATAGCGTTCCCGCCACGAGTAGAAATTGCTTGCCGTCCCTTCGAGCCAAACAATGAAGCGCCCGGCGCCGATCTCCGTCTTCTCCGACCAGCACCGGACGAAAATCCACGATCTGATCCCGCACGTCGTGCGGTACGCAGACCCCGGTCAGATTTCCCCAATGCTTTTTTTAGCGCGACGTGCTCCACCATGAGCTCGGCCAGATCCTCAGCCTTCGTCTGGATCTTCTTTTCGAGATAATCGATGCGTTCCTGCTCCGCCTGGTGATTCGGCGGGGCTTTCGTCTGGAAAGCAGCAGCTCCGTTCTCGAAGAATTCCTTCTGCCAGCGGTGAAACACGGTCGGCTGCAAAGCCAGTTCATCACACAAGCTCCAGATCGGCTCCTTCTCCACCAGGTGCCGCTTCCGAATGGCCACTTTCTCTTCGGCCGTGTAGTTCTTCCGTTCTTTCCTCACGCGCTCTTTCCGTTATCTTAACGGGCGAACGCTCTCTTCATTTCCAGCTGAGGCGGAACAGCCCAGGAGACGATTAGCCGCTGGGCATCGCTTTGAACCCGGGTTTATGGACCAACTAGAGTTAACTCATGCACATGCTGATCGGAGCCGATGTAGTGTGTGCGCGTCCTGTTCCAGGCTGGGTCGAAGATCATGGCTAATCCGTTCCACCAGGTCGCCGGTCCTCCGGTAGCGGCAGTTAGATCCGAGTCTTGCCAGCGGCCCAGATAGAGGTCCAACTCGTGCACATGCTGATTGGCGGAGATATAGTGCGTGCGCGGCGATTTAGCCACGGGATCGAAAGCCATCGCGACTCCGCTGCCGAAAGCGTTGCCGCCCGCGAGCGCGTTCAGGTCCGCGTCTTGCCAGCGGCCGGAGTTTATAATCAGCTCGTGGACGTGGTGATCGATGGCGGTGTAGTGTGTGCGCACAAGGTTATAGGTACTGTCGAAGGCCATCGCTATTCCATTTCCGTACCCCGTGGGACCGCCGCTAAGTGCGCTCAGGTTTGCATCGTGCCACTGACTGCCTGAGAGGTACAGCTCATGCACCGGTTGGTTAGTAAAGTTGGCGAGATAGTGCGTCCGGATACCTTGCAGCGTGGGATCAAAAACGATGGCGATCCCGCTTCCGTAGGCTACGCTGGGCCCGCCAGTGAGTTTGGTGAGATCCGCATCCTGCCATCTGTCTCCCCACAGGAACAGCTCATGAACATGCTGATCCGCTGCTACGTAGTGAGTCCGTGGCGTGTTCCATAGGGGATCAAAAGTGCTGGCAATACCGATCCCGTAGGCAGTCGGTCCGCCGGTCAGCGCAGTCAGATCCGCATCCTGCCAGCGGGTGCCATAAAGGAACAGCTCATGCACGTGGCGGTCGGCTGCAATATAGTGCGTGCGGATACCCCGCCAGCGATTGTCAAAAGTCATCGTGACCCCACTCCCGTACGCGTTGGGACCGCCTGTAAGAGCGGTTAAATCAGCGTTATGCCAACTGCCGCCTGAGATGTAGAGCTCATGCACATGCTGGTCGGCGCCGATATAGTGGGTTCGCGGAGTATTCCAAATCGGATCAAAGGCCATGGCGATCCCGCTTCCGCTCGAAGTCTTGGGCCCAACCGTCAATCTTGTCAGATCCGCGTCCTGCCAATGGACCGATCCAGCCTGCATACATACGGCCAAATACCCGAGCACGAACATGACGGCCAGCCAGACTTTCCCAACAGCGGTCGCTTGCCTGCGAAGAACGCCGGCGATCGCGCCGCTCAAATCCGGGGATGAGCTCAGCGCAAGCGTCGCCTCGGCCGAATAGTTTTTGTTTACTGTTATATCGATTGACATGGATCGTTCTCCTTCCAGATCTGGCGATCACTGATTGTTGGCCACGAAGGCACACGGCTGGGCGGCCGCAGTCTCCGCGCTCACCGTCGCGACCTTTGTGATGGCAAATGCGTTGGCGCCGACCGCCGCGCCGGACTGCAAGACCAGGTCCACCATATCGATTCCCTTGCTGGCAAAGGCTTGAGGAATTTGTCCTGCATTGGTTACGAATCGGTTAAAAGGAAAGTCGACACAGAACGGTAACCCTGCGGTCGTCGGGAAAACGTTTATGCCTGCTGAATAACTCGGCCCTCCCGATTGATACACGACAATATTGAAATTGATTCCCTGTTGGCTGCTGGAATCGAAGCTTACTCGAAAACGGTCGCAGCCACTGGGGTGATATCTCAACGGCGCGCTTACGCTCTGTCCATAAACCAGATCGAGGCGGAAAAACTCTCTCACGCCGGAGCCAATGACGAGCCCTCCCCTGCTGTTGGCAACGCTAAGTTCGCCGGTCTGGCTGAATGGGTTGCCGGCAATCATGAACGCAGTCTCACGTGAACCGCCGACCATGGTTCCTGTTTGAAAACGATTCGGGTCAGCATAATTGGTTGTTGTCACATTCGGCGCGCTTAACTGTACCTTGTACTTTCCGGTGGTGAAGTCATCCACAACCAGGCATTGTGCCGAGCACGCACCCACCACTAGCGAAGGCCACAGCGTGAAGCGAATAAGCATTCTCATGGTCTAATCTCCTTTACCGGGTTCAAGGCCCGCGAGGTGCTCCGATCAGCGATGCCGGAAACTCGTAAAGGCCGTAATCACCCTCATAGCTAATTGAGATATTTTTGCGCTGTGTTACAGAACGTTTTTGTTATTTGAAGACTTGATCAAGCGTGATATAGTTTTGACGGTAAGTCGCCCCGCACTGTCGGGCGCGGTGCTGCGATCACGGAGAGGACGATCGCATGAGCCTCAGAAATCCTCGTCTCTGGACCGACACGCAGTTTCAGGCACTCTTAGCCTGGCTTCATCCTGATCCCGACCAGGCAGGCATTGCCTATGCGAAGCTTCATCGGCGGCTGCGTCTGTTTTTTGAGAGCTGGCGTGATTCAGCGCGTCATGCGGAAGAGTTGGCTGATGCAGCAATCGACCGCGCTATCAGCAAGCTTGCTGAAGACCCTGCTGTCGCCACTCGCGAGGCAACCGCGTATGTACGGACCATTGCAACCTATATCCTCAAAGAATACCGATCACAACCGCAACCGGTCTCCTTGGCGATCGATCCACCGGAGGTTTGCGCAAGTGCCGAGAACAGATGCTTGGAGGATCAAAGATGCCTAAACCGTTGCCTCGGGCGGCTATCCAGCGAGGACTATGAACTTATCATCGGGTACTACGCGCAAGAGAAACCTGGGGATGCAGTCCGGTGGCGGAAAGAACTTCTGCCTCGCAAGTTCGGCAAGTCTTATGGCGCTCTTAGAGTGCACGTGTTGCGCATTCGGCGGGGCTTAGAGGAGTGCATAGAAAACTGTTTGAAGGGTGGCTAATTCAGGAGCGGCCGGATCAGACTGAAGACACAGGAGAGGTCACGAAATGGCAAGCCCGAAAGAACTAAAGGATTTGACGAGGGGTTATTTGCTGGGGATGGTGAACACCCAGGAGAAAGATGCCGTCGAGGACCATCTGTTCGGAGATGACGCTTTTTTGGTCCTGCTTGAAGCCGCGGAGGAAGAACTTATCAATGAATATCTCTTAAATACGCTCTCGCCAACGGAAAGAGCCGGCTTCGAAGAGCACTTCCTCGCCTCTCCCCGGCGCCGCCGCAGCATGGAATTAACCCAGGGTCTGATGAGTATTGCCGCCACGGTCAGACGACCGGCGCCAGGGCCGCAGCGGCGCAACTGGCTGGCCGCAACGTTCCAGTTACGCCAGCCTCCAGATATAATCGCTGTCATTGCATCGATTGTTGCGATCGCATTTGCCGGGCTGAGCGGCTGGTTGGCGATCCGATTAAGCGGCGAGCGGAAGGCCGCCTCGATCGAGCAGCAACAAGCTAAGAATCAGATCGAACAGTTGAAGCGTGAGAAGACTGCAGCTCTACGTCATCCAGAACCGCATAGCTTAGCTCCAGGATCCATCTTTTCGTTCGTGCTTTCTCCCGGGTTGATGCGAGATAACAATGCGCGGCTACTCACGATCGGGAAAGCGGCCCGCACGATCCAAATTACCCTCCTGACCGACCGGATGCTGAGGCCGGGGCGATATGCGGTGACGATCCGCGGTGACAATGGCGATGAGATATGGCGATCGGATCTACTTACGCATGCTTCAGCCAACCAGGCGACCATTTCCATTCCGAGCGGCGCGCTCGAGCAAGGCGGCTATATACTCACTCTTTCGAAAGTGAATGAGCCGGCACCGGCCGGAGTGATTGATGATTATTCGTTCCGAGTAGCTTATTAGACCGCAGCGCGGCCTCAGCGATCGCACGCAAGCGGTTACTGACCGGCGGTCAAGAAACTGGGCTAACGCCAATCGCCATTGAGTACAAAAGCTGCCCAATACAAAACGCGCCGGGTATCCGGCGAGCGCAAAAACCGGATTTGAGCGGCCCGTAACGCCTCCGCTTTGCTTTTTCCGTTGCGAAGCTCTTTGTAGAAATGTTCCATCAGCAGCGATGTCTTGCGATCGTCGACACTCCACAATGATGCAAGTACCGAGTGCGCGCCGGCATATTGGAACGCTCGTGCGAGGCTTACCATGCCTTCGCCGGCGAGTTCCTGTCCGAGCGCCGTCTTGCAGCCTGAGAGAGTTACTAAGTCGGCGTCTATGCGCAATTGCTCGAAGATCTCCCAAGCCTGTAGTAATCCGTTTTCCCGTCCATCTTCGAGCTTCCGCGGAATAGTTAGAACCAGCGCTGAATTCAAGGAAAGGCGCTCATCCAAAAGACCGTGTGTGGCGAAATGCACATAACGCACGTCTTTGCCGAGAGCCTTGGCATGCTCCTCCGTGGCTTCTTCGCGTAGATATTTGTAAGAGCCTCGCGCAAAGAGGCCGGTGATGCTCTCGACCTCCGGCCCGCTGAATAACAGGCGCGAAAACGCCAACCCGCGTTCGGCGGCCAATCGGAGGTCAGCATCCGCGATTCGCACCGGATGAACCCCGTCGGAGGGATAAAGCGGGTCGCCGAAAGCTGCCAGCGCGATCGGCTTGCTCGCCCCGTTTCTTCTTCCTTTGAGCTCAGCATAGACGGTTGCCGAAATCGCTGTGTGTAGAGGCTTCCATTCGACGAGATATTCGCCTGAATCGCGCCGAAGCGCGGCGAATGGCAATACCTGGAGCGGTCCATCGGGAATAATCAGCAGCCGCTCGTTCCCGCTAATTACGGATTCAGCGGGCTTGATCAGCAATCGATAAAGCTCGTGTAACCGGGCTGCCACTCGAACCGAATTGGTGCCTTCCGGCTGTTCAATCAGCGCCCGCAACTCGGTTATGTGGCGCCGCAGCACTTTCAGGGAGACTGGAACAGTAAACAACGACAAACCAGGCTCCGTACCTGCGGGGAGAACCACGAACAGCGCCGTCTGAGTCTCCGCGACCACGTAAGACAGCAGCGCTGTGCCTGGATCGAGATTACGGCGCGTTGTCTCCAGATCCAATGGCTGCGGATATTGCAGCGTGGCTAACCGCGGCGAGGCCCGCCGAACGCGCTCGGTAATCTCTTCCCGCTCCCGCGCCAGCTCCTGCAAGCGCTTCTGCAATTGCTCAATTCGGGCCGAGTCTTTATGGGGAGTCAGAGCGGCAATGTCGCTTTGCGTGCGATCGAAAGCGGCGGCATTCCGGCGGCGTGCAACCCGGATCTCCAATGGCAGATCGGCCGCGAATACCAGATCCCGTTCACCGAGCATTTCGAGTAACGAACGCGCGCGCGAGCGCTCCAATACCTGGAAAGCCGCCTCTGGCCGCTTTTGCGCCAGCAGGACATCGATGAAGCCGCGATAATATCCGGCATGCTCAGCGCGGTAGCGGGCGCGAAGGCTTTCTGAGCCGCCCAGTTCGCTAGTCTGGTGTTCCAGCGCGTCCAAGCTTTGAGCGAAAAGCTGTGCAGCGGCGGCCAGTCTGTTGCTGCGCTTCATGATCTCTGCCAGACCGGCGAGTGCGCTGGCGTTCTCTAAACTGCCCGGTGCAAGCTTCTCGCGAATGGCTATCGCAGCACGGTACTGTCGCTCGGCTTCGTCCAGACGGTCCCGATCGAGCGCCACCTCGCCGAGGTTGATTAGGCCGTCTGCCACATCGAGACTGCCGGGCGCTACTTCCTCGAAGATTCGCAATGCCGCACGATGGTATTCCTCGGCTTTGTTCCAGTCACCGCGACGCTGAGCAATCTTGCCAATCGTGGCCAGGCTTTTGGCATGATGGACGCTTCCCGGTGCAAGTTTTTCAAAGATCGCCGTGGCAGCGCGGTGGTAGTTCTCCGCGTTTTTCAGATCACCGCGATCTCGTGCGAGGAGACCAAGATTACCCAGGCTGGCTGCGACATCCAAGCTGCCGGGCGCCAATTTCTCGCGAATCGTCAGGGCCCTACGATAACACTCCTCCGCCTTGCTCAAATCACCACGGTCCCTTGCCAAAAGGCCAAGATTATTCAGGCTCATCGCCACATCCAGGCTGCCGGGCGCCAGTTTCTGCCGGATCATCAGAGCCGCCTGATGGTATTCGTCGGACTTCGCTAAATCGCCCCGATTCCATGCGACAAGTCCGAGGTTATTCAGGCTGGATGCGACATCCAGGCTGCCGGGCGCCAATTTTTGCCGGATCGTCAGGGATGCACGATAGTGTTCCTCGGCCTTTGCCAAATCGCCATGATCCAATAGCACATTGCCGAGATTGTTCAAGGTACGTGCAACTTGCAAGCTGTCAGGCGCGAGTTTCTCGAGGATTCTCAGAGTCGCAAGGTGGTATTCTTCGGCCTTGTCCAAGTCGCCGCGGTTCCAGGCGACTAAGCCGAGGCCATTCAGGCTGGACGCAACCTTGAGACTACCCGGCGCCAGTCGCTCTCGGATTGCCAGCGCGCTACGGTGGTATTCGTCGGCTTTGCCCAAATCACCACGCATCCACGCGAGGTGGCCCAAGTCGCTCAGGCTAGTTGCGGCCGCAAGACTTCCCGGGGCCAGCCTCTCTTGCAGCGCCAGAGCGCGGTTTGTATAATCTTGCCATTTTTGCAAATGGCCACGTTGACAGGCGACGCGCCCTAGTGCGTTGAGGCTGGAGGCAACCGTTAAGCTTGCGGGCGCGTTGTTCTCACGGATCGCAAGCGCCTGTGTATGATGCTCCTCGGCTCTTACAAGGTCGCCCCGGCTTTCGGCAATGACTCCGAGGTCGGAAAGCACTGCCGCAGCCGTCAGATCGGCATCCAATTCGCCGCTCTCGGTCAATGCTTGTCCGTAATATTCCTCGGCATGAATCCAGTCGCTCCGCTGCTTGAACGTATCCGCCCATGACCGCAGCAGCAACACGCGAATTCCGAATCCGTCAATCGCTGCTTGGGCGAGCGCAGCTTGATAGGTCTGGTCACATTCTTTCCACAGGCGCGTTTTCGCCAGCGCCTCTGCCGCCCGCAACAGCAACCAAGACGCATCCTGGTTTTGAGTTTGCGCCGCGGCGGCACGCCAGCGGCCGGCGGCCTCTGAAGACTTACCAGTTCCCTCCAGGCTTCTGCCTTCCTCGTAAAGGCGAAGTAAGGTGTCGGAGAGCACTGGCCTCGCTTGCAAGCCCCACTCATCGGACTTGATGGACCAGTGGTGCTCTTGCCCCCCTCGCCGGCCTACAATTGTGACGGCTCCGCGCGGGGCTTGCTCCGCCTCGATATACATCAAATCGAACGGAGACTGAATGTCGCCCCGCGCATTTCCCCGCGACCATGCAAGAACGATGTCGCCTTCCCGTAGCCCCGCGCCATGCGCAGCATAGTCGCTGATGACCGATTCAACAACTACTCCCGCGGGGCGCTCCTGTGCCGTAATTATGCCTGCTGCTAATACGACAATTCCTGCAAGTTCACGGCACGGCATAGCTGACCCAATCCGCAGCCCACGTGCTCCGGAAAACACCTTGAGCTGTCTACATCTCGTGAACGACAGTGCATTTTTGTTTCAGCCGGCGCGCATAAAACCTGTTGCGGCTTGAGGGTCTGCGATACCCGCTTCGAGGAAAAAAGTTAAGTAGCCCCGGGGAATCTCACCCCGAGGCCCTCCCAGAACTGTACGTGAGCGTCTCCACTCATACAGCTCCTATGGTGATAAACCGACTACGCTGTTGCTCCCAGAGCGCAAGCA
>Ga0070741_10015824_pt1 | contig 12705 bp, 8 predicted proteins | sample Coa_R1_4_FD_66440 | JGI IMG/M metagenome (GOLD analysis project Ga0070741, IMG submission 66440) | Surface soil microbial communities from Centralia Pennsylvania, which are recovering from an underground coalmine fire - Coalmine... | ecosystem: Environmental > Terrestrial > Soil > Unclassified ...
TGAAGCGTTCTGTTGTATGCCGTCGAGCGAGAAGAACATTGTCACGTTACTCTTATCAGATGCAGAATTGTAGTCTAACACCTGGATACCAACAAACGTCCCTTCAGCAATAGGCCACTCGGAATAGTTCGTAGTAAACGTCAAGGTATCGGAAGTCCGGCTTCGACTTTCTGTAGTAGTAGCTTTTTGTGGCGCGTTGCTCCCAAAAGGAGATGCCTTCACGCGCAACGCATTAAATGCTTGCAGCGCTGGCGGCGGGGTTACCTGCGCATTGCCATAGGCTGTATAAAGCGTGGAGGCAATCTGTGGCTGGAGCGCTACCAGCAATTGAGGCGCAATATCAGCATTGCGCGCGAAGACGCTCTGCACGCTGCGTGGCAGGCTCGCGCTGCCGGGAGGCTGAGCGTTAGCTGGACGAGTGAGCGGCCCAACCTGCGAACCCAGGCTGGATATGACTGCTGGAGTACACATCTTGCCCAGGATCTTTTCTATCCCCGGCACGGCAGCTGCCATATTCTTTATATCGATCAGCAGCGCTCCTACCCAGTTAGCCACGTTGATCTGCCTATTTTTTGCCGCATTCTGATAGACGTTGCACCAGACATCCAGGGTATCCTGTAAAGGATTAGGCGGAAATCCAGATCGGTACACCGCTTTTGAAACCTTGCTCACTGCAGGCACAATTGAGGGAGCCACAGTCGCGCTAAGCAGGCCCGGAAGGTGAGCAGAGGCACGCACGAGCAGTTCTGGCGCGCTGAGCAAGACTGCTCTCGATTGGTTGATTACTCCCACAACGGAGCTATCTGCCGCGAAGAGATCGGTGGTGCCTGTTAAAAAGCTATCCAGCGCATCGTCAATAGCTTGCAACAGCGTATCTATCTCTCCGCGAAGCGTCGTATCGAGCATGCCCAGGGAGGCTTGTATGAGCGCCATCACATGCTGATCGCTGACCTGGGTCAGCAGTGCACTTAACGTCTGCTGCATAACGAGTAGCACGGTGAGCAGATCCCAACTGCCTACGAACGCACTCCGTACAACATCGACGAGTTTTTTTGCATCAGTGCCTGTGAGCTGTATCTTACTTACATCCTCTCCCACAGCCGATAATATAGCCGAGAGCTGCGGATCTGTCTGCTGGACGAATGGCTGCAATGCGTTTGTCACAGCCTGAGCCAGCGTGCTGACATCGGCTCCATATTGTCCCTCATCTGTAAACGGCTGCAAGAGGTTTATCACGCTTTGTAACAGGTCGGGTTGTACTGTCTGTTGTAAAAACTGCTGCAGCGCTGTCTGCACCGCCAGTAAAAGCGCAGCCACGCTCTTATCGGTATCACGCTGGATCTCTTCAAGGAGGGAGTGCAGTGCCTCAAGTGTGTCATCGATAGCATACACGGAGCCGCCAGAGATCAGCTGATCAAGCAGATGCTCTAACCACAGCAGCACCGCGCCTACCAAGATGAGCGCCCTGCCAACCGCCTGGAGCGATGCAGCCTGTACGTTCCCGATGGCTAATTGCTGAAGGTATTGTTTCCCCAATATCAACAGAAGCTTGATCAGCTCAAGCAGAGGCGTAACTTCGTCAACGCCCGGGTCGCTGGCATTGACACCGAAGGAAGCCAGATCAAGGTAACGATCAACAAAGCCAAGCGTATTTCTGAGAAAGGCAAGCGGAGTGAAAATGGTAGGGAAGCTTACACTGGTATATTTCTCTGCCGCGTGGGGCGTAACCCCTTGCACGTGCGCGAAGACCTGCTCCCCGGCGTTATTGCCAAAAACGAATAGGACCGGATCATTGGGTTTAAGGTTGGTAGAGGTGCCAGCTGCATACACTGCACCATCGGAGACGTTGGTATCGATGGCGCTAGCAAGCTGAGTAATATATTGTGGGATGCGCATGCGTGGCCGCAGGTTGTTCCAGGCTGCCCGTGCCTGTAAATCCTGGGAGGTCTCGAACGACTGCGGCAGTTGCCCGGCGGCAGGAATATTTTGCACACGGCTGCCTGCCGGAATGAGTGTATTGTAACCCTCTTGCAATGTATACGCCAGGTAGGTGCTCGACGCTACCCCTGGACGCAGTTTATAGCTGACGAGGCGCGCCAGTTCCAGGATCGAGCGGCGATGTCTGGCGGTGCGCAGGTAACCCTCGTTGGCAATGCGTTCCTGGTAGAAGGTGAAGACATCGCCCATGATGGCCCAGGCATCCAGCAGAGCGATCGCCGGATCGTCGGTAGAGCGCGTCGTCAGGCTTTGTAATGGATAAGTTGTCCCTGCATCGTTGTCGGACACAAGGCCCAGGCTGGAGAGGCGCGCCAGCATCGTCTCGAAGAACGTCTCGTGCGTCCCCATACGATAAAGCAGCGTGCTCAGGCCTGGTCGATTGATGATAGTAATGGGAGTGATCTGCTCAATCCCTTCACAGCAGCCGCATGTATCGGTCATCGTCCACCTCGCATTGTCAGTGTGAGCGTGCCCCGCTCAGGGTTATTGGGATTGTTATCAAGTTGCGCGATCTCCAGCGGACCAATCAGCAACACGCCCAGATCGAGCGCTGCTGGCGTGTCTTCACCGTAACGCTCCAAAGTGGTTACGGTGACACTCTGCACGCCGGGAACGGCCTGCGCTCTGGCCACAATGGCGCTGACGGGAATGCTATCGCCGAAGCTCAGATTGTCGGGATGGAAAAAACCACGTGTGCCGTCGGCCAGAATGCCAACGCTGAAAGCGCTGAGCAGAGCTGCCATGACATGCGCTTGCAGGTAGTTGGGCAGCACACAGATAGTCATAGTCAGCGCGATCGGTACGTATTCCGCCTGCACCACTCTGACATCATGCCCGATACGGCGATAGGCCTGCAGATAATGTTCGATCTTACGCAGCAAGGTATGCTGGATCGTATCGGTGCCAAGCGGCTCGATTACGACGAGCGCCTGGTAGTTCATACCTGTCCAGCACAGCGAGGCGATTGCACGCTGCACACCAGGGTATTGACCGGCCAGCCGGGCGTAGTCATCGGCGGTGATGGCGCGCTCCTGGTCAGCCGTGAACGATCCCGGCGCGTAGAGTTTGATCTCGCTGATAGGCTCAGGGGCTGTGCCACCCACTGCGGCAAGCGGGTTGCGGCACTTCAGGCCAGCGATCCCTGAGATGAGCGGGACTACGGTCGTGATGGTCCCAGCTCCGACATTACCATCTGGTCCGTTGCCCACACGGTAATGGGCACAGAATACTTCAAGCGGATCGGGAGCGCGTCCAAGCATGTCGTCACCAAAGCGCAAGTGAGCTACGCCGTCGTTATCGATTTCGACCACAAAATTGTAATCCTCGCTGCCACTTTCCAGCAGATCGTAGAGCGGCCGCCATGTGCGCAGCTGCTGATTCGTCGAGTCGCTACAATCCAGAGGCGGCGGGCAGTCGCTGTTCTGCGACAGGAGTGCATCTGGCGCGGGCGGCAGGCTCTTCAGGACGATCTCAGGCAAAGCCTGGCGCGGGTCCTGCACGAGCAAATTTGCCGCATGCGCAAGTTTCGTCAGCGGCTGACCGAAGGTGAGCGGCGTCTGCTTGAGCCGGGGATTGAATGGTCCGGCGCTCACAGTAATATCGGCCGCCTGCCGCTCACACTCATCGCAGTGGACAGTAGTTGCTGCGACGGGGACACAGCCTGGCAGACTCTCGTTGATGCTCCGACCATGATCGACCAGCAGGATATTGCCGCGCGCCACGCTAATATTCTCGATGAGTTCGCAGCCTGGTGCGGGACCGGTAGCCGAGAGGCAGAGAGGAAATGGCAGGGCGTCTGCTTTGTTCCAGGTGATCTCCAGAACGTTCTTATCGTACAATTCATCTTGCGTCGGCTGCACGCCGGTCAGACGTACAACATGGCGGTGGGTAGGATTGGCGTCAGCAGGCTGACCGGTTTTCGCCCCCTTCACTTCCTCGAAGAGCAAGAAATCGCCTGGTTTGAGATGCAGCACGGGGCCAGGATTATCATCACACCAATCTTGCAGGGTGGCCGAGGTTGCGCCGCGCGGCAGACAGCATTGCTGGTCGTCCCAGGTATAGAAACGGATCTCGTTGCGCACCTTATAAAATCTGAGAGGCTGTGTCGGATCTTCCACCAGAGGCTCGAATACTTGATAGCTTCCCTGTGGCAATCGTTGAACGGCGCTGTCCTGCAGCAGATCGGTGCTGCCGCCGCTAATGAAGTAAATTTTGTCGGGCAGTAGCTGATCGTTCTTGATATCGTCCTGCGCAGTGAGGGCCAGCCACGCGCGGGCATTGCAGCCCTCGTGGATATGGTAATCGATGAGGCGCACGTGGCGGCGCACGGAGATGCGCTGGCGAGCCGTACCCAGGTAGGCTTCTGTGGACACCGCATCCTGATAGTAGCTCAGGTAATCTCCGGCATAGGCCAGGATCTCGACCAGCGTGATACCGATATCTGGCACATGTGTCTCCTGCCAGCCGGGAATGGTCAGGGCGAGCCGATCAAGCAGCAGGCGGCGGAAGCTTGCGTAGTCTTTGGCAAGATAGTTAATCTCCGGCTCAACAACGGACGTGGTCGGACAAACAGCTGTCGTCTGGCAATCCAGGTCGTTTGCGCAGCCAGCTTTGAAAGAGAAATCCACCTGGCTGTAGCGCCGGTCAATGCCAGGGAACGCTTCGTAGGCGAGCTGCCCCTGCCCATCGTAGCCTTTCGGTGCAACGATACGCAGCGTGTAGGTCGAGAAATCACCGGCTTTGTTCAGCGTGATTTCCATCCAATCGTCGAGATCGGGGTCTTCTCGATGAACTTCTACATCGATCACCTCAATATTGCGCACACGCCGCCCGCCTTCGATGATTAAGTTGGAGCTGTCTAATTCTTTGGGAGCCTTGCCCAGGAAATAGGCCGTCAGTTTCAACTGATCCTCGCTGACCTCGATATAGTCCAGCCCGCTCAGGTCTGAATCGCGCACTTTCTCGCGCCGCTGCTCATCATTGCACACTTCCATTGACTTCATGGCCTTACACCGCCTGTGAGAATTGCGCTACCTGCTGCTCATTGGTGCGCCGCACAATATACGAGATGAAAATATGTAATTTCGAATCTTCGCTGGTGACGCTCAAGCCTTGCAGATCGATCAGGTCGCCAAGCCATTTCTGGATGGCGGCCTGCAGGGTAAACTGCAGGGCGGCGGCCAGTTCGGGACTATTGGGGCCAAAGACGAGTTGCTGCAAACCACTGCCTAAATCTGGCCGGTTGACGCGTTCACCCGGGTTAGTGAAGAGCAGTTGCTCCAGCATCTCTCCGATGTGTGCGTTATCATCGATGGTGGAGCTGCGCCCCTGCGTAAAATGGAAAGGGTAGTCAATATTCATCTATACCACCTCACGTTCCCTGTACTCGCACCTGGGTAACAACCGCTTCCAGTGGTGTGCCCGTGGGTGCGCAGATGGCAACGCCCTCACTCAGCAAAACGGGCATACCTTCGGAGAAGACGCGCGTCGCGGCAACGACCCACATGGCCGTGACGCAGGGACCATTAGCGGCTGGCGGCGGCGGAAAGGTGCAGCCTGCTATAGAATAGGGGCTGATCTGTGTCACAATCGGCATTCCGCTCACCTGCACTCTCTCCGATGGGACCATCGGTTCAGCCTGTCCGAAATGCGCGCATAAGACCTCCGCACCTTCGTGCAGTAAAAATCCTGGCATATATCTTCTCCTTTTGTCTTTCAGGCGATTGAGCTGTATTTGCTGCTGCCTCCGCTCTATTCCGCGCATCCGCAGTCCTACGCTGCTTGCTTTATTGAAATGTCATCAGACGATCGTCATTGCATCCTCGTTCAGCATGATGGTAGGACCAACGAGCTGGATGCTTGCTCCCTGGCCGTTGGAGATAGTGATCCCGACATCGTTAATCAGGATCATTGCGCCCGTATTATTGGTAAGCATAATACCGCCAGTCGGCCCCGGCAGGTCGCTGATCACGATCATATTCTGCCCGGTTGTTTGTAGGATGATGCTGGGGGAGCCTGGCAAGCCTTCCAGAGCCAGCGACGGCACATCCGTCTGCGAGCCCCAGAAGCAACCCGTCCAGATAGGATAGCGTAGGTCGCCCTGCTCGAACTCCACCCAGACGTTTGAGCCTATCGCCGGAACAACATAGACGCCAGCTGGCGTCTCTCCGCCCGCAATAGGAACGCAGGCCTCCGCCCAGGTTGACGGCGTTAACTGGGTGAGATCGGCTACCTGCACCATGATGCGCCCTTTATTCTCTGGATCAATGTTATTGATCACGATACCGCGATATTTTCCGTAATATTTTTCGCTATTGTTCATGGTAATACCCTTGGTGTGAGAGGGAGCAGTCCATCTCGTGAAAGCGTGAAGCTCTGCTTATATTCTCCGCGCTTGATGTTATGCGTCACGCTGCTGACGTAATAGAGACCATCATAAGCCAGTCCGACTCCGCGCACACCTACCAGACCGCGCGCTTTGAGAACATGACCGTAGTGCACGACATCGAGTTGTCCATTACCTATCACCGATTCGCCCGCCTGCGCTGTCTGCGACAGACCCAGCAGAGCGGCCCTGGTAGGCGTGAGCTTCGCTGTCCCATCGAGGACTTTGATCTTCGTCTTAGGCGTGGGTACAAGCCCCAGCGGCGGCTGCAGGATACTAATATCCGGCACAGGCACAGGGATCTCTACTTTTCCTGCAATGGGATCGAGGACGAACAGGATATCCAGTTCGCCAGATTGCCCGTCTAAACTGAAGCTGAGCGATTCAACATTGGTATCAGCATCCATATTCATACTCAGGGCTGGCTGCGGTACACCAATTTTGACCTTCGGTCCCCAATAGGCAACGCTCGTTCCGGGCGCTGGCCCCGGCACAAGATAAAATACGAAAGCGTTTTCTTTCGCCAGATCTCGAATGAAATCCAGGTCCGTCCCCGTCTGCTGTGTGATGCGCTCCGTTACATCTGGAACATCTTCCAGCAGGCTGGGGATAACCAGCGGGATAATGCCAAACACAGAGTATTTGGCAAGCAGTATTTCTATGATCAGCGGATCTGACAACTCAGGGTAGAGAAAGCCCTTCAGGTCGATCAGGTCCATCAACACGGTCAGATCTTCTCCGGTGATCGTCAGCGTCGATTGCCCAGGTACGCTGCTGGGTGTGATCTCCTGGCGCGTGATCACACCGTCCATCAGCACATCCGGGATGCCATTCACCGTCACGACGATGATCACACGCACGAGTGGATCGAAAAAGCCTGCCGGGAGCAGGGTCGTATTGATCAACGATTTCTTGCTCAGCGCGAAGGTGAGCTGGAAGCCGCTGCGCTGTCCATCCGTCGTGGTCACCTGCACGCTCATCAGCGCATCAGTGATGGGCTGAGGAACAGGAACGGCCACGACCGGCCCCATCATCAAGGTCAGATAAAAGCCTTTAAGCATGCTGCTGCGCCTTTGCTATGCCTTCGGGCAGGGTGATACGTAAAGTCCTGCCAGGGATTGCGGTCAGATCGTTCGGGTTCATAGCATTGTTGGCATCGCAGAGACGCCAGAACTGCTCAGGATCTCCCAGGGCTTGCGCGGCGATGTTATCCAGCCGCTCGCCCTGCGTTACCGTGTGTTCTGCCAGAGTCGTAAAGTTGTCAGCAGACGGCAGAAAGCGGCGTTGCAGATAGACGATCACCCGTCCATCTGGCGTTGTATACTGGCCCGTTGTCGTCTGGGAGTAACGACTGTTGGGCGGAAACGTCGTCGTGCCGGGAGCGACGATGGCGATGCCAGTTGGAGTAGTGGTGATAGCAGCCATTACGGAATACCTCCTATGCCAAGCGTGCCGAATGTGCCTGAAGGGAACTGCGAAGACAACAACTCTTTCTGCTTCTGATAGAGCAGATAGAGGTTGCCGCCTTTGGTATCGAAGCCAATGTCGAAGACGCTGAGGACGCGCATCCCCAGGCTGACCTTAGCACGAATGGGGTTGAGCGCGGGATCGAACGCCTCTTCGGTAATCGTGAACTCGGTCAGGCGCACGGGAATGATGCGCTGCCTGCTCCAAACGAAGAGCGAGAGAGGAGCTTCCATCGGCAGCACCTCCAGCGTCCCCAGCGAGGCCAGCGAGTTATTCGAGACCAGCAGACTGCTCTGTGGGTAGATGATAGTTTCCAGAGCTGCCAGCGTCGGGTAGATGCCAAGCTGAGCTGTGAGCGGAAACTGATCGGGAAACTCAAGCTGATCGGTAGCGTCGATCTCGGCATCGAGCTTGATCGTCTCCTGAGCGGGGGCTTTGAGGCGCAGGGCCTCCAATCGGTCGCCGCTCTCCTGGCCGACGCCCTGCACCTGCAGGGTACGCGTGACGGTATCGGGATTATATTGCAGCGTAATGATGCGCTGCACCGTCCCTGTCGTATCATCGATCAAGACGATGCCCCCTTTAATCAGGCGCGGGGAGCCTGGAAATGCGGTCATGGATTGCCCCTCCCCTGGTTACTCCAGTTCATTGTCGCTTGCTCCTTATGTTTGCCTGTGATTTACATGCTGTTGGAGGATTGGTAGGAGCGTTACCGGCCTTCCCGTTTACCTCATCTCTCCGCTTGAGTAGCTTGCTCTTTTCATTGGCAAAGGAAGCCTGTTCCTCAGATGAGAGACAATAGAGGGAGCCAAGAGCAGCATCTATTACATTCAGGCGAGTGCTATAGGATATGCTTCCCGTTCCTGCCTTCTCAGGTGCCATAGCCTCCTGATAAAAAGCAAGAAACTCTCGTTTTTCGGCATTTCTACCACCAGCCATACCTCCTCTGTATTGGTCAATATGCTGCAATTCATGTCCGACTTGCAGGACCCTACGGGCAAATTGATCGACATGCTGGATAAAGTAATTACCGACACTTATTTTTCCCTTTGTTGACGCTCCTCTTCCTACGCTCACTGTATCAAGTCCTGTTCCAGCTTTTTTGTCATCAAAAACTACGCTTTCTACTTTAGACATTTCTGACGAGTAGTAGGAATTAATGATATCTTTCACCAATGTAACTGCACGAACTTTGATATCTACTTTCTCATCTTTGGCTTTCGCAATGATGCTTTTTGCGACATTATCGAGTGGGTTGGGATGCTCTTGCCGCTGTACAATACCTCTTTGCGTTGTGATATTAGTACTTGCCGCAATTTGTGGAGAAGAGCTTAATACCAGATGATTGGTCATTGTTTCAGCTTCATGCTCTTGCCTCGTGTCGGGTGCTCCTATCTCAAGGCTATTTCCCATTGGCACTGTACCGGAAGATTGCTGCACTACATGCGTCAACTCGTGCGCCAGCAGCCGTTTCCCTGTGGCCGTACCTGGATTGTACTGTCCAGCTCCAAAGACCACATCGCGCCCAACTGTGTAGGCCAGCGCATTGACTGATCTTGCCGAGTCTGCAGCTCGCTCGTCTGTATGCACGCGTACTCCGCTGAAATCGTGGCCGAAACGCGACTCCATAAAGGTTCGCGTCGATGCATCTAGCGGCTGACCGGAAGCGCCCAGAACTTCGTGCACAATTGGCGGCACGCCGTTGGTAGGCGCTGTACTCACTGCAGCACGCTGCAGGCTCGATTCGCGATTATTACGGCACTCTTCACACTCGACGCCGTTAGAGCAGCGCTGCAGCACGCTATGAGAGATAGGGGTGAACGCTGCACGCAGGCCTTTCGATTGAATTTGAGTCATCTGTCGTTCGCTCATTTTGCATGCTCCTTGATACCAACTCCGGCTTTCACTATATCCATCCACCACTGATCGGTAGCAGGGTGGCTGACATATTTATCCACCAGACCAGTAACGCTTGCCACGACTTCAGGTGAAGGAGATTGCTGAGATTTGGCATATGCGTCGCGCAATCTTGTCTCCTCCCACGCCAGAGCCATAGCCTTGCCGATATTACGATCTGCATGGATAGCAAGCTGCCTGGCAATTGGCCATAGATGGTGATGTGGATCATCCTTCGCAAGCTCGGCATGTGAGGGGCCTATTCCTTTGTTACTGGCCTCTTGAGCAGCCTGGAGCGTATTTCTCTTTATCTTTGCATTCATGATGCCAGCTTTTACCGGCTCAAGAGCCATTTTTCGGAGAGCGAGTATGGCAGGGAAAAGGACCGGCATTGCCGCTACTCCCACGAGAGCGATTGCCGCATCTATGGTCAGACCTACAGCGCCGCCTATAACTCCGCCAACCACGCTTCCCACCGTACCTCCTATGGACTTGCCGATATTCCATCCCTTTTTAGCGCCACTGACCAGGCCTGAAGCGGCTCCAGTAAATAAGCCTGTGAAGGCATGCCAGAGTTTGCTCAAGCCGGTATGTTCTCTCCAGCCTCTGGAAGCGCCTTCCCCGGCACCTTTAAACGCACCACCTACTGCGCCTATTGCTCCCCCGAGAACGCCTCCTACTGCACCTCCTACGGTCTTCCCGACCGATCTCCCGGTTTCAGCCGCCTTCTTTAGAATATGCTTCGGCCCGATGCCCAGCATCTTACATGCACCTTTGATAAATGCATCCACGAGTTGACCATGCTCAACCTCTGTGACAAATAGCTCCAATCGGCTCACTGTGTCATTAGCGCCAGGAGCGTAAGTGCCGGTAATTATTTGTGGTCCACCTTGTGAAACAATCATATTTCCCAGGAGAGCAGCATTGCGGCCAGCTTCTGTCTTAGTCAGCGTTGTATATTGTTTTTCCGTTAACTGTCTCTTATTGTATAAGTACCAGATGCATACTTCTACGAAGTTGGAGTGTGAGTAATAGTCCTCTATGGCATGCAGCCCCTCGCCCATCGCCAACATGCCTTCGGGATTGCGACCATATCCGATGGCTTTCGCCAATTGCTGTTTGGCGTGGTATTTGCCGCGCTCAATGTATGGGGGCAGTCCGCTTGCCTTCGCCGCGTCTTTAATTTCTTGTTTATACGTTTCTGCTTCCTCTTTGTAAGCCAGCTTTTGCGCAGGAGAAAGTTTTTTCATCATGGCATCGCGCTTCTGTTGGGTCAGTTTAGTGTTCTCGATGGTCTCACTTCCCTCAGGATTATCCAGGTGTTCAGAGGGAATATATGTCCCTAGCTCATCCTCGCTGATCTCTCGTCCAAATTCACCCAGCGTCAGGATCTTGACAAGGAGGGGCGAGGGCAACTGCGACAGGTCGCGCAACCAGTTGCCGAGATATATATTTTTTACATCATCAGTTTTGAATTGCAGCTTTTCATCTTTTAGGTCAGTGCTCTCTCCAATCAATGCCTCTTCCTCAATGCCCTGGTGACCCATGTGACCTGCCGGGAAGCGCTGGATAGTGATGCCTGAGGGGGACTGTGCTCTGGTCATTGCGGGGACTTGTGGGATGGCCTCTGGCACTGGTCCAACTTCTGTCATTACCCGACTGGCCATCTTGTTGGCGGCTAACTCCTGGTCATCTGTAGGGCTGCTAATGGAAAATCCGCTTGCAGTCGATATGTTCGCAAGTGGATTAGCGCTCTGCTGCACCACATGTGTCAACTCGTGAGCCAGCAATCGCTTCCCCGCTGTTGTTTCTGGTGCATACCGCCCCGCTCCAAAGACCACATCACGCCCGACTGTGTAGGCCTGCGCATTCACCGCTTGTGCCGATTGGTCTGCTCTAGCCCCGGTATGCACGCGTACGCCGCTGAAATCGTGGCCGAAACGCGACTCCATGAAACTTCGCGTCGAGGAATCGAGCGGCAGGCCAGACGAATGCAATACATTATGTACTATTGGCGGAACTTCCTGTTCGTGTGTTGCTGATGCAACTGTACCGCTACCGCTCTCCTTACGCTGCAACGTTTCGTCCTCATCACTATTCAAATGCAGCTTTGGAAGATTAAAGCCTTCTTGCTGTTTGGGTTTAAACTCTGGCATCTGTAGCTGCAAAGAAGAGGGAGCAGGCTCTTTTACCTCATCTGGAGCTTGTAATGGACCCACCCCAAACGGATCTTTTTTCAGGGAGTTCGGGATCTGGATTTCCTCGCCTTCCTCCTTCTCCTCGGTACGCTGCTGGGGCAAGCTTTGAGAGTTGGGAATAAGCCAGATCTCCTTACCAGTAGGGTGAATCCAGACCTGAATATTACCTGAGCTGTACAATTTATAGCCGCTAGCTTCCAATCGTTTTGGTGTAAAATCAGGGTTGTTGGTAATTATTATCACGTCTTCTCGCCGGGGAAGTTTAGACGCAGCTGTCAGGAAACGCTTTGCAAAATCCACCCCATAGGATGCAGACATGGACATGACAACAAATATTTGCTCATTGGATTTGAGCCGTTTCCAGCTATCCAATGCCAGACCAGGCGATGCAGCAAGACGGCGCAGAAATTCAACGCGCTGTATCTCCTTTCGTGTCGGAGTTGTAGTCGATTTCGCACTTCCTCGTGCTGCGGTATTTTTTGTCTTGTCATGTTCGGTCTGGCGGTGTAGTTCGTTAGCAGGTGCCGAACCAATACTTTGCACTGTAAGACCTTCAACGGTTGGCATGCGCATGACAGTATCCGCTACCCTATCCGCTTCCTGCTCGTACTTGTCTCCTATTTGCCCAATAGTTAACTTTGTTTGCAGGGCCTCCGGTAACCTATGATGAACTGGTATACAGCTGAAGTCATGTCCAAAACGCCCTTCTGAGGGCACAATGCTCTCTTTATTTAGAGGTGGTGTTACATTGGCCCGTTGTAA
>Ga0070741_10015825_pt1 | contig 12705 bp, 11 predicted proteins | sample Coa_R1_4_FD_66440 | JGI IMG/M metagenome (GOLD analysis project Ga0070741, IMG submission 66440) | Surface soil microbial communities from Centralia Pennsylvania, which are recovering from an underground coalmine fire - Coalmine... | ecosystem: Environmental > Terrestrial > Soil > Unclassified ...
TGATCACGCCGCCGTTCCAGACCCCCGACGAGCCCGACCACTTCGCCTACGCGCAGTACATCGCCGAAACGGGGCACGCGGCCTCCACGACGCCGAGCCGGCGGCCGCCCTTCTCCAGCAGCCAGACGCTGGCGCTCGAAGGCGCGCACTCCTACGGCCAGATCGGCTCCGTCGACGGGCTGCCGCCGTGGGAGCCGCTCTACCAGGCGCGCTGGGAACACGCCAACAGCACCGGCTCGCACCCGCAGGACGACGGCGGCGGCTTCACGCTCGGCGCGGCCGGCCACGCCCCGCCCTACTACCTGACGACAGCGGCGGGCTACGAGCTCGTCAGCGGCGCCTCGACCTACTCGCAGCTGACTGTCGTGCGGCTGATCTCGGCGCTGTTCGCCGCGATCGTCGCGGCGTGCGCCTTCGGGATCATGCGCGAGCTGCTGCCGCGCTGGCCGACGGCCGCGGTGGGCGCCGGCCTGCTCGTCTCCTTCCAGCCGATGTTCTCGTTCATCGGCGGCGCCGCGAACAACGACAACGGCGTCAACGCCACGGCGGCGGTCGCCCTCTTCCTGCTGATACGCGCGCTGCGCCGCGGGCTGAGCTGGCGCATCGCGCTCGCCCTCGGCCTGGCGCTCGCGCTCACGCCGCTGATGAAGGAGACGGGCTATGAGCTCTACCCCGTCGCGGTCGTCGGCCTGCTCGGGGTGCTGTGGCGCGATTGGAGAGCCGGCCGCCGGCCGGCGCCGGACTCGCCGCAGAAGGACCGCCGCCCTGCACCGGACCCGCCGGAGGGGGGGCGCGAGGCGCCCGCCGCCGGCGAGGACCGCCACCGCTCGCCGGCGGCTGGACGCAGTTTCGACTGGCGCTCGTGGGCCGTGCTGGCCGGCTCCTTCGTGGTGGTCCAGGGCGGCTACCGGATCCTGCGCCCCGTCTTCTACCCGGCGCAGCCGGGCATCGCCGGCGGCGGCGGCGGAGCGATCTCCGCTTCGAGCGCGGTCAGCACCGCCTTCCACATGCCGCTGCGCTTCCTGGAGTACCTGTGGCAGCTGTTCCTGCCGCCGATCGCGTTCATGGGCCGGCTGTTCCCGCCCGGGTGGCCGTTCTTCCAGGTCTACATCGAGCGCGGCTGGGGAGCCTTCGGCTGGTACTCGATCCTGTTCCCGCGCTGGGTGTTCGTCGTGATCCTGACGGCGATGGTGCTCGTCGGGGCGGCCGGGCTGTGGGGCGCGTGGCGCTGGCGCGCCCGGCTGGCCTCTCGCGGGTGGGAGCTCCTGCTGCTGATCCTCGTCCCGATCTGCGTGCTCGTCGCGGTGGAGGCCGCGTTCTTCGCGCCGAACGGCGGGCGCACCGTCGTCGCCGAACAGGGCCGCTACATCTTCCCCGCGATCGGCGCGCTGGCCGCGCTCGCCGTCCTCGGCACCTTCGGGCTCGGCAGGCGCTGGCACGTCCCGCTCGTCACCGCCCTGGTCGTGGCGATGATCGGGCTCTGCTACGCCGGGCAGCTGATGACGCTCGGGAGCTTCTACACCTGACGATGCCCGGCCCGCGCGTGTTGTTCATATGTGCCGAGCCGGTCGGCGAGCGCCCGCTCGGCGTCGCGATCCGGACGATCGAGCTGGCGAGGGTGCTGAGCACCCACGCCGACGTCACGATCGCGGGCGTCGCGCCCTCCGCCGCCGTCGCCGGCGCCCCGCCGGTCGTCAGCTACAAGATCTTCGGCAGCCCGCGCCGCAGCGGCCTCGGCGCGCTGGTCGCGCAGGCGGACGCCGTGGTGGCGCTCCCGCCCTGGCCGCACCTCGCCGCGCTGCTGCGCCGCGCACGGGCGCGCGTCGTCTACGACGTCTACGACCCGGAGCCCTTCGAGGTCGCCGAGCGCCTGCGCGGAGACGGCGCCGCCAAGCGGCGCCTCGTGACGACGCTGACCAACGACCGCGTGCTGCGGGCGCTCGCGGACGCAGACCACCTGATGTGCGCCTCGGAGAAGCAGCGCGACCTCTGGCTCGGCGCGATGCTCGGCGAGCGCACGCTCACGCCCGAGGAGCAGTACCGCGACCCCACGCTGCGCGGGCGCATCGACCTCGTGCCGTTCGGGATCCCGGCCGAACGCCCCGTCGCGAGCGGGCCGGGCGCCGGCGCCAGGTTCCCGCAGATCGCGCCCGACGACGAGCTGATCCTCTGGAACGGCGGCATCTGGGCGTGGCTGGATGCGCCCTCGGCGATCCGCGCGATCGCGCTCCTGCGCGAGCGCCGCCCCAACGTGCGGCTCGTCTTCATGGGGGCTTCCACGATGCCCGCCGCGCGGCGGGCCGCGGGCGAGGCGCACGACCTCGCCGCCCAGCTCGGTCTTCTCGACACCCATGTCTTCTTCAACGACGAGTGGGTGCCATACGGACAGCGCGCCGACTGGCTGCTGGAGGCGAGCTGCCTGCTGTCCGCCCAGACCGACCACCTGGAGACGCGCTTCGCGTTCCGCACGCGGCTGCTCGACGGGATCTGGGCGGGAGTGCCGATCGTCTGCACGGGCGGCGACGACCTCGCCGAGCAGGTCGAGCGCGAGGGCCTCGGCGCGACGGCCGCCGCGGGCGACCCGGCGTCGATCGCGGCCGCGCTGGAGCAGGTGCTGGGCGCCGGGCGGGGCGCGTTCTCGGCACGCCTCGCCGCGGTCGCCCCCCGCTACGCCTGGCCGTCGGTCGCGGCGCCGCTCGTCGACTGGGTCACCTCCGGCGAGCCTCCCCGGCCGCGGGCGCGCGCAGCCGTGCGCCCGGGCCAACGCGTGCGCGACGCGGGCTTCCGGGCCGCGCTCGCCGCCCTGCACACCGTGGGCATCGAACGGCTGCCTTCGCTGTGAGCGAGCCGCCGCTGGTCTCGATCGTCGTCGTCGCCTACCGCCAGCGCGAGCCGCTGATCGAATGCCTGCAGGCGCTGAGGCAGGCGCAGGCGGCCCTGGAGGGGCCGAGCGAGCTGATCGTGGTGGACAACGGCGAGCTGGCCGGGCTCGTCGCCGAGCACAGGCCCGACGCGCGCGTGCTGCGCTCCGGAGGCAACGCCGGCTTCGCCGCGGGCGCGCAGGCGGGGATCGAGGCCGCCGCGGGCGAGTGGGTGGCGCTCGTCAACGACGACGCCAACGTCGCGCCTCAGGCGCTCGCCGCCCTGCTGGAGGCCGGCCGCGCGCAGGAGGACATCGGCGCTGTCGCCGCGCAGATCCGCTTTCGCACCCGGCCCGAGCGGATCAACTCGGCCGGCATCGTCGTCGACTCGCTCGGCGTGGCCAGCGAGCGCTTCGCGGGCTCGCCTCTCGCCGCGGCCGCCGAGGCGGGCGAGGTCTTCGGCGCCAGCGGCTGCGTGGCGCTCTACCGCGGCTCGATGCTCGCCCAGCTGGGCGGGCTCGAGCGGCGCTTCTTCGCCTACCAGGAGGACGTGGACCTGGCCTGGCGGGCCCGCGCGGCGGGCTGGCGCGCGGTCTACGAGCCGCGCGCGCTCGCGGCGCACCTCGGTTCGGCCAGCACAGGCGAGGGCTCGCGGCGCAAGTACTGGCTGGTGGGCCGCAACCGCATGTGGCTCCTGGCGCGCAACATGACCGGCCGTCAGCTCGCGCGGGCGCTGCCGGGGCTCGTGCTCTACGACCTCGCCTACGTCCTCTACGTGGCGCTCACCGACCGCACGCTCGCGCCGCTCACCGGGCGTCTCGCCGGGCTGCGGGGCTGGCGCACGATGCGGGCCGAGCGCCGCGCGGAGCGCAGGCCGGTCGAGCTGGCCCCCGCACGCTCGGGCTGGCTCGGCGCGCTGCGCCAGCACAGCGCCTACCGCGACGCGGGTTAGCGGCGCGAGAACCAGCGCTCCAGCTCGCGCGGCGCGATCGTCCGTGAGGACTGGATGCGCCGGCGCGCCGAGAGCGCGCGTGGCAGCCCCGCGAGCGCGGAGCGCCACGCCCGCGCCCAGGTGCGCAGCTGCCGGTGGCGGATGGCGTTCCACAGATGCCAGCCCTGGCCGGCGAGCAGGAACGGAGCGAGGCGCAGGATCGTGCCGCCCGGCAGGTCCTTCGCGATCACCCAGATCCCGTTGCGCCAGACGTGGAAGAGGTTGAAGGCGCTCGGCCCGCTGCCGAGCGTCGCGCTGCCCATGTGGAAGGCGACGGCAGCCGGCTCGTAACGGCATTCCCAGCCCGCAAGGCGCGCGCGCAGCGACCAGTCGACGTCCTCCAGGTAGGCGAAGAAGCCCTCGTCCATGCCGCCGACCTGCTCGATCGCCTCGCGGCGGTAGACCGCGACCGCGGCACAGGCGCCCATCACCTGCTCGGCCGCGTCGTACTGCCCGCGGTCGGGATCGCCGTGGCCGCGGCGGGTGGCCATCCCCCAGCGCGAGTAGGTGTCGCCCGCGCCGTCCAGCCGCGTGCGGTCGCCGAAGTCGAGCAGCTTGGGCGTGCTGACGGCGGCGCGCGGGTGCGCGCGCAGGTCGGCCAGCAGCCGCTCCAGGCAGTCCGGCGCAAGCTCGACGTCGTTGTTGAGCAGCGCGATGAACTCACCGCGTGCGAGCTGCAGCCCCTCGTTCAGCGAGCGCGTCACGCCGAGATTGCCCTCGTGCGCGATCAGCTCCACCTCGGGCCGTTGCTCGCGCAGCCACTCTGCGGTGCCGTCGCTCGAGCCGTCGTCGATCACGACGACCTCGACGCGCTCGGCGATCGTCTGCGCGCGCAGCGAGTCCAGCACCACGGGCAGCAGCTCGCGCCCGTCGAACGTCGCGATCGTGACCGTCAGCAGCGGCTGCACGGCGGGACACGGTAGCGGGCCGTGACGCTCAGACCTTGCGCAGGATCGCGATGAACTCGCGGTGATTCGAGCGCAGCGCCTCGACGCGGAAGGGCAGCCGCAGGGCGAAGCGGGCGTGCTCGAGCAGCTCGTGGAACTCGTCCGGCGCCCAGACGTGGAAGTGGATCGAGTAGTCGGTCCGCTCCAGCTCGGCGACCCGCGCCGGGACCTCGGCCGGCGGGACATGCTCGACCAGGCGCGCCCATTCCTCCTGGTGGCCGGCACGCGAGGAGGCGGGGCCGCGCTCGTGGTCCTCCACGAGGTGCTCGAGCGGCGTGGGCGGGCGCTCGACGTCGAACGTGCGCCGCCGGTCGGGGACCGCGAGGTAGAGGATGCCGCCCGGGCGCAGCACACGCAGGTGGTTCGCGAGCGTCCCGAGCGGGTCCTCCGTGTGCTCGATGAAGTGGTTGGCGATCACGAAGTCGGCGGACTCGTCGGCCTGGCTGGCGAGCGTCTCGCCGTCGTCGACGACGTCCACCGCGACCAGCTCCGACGCGAGGTCGGGGTAGTGCTCGCGCAGGCCGGCCACGTCCATGCGGTCGACGTAGCGCACGCGGGCGTCGGGCGGAGCGGGCAGCGGCCGGTGCAGCGCGCCGATCTCGAGGCCCTCACCGCGCAGGTAGCGGCGCGCCAGCCGGCGGCGGCGGACGCCGAGCAGCGGGTACTGGGCGGTGACGGGCAGCTCCCTCAGGCGCGCGAGCACGGGCGGACATTACCCAGAGAGCAGGGCGCTCAACGATCCCTGCCGACGAGCGCCTCGAGCTCGTGCGCCCCCAGCACGCGCGCGCGCTGCACCTCGCGCCGCAGCGCGAGCGTGCGTGGCATCCCGGCCAGCGCCGAGGCCCACGCCCGCAGCCAGACCCGCAGGTTGCGGTCGCGCACCGACACGGCGAGGTTGCGCATCTGCAGCAGCGCGAGCGCGGGCAGGTGACGGAGCAGCGAGACGGCCGGGTAGTTCTTGGCGACCACCCAGACGCAGTTGCGCCAGTTGTGAAACAGCGCGAACTCGCTCACGCCGCTGCCGAGCGTCGCGCTGCCCATGTGGAAGGCGACGGCGTCCGGGACGTAGCGCACGGTCCAGCCCGCGAGGTTCGCACGGAAGCTCCAGTCGGTGTCCTCGCAGTTGGCGAAGAAGCGCTCGTCGAACAGGCCCACCGCATCGAGTGCCTCGCGGCGGTACACCGCGGCGGCGCCACAGGCGCTGAAGATCCGCTGCGGGGAGTCGTAGCGGCCGTCGTCCGGCTGCCCTTGCCCGCGCCGGTGCGCCTCGCCGCCCCAGACCCAGATGTCCCCGGCCCCGTCGAGCCGGCTGCGGTCGTGGTAGTCGATCAGCTTCGCGCAGGAGACGCCCGCCTCGGGGTGCTCGTCCAGCGCGGCGACGAGCCGCGCCATGCATCCCGGGTCCAGCTCGACGTCGTTGTTCAGCAGCGCCACGAACTCGCCCTGCGCGGCGCGCAGGCACGTGTTCAGCGCCGCGGTCACGCCGCGGTTGCGCTCGTGGACGATCAGCTCGACCTCGGGCCAGTTCTCCCGCATCCACGCCGCGGTGTCGTCGCTCGAGGCGTCGTCGACCACGACGACCCGGAAGTCCCGGGGCTGCTGGCGGGCGAGCGAGGGCAGCACGACTTCCAGCAGCGCGCGGCCGTTGTAGGTCGGGATGCCCACCGTGAGGCGGGGGTTCTCAGCCAACGCGACGCTCCAGCAGGCCGTCCAGGCGCGCCGGGGACACCGCCCGTTCGCGCTGGATGCGCCGCCGCGAGCGCAGCCACGTCGGCAGGCGCGCCGCGGCGCCGGTCAGGCCGCGCAGGTACACGGGCAGCGTGCCGTCGCGGGCGCAGTCGTAGGCTGTGCCCGCCAGCCCGCGCAGGATCGCGGGCGCGTAGCGGACGAGCAGGGACGCCGGCAGGTCCTTGACCATCAGCCCCAGGCGGTTGCGGTGGTGCAGCTCCGAGTAGAAGGGGTTGCGGTCCCCGCCCGTGGTGGCGCCACCCATGTGGAAGGCCACCGCCGTCGGTATGTACCAGCTCCGATAGCCGGCGAGCTGCGCGCGCAGGCCCCAGTCGACGTCCTCGAAGTAGGCCCAGAAGGACTCGTCGAACGGACCGACGCGCCGCAGCGCGCTCGCCCTGTAGAGAGCCGCGCCCGCGGTCGGGGTGAGGATCTCCTCCTCGCGCTCGTACTGCCCTTGATCGAGCTCGCCGCCGCCACGGCGATAGGCGACGAGCCCCCGCGTCAGCACGTCGCCGGTCCCGTCCAGCCGCGCGCGGTCGTGGTAGCTGCGCAGCTTGCACGCGATGCTGCCCGCGTCGGGGTGGCGCTCGATCCCGGCCAGCATCTCCGCGAGCCACCCCGGCGTCAGCTCGAGATCGTTGTTGAGCAGCGCGACGTAATCGCCGCTGGCCTCGGCGACGCCGCGGTTCAGCGCGGCGGCGACGCCCGCGTTCTGCTCGATGCGCACGACGCGCAGGGCCGGCCACTGCTGCGCGAGCCACTCCGCGGTCCCATCGGAGGAGCCGTTGTCGATCACGATCGTCTCATCCGCCGGCCGCGTCTGGGCCGCGAGCGTGGGCAGGATCACCTCCAGCAGGTGCCTGCCGTCGTAGGTGAGGACGACGGCGGTGACGGCCGCTCGGCTGCTTCGTTCGGGGGCAGCGCTCATGGCGCTCAGGCGGTCTTGCGCAGCACGAGCGTCAGCGCCGCTCCGTTGCGGGCACGATGCTCGACCGGGCCGAGCGCCGCCGTCAACCACGAGCCCGCACGCAGCGGCAGACCCTTCGCCGCGCCCTGGGACGGGTCGCGGCGCAGCGCGTAGACCCAGCCGTGGAGGTTGCAGGCGAGCGCTGAGGGGTCGCTGGTGGTCTCGAACACCGGGGTCAGGCCCACCCTCCGCGCCGCGGTGAGCAGAGCGTCCGCGCCCGGCAGGCTGACGTGACGCGGCGCGTCGAGATGCGCCCAGCGGGCGCGGAGCGTGCGGAACTGGAGCGAGTCCGAGTTCGGGATCGCGAGGGCAAGCAGCCCACCGGCCTCCAGCGCAGCGGCCGCCGCGGCCAGCACCCCGGCCGTGTCAGGGAGATGCTCGAGCGCGTGCCAGATCGTGACGACGCGGCTCGGCGGCAGTCCCGCGAGCGCGTCGAGAGGACGGTCTGTGCAGATCGCCGAGACCCCGAGCCGCCTCTCCATCCACTCGCAGCACTCGCGATCCATCTCGATCGCGGTCACCGCGAAGCCGGCCTCGGCGGCAGCGGCCGCGAACCCTCCGGCGCCCGCACCGATGTCGACGAGGCGCCCGCCCCCGGCGAGAGCGTGCAGCTTCTGCGCGCGCCAGCGCTCAGCCGCGAGGAGCGCCGGGTCGGCTTTCCAGGCCGGCTCCCCGTCGGCGCCGAACGGGTGGTAGCCCGCGCCGTAGTAGCGGCCCGGGTCGGCGGGCGGCGTGGCGAGGAAGACGGTCGCGCAGGACTCGCAGCGCTCGTAGGCGAAGGGCTCGTCGCTGATGCGGCGGTTGCGGTCGGTTGCCGTGAAGGCGTGCCTCCCGGCGCCGCCGCACACCGGGCACCGTCCCTGGCCCTGCTCTCGCGCCGCCGCGGCGGCCGCGCCCGACTGCGGCGCGCTCAAGCCGCGCCGCCTCTCGCGACGAGCCGTGCGCGGGTCGCTCGCAGCTCGGCGATCAGCTCCTCTGGAACGGCGCGCAAGCCGAGCAGTATTGCGAAGTAGACGAGGGTTGCCGCCACCACGAGCACGATCGTGGGAAGGCCCGGGATCAGGACGAGCAGCGCCGCGACCCCGCCGGCGAGAAGGACTCGCGGCACGACCGCCATGCTCGGGACCATCTGCGGAGCGCGCCGGCGCATGACGACCGGCACCACCGAGGCCAGCGCCAGCTCGGTGACGGCGGTGGCCGCCGCGGCGCCGTCGGCACCATAGGCCTCGGTGAGCGTGATCACCAGCAGGCTCCCGAGCACGAGCGCGCCGAGGTTGATGACGAGCAGCGCGCGGTTCTGCTTGAGGCTCAGCAGCGCCATCCCCCACACGGCGCTGACAAAGCTGCCCCCGAGGCCGATCGCCTGTATGCGCAGCACCTCGGTCGCGCTCGCGAATTCGCCGCCGCCCGAAACGAGATGGATCGCAAGCGGCGCGCCGAGCGCGAGAGCGACGGCGAACCAGGTACCGATGATCAGGGCCGAGTCGAAGACGCGCGAGATCGCGTATCCGAAACGCTCGTGTTCGTCGATCGCCGCGTGAGCGAAGATCGGGAACACGCCGGTGACCATCAGGCCGGGGATCACGACAAGCACTTCGATGATCCGGAAAGACGTCGCGAAGTACCCCAGCTCCTTCGGGCTCGCGATCAACGAGACGAAGATCACCGACAGCCGGAAGTAGATGACCGCGAGGGCGACAGCCACTGAGTAGGGCAGCACCTGGCGCACCAATGCGCGCCATTCGCCGCGGTCGAAGCGCGGCAGCAACGGCACTTCGCGGTGCACGAGCCACGCCGTCACGAGCAGGAACAGGAGCGCGACCGGGACGGTCAGGCCGATGTACCAGAGCAGCCCGAGCCCGAGCGCGACAAACGCGATCGTGAGCACCGTCGTCAACAGCTGGCGTCCCACTTCGGTCGCCGTCAACAGCCCGAGCCGCAGCCGGCTGACAAGCGAGAGCGCGAGCGTGGACTGCATGTTCTGGAACATCAGCCCGGCGCCGGCCAGCGCGACCCCGGCGACGACGACGGCTTTGTACCCGGCGATCGCGCAGAAGATCAGCGAGCCGGCGATGCCGAGCAGCGTCAACGCGATGCGCAGGCCGAGCAGGTTCGCCATCAGCCCCCGGCGGCCAGCCGGCTCGCGCACGGACAGCTCGCGCACACCGAGCGCGGTCAGGCCGAGGTCGGAGAGCCCCGCGACGATCGCGGCGATCGTCATCGCCGTCACGAAGGAGCCCGTGCCTTCGACGCCGAGATGGCGGAACAGGAAGGCGGCCGCAAGCGCCCCCAGCAACGCGTTGAGCAGGTAGCCGGCGACGCGGATCGCGCCGCCGCGCACGGCTGCTCCGCCGGCCTCGCGGCTCTCCAGGATCGCCGCGACCTCGTCGTCGACCTGCGCCTCGCCCGCCGGCGCGGGCCCGCCCATGTGCGTCAGCTCCATCAACGGCACACCGGCCACAGGGTCCCGAGGTCGCTCGCCACGCGGGTCGTTCACGCCGATGCCGGCCGTGTCCTCGCCGGACCCGTTCATCTCCGCCTCTGCGTCGCCCTCGGTCTCGCTCACACCGACTCCGTGATCCTCGGATCGACCGGCGCGGCGCTCTTCCCCCAGGCGTAGGCGGAGAGCACGCGCCGCGTGCGCTCGTCCGCGCGCTCGTAGGCGAGCGTCTGGTTGTCGCCGATCAGCAGGTTGCCCTGATCGCCCTGCCAGAAGGTGTTGCTCGCGGGCCACTCGTCCGCACCGAAGACCCCCTCGCGGCCTGCGACGAGCAGCTCGCCATGCTTGCGCAGGCGCGCGCTGACGCCACGGCGGCCGCTCTCGATACGGTGCGCGGCGAGCTTGTCGCCAGGGGCACGCGGACACGCGCGCAGCCACGCCTCACGATCGATCAGCAGGCCGTTGGTGCGCAGGTGCGGCGCCGGGAACTCGGCGAAGCCGAGCAGCTGGCGCGCGATCACGGCGCCGCTGTGGGCACGCGAGAGCAGGGACGGCGAGGCGGTGGCGGCCGCGTCCCCGCCGGCCAGCGCCGCGAACACCGCATGGGTCTGCCCGCGGTCGGAGAAGACGCGCGCGTAGGGCCCGCCGAGCCCGTTTTCGTAGCGCATGTGCGAGACGTGGCTGCCCCAGGAGCCACTCGCTCCCGCTGCGGCGGCGCCGGGCGTGGCGAACGCCGCCTGCAGGCGCGCGAGCCAGTTCTCGGCGAGGATCGTGCTGAACGAGTTCAACAGCGCCAGACGCGGGTGCGGGAGGGCCAGCGCCGCGCGGCGGTAGGAGCCGAGGTCGAACCCGGTGTCGGGGAGCTCCAGCCACTGGACCGGCAGTCCGCCCGCCAGCTCGCGGTGCGCCCCGGCGTCCGCGTCGAAGCCCTTGAGCAGCACCACGAGGTCGTGTTCGCAGCCCGCGGGGTGGCGGCGGTAGGAGTCCAGGAAGCGCCGGAACGGCTCGATCCCGTTGCTCGCACGGACGAGATGGACGACCGCCACCTCGGAGGACGCGACCAGGCGCGAAGCGACCGCCGCCGGCTGGGAGGCGCTGCTCATCTGACAGATCAGGTTATCTGCGGCCCCGAACGCCCTTGCCGGCCGCATCCCGATGCCATGCCACCGTCTCGCGGATCCCCTCGGCGAGGGCGATCGAGGGACAGAAGCCGACCTCCTCGCGCAGCCGCCGCGGGTCGCCGGCGATCACCTCCGGCTCGCCATCGCGATCGGGCAGATCCCCGGCCGCGACCGCGCCCGAACCCGCCTCGGCCGCGATCGCGGCGACGATCTCGCGGACTTCGACCGGCTCGCCGGTGGCGATGTTCACCGCGCCCTCGACGTCGCTCTCGAGCAGCGCCGCCAGGGCGCCGGCGACGTCGGCGACATGCATGAAGTCCCGGCGCTGGCGGCCTGAGGTCGTCGGCACACGTTCGCCGGCAAGGAGCCCGCGGGCGACATCGGATACGAGCCTTCCCGGCGGCTCGCCCGGGCCGTAGAGGAAGAAGACCCGGCCCCAGGCGAGCGGCAGGCCCAGCTCGGCGGCGAGCTCGCGCGAACCGAGGTACGCGTCCCGCTTGCAAGCGCCGTAGAAGGTCGCGGGCTCCAGCGCCGTCGCGGACTCCTCGAGCAGCTCCTCACCCCATGCGTACTCGGCACAGCTCCCCGTCAGCACGGCGCGGCGGCCGCCCGCCCCGGCGAAGGCCCGCACCAGAGCGAGCGTCGCGCCGACCCAAGCCTCGTTCTCGGGCGCGCTCCAGAACTTTCCCGGCGTCGCATACCACGCCAGGTGCACCAGCAGCTCGGGCTGCAGCTCGCCGAGCAGGCGCTCCGCGGCGCCCGGCTCGAACAGGTCCCCCTGGTGCCAGCGCACGCCCTCGCGGTCGGGTCCGGCATCGAGCGCGAAGGCCTCGACCTCGTGGCCGCGCGAGCACAGCGCCGCCACGACGTGCGACCCGATGAAGCCGCTCGCGCCTGTCACCAGCACGCGGCTCACGGCGCGTGGTCCGGGTAGCTCGCGTCGCGCTCTGAGATCACGCGCCCCGCCGGGGGTGCGGGCGGCCACGCGATCCCGAACGCGGGGTCGTCCCAGCGCACGCCGCGGGCCGCCTCGGGCACGTAGGGCGTGCCCATCAGGTAGTGGACCTCGCTGTCGTCGGTCAGCGTCTGGAAGCCGTGTGCGAAGCCCGCGGGGATGTAGAAGCCGAGCCCGTTCTGCTCGCTCAGCTCGACGGCGTGCCATTGGCCGCGCGTCGGCGAGCCCGCGCGCAGGTCGACGGCGACGTCGAAGATCGCGCCGCGCACGCAGCGCACGACCTTGGTCTCGCCGTGCGGGTCGGCCTGGTAGTGCATGCCGCGCAGCGTGCCGGCGCGCGCGTTGAAAGAGGCGTTGGTCTGGATCACGTCCGGGTTCATGCCGCGGGCGCGGAACACGTCGCGGTCGAAGGTGCGCGCGAACCAGCCGCGCTCGTCGGAGAGGCGCTCGGGCTCGATCACGATCACGCCGGACAGCGGGGTCTCGACGAAGCGCATCGGCTAGGAGAGCAGCGTCAGCTCCGGCGTGCGCGCCGCGAAGCGCCCGCCCCACTCGCGGATGAAGTCGAGCTGCTGCACGATCTCGTCCTTGAGGTTCCAGGGCAGGATCACGACCACGTCGGGGCGCTCCTCACGGATCTGCTCGGGCGAGCGGATCGGGATGTGGCTGCCCGGCAGGAAATGGCCCTGCTT
>Ga0070741_10015826_pt1 | contig 12704 bp, 9 predicted proteins | sample Coa_R1_4_FD_66440 | JGI IMG/M metagenome (GOLD analysis project Ga0070741, IMG submission 66440) | Surface soil microbial communities from Centralia Pennsylvania, which are recovering from an underground coalmine fire - Coalmine... | ecosystem: Environmental > Terrestrial > Soil > Unclassified ...
TCGCCGCACATGCAAGTGTCGACGAACTCAATGATGACTTCTTGCCCAATTCCCTCAAGATACCGGTACCGCCACTGTTCAAAGGGGAAGGTGGAAGTGCTGCCGCCGCCCTCTTCCATGGGCCGCTCATACATGCCGCCCGAGGGATGTGACTCCACCTCGTCAGCGGGCCCATACATCACGTAGATGCGGCCGCGGTCGGTCTTCCATCCGGGTATGCCGGCGGCAAAATGCTCGTTCGCGTAAGCGATTCGGCGGTAGTGCTCTTCTTTGAATTCGTTTTCCGGCGTATCGGGAGTCGGGTCGCGTCGCGCCCAGAAAGCCTCAATGAATTGGTCACGCTCTTCGTCGTTGGAAAGCTGATTGAAGGCGGCGCGCTCTTCATCGGTGATGATCCAGCGCACATCCTCATCCATCCACTTTTTATAGGTCTTACCGAGCTCCTGCTTCAGAGCTTTAGCATTCGCCTTGCGCTGCTTCTCGGTTAGCGGTCGCTTCAGTGGATCTGCTTCTTGTTTTTTCTGTGGCTTCTGTTGTTCGGCATCTTTCTCTTTGTTGTAGAGGGAGCTCCCGTTGTCTGCCGAGTCGGCGCCATTCTGGGCGTAGCACAACATCGCGAGCAGAACAATTGCAAGTATCAGAAAAGAGTGAACAAGACGGTTAGGCGACGCTACCTGGGACATGTGGTAAGGGGCACTCCTCTACTGCCTGTGGCTCTCAATTGTATGTCGTTGGATGCGGCAAGGCAACCTTTAGATACCCGGCGAGCTGCCACCAGCTGAGCCCTAAGTGCCGCAAGCTTAGGTTCTTACGGCTGGAAGACAGGCCAGTCAACTTGTCGTGAGCCGGACATTCGATCGCTTTGGCTATAATGTCATGTCGCTTCCTACCCTGGTCGGTCGGGTTTCACTGGTATCGCGAGTTCCATAGAGGGAACTTCCGCAGTCCTCCTGCCGTATCAGCAAACATGCATCCCCGTCAGCGGGACGCGGGAAAGCTGGCGACCACTGGTGAGCAGTGTTCTCGATCACTGCGGAGCGCCAGAATCACTGCGATACTCGCTCCGCACGTGCAAGAGCGCAGGGGTGCAATGAAACGTTGGCAAAAAATCACGTTGGGAGTAGCCGCTGTTCTGCTGGTTGTCGGCATCGTGCTGGGCACGATTCATTACAGCGGGCGGAATGTCGTCACCGTGCAAACGGCGAAGTCTCAACGCCAGGATTTGACTTCGGTGGTTACGGCTTCCGGCGAGATCAAGCCCAAGACATACGTCAACGTGGGAGCCAACGCGTTCGGCAAGATCACCCACCTTTACGTTAAGGAGGGCGATCGCGTGAAGCGAGGACAATTGCTGGCTCAATTGGAAAACGTGCAGTCGTCAGCCGACGTTTCCGCCACACAGGCGGGCCTTGAGGCTGCGGGAACCGATGCGCTGGCTGCGGAAGCCGGTTACAAAACCGCCATGGCGGACCTCAACCGCGCCAAAGCGGATCACGACCGCACCAAGCTCGATTGGCAGCGTGCGCAGTCTCTCTACAAGGAAGCGCTTATCGCAAAGTCCGAGTATGAAGCGCGGCAAAACGCCTGGCTATCTGCCGACGCAGGTCTGGCCCAAGCCGAGGCTCGAGTGGCGCAGGCTAAGGCGCAGTTGGATTCGGCCCAGCGCCGCGTAAGCCAAACGCGCGCGAACCTGACCCGCGTCTCGGATGTTCTTCGGAAGACTACCTATCTGGCTCCTTTCGATGGTGTAGTCACCAACCTCCCGGTTCGCGAAGGTGAGACGGTGGTTATAGGGATCCAGAACTCACCCGGCAGCACCCTGATGACGATTGCTGATATGTCGGTGATCACCGCAGAAGTAAAGGTGGATGAAACCGACATCGTGAACGTGAAGCGAGGACAGCCTGCTGACGTCACGATAGATGCTATTCCCAGGAAGTCATTCAAAGGAGAGGTCACTGAAATCGGTGACAACGCCATCGTGCGCTCCACCGGCCTCGCCACTTCCCAGGAAACTTCTTCGAGCCAGGAGGCGAAAGACTTCAAGGTCGTAGTGACACTGAAGGACCCGCCCGCAAATCTGCGGCCCGGCCTTTCCTCAACGGCCAAAATTATCACCGCAACCCGCCCCGGTGTGGTCAGCATTCCCATTCAGGCGGTGACGGTGCGCCGCCCGGCCGACCTCGAGAATGCCAACGCGAAAAACGGTGGCGCCGTGCAGGCTGCTGCTCCACAGACGGTGGCATCGAAGGAAGACAAAAAGGAAACTCAAGGCGTATTCGTCATCCGTAAAGGCAAAGCTGAATTCGTGCCGGTGGAGACCGGAATTGCCGGCACCACTGACATTGAAGTGCTCAATGGCTTGCAAGAGGGTGACGAGATTGTCACCGGGAGCTACAAGGTTTTGCGCACCATGAAGCCCGGGGCTAAGGTGAAAATAGATAACTCGGCGCCGAAGACAGAGGAACAATAATGATGTCAGCCGGAGTTCTCGGGAACTAACAATAGTTCACAAGGCACGTCTAACGTTAGACGACTGTGGAACTGCAGTTCGGTTTTGGCTAACGGCCAACGACCAAGGACCAAAAACCGATGTCCGCTGAGGAGAAGAGGATGGCCACCGCAGAAGTAGTCAATTTCACGCCAACCGAAGTGTCGGCTCCGCCCTCGTCGTGCATGATCTGCACCGAGAATCTCTGGAAGACTTACGACATGGGATCGGAACAGCAGGTGCATGCCCTGCGCGGCGTGAATCTGCGCATCGAGCGCAATGAGTACGTGGCCATCATGGGACCGTCCGGATCAGGCAAGTCGACTCTGATGAACTTGATTGGCTGCCTGGACACTCCCAGCCAGGGAAGCTACTGGCTTAATAGTCAGTTAGTGAGCGAACTTGATGATGACGAGCTCGCCAGGATCCGCAACAAGGAAATCGGATTCGTGTTCCAGACCTTCAACCTGCTCGCTCGCGCCACGTCTTTGCACAATGTTGAACTGCCGCTGATCTACGCCGGTTGTCCCACCGAGGAGCGTTTGGAACGGGCCAAGGAGGCGTTGGCGGCGGTGGGTATGGATTCGCGCATGATGCACAAGCCGAATGAACTCTCCGGCGGACAACGTCAGCGCGTCGCTATTGCTCGCGCCTTGGTGAATCGGCCTTCGATTATCCTCGCCGACGAGCCTACCGGGAACCTGGATTCCCAGACCGGCAACGAAATCATGGCACTGTTTGACCGCCTGCACGCCCAGGGGAACACGATTGTGCTGGTGACCCACGAGCACGACATCGCTGAATACGCCCATCGGGTCATCCACATCAAAGACGGCCTGATCGCCGGCGACGAGCGCAAGAAAAGGTAAGTTCCTGCTCGCCGTAGACATCTTTCATTGTGTGAAATAGTTCGCCGGGTCACGTAGTTTGATCACGCCGGCCCTACCAAAGACCTTCCCGCTTGTATAATTCTGCCGAACGAAATCCAGCGTTCTTCGTCAAACCAGGCCATCATCCCGCCTGACTAAGGCATAACCCGGCCCCGCCGGCGAGTAACACTACTCGGAGGGAAGATGTACGACGACGATTCCACCAAATCGGCAGACCCGTCGGGAGTTTCACGGCGTGAGTTCCTGAAAATTTCTACCATCACCGCGGCCGTTCCGCTCGTTTCTACGCCTGCGACCGTGATGGCCGCGGGCGAAGAAGTTCCCGTCTACGGGCCGGGCAAAGTTCCCATATCGCTGAGCATAAATGGCAAAAAATACGACCTGCAACTCGAGCCCCGTGTCACTCTCCTTGACGCGTTGCGTGACAGCCTCGATATCACCGGCGCGAAACGCGTTTGCGATAAAGCCGAATGCGGCGCGTGCACGGTTCTGATGGATAACAAACCGGTGTATGCCTGCTCGGTGCTGGCGATCGAGGCACAGGGCAAACAGATCGCCACGGTCGAATCGCTTATGCAAGCGGGCAAGCTGCACCCCATCCAGCAGGCCTTTGTCGAACACGACGGCTCGCAGTGCGGATTCTGCACTCCGGGATTTGTGGTGGCCGCCAAGGCCTTCGTCGACAAGCACCCGAACCCCACCGCTGACGACATTCGCCGCGGCCTCAGTGGTAATCTTTGCCGCTGCGGCACCTATGCCGGCATACGCGACGCCATCGCGCAAGCCACCAGGAAAGGAGCGTAAGCCATGCCGGACTACAAGTGGCCAGATGCGGAGCACCGCACGCTAATTGGCAAGCGCATCACCCGCGTGGATTCGCCGGAAAAAGTTTCCGGAAGGGCGAAATACACGTATGACGTGAAGCGCCCAGGCATGCTGTTCGGAAAAATGCTGCGCTCTCCCTACGCGCACTGCAAAGTCGTCAGCATTGATACCAGCGCCGCCGAGAAGATGCCGGGCGTCAGGGCTGTCCACGTTGTGCAAGGTCCGGGAACGCAGATCCACTGGGCGGGAGACGAAATCGCGGCGGTGGCCGCGGTAGACGAGCGCACCGCAGAGGACGCCGCGCGCGCCATTCAGGTCAAATACGAAAAACTTCCGCACCTCGTCTTGGACTCCGAACCGCCGCAGGGGGCCGCCCAGGAACAAGGCCCTCTGAGCATGGACGACATCGGGGACATGTTCGATAACCAAGTGCCCGAGCGCGAGATGGTCAAGCAAATCCAGCAGTACGGCCTCTCGTTCAAGCCCGATGAGAACATGCTGCAAAGCATGAAAGGTGAGGGCGCGCCGGATCCGGTGCTCGACGCTCTTCGAAATGCCCAGGTTCACGAAGGCGCCAGCGCGCGCCCGAAGTCTTTTTACCAGAAGGCGGCGGCCGTTACTCAGGGCGATCCGGAGGCAGCCTTCGCGCAGGCAGCTGTCACTTCTGAGGGCCTTTACGGAGCTTCGGTAATCACCCACTGCTGTTTAGAGAGCCACGGTTCTACTTCCGAGTGGACCGGCGAAGACAAGTTGTTCGTTCACATCTCCACACAAAACGTTTCCGGCATTCCGGCGCAGATGGCTGAGCCGCTGAAGATTCCTGCCAGCAACATCCGCGTGCACCAGGACCACATAGGAGGCGGATTCGGCAGCAAGTTCTCGCCCGACCGATGGGGCATTGTGACTGCCGAGCTTTCGAAGAAGGCCGGCGGCAAGCCGGTGCGCCTGATGCTGGAGCGCGACTCCGAACTGAAAGTCGCGGGCGCCCGTCCTTCGGCCTACGCTCGCGTGAAAGTCGCAGCCAGTAAAGACGGCACTGTAACTGCCTGGCAATCGCAATCGTGGGGAACGGGCGGACCAGGTGGCGGTGGCATGCCGCCGATTCCGTACGTCTTCACCATTCCCAATCAGCGAAAAGAGCACACTGCCATTCGCAACAACATTGGACCAGCGCGCGCCTGGCGTGCGCCGAACCATCCTCAAGCGGCCGTGATCACCATGTGTGCGCTCGACGATCTTGCCGCCAAGTTGAATATGGATCCGCTGGAGTTCTTCCAGAAGAACCTGAGCATCACCGGTGCGCGCGCCCAGAACTATGCCGAAGAGTTCGGCATCGCCGCCGACCTGATGGGCTGGAAGCAAAAGTGGCATCCGCGGCCGGAGAAGACGCCGTCCGCTCCCGCACGCGGGGTCGGTCTCTCGCTGCACACCTGGGGCGGACGCGGTCACAGCAGCGATTGCGACTTGACCATCCAGCCGGATGGGTCAGTCGAAATCAAGATGGGAACCCAGGATCTCGGCACCGGCACCAGAACCGCGATCCTGGCGGTGGCTGCCGACACGCTCGGGGTTCCAATGAATGCCATCAACCTGCAAATCGGCGACACCATGTACCCGCCATCCGGCGGTTCGGGCGGTTCAACCACCATCGGAGGTGTGAGTTCCTCCACGCGACGAGCGGCGGTGGACGCACGAGAAGCGCTGTTCGCTAAAGTGGCTCCCGCGCTGAACGCGCAGCCTGCCGACCTGGAATCGGTCAACGGCACGGTTCGCGTGAAATCGGAGCCCAATCGTTCGCTGTCATGGAAGCAGGCTTGCGCCAAGCTGGGCGCAATGCCAATCACGGTGCGCGGAAAGAATCCCGACCGCAACAAGCCGCCCGACCTCACCAACAGCGGCGTGGCGGGCGTGCAGATGGCCGAAGTGGAAGTCGATCCTGAAACCGGCATCGTGCAGGTCAAGAAGATGGTTGCGGTCCAGGACTGCGGGCTGGTGATCAACTTGAAGACTGCCGAGAGCCAGTGCCTGGGCGCGCTGATCATGGGCATCAGCTATTCCCTGTTCGAAGAAAAGGTCATGGACCCGACTACCGGTGTCATGCTCAATGACGACATGCAGTATTACCGGCTCGCCGGGTTGAACGACATTCCCGAGCTGGTAGTCCACATGATGACCGGCAAAGGCTACGACGAGCGTGGCGTAATCGGACTGGGTGAGCCTCCGGTGATCTCTCCGGGCGCGGCCATTTCCAATGCGGTAGCCAACGCAATCGGCGTGCGCGTTCCCTTCATCCCACTCACTCCTGACCGCGTCCTGAACGCAATGGCGCAAAAGGCAGGTGCATGATGAGAGCTTTCGAGTACGTAAGTCCGAAGAGCCAGGCGCAAGCGGTCAGCTTGTTAGCCGCCGCTTGGGGACAAACTGAAGTGCTGGCCGGTGGAACCGACCTGCTGGCGCTGATGAAAGACGATGTGGTTGCTCCCAAGCGACTGGTCAACATCAAGCAGATTGGCGGGCTTCAAGGCATTCGGTCGACGCCGCAAGGCCTGCACATCGGCGCACTCACCACGCTCGGAGATCTGGCCGACAACGCCGAAGTCCTGCGGAATTATGCGGCGTTGAATGAAGCGGTGAACGAGGCTGCCAGCCCGCAGATCCGCAGCATGGCAACTCTGGGCGGCAACCTGTGCCAGCGTCCCCGATGCTGGTACTTCCGCAACGGCTTCGGCCTGTTGCCAAAAGACGAGACAGGCAAGGACCTCGTAACGGCCGGCGAGAATCGCTATCACGCAATTCTCGGCAACGACGGGCCGGCGAAGTTTGTCAGCCCGTCGACTATCGTGCCAATCCTGATCGCCTACGGCGCGAAACTGCAACTCGCCGGACCGAAAGGCAAGCGCGAGCTTCCGCTCGAGAAGTTCTATGTCATTCCGAAGACGGAAACGGAGCGCGAGCACGATCTTCAGCCTAACGAAATCGTGACCGGGATTGTGCTGCCTGCGGCCACGGGCACGAAAGCCGCGCATTACGAAATCCGGCAAAAGGCGGCGTTCGACTGGCCGCTGGCGGTCAGCGCCGTTGCGCTCAAGATGAATGGCAACACGGTGAGCGCTGCGCGCGTGGTGATGGGTTATGTGGCTCCGGTGCCGTGGCCTTCTCCTGAAGCCGAGCAGGCGCTCGCCGGTAAACCGCTGACCGAGGACACGGCCAATGCAGCGGCAGATGCTGCCCTGAAAGATGCCAAGCCGCTAAGCCAGAACGCCTACAAAGTCCAGTTGGCTCGCGTGTCATTGAAACGCGCGATTCTGAAAGCCGGGGGTGCCGCATGAAAAGCGAATTCGAACGTTTTAACACCAATCATCCGGACCTCTGCCCCGGCTTACGCTGGAAAGGACAATTCATCCTCAGCGAGCACGATCCGACGGTGCAACCGTCCAACGAAGGCTTGTTCTGGTGCCTGCACACCCAGACCTGCATTGGTCCGGACGGCGAACTGGCCGAACCGGGCAACTGTTGCTCCTCGCGGCGCAGGTGCCACGGGACCGGGCAGTGCGGCTGAACAGTACGGAGCGAACGGGTTCACTGGCAGGTTATTACGACTTTAGCCCGAGCGTGTCCTTCTTCAACGTAAGACATAGCTTGGGCCGTCTCGCTGAGCGGGTAATGCCGATCGATCATCGGGGTTACTTGTCTTGCCTTCATGAGCTCGCATATTGAGGTCAGCTCCTTCGCGTTCACTTTGGCCATGAGGAAGATAAACTTCTGGCGTAAGAAGCGCGGCCAGAGAAATGCTTTTCCCACCCGAAGGAAGACGGCCCAGAGTTGCTTGGGCGCCCCGGCCATCACGCATCTCCCATTCGGAGCCAGAACTCGCCTCATCGCTAACAACGGGCGGTTGCCCACATTGTCGAGAAGCACGTCATATCTTCGTGCGTCCCGAGTAAAATCTTGACGCGTGTAGTCAATCACGCGGTCGGCACCAAGTGAGCGCACCATTTCGACATTCTTCGTACTGCACACGCCGGTCACTTCCGCGCCGAATGACTTCGCGATCTGCACGGCAAATGTGCCGATCCCTCCCGCCGCACCGTTGATAAGGACCTTCTGTCCGGGTTGCAGATGCCCCTTATCGCGAAGGCCCTGCAGCGCCGTAAGCCCGGCAATTGGCACAGCAGCCGCTTGTTCAAAGGTCACGTTCTCCGGCTTCACAGCTAAGGCGTCTTCGGAAGCGCACGCGTACTCCGCGAAGGCCCCTTTGGCCGCACCAAAGACGGCGTCGCCCGGTTTGAATCGCGTTACGCTTCGGCCGACCTCCTCGACGACGCCCGCGACGTCTACGCCAGGGCGCGCGCTTTTCATGCGCCAGTCCAGCGGATTGACGGAAGCGGCACGCACTTTTAGGAGAACCTGATTGCCCTTGGGGACGGGCTTTTCGACGTCCTCAATGGTAAGGACCTTTCCAGATTTGCCCTTGGTATAGACGGCTGCTTTCATGTGGGCTGCCATAGTACGGGCGATGTGTCCGATCCGCGGTGACCGGGATCACAGCCGAACCACATCCTCGCTGGCAATGGCCGCTGTACGCGCGTCTGCAGCTCGCGTCTACAGGATAGATCCATGCCATCTCGACATCCTGTCGAATCGGGGTTGCATCGTAGCTACGCCGCTGCAGGGCCATAACGGTTTAGTTCCGGGGGAAATGTGATGAGAGATGACGGCATTGTCGGCAAAATCGGGCAGCAGGAATGGCTGGAGCCCGCGGAAGAGGGTTTGCAAAAGCTTGTCCACAAAGCTTTCGAGTTTAGGGGTGGGCGGCGGGCGAAGAACTTTCTTCATGGCACGTGGCTTGGAGAACCGCTTCACGTAGTTCTTACCGACATCCCTATCGGTGCGTGGACGACCGCGATCGTCTTCGACGCACTGGACTCCATGAATGCCCGTCGTGAATACAAGGTTGCCGCAGATACGGCGCTCACCGTCGGGCTTATTGGCGCGGTCGGAGCGGCGGCCACAGGCTTGACCGACTGGCAAGATATCGATCCGCCGGCGCGTCGCATTGGACTGGTGCACGGATTGTTGAATGTGATCAGCGTGGCTCTGTTTGGAAGTTCGTTCCTGGCCAGACGGAAAGGCGGGCGCACCACCGGGCGGAGCTTGGCGGCGCTCGGTTACGCGGTATCGGTCGCCGCAGCCCGGCTCGGCGGAGATTTGGTTTACGGCCAGAAAGTCGGCGTAGACCACACCGCTCCTGAGAAACTACCGGGCGAGTTCACCTCTGTGCTGTCGGAATCGGATTTACAAGAGGGGAAACCGGTTCGCGCAGACCATGACGGAGCGACGATTCTGTTAGTCCGACGTGGCGCCCAGATATATGCTCTCGCGGAAACCTGCTCGCATCTCGGGGGGCCGTTGTCGGAAGGCCAGCTCGACGGCGACGTGATCCGGTGCCCTTGGCATGGCTCTCGCTTCTCTATTCGCGATGGCCATGTTGTTGATGGCCCTGCTGTGCATCCCCAGCCGTGTCTGGAGGCGCGGGTGCGAAACGGCCAGGTTGAAGTCCGGAGATCCGACTGTCGAATTCCAAAGTCGCATCCGACGGACAATGTGCTCAAGCCGCAGCCGCGCACCGGAACAACCGGCTGAACAACACCGAAGGATTCTCGAGTGGCTGGATTTGCCGATGCATGGGCAGCAGTAAATCGTCGAAAAGGCTTGCAGGCTGTCTCTCCTGAGCTGAAGCCACTGCTTCACCGGGTCTACGTAGACGTATTAGCCACGCCAGTAAATCTTTATGCGTTACAAGAGAGTCTGGCTGCCCTGCTGGAATACCTCTGTGATCGAGGCCGAACGAATGCAAACTGCTGGGCCGTTGATAGGTTCTTTTGCTTCTCGGAAGGATGGGAGCGGGACTGGACTGAGCAGAATATCCCGGAAGATTTTTCCGATGTGCTGAGTATGATGGGCGAAGCGCTACACGATACGGTAAAGGCGCCCGCGATCGCAGAAAATTTCGACTGCCTTCCTGAACAGCTCCTGCAACGTGTGCGGCGGCTCCAGCTTTATTGACGAAAGTCAGTTTGTGGGAAGAAGCCCGAAAGACGCGCCACCTGATTTCGCGGCGGGCAATACTCGACCGGCAAGTTCCTCCCACGCTTCCGGTTACTTTAGTTATTCTGGGCGGGCTTTTGACACGGTCCGCCCTGCACTTCAGTACGACAATTTCCAGCGGCACTTCTCAGTTCCGAACGCCAGATTTCATGCGAAAATGCTGGAAACTGGGGTTCCACCGGCCAGCAACAAAGAAGAGCCTAAAGGCCTGCGATTAAACGCAAATGTCCCTTGTCTCGCAAACAGAACTTGTCGACCTGAGCGCTGTGCTTCGACTCGTAAGCGAACGCGCCCGGTTGCTCACCGGCGCGACCGGCGTTGCCATCGCACTGCCCCACAAACAATCCATGATTTGTCGGGCCAGCATCGGAGTGAACGCACCATCGTTGGGTTCCCGCCTGGATATGACTTCCGGTTTTTCTGCAGAGTGCGTCCGCACTGGCAAAGCTCTGTGTTGCTACGACTCAGAAACCGACCCACGAGTAGATCCTGTGAGCTGCCGCCGGCTGGGAATTCGTTCCATTCTGGCCTTGCCCATCCGGCTTGACCACCAAACCCTCGGTTTATTAGAGGTCTTTTCTCCGCTGCCCTACGCCTTTGAGGATCGGCACGTTGCGCCACTGGCAGGGCTTGTACAGAGGGCGTTGCTGACCAATCCTTCGCTATTACTGCCGGCGCCCAAGTTGGTGACGGAAGCAAAACCTGAGAGCAAAGATTTTGTAGATCGTGTGGCGGAGCTGCCAACTCCTAAGCCGTCATTCACCCGGAACTCGCTGCCGGCTCAGTTCTGGTCGGATGTTTTCGTCACAGCCCCAGTGCCCTGGAACCGCTTTGCTCAATCACTGGCATTGCATGTTGTCATGGTCGCACTGTTGGCGATTTTGCCCAGGCTTGTGCCGTCCCGCCCGTATGCTGTTAGACCAGCCCTTACCCAGTCCGATCTTCTTTACTATTCACCCGCCGAATATTACGCGCGCGGTGATGAAAAGGTCGTTGCGAAAAGTGTAAACAGACGCCGATTTGAGTCGCCCGCACAACGCGTTCTACGAGTCGCGAGCGAACAGCGCAGCAGCGCCCCAATCGCAGCTCCCGACATCAAGCTAAAAGGCAACATACGCGTGCTCTCGCTTATGGCTTTGTCTCCTGCGTCGCCGGCGATACCCGGGTCGGCGGTCGTTCGAAGCCAGTTCACCACGCCCACAGCTGCCGTCAGCGTGGTTCCACCGCCGGTTGACGCTTCAGCCGCAGGTAGGCCGCGAGCATTGGGCGGCCAATCCGCTGCGGGTCTGGCCAGTGTGATCCCACCGCCACCCGAGATCAGAGCCGCGGGTAGCCGGCGGGCTGTGGGTGGAGGTCTGGGAAGCGTGATCGCACCGCCGCCAGACATCTCAGCTCCCGGTAGGACACGAGGAGTAGGCGGTCAGTTCGCCGCGGCCACCGGTCTTGGGACCGTGATCCCACCCCCACCGGATGCTACAGCCGCGGGCAGGTCGCGAGGAGTAGGCGGTCAATTCGCCACGGCCACGGGTCTCGGCGGAGTGGTCCCACCGCCGCCTGAGGTTGCAGGCGCAGGTGGGGCACGCGGTGTCGGCGGTCAGTTCGGCACGGGTCCCGGCAGCGTGATCGCACCGCCGCCCGAGGTTGCAGGCGTGGGCGGGTCGCGAGTAGTGGCCGGCCAAAGTGGAAATGTGGTTGGGCCGCCGCCGTCGGTGCGTGGTTCGTTTCGCCACGGACCCAACATGAGTATTGGCCAGATGGAAGTCGTCGGCCCGGCACCGGAGATCAGCGGCCAGGGGAATTCAAACCTGGGTACCGCGCAGGGAAGTCTGGGTAACGAAATGATGTCAGTTGTCGCTCCGCCGCCATCGGTCCAGGGGGTCGGCAGCACGCGCGGTCAAAATGGCGGTGCGACACCAGGCGGGGTCTCGTCCGTTATACCGCCGCCGCAGGTTGCAGCCGGGGGTAACTCCCGCGCGTCGGCTCAGGGCAGCACAGCCATGGCGGTTGTGCCTGCTCCGCCCTCCACGACGGGTGCCGGCAACAGCGCCTCCGTGAACCCGGCGCGCGCTGCCATGCCAGGAGACGTTCCGTCGAGTTCCCGCCCAGCCATCCCGGATATCACTGCCGAAGAACGCACTTCTAGAGGTTCTCAGCAGGTAAGTGTTACTCCGATAAGTCCTGAAGTAGCTCTGGCAAGTTCTTCTTACTTCGCCAGCAGCGAGATCTTTATTGCAGAAGAGCGGACTGGGCCTCAGCGGAGCCGCTACATAAAGCTCGTGTACGAGTATCTTCCTTATCAGAAGCGGTTATCGGAATACGGTCCGAACTATCCGGAAGTCGACAAGCTTCGCGTCACGCGAGATGCGGCCTGTGACGAAGATTTATTCGAA
>Ga0070741_10015827_pt1 | contig 12704 bp, 8 predicted proteins | sample Coa_R1_4_FD_66440 | JGI IMG/M metagenome (GOLD analysis project Ga0070741, IMG submission 66440) | Surface soil microbial communities from Centralia Pennsylvania, which are recovering from an underground coalmine fire - Coalmine... | ecosystem: Environmental > Terrestrial > Soil > Unclassified ...
GCCGACCATTAGAAGGAATTCGTGTTACTGACCTGACCTGGGCCTGGGCTGGGCCGTATTGCACACTGCAACTGGCACATATGGGCGCCGAGGTGATTCGTATCGAAAGCCAGAAGCGCCCGTGTGTGAGTCGATTGATTCCGTCGTTTGCCGACGACGTGCCCGGCCCCAACCGTGCTGGATATTTTAATCAGTACAGCCAAGGCAAGAAGAGCTTGCAACTGGACCTCGCCAAGACCGAAGCGTTGGAAATCGCTAAGAACTTGATCAAGAAGAGCGATATTGTTGTGCAGAACTTCTCTGCCGGTGCTATCGACCGCATGGGGCTTGGGTACGAAGCGCTGAAGCGGCTCAAGCCTGACATCATTATGGTCTCCATCTGTGGCTACGGCCAGACTGGGCCAGAGCGCCAATACATGGGTTACGGGCCCGCGTCAGTGCCCCTGTCGGGCATCGCGTCGCTTACCGGCTATCGTGACATCGGTCCGGCAGAAGTAGGGATTTCGTATGGCGATCCCAACGCAGGAATTTTCGGTTCGTTTGCTGCGCTGGCAGCGCTGGCGTATCGTGAGCGTACGGGCAAAGGCGTACACGTCGATCTCGCGTTGTGGGAGGCGCTGCTTGCGCTGCAGCCGGAAGGACTGATGGACTATACGTTGAACAAAAGCCAGCCCGAGCGCGACGGCAATCGCGATCGCTGGATGTCACCGCACGGCTGTTTCAAAGTCAAGGGCGATGATGACAAGTGGGTGACCATTGCCTGTGGCACAGAGGCCGAATGGCAGGCGCTCTGTAAGGTGATGGGCAGGCCGGAGTTGGCGAATGACAAACGCTTCGCCGACGTGACCGCGCGCAAAGCCAACGAAGACGCACTTGAAGAGATTATCTCGGCGTGGACCAAAGAGCGCGACCGCTGGGATGTTACTGAGGCATTACAAAAAGTTGGGGTCGCGGCGTTTCCGTCCATGAGCAATAAAGACCTGGCGACGAATGCGCACCTGCAAGCGCGCGGTTATCTCGTACAGAAAGAACATCCCGAAGTCGGCAAACGCATTCACGCCGGCATCCCCTGGCAGATGTCCGGCACTCCTTGTGAAGTCCAGGCCGCCGCGCCGCTGCGGGGCCAGCACACCGATTACGTGCTGCGCGATATTCTGGGGATGTCCGAGGCGCAGGTCAGCAAGCTGCGAGAAGGGCAAGTACTCTTCTAAGGAGAATGAAAAATGAAAAATTAAGGATGAGGAATGGCAAGAAATTCCCTTTTCCAATTTTACATTTTTCATCCTTGATTTCTCGTTGGACCGGAGGCCCTGATGGACGTTAAGGCTATTACCGAAATGATCGAAAACTACATCCGCCCGGCGACGTTTCCCGTCGGCATTAAGATGCTGAAGCCCGGCGAGGCGCTGCCGCCGAAGACGCGCACTCCTGGCGACATGGGGTCGCGGTTTGCGACGTGTCAGACGATTAACGTCGTGCGGCGCTATGGTTGGTCGATTGGACTATCCGCAGACCACCATTCCTGTCCGCTGGGCCTGGTTGCCTTAGGTTTCAAGCCCAACGTTGAATATCTCCGAGAGGGCCATGCCTGCGAGGGGATGTACACTGAGACGCTTGAGGCCGGGGCAAAAACCGAGGCCGCAGTCCCTAAGTTTGAACTCGGGAAATACGCTTCTCTCTTCGCTTCACCGCTGAAATCACATCCTTTCGATCCACCCGATGTGATCACCGTGTTCGGGAACTCGGCCCAGGTCATGCGCCTCGTACAAGCAGCGCTCTACAAAAGAGGCGGCTATCTCAATTCCTCCTTTAGTGGACGACTCGATTGTGCTGACATCGTCGTCAAAACTATGCAAACGGATGACTGTCAGGTGATCTTACCGTGCACAGGCGACCGCATGTTCGGCCAGACCCAAGACGAAGAGATGGCATTCTCGATGCCGGCCTCAAAGGTCGAAGGAGTGATGGCCGGACTCGAAAGCACCCATAAGGGTGGTATTCGTTATCCGGTGACGACCTTCATGAACTACACTGCAAAGTTTCCGGCTAAGTACGAAGCGGTGTGGGACATTTGGGGTGATAAGAAGCCGGGGGCGAAATAGCTAACAGGAGGGAAAGGGGGAAACGGCGAAACGGGAAATGGAGAAAGGAGACAGGTCTTGTTCCGGCTTTCTTCGTCATTCCCGCGTAGGCGGGGATCCCGTTTTTGTTTTGCCTTTTCTGTATTCCTTCTGACGATAACATGGCCGAGTCCCTTCTCCCTGGGGGCTGAAAGCGCACCCTGGACACCCACAGTTTCTGATCGCGCTGTTGCCAACTATCCTGACCTGCGTGAGAGTGTGTGGATGCTCTCGCGGCCTCCGTCTGGTCAATACGACACTATTGCTGTCCGTCGCATTGTCCAGGCCAGTGCGAGTACGGGACAGCAGCAGCGTCTGGTGTTCTTTTTCCTTCCATCTGCTCATATGCATGGAGAGATCGTTGTTACTGACGAACGCTACGATTTACGGCTGTATCTTGCGAATCGCGGCATCGACACTTGGACGCTCGACTACCGCACACATACTGTAACGCATGACTATCTTCGCGACTCTCATTTCATGCAGACCTGGACCGTGGAAACCTTTGTCGAAGATGCGGCACTGGCAGCCGATTTCGTTCGGGCGACGACTGGTCAACAGCACCTCTTTGCTGGTGGCTTTGGGCGCGGCGCGACATTCGCTGCACTTCTGGCAGCACGGTATGGTCGAGGGAATGTCCTTGGATTAGTGTTGCTTGATGGCTATGTGCTTGATCCGCCGGACGAAGAATCATTGTATCAGGAGCGGCCGGAAGCGCCCAACTGGTTTGCCGATGATCTGGAGCGACGCTATCTGCCATATGCTCGCTGGCTCAAGCAGTTACAGGACACCATTGCTGAACCAGACGGGCCGGATTTTCTGCCGGTGCATGTTTTCAACAATCGAACTGAGGCGCTGGCTCACTTTCTGTATGTGAACCCGATGTTCGGCCAGCAGGGGGGACTTTCCAACGCGAAAGAGGGGTACGCTGATCCGCTGATTCTTGCGCGCATGTTTCTTCGGGAAGATCGCTATTGGCCCCGGGTCCAGAATCATGGCGGCTTTGACTTCAAGCGCCACCTGGCTGGCGCGCGGTTTGACTATCGATCAGCTCTGACCGCGTTGAGCGTTCCCATTTTTGCTGTCGCGTCAGGAAATATCGACAAAGCTGGAATTCCCTGGGCTGCTCGAATCGAGTTCTCCGCCCGCGCCACGGCCAGTAAAGACGTGCGATTTCGGAGGCTTGAGAATTGGGGACATCTCGACATGTTGTTTGGTACCAAATCAGCGCCCGAGGTATTTCAGCCGCTACTTGAGTGGGTCAACCAACACGGTGTGAAAGAAGTAGAAGTCGGGCTGCCGTGATTCCGGAACAGGCGAGGTTGCGGGGAAAAAACGGACGGGCTACGATACCCGGATAGGACACTTATGAATTTTGTACCAACTATTGTTGAACAGACTGGTCGTGGTGAACGTGCTTACGATCTTTTCTCGCGCTTGCTGAAGGATCGCATTATTTTTCTTGGCTCTCAAGTCACTGATACGACCGCGAGCCTTATCACCGCACAATTGCTTTTTCTTGAAGCCGAAGACCCGGAGAAGGATATCTTCCTTTACATCAATTCCCCGGGCGGTTCTGTCACCTCGGGGTTGGCGATCTACGATACCATGCAGTACATTCGTTCGCCGGTTTCGACCTTGTGTGTCGGGCAAGCGGCAAGCATGGGGGCATTGCTACTCACAGCGGGTGCGAAAGGCAAGCGCTACGCGTTGCCGCACTCTCGTATCATGATCCACCAGCCGTGGGGCGGGGTCGAAGGGCAGGCCAGCGACATTAACATCCACGCTCGCGAGATTCTTCGGGTGCGCGAAGAGTTGAATCAGATCTTGAGCTTTCACACTGGGCGCTCGCTCGATCATATCGCGCGAGACACCGAACGCGATAATTTTCTTACCAGCCAGCAGGCAAAAGAGTACGGGCTAATTGATGATGTCATCGAACGTCGGAATAGGAACCCTGCGGACGAAGGAAAGTAAGATACCCGCCTCTTAGGTAAGTTACCACGATAGATACGTGTTCTCATTCAGATTTCTTACATCTTCAGGAACCGTAAAGCGTTCCCACTGTAGATTTTCTCCTTATCACTCTTAGAGAGGGGAAGGCTGTCAAGAAACGCATTGGTGCGGTTCATGAATTCGCTTCCCAACATGAAATAGTCCGACCCGTAGACCAAGTGATCGATGCCGACTAACGCCTGGGCGCAGTCGAATGCCGGCTTATGCCATCCGAGGGCCGTGTCAAAATAGAGCTTCGGCAGATACTCGCTCGGGCGGCGGGGAATCTGGCGATACTTCTCTGGGAAGTGGGTATCCTCGAATCCGAGATCAATGCGCCGGGCCAGAAATGGTAATGTGCCGCCCAGGTGCGCGAGGATGAGGATGAGATCCGGGCAGCGTTCAAACAAGCCACCGTAGAGCAGCTTCATGGTTGAGAGCGTCGTGTCAGCCGGAAAAGCGAGGAGCGGCGCGATGTCATCATCCTGATACCCTGGCGGGGGCTTGGGGTGCATGAACACCGGGATGCGCCGGCGAGCGGCCTCGTTCCAGAACGGGGCAAATTCCGGCGTGTGGAGATATTTACCGCCAACATTAGAGCTGACTAAGACACCCACAAAGCCGGGTATTGCCAACACCCGTTCCAGTTCCGCGAGTGCATCACTCATAGTGTTGAACGGAAGATTCGCGAAGGCTTTAAAGCGTTCCGGACTCTGACGACACGCGTCGGCGTACATGTCGTTGACCAAACGACACAGCTCAGGACTGTGCTCATCGACGCGAATATACATCGACGGGTTGGAGAGAATTTCGATTTCTACACCGCCTTTATTCATGTCGTTGATACGCAGTTCATGATCCCACGCCGGCAGCGGAGTCCCGGCCCAAAAGCCGAGCAAATGTCCGTGGGGATCGCGTTGGAGGACGACTTCGTCAGGATAGAACTGTTTCAGCTTACGAAAAAATGCTTCAGGAAATGCGTGGGCATGAAAATCGATTTTCATCCAGGTATCCCCCTCTTGCGTGGTTCCATAGACCGGTCGGCGCGCCGCTGTCAAGATGAAACACGGCTCCATGAATAGCAAGACAACGTCGCGAAAGGAAACTGACGGCGCGCCAGTGAAGAAACGGGGGTCTGATTACGAGAGAAGGTGGGCAGGGGCGGAATTGAACCGTCGACACGAGGATTTTCAGTCCTCTGCTCTACCGACTGAGCTACCTGCCCGTGTGTGACTAAGAACGCGAAAAGGGCTGCAAGCCCCTTGGTGTGACGCGAGTTTTGTACTGGATGCCTCCTAACGAGTCAAGCCCGATGATGCCGTTTTTCCTCCACTTGCCGCTCAACGAACTCAATGACCTGAGTTTCAAGCGTAACACCATTAAGAGTGTTGATCTCCTGAACTCCGGTTGGGCTGGTGACGTTCACTTCAGTGAGATAATCGCCGATAATGTCGAGCCCGACGAAATAGAGTCCCTCTTGACGTAGTCGCGGGCCGACTTCGCGACAAATCTCTTGGTCACGTGGTGTGATTTCCGCCTTCACGCAAGTGCCGCCGACGTGAATGTTGCCGCGATGTTCATCCGCTCGCGGCACACGTAGCGTACAACCTAGTGGTACGCCATTCAGCATGATCAAGCGTTTGTCGCCTTGGCGCACCTCAGGAATATATTGTTGAGCAATAATCGGATCACGCCCTTCGTGGGTCATGGTTTCTATCAGGGAGTTGATATTGCGGTCGTCACGATGACCATAGAAAATGCCAAATCCGCCGTGACCGTCGACAGGCTTAATGATCATTTCCCCGCCGAGTTCTTCCATGAAGGCTTTGATGCGCTGCGCATCCTGTGACACTAAAGTCGGCGGAATGACGCCGGGAAAATTTAAGGCGAAAAGCTTCTCGTTGGCCGCCCGCAATCCCGCCGGATTGTTCATGACGAAGGCGCCCTCCCGTTGAGCGAGGTCAAGGATCTGAGTGGCGTGTAAATAAGCAACATCAAATGGCGGGTCTTTGCGCATGAACACCGCGTCGAACGCGCCTAGCGGCCCCGTTGCTTCACCGTGAAAGGTAAAATGATTGCCGAGCTCGCGGCGGAGTTCAATACGCCGTGCCCGGCCCATCGCCCGCGAACGGTGGACGAAGAGGTCGCGCATTTCGAGGTACCACACTTCATGGCCCCGAGCTTGCGACTCCAGCATGAACACGAACGTGGTGTCTTTATCGATTAACACATTCTGAATCGGGTCCATGATAAACGCAAAACGCATGGTTGTTACTCCCGGTTAACGAATCTCGTGGGATGGTCGCGCGACGGAAAGCGTGAGACGTGAAGCGTGAGACGTGTCGCGTACTGGTGTTCCGTGATCCGCAAATTCTTCGATTACGTTTTATGCATCACGTCTTACGTGTTCCGTGCCGGCGCATGCTATGGCATTCTTCAACGCCGGGGCAAGGGGGGAATCGCCGCGCCGTCCCAGAGAAAACGACACAACGCCACAGCGACAATGCTGGCCGTTTCTGCGCGGAGTATCTGAGATCCGAGTCCAAGAATGTGAACGCCTCTCCGCTGTGCTTGTTCTACCTCTTGTGGTGCGAATCCGCCTTCTGGCCCGACAATGATACACAGCGAAGCAAGATGTGAATGATCGTTAGCAAAGGTTTTGAGTGTTGACCGTCGTTCCTGCTCGTAGAACAAAATAGTGGTCGTGTCCGGTGACTGGAAGTTACAGAGCTGCGCAAATGTCTGGGGCACAAGAAATTGCGGCACCTTGCTCCCGGACTGTTTCGCGGCGCTTTGAGCTATGCGTTGCCAACGCGCGAGGCGCTCGCCCCGCCGCTCGGCCGGAAGTCGGGACACGGTGAACGTTGAAGTAAACGGAACAACGCGGTCTACTCCTAGCTCGGTGACTTTCTCAATGACCAGGTCCATCTTTGGCCCCCTGAGCAGGCCGAGGCCGAGCGTCAGCGCTACCCGAGATGTCTGTGCGGGCCGGGTGTGACGAATAGTAACTTCTGCCGACGTCGGCGACAGCGTCGCAACCGTCCCATAGTGTTCCTGCCCCTGGTCGTCACATAGAGTTACTTCGTCACCGGCTTGCAGCCGAAGTACGTGGCGGAGATGGTGGAACTCGTCGCCGCTAATGACGGTCCGGGCATTGAGAATCTGACGTGCGGGAACGAAGAGGCGACGCATGGCGGAACGGTTAAGAATTAAGGGTGAAAAATGAAGAATGAAAGAAACTAAAAGGGAGACCGTTGGAATACGAGCGTGACCCAGTCATCCTTCGGAAAGCGGGTCATTAAGTGCCAGGACGGAGAAGGATAGGCCGCGAGTACGTCCGCCTCTTGGTCGAGTTGAATGCCGGAAAGAACCGCGTGACCTTGGGGCGAGACCGCCGCCGTAAGCGTCGGCGCGAGCGAGACAAGGGTGGAAGAAAACAAATTGGCGACGATCAGCGGGAAGGGAAGCGGAAGGGCTTCTATTGAGGCGGCACTGAGCCGAATGCACGGAGTAACCTGATTAGCTATAACGTTTTTGTTTGCTTCGTCGAGGGCGACCGGATCATTATCAGTCGCCCATACCTCTTGAGTGCCGAGTTTTGCCAAGGCGATTGCCAAAATTCCGGAACCGGTACCGAGGTCTAGTGCACGTATCACTGGTCCGTATTGCTGACAAAGTGCCTCGATTGCTTCCAGACATCCTTGCGTGGTCGCATGGTGCCCAGTACCAAATGCCATACTGGGGTCGATGACCAAAGCAATGCGTTCCGGTGCGATAGACGGTGATTCCCACGGAGGGAGGACCAGGATTCTTTGCCCCACGAACAACGGCGGGAAATGCCCTCGCCACTGATTTGACCACGCATCACTACTAATTTCTGACAGACGCGGTTCGGGTTGTCCCAACAAGGGAAAACGACCTTGTAACCCTCGAAGGTGATCTGCGACCGCCGCGCAGAGCTCTGTGCCTGAGCGCGAGAGCGGGAAGAACCCTTGCACCGTTGTGACGGAAGGCGCCGGCTGTGTCAGATCGCGTTCGGATTCAATGACTCCCTCAGAGCCGAGTTCTACGAGGAAGTTCGCGACCGGCTCGGCTGCTTCGTGCGGAACGGTAATGGATAAGCGAAGCCAGGATTTGGGATTTGGGATTTGGGAGGCAGAACTAGTTTCCTGCCTCGCGCCCCCAGGTTCAGGCAGGCTTTGAACTTTGAACTGATCATTCATCGCCCCACCGTCACTAGCGTTTCCGTCTTGGGGTCCAGATACGTCTGTGCAACGCGGCGCAAATCTTCGCCCGTGATCTTATTCAAAGCGGCAAGGTAGCGCTGGCCGTTGTCGTAACCGAGGCCATAGAGTTCATTGAACGCCATTTCTTCGGACTGTGCGCTATTCGATTGTAAAGAAATCTCATAACTGCCAGTGAGATATTTCTTGGCTTGCTCGATCTCATGCTCTTCGACCAAATCCTCGCGGACGCGGTCGAGTTCGCTGTGAGCCGCAGTGATCGCTTCGTCGACCTTGCTGGGATCGGTTCCGAGATAAACGCCAAAGACCCCGGGTGCGACGCCTTCCATACTAAAGGCGGAGACTGAGTACGCGAGCGCGCGCTGCTCCCGGACTTCATAGAATAAGCGCCCGCCCTGGCGCGACAGCACCGCGTCGAGAATCCTAAGGGCGTAGCGATCGGCGTGCGAAAGGGAGACGCCTTGGTACCCGAGCACGATATGCGCCTGTTGCTTCTCGACGTCCTTGTGTTGCCGACGTCCTGTGGTTGGCCGCGGTTCGTGCGGTGGTAGCCGCGGTGTCTGAGAAGGTCGCGGCAGCCCCTCTAAGGCACTACGTAACTGGGTGACGACCTGCGCGGTGTCCACATCGCCGACGACACTAATCACCAATTGTTGTGGGTCTAAGACTTGGCGGTAATATGCGGCCAGGGCATCACGTGATAGCGCTCGGATACTGTCCTCTTGCCCAAGGATAGAGAAACGGTACGGATGGGTAGTAAAAATGGTTGAATAAAAGAGGTCAAAGGCAACTTGTGACAGTTCATCCTCACGATTTTTCAACGCCAGCAGTGTTTCGCGCCGTCGTTTCTCGACTTCGTCGTCCGGGAACGTGGGATGTAAAAGCGTTTCCAGAAACAAGTCAAGCGCGTGATCGACGCGCGACTTCGTGAGAAACGACCCCGATACTCCGAGGCTGTTGCGGCCGGAAAAGCCGCGCAGACTTCCGGCCACCGACTCAACGGCTTCAGCCAATGCTAACCGCGAGAATCGCTCACTGCCGCGGGTAAGGAGTCCCGCCAGAAAGTTGTTGAGGCCGGTGTTCTGTTCGTTTTCGTACAACAAACCGCCCAGAACCACTGCCTGGACCGACATCACCGGCACCTCATGGTGCTCTTTGACCAACAATCGCACCCCATTGTTCAGCGTGGTGACCGATACCGGCGCATCTTTACGTGCCGCAGGGGAAGGGACGCTAACGGACGGCTTCTGCTCTGGACGGTCGAGTTGCTCGCAAAGGGCGCGAATTTGCTCGGCAGTCGGCAGGGCCGCATCCGCGGTTGACCCCAGCAGCACGACGGAGAGGGCTTCTGGCCTCAAGTAACGTCGAGCAACGTCTAGGAGGTCTTGTCGAGTGACACCCGCAAGTCCGTCAAGATAACGGCGATCGAAATCCGGGTCATCGAACAGTGTGAGAAAATAGCCAAGTTGTCGAGCTTGTCCTTGCACGGTTTCCCGGCGGTAGACAAAGTCACTCTCCAAGTTGGTCCGCGCGCGCGCCAGTTCCGCCGCAGAGACAAGTTCATATTTGGTACGAAAGACGGCGGCGAAAATCTCTTCCAAGGCGGCGGCGATTTTGTCGCGCTCAAGTGCGGCGGTAACGATAAACAGCCCGGGGTCTTGCGGCGTATAGGCATGGGCGACGATCCAGTTCACCAGTTCTTTGTCAGCCTGTAGGTCTTGCACAAGTCGCGAACTTTCGCCGCCGCCGAGGATGTAGCTGAGCAAATCGAGTGCGTAGACATCTTTATGGTCAGCAGGCGGAATAGGAAAACTGAGATAGAGGTAATACTCCTCGACGCTCATATCGAGGACAGAGAAGCGGAGGCCCTTTTGCGGCGGCTCAGCAGTACGGGGGCGAACCGGCAGGGGAACACCCTTGCCGCCGGCGAAATGGCGGAGCACCTCCTGCCGCGCCGCCTCAATGTCGACGTCCCCGACGATCACGAGTGTCATGTTATTCGGGTGATACCAGCGGTGGTAAAAGTTCACGACGCGGTCGCGGTTCAACGCTTCAACCGTCTCACGAAACCCGATGACCGGCCGTCCGTACGGGTGGGCGGCATACGCGATCCGAAAGAGTTCAGTTGCCGCTCGTGAGGTCGGCGAGTCTTCTCCCCGCTTCCACTCTTCCATCACCACTTGTAATTCTTTGCTCAGCTCATGCGGATCGAAGGTCGTATTTTGTAGCGCGTCAGCGATAATGTCGATACCTGTGGCAAAGTAACGTGAGGCGAGCACGAGGTGATAGACCGTGTGGTCTGCTGTGGTGAACGCGTTGATGTTTCCACCGGACGATTCCACTTCAGCAGCAATCGCCCCAACCGGGCGGCGGGCGGTGCCCTTAAAAATCATGTGTTCATGGACATGGGCGGCACCGGCGACATCCGGGGTCTCGTCGGCGCTGCCCGCCTTGACCCACATCTGGATGGCAACGACCGGAGCAAAGTGATCCTCTTGGATAACGACCCGGAGGCCGTTTTCGAGAGTAAAGATTACGCGGTCTGCGGCTGCATCTGATGATGCGACATTGTTTGGTTGATCATTCATAGATTTTCTGTGTCTCATAACCGATCCGTGGAGTCAATTCGCGTAGTTTTTGTCGGATTTACAAGCCAAAAAGAAAAGGGCAGGAACAACACCTGTCCTGCCCTGGGAAGTGCGAGGAGGGGGACTTGAACCCCCACGAGTTTTACCCCACTAGCCCCTCAAACTAGCGCGTCTGCCAATTCCGCCATCCTCGCAAAACCGTGCCGCCCTCACGCCGGCACGGAGGAAAAAACATAGCGTGGCAGGACGGCGTGGTCTAGGGGGGAAATGAGTTCAAGGTTCGAAGTTCAAGACCAAGATCGACGGACACGACGCCGGAAACTTTAGCTCCGAGTGGTCTGCCACGTTGAGTTTGAGAACATATTCCACGAGCGTGCTTCCCGGGCGTGAATTGTGGCCAATCGCGCGCATGTCGTTGCGAGGAGCCGGGGGCGACGAAACAATCGCATTTTCGGATAGAGATTGCTTCGCCGCGCTCGCAATGACAGTAGCCCCTATACGTCCAAGAATTAAGTCGATGAACTACTTAGAGTTCCGCCCTCAACGCCTCTCGCACGTGCGTATACTCTCGTTCAATCGAAACTAACAATCTGTCAGCCTTATCGGTTGTTTGCGCCCGCCCTATGGCCTCTAACTCTTTGCAAAGTTTAGCCAGGGCCGTCGCGCCAACCGAGGCACTCGTAGACTTCAGACTATGCGCCGAACGGTACAATGTTGACGAATCCTGCCGGGCAATGGCCTGCCGCGCGGCTTCGAGTAACTGGGGCGCATCTTGTAAATAACTGTTAATGATTTTGTGGACGACGTTCGGTGCATTCGGCCGTTGTAGTGCGCGAATCTGGTTCAGAACCTTCACATCAATCGGCGGAGAGACCTCATCGTCGGGCGGCCCAGCCGTGGTTATCGGAGTATCTACAAAGGTCGGTGTCTGTGCCGGTGGCGCACTAGGTGTGTGTGTTGTCTCAGTCTGTGACGCCGCGGCGGGCGAATGTATCGTAAGGTGACGCGCAAGAACCGCGGCGAGGCGCTCTTGAGAAAACGGCTTGCTCAAGTAGTCGTCCATGCCCGCTTCGAGGCAGTGTTGGCGATCTTTTTCCATGGCGTTGGCGGTGAGGGCAATGATGGGAATGCGAGGGCGTCCGGCGTCCGGAAAATAGCGGAGACCGTCTGCCGAAACTGAAAACTGACTACTGAGGGCTGATGACTGCTTCTCTCGTTCGCGGATGAGTCGGGTTGCCGCAAAGCCGTCCATTACCGGCATCTGGCAATCCATGAGCACCAGATCGTACGGCGCCCGTTCAAGCGTTTCCACAGCCTTACGACCGTCCTTGGCGATATCTACCTCGCACCCCAACGTTTGCAGCATGAGAGAGGCAACTTCTTGGTTGACTACGTTATCCTCCGCTAATAGCACCCGTGCACGGAACTGTGGCACGCTCGGAGGCTTGGGCGTTTGTGCTTCCGACGCTGACGGCGCTTTGTCCTCACGCGTAGTTGAGAGGCTGTGATCGCCGGCTTTGAGTGCACGGAGTACGTGGACGAGGTCCGTGCGACGCAGCGGTTTGGGCAGATACAACGAGACTCCTGCGCGCTGCGCGGCCTCAATATCGCTGCGTTGACCCACGGAAATGAGGAGCAGCAGTGGCAGCGCCGACAGGGCCGGATCAGCTTTGATAGCCTGTGCCAATTCTCCGCCACTCATCAGCGGCATATGCATGTCGAGGATCGCGAGATCGTACGCCGCCCCTCGGGTAACC
>Ga0070741_10015828_pt1 | contig 12703 bp, 12 predicted proteins | sample Coa_R1_4_FD_66440 | JGI IMG/M metagenome (GOLD analysis project Ga0070741, IMG submission 66440) | Surface soil microbial communities from Centralia Pennsylvania, which are recovering from an underground coalmine fire - Coalmine... | ecosystem: Environmental > Terrestrial > Soil > Unclassified ...
CCGCCTGACGGACGACCAGGGCGAACTCCTTGCCGCCGATCGCGCTGCGGGCGTTGTCCGTGATCCGCGTCAGGACCTCGGTGAGGCGAAGGTCCGAGGATAGGGCGGCGAGGGAGGCGAGCTGATGGTCGGCGGCCTCGTCCTGCTCGCGCACGCGTGCGTCCAGGGAGCGGATGCGCCGGTTCTGGAAGAGGAACGCCCGCGCGCCGATGGTGGCGCCGCCGACCCCAGCCAGGCCGGCGCCGACGATCGCCAGAACGGGATCGAGCAGGAGACCTCCGGCCAGCAGCGCCAGGCTGGCGGCCGTGATGCGCACACCCCAGCGCTTCATGCCCTGCAGGTCGGAAACCCAGCGGACGTCGAACTCGCAGCAGTCCCCGCCTTTGGCGCCGCATACCCGCTGCGTCACCCGCGCAGGCGGGAGGCCGAAGAGCTCGGGCACCGTGCCCAGGAGTCCCCGGGTGTAGTCGCAGTCGTAGCGGTGATAGCCGACGCCGGAGACGTCCCGATAGCGCAGCCGGACGTGTCCCGGCGCCCGCTCCACCATGACCAGCTCATGGGCCCAGTTGAACTTGCTGTTGGCTCGCACGACGTTGCGGTAGACGAGGTCCGGGCTGCCCAGCGCCTGCAGCGCGCGCTTCAGGCCCGGCGCGACGCTGAACTCGAGCACCGACGCGCCGGCGTGCTCGGCGATCCGCGGATCGGCGAGAGTGTGCTCCGCCGCCTGCCAGAGCGTGATCTTGGTCTCGTACGAGAACCAGGCGCTCTCGACGCGCAGCTCCTCCTCGCGCTCAGCCAGGCCGGCACGCGTCAGGATCGCGTCGACGGCTCCGCGACCGCCCACCCGCTCCGCGTAGGCCAGGATCAGGCCGGTGGTGATGCCGCTGCAGGCGTGCTCGCGCCGCCAAGCGGAGTCCCGTGGATCTGCCACCCCCGTCGCCGCCGCTTCGTCCGCAGTTTTCGTCAGCTGTACGCCTGCCAATCCTTGGCCTCCACTCCCAGTATCGAGCCGCAGGCTGCTCTCCTCGATCCGCAATTCTCCGCGCTTTCGGCCCGTCCGTAAGGGGCTGCAACGGAACTGCCAAAGGCCGCCCCGGCGCTTCGCCCGCCGTGCTGCCCGCGCTAGGCCTGAGCGGGCGACCCGGTGCGCGGCCACGCCCGATCGATCACCGCCCAGCTCGCGAAGCAGAGAGCGCCGAGTGCCGCGGTGGCCGTCAGGAGCGCTCCGGCCGCCGCCGAGGCGGCGACGCCGTTGGCGCCGAGGATCAGAACGGTTGAGGCGGCGCCCAGGCTCGGGCCCACCGGGAGGAGCCCGACCACTGCCAGGGCAATCAGGAGCGCGGTCGAGTCCAGGACGGAGGCGTCCACCCCGCTCCAGTTGAGCAGGAGCCAGTTGCGCGCGATCTGGAGGACGACCGCGATGCAGACCAGCGCGATGACGCGGCTGCGGCCGCGCATCCCGCGCAGCACGGCGATGCCGGCCCAGAAGCCCTCGCGTCGATGGCGGGCGAACCTCTGCATCCCGCCGAGCACCGCGGCCACCCCCGCGAAGCACACCAGCGGCACCCACCAGGGCACCCCGAGTGGACCGACCAGCGTGAACGAGCAGATCGCCGCCAGGGCGGCCTCGATCACCACGATCGGCAGCTCGGCGGCGAGCAACACAGGCGCTCGCGGGCACTCCGTGGGAGCGCTCCGGCGAAGTGCCGCGATCCGGACGGCAAGGCCGAACTGACCGTTGAAGACGTTGCCGAGGTACCCGACGCTCGACGCGCGGTAGAGCCGGCGCCTGCTGACGCTACCCCCGGCCGCGCGGATGCAGACCCTCCAGGCTTCGCTGCGCGCGACGAGCCAGACGACGTGGAGCCCGACCGCCGCTCCGAGGACCGGGACGGGGACCGAGCCGAGGGCCGCCACGAACGCCGGGCCGTGGCCGGCGAGGACGATCGCCAGGGCGATCGCGACCAGCGCGCCCCCGGCCAGGCTTGCAGCGGTGGGGTACCGCCCGAGCAGTCCCCGGCCCCCCGCCACCCAGGCGCGTGTCCGCATTCCCATGGCACGATGCGGGCCGAACCCACCCCGATCAGCCCGCACGCTTCGTCCTCTCGTTCCCACGGGCAGAGGCCCGGGCGCGGCCGGCTCGAGGCGATGAGCCGATCAGGACACCGAGCAGGTCGCCGACCTCGCTCTCCCTGGCCAGGGGATGTCGCAGGGGCAGGTTCGTCCTCACCTCGTAATGGTTCCTGCGACCCCGTCGCTCCCGCAGCACGTAGCCCTCGTCAACCAGCTCGGTGAGGATTCGATGGGCGGCGCGCTCCGTGATCCCGACGGCGAGCGCGATCTCGCGCAGACGGATGCCGGGATCGCGAGCGACGCAGACCAGGACGTGCGCGTGGTTGGTCAGGAAGTCCCAGCGCGGAGGGACCTGCTGCGGGTCGCTGTTCGCCACAATAGAAAAGTATTTCATGAAACATTGATACAGTGATTGGAGATGAGCAGAGAGCCGACAGCGATTCCCCCGTCTTCGCCGATCCCATCCGCGTCCCCGGTCCCGCCCGCTTCGCGGATCCCGCCGTCAGCCGGCTCCGGCGAAGGCCCGAGGGCCCGCAAAGCGCTCGACACCGATGGGGTTCTGGCAGCGCTTCGTCGAGCTCGAAATCGCAGGGTCGCGCCCGTTTCACGCAGCGCGAAGCCCCGGCGGTAACGCCGCGGCACGGCGGCCTCCCGCAGCCGCCCACCCTCACAGAGTGTCAGAGAAAGGAATGGGCCGATGCCCACCATCATCGTCATGAGCAACGGAGGCGTCGACGTGGACTCCGCCGTCTTGCTCTCGGAGGACATTCAACCCGAGCACTTGGCCAGTGAGCACCACGCTGCTCAGCTGATCGAGCGCGTCGGATGGGCGGTTACCGACGCGAAGGATGCCGAGGAGATGAATCGACCATGAGCTCCCGAAGCCGCATCGACGACTTGAGAGGAGATGCCCGCTATCACCGCGATCGCCGCGACCTCTATCGGGCCAAGATGTACGGCCCGCGGCCCGCGGGGCTCGTTCGGCTCAAGGAGCTGGAACGGGCTTGCATTCACGCCGAAGCGCGGCTGCGAAGGGCCGAGCAGGAGCTCGCGGCGGAGACGGAACGGCTTCAATCGCAGGGCTGAGCGGCGGCCCGGCAGCGCACCTCCGGCACGCTCCTCGAGCCTCGAGCGCGGCGTCAGTCCGAGATCTCGGCGGCCTTCAAGGTAGCCACGTGCGCCGGGTTGACACCCACCGGGGCATCCACTCCACGTTCGGTGAACCAGGCCAAACGGGACTGCCCTGATCGGGCGGCATCGGAGAGCTTGCCCTCGACCTCCTCCAACGCCCCCTCCACGACGAGGACGTCACCGTTCAGGAGCCTGACTTCCGCGTAACCCACTCTGCGCCATGGTAGGCGCCCGGTGCGAGATGACCCGCCGGGTCTCGGCTGGGTCATCAGGAAAATCGGGGCGACTGGATTTGAACCAGCGACCTTTCGGCCCCCAGCCGAATGCGCTACCAGACTGCGCCACGCCCCGAGGGGTTCCACGGCGGCCCCCCGGGGGGAGCCGCCTATGTCTCGGCTCATGCTACGCCGAAGCGGGCGACCGGGATCGAACCGGCGACGGGAGCTTGGAAGGCTCCTGTGTTACCAACTACACCACGCCCGCGCACCCGAGCCGATTATAGGTTTGCCCCGCCGGGCGCCGGGCACGGACCGCCGGTGGCTTTGCGAAACTCACCGGCCGCGGGACGGTTCTATCGGCAGGGACGCCAGTCGCAACTCGACGCATCAGGCATGCAGCCGCCCTCGAGGCCAATTCCCATGCACGCGCGCGCGCGGATCTTGACCGGCGCGCTCGTCGCGCTGGTCGCGCTCGTCGCCGGAGCGCTCGCCACCGGGACCGCCAGGGCGCCCCGACCAAGCCGAACGTGCTCTTCATCCTCACCGACGACATGACCAGCAGCGAGCTGGCCGGCATGCCGAACGTGATGTCGCAAATCGCCGCGAAGGGGACGACCTTCAACGAGGCCTACGTCTCGTTCCCTCTCTGCTGTCCCTCGCGTGCGACCCTGATGAGCGGGCAGTACATGCACAACCACGGCGTTCACGGCAACTTCCCGCCGAACGGCAGCTGGACTCGCTTCGAGCCCCATGAGACGAACGACCTGCCCGTCTGGCTCCACGACGACGGCTACTACAACGTCCACATCGGCAAGTACCTGAACGGCTACGCGTTCCAGACGCCGGGGCTCCCGGTCCCGCCCGACTGGAACGAGTGGTACGGGAAGGTCTCCGAGGACGCGCTCTACTTCAACTACCAGCTGATCGAGAAGACCACTCTGAACGGGACGCCGCACCTCACCTTCTACGGGGACCAGCCCAGCGACTACCAGACCGACGTCTTCAGCGACCTGGCCCTCAACTTCGTCACCGACCGGGGCCCCGCGAACCAGCCGTTCCTGATGGACCTCTGGTTCAACTCGCCCCACGGTCCCTTCGACCCGGCGCCGCGCGACCTCTTCCGGCTAGCCGGCACCCCGCTCCCGAAGCTGCCCGCCTTCAACGAGAAGAACATCTCGGACAAGCCGAAGTGGCTGCGGCGAGAGGCGCGCCGGCGGCTGACCAGGAGCCAGATCAAGACCATCGACGGCGAGCGGCGGCGCCAGCAGGAGCAGCTGATCTCCGTGGACAAGGCGATCGGCCAGCTGCTCGCCACGCTGAAGAACGAGGGGATCCTCGACGACACCTACATCATCTTCTCCTCGGACAACGGGTTCTTCCGGGGCGAGCACCGGATCGCGAGCGGCAAGTACCTGCCCTACGACCCGGCGTCCCGGGTGCCGCTGGTGATCCGCGGCCCGGGCATCCCCGCGGGCGGCGTCAGCAACGAGCTCGTCTGGAACGGCGACATTCCGCAGACGATCATGCAGATCGCAAGCGGCGCCGAGAACCCGGCGGCCGACGGGCGCTCGCTGCTGCCCTTCGCGGAGGATCCGGCGAAGCGCTCGACCCGGCCGATCCTGCTGGAGGGCGACACGGGACCGGGCGGCGCCGGCGCCGAGTCCGCCCAGACGAGCGCGCAGCGGGCGCGGGAGGCGCGGGTCGGCGTCGCCGGAAAGGCGGGCGTCCGCAACCTGGACCAGGAGCCGGACGCGATCAAGTCGGCGGCGAACACCGACACTGCGCCGGCGTACCGGTCCATTCGCACCGACCGCTACGAGTACACGATCTACGCCAACGGCCAGTCGGAGCTCTACGACATGAAGCTCGACCCCGCACAGCTCCGCAACGTGGTTCGGAACCCGCGGTACCGCTATGTGCGTCAGTGGCTGTACAGCCACCTGGTCCCACTCTCCACCTGCGTGGCGGCGGTGTGCCGCGCCGAGATCGGCCCGGACCCGGCGCCGCTGCCGAAGAAGGCGCTGCGGCCGAAGCGCAAGAAGAGGTGAGGGCTACGATTCCCCCGCCAAGGGGCACTGGCCAAATTGGCTAAGGCACCGGTCTCCAAAACCGGCGATTCCAGGTTCGAGTCCTGGGTGCCCCGCTCTCGACGTCCGGCGCGGGGCCTCTAGCCGAGGCGCCGCCGCGCTGCGACCGCATCGCGCGTCGCCTCGCGCAGGTCCTGGATCGGAGTGCCCTTCTCGATGTAGGAGTCCGCGCCGCGCTCGAGGACGCGCGCGCCCATCCGGTCGACGCTGAAGCCGGAGAGCACGATGATCGCCGCGTCGGGGCACCGCAGCCGGATCTCGGGGATCGCGGCGAAGCCGTCGATGTCGGGCATCGAGAGGTCGAGCAGGACGGCGTCCGGACGTGCTTCCGTAATGCCCTGCAGGGCGGTGCGTCCGTCACCGGCCTCCCCGACCACCGTGAAACCCGGGTCCTCCTCCATGCCGATGCGCACCATCTCCCGCAGCCCGGGAACGTCGTCGACGAGATAGACGGCGATCGGCTCGCCGGGCGGGACCTCGGCGGTCCAGCCTCCGTTTCGTCGCAGCTCAAGCTGGGGCATCGGCCCCTGTCGCTGCGATCAAGAGTCGGCACGTCACCCGGATCCTCCTTGTTGGAGTCAACCTGGCCTCCCGGCAAGTCTTCCGGCTGCCGGCCGTCATTCTTCCAAAGCAGTTCACGAACCTGCATTCGGCGGTCCGCCCGATCGCTCGCAACTAGAATCGGGCGGGCCAGCGGGCGTGGTGGAACGGAAGACACGCCGGCTTTAGGTGCCGGTGCTCGAGAGAGCGTGGGGGTTCGAATCCCTCCGCCCGCATCCCCAATGAACGGTTAGGTGTAGCGCATATCCAGGCGAGTCCATAGACTTGCTCGGGTATGGAAGCGGGGGCGATCCGTCCTGGGTACGAGCTCTGGCGACCGAACAGGGAGAAGCCCGAGGCGAAAAGCGCGCGGGCCCTGGTCGTCTTCCTGCTGCTGGTCACGGCGGGCATCGCGTTCGTCGTGATCATCGGCGGCTGGACCCGGCTCGAGGGCGTGAAGCCGCTCTCGATCGCCTACGCCGGGCTCTACGTGCTGTTCGCGTTCCTCGTCGCCCGCTGGAACCGCGGCGTGCTCCCCGTCGCCTCGGCCCTCGCGATCATCCTCGCGATCTTCGCCGGCATCGCCGCTCCGGCCTGGTTCGACCGGAGCAAGGAGGGCCTCAGCAACCCGGCGCTGCCGCCCGACCTGCTCGGTCTGCTCTGCCTGCTGCTCGTGCCGATCCAGGTGATCCTGATCGCGGTCAGCATGGTCGCCTTCAACCAGGACTGGCACGTCGAGGAGGAGCGCCCGATCGGGGACGAGCTCCCGCCCGCCGGTTCGGGCGAGGGCGAGGGCGAGGAACCCGCCCAGCGACGGAGCTCGGGGCGCCGCCGGCGGACGAGTCGCGGGAGCGCTCGCTCCAGCCGCAAGTCTCGCAGCACGGCGACCCGCCGCCCTAGAAAAGCCTGAGCGGCGGCTCGATCAGGGCCGGCCCGTCCTGGCGGACGTCGTTGACGGCGTCCGAGACCTCGGTGATCTCGAGCTCGTCGGTCGGCACCAGCAGGGCCAGTAGCTCGACCTCCGGGGTTTCGGCCGCGAGCCAGCCTTGCTCGGCCTCCGGATCGAGGATCACCGGCTGGCGATCGTGGATCGGGCGGACGACCTCGCCGGGCTCGCAGGTGACGATCGCGCAGGAGTGCAGCGCCGTGCCGTCCGCCCGCTTCGCGGTCGCCCATAGTCCCGCGAAGGCGAAAAGCTCCCGCCGGGGGCGCGTGATCCAGACGGGCCGCTTGCCCCCGTCGCACTCGCGCCATTCGTAGAAGCCGTCCGCCGGGATCAAGCACCGGTGCGAGCGGAAGGCATTCCGGAAGGCCGGCGTCTCGGCGACCGTCTCGGCCCGCGCGTTGATCAGCAGGCGGCCGAAGCTCTCGGGCTCCGCGTGGTCCGGGATCAGCCCCCAGCGCAGCACCCCGGGCTCGCGCCGCCCCTCGCCGTTCAGCCTGATCGCGAGCACCGGGTCGGTCGGCGCCACGTTGTACCGGGGCGCCTGCTCGATCCGAGCCTCCTCGGCCAGCCCGAACCGGAACCGCAGCAGCCGCGGGTCGGGGTCGGTGAGCGTGTACCGGCCACACATGCCGCTCCAGCCTAAGCCGTGAGACGGCGAGGCGAGAGGCTGCCGATCACCGTCCTCGAGTTTGGTCCGTTCAGGGGCCCCAGCACAGCCAAGTGACCAAACCTCGAATCGCCCCGCTTTACGGGCCGGCTTCGGCTCGAGAGGTGCCGGAGGTGGGATTCGAACCCACACGCCCCGAAGGGCACGGCCTTTTGAGGGCCGAGCGTCTGCCGTTCCGCCACTCCGGCGCCGTCACAACGATAGAAGCCTGGCCCGGCGATAATCGCCGTCGGTGGACCACGCGGGACGCATGGAGGTGATTCGCGAGCTCTGCTCCTTCGAGGGGCGCGGGCCCGGCACGGACGCGGAGCGGCGGGCATCGCGCATGCTCGCGAGCCGCCTCCGGGCGATGGGCCGGCGCGCCGAGATCGAGCCGTTCTTCGCCCATCCCCAGTACGCGATCGTCCACCTGATCCACGCCGCGGTCGGCGTCGCCGGCAGCCTGCTCGCCACGGTGCAGCCGGCCGTCGGCTTCTCGCTGGTCTTCCTCGCCGCGATCAGCGCCTACCTCGACCTCAACACCCGCCTCTACCTGGCCCGCTCCCTGCTCTTCCGGCGCATTTCGCAGAACGTCGTCTCGACAGGCAACCGGCCGGACGCTCCCGCGCGCCTGGTTCTGATGGCCCACTACGACGCGGCCCGCACCGGCTACATCTTCTCCAAGGCCCAGGGCCGCATCCGCCGCCTCCCCGAACGCGTTCGGCTCGGCCTCGGCCCGTTCCGGCTCTTCTTCTGGCTCGGGCTCGCCCCGCTCCTCCCCATCCTCGGCGCTCGGATGGCCGGCCTCGACGCGACCTGGCTCTCCCTGCTCCAGGCGATCCCGACCATCGTGCTGATCGTCGCCGCCTTCCTCCTGATCGACATCTCCCTCTCCGACATCGTCTCCGGCGCCTGCGACAACGCGTCGGGCGCTGCGGCGGTCCTCTCGGCTGCCGAGGACCTGACCCAGCACCCTCCGGAGAACCTCGACGTCTGGATCGTCCTGACCGGCTCGGAGGAGTCCTTCTGCGAGGGGAGCCGCGCCTTCGTCCGCTCCCACCGCAGGCAGCTCGATCGCCAGACCACTTACCTCGTCAACGTGGACTCGGTTTCGTACGGCCAGCCGGCCTACGAGGTCAGCCAGGGCGCCGTTATCAGTCTCCCCCACGACCCGGAGCTGATCGAGCTCTGCGAGGCGCTCGCAGCCGCCTCCGAGCCCGGCGCCGCGGCGCATCCCATCCGCCACCCGCTGCTCGACGACGCCCTTCCCGCCCGGGTGCGCCGAATGCGCGCGATCACGCTCCGAGCCACGGACGCCGACGGCAACCTCGCACCGTGGTACCACACGCACGAGGACGTTCCGGAGCGCGTCGACGCCGCCGCCCTGACTCGCGCCACCGAATTCACCGTCGGCCTCGCCCGCCTCCTCGACCGCGACGTCGGCCGGCGACTCGGCGGCGAGCCCCGCGCGGAGGCGACCGCGGCCGTCGAGCGCGTGTAAGGATCACGCGGGTGGATGAGATGACTGGGCGCGGCGGAAGCGAAGCCGAGCAGAAACCAGAACCGTGATGGAGGCGGAGACCCTCTGGGCGCCGACGCCTGAGCTGGTCGCGCGCTCGCAGCTCACCCGCTACATCCGCTGGCTGGCGGAGCAGCGCGACCTCCACTTCGACGACTACCACTCCCTCTGGCGCTGGTCCGTCACCGAGCTCGAGGAGTTCTGGCGCACGATCTGGGACTGCTTCGAGGTGATCTCCGACTCGCCGGCCGAGGAGGTCCTCCCCGAGCGCGTCATGCCGGGCGCCCGCTGGTTCGACGGCGCCCGGCTGAACTACGCCGAGCACATCTTCCGCGGCAAGGGCGACGACGAGGTGGCGGTCCTCTACGCGTCCGAGCTCCGCGAGCTCGGCGAGCTGCGCTGGGGGGAGCTGCGCGAGCGGGTTGCAGCGGTCCGCGAGGGGCTCCGGGCTCACGGGGTCGGCCGGGGCGACCGGGTCGTCGCCTACCTCCCCAACGCCCCGGAGGCCCTGATCGCCTTCCTCGCGTCCGCCAGCCTGGGCGCGGTCTGGTCGAGCTGCTCACCGGACTTCGGCCCGGGCAGCGTCGTGGACCGCTTCGCGCAGATCGAGCCGAAGGTGATGTTCTGCGTGGACGGCTACCGGTACGGTGGCAAGGACTTCGACCGTCTCGACACCGTCGCGGAGATCGTCGCGCAGATCCCCGGCCTTGAGCGGATCGTCGTCGTCCCGTACCTGAGCGCCTCGCCCGAGCTCTCGACCCTGGAGCAACGAGGGGCGGTCCCGCCGATGACCTGGGACCAGCTGCTCGAGCTCGGCACGGGCGCCGGGCTCGCCTTCGAGCGCGTGCCCTTCGATCACCCGCTCTGGGTGCTCTACTCCTCCGGCACGACCGGCCTGCCCAAGGCGATCGTCCACGGCCACGGCGGCATCCTGCTCGAGCAGCTCAAGAAGGGCCACCTCCACCTCGACGCCCAGCCCGGCGACCGGCTCTTCTGGTTCACCACGACCGGCTGGATGATGTGGAACTTCCTCGTCGGCGTCCTGCTCACCCCCGCGTCGATCGTGCTCTACGACGGCAATCCCAGCAGCCCTGACATGGGCGTGCTCTGGGATCTCGCCGAGCGCACCGGCATGACCTGCTTCGGCACCAGCGCGGCGTACATCGCCGCCTGCATGAAGGACGGCGTCGAGCCGGGCAACGGGCGCGACCTCTCCCGCCTCCGATCGGTCGGGTCCACCGGCTCCCCCCTTTCGCCCGAGGGCTTCGACTGGGTCTACGAGCACGTGGGCAGGGACACCTGGCTCTTCTCGACCAGCGGCGGAACGGACGTCTGCACCGCGTTCGTCGGCGGCGTCCCGACCCTCCCGGTCTACAAGGGCGAGCTCCAGGCCCGCGCCCTCGGCGCCAAGGTCGAGGCCTTCGACGAGCAGGGGAACTCAGTGACGGACGAGGTGGGCGAGCTCGTCATCACCGAGCCCATGCCCTCGATGCCGCTGTTCCTCTGGGGGGACGAGGACGGTTCCCGCTACCGGGCCAGCTACTTCGAGATGTATCCCGGCATCTGGCGGCACGGGGATTGGATCGAGATCACCTCGCGGGGCACGGCGATCATCTACGGCCGCTCGGACTCCACCATCAACCGCGGCGGCATCCGGATGGGCACCAGCGAGATCTACCGGGCCGTCGCGGACGTCCAGGACGTGCTCGACGCACTGGTGGTGGACGTGCCGAAGCCGGGCACCGAGGGCTGGATGCCCCTCTTCGTCGTGCTGCGCGAGGGGGTCACGCTCGACGACGACCTGAAGGCCGAGATCAAGCGCCGCATCCGCGAGCAGTGCTCGCCGCGCCACGTCCCCAACGAGATCTTCCAGATCGCCGAGGTGCCCCGCACGCTGAGCGGGAAGGTCCTCGAGGTCCCGGTCAAGCGGATCCTGATGGGAGAGGCCCCGGAGCGCGCGGCCAGCCGCGACTCGCTGGCGAATCCGGGCTCCCTCGACTACTTCACGGAGCTCGCGACCACCCTCTGAGCTGATCCGGTCTTGACCGCGGTGCGTAGTTGGGAAGAGGATCGACGCCGTGAAGACCGCAGACCTCCCACCCCGCCAGAGCTGGAAGCAGGACCTCGGCCCCTTCCTGGAGCGCGACCCGCTGCGCAGCCTCGGGCAGATCGCGAGCGTCATCCTGCCGTACATCTGCGTCTGGGTCGTCGCCGCGGTCAGCGCGCCGAGCGCGGCGGGGGCGATCGGGCTCGGCCTGGTCGCCACGATCTCCCTCACCCGCATGTACTCGCTCTTCCACGACCTGACTCACAACTCGCTGTTCGCATCCAGGAAGACGAACAGCCGCTGGGGCCATGTCCTCGGCTTCCTTCTGTTCACGCCCTACCGCTGGTGGCAGCGGCAGCACGCCATCCACCATGCGCACACGGGCGACCTCGACCATCGCGGGATCGGCGAGATCAACACGCTGACCGTCTCCGAATACGAGACCGCCTCGCGCCTGCGCCGGCTGGGCTACCGCCTCTATCGCAACCCGCTGCTCATGCTGCTCGCCGGGCCGAGCCTCGTCTTCCTGTTCGAGCGCCGCTTCCCCCGGAGGGGGATGACGCCGAAGATCCTGCTCAGCGTCGTGATCACGAACCTCGCGCTCGTCACCTGGGTGCTCGGCTGGAGCGCGATCGTCGGCTGGCCGACGTTCCTCCTGATCCAGGGAACGACGCTGGTTGCCGGCGGAGCGATCGCCGCCTGGATGCTCTACATCCAGCACCAGTACGAGGGCACCTACTACCAGCCCCCCGAGAACTGGCGCTTCGAGCTCGCGGCGCTGCAGGGCAGCTCCTACCTCGACCTCCCGCGCCCCCTCGCCTGGGTGGTGGGCAACGCCAACTTCCACCACGTCCACCACCTCAGCGCAAAGATCCCGAACTACCGCCTCCGCGACGCGCATCTGTCTCATCCGATGTTCCGGCGCACCCCGGTCGTCACCCTCCGCAGCAGCATCCGGGCCTTCCGGCTCAAGCTCTGGGACGAGGAGCGCGAATCGCTCGTGCCGTTCCCGCGGCGGAGAAAGGCTTGGCCATCAGATCGCGGCCACGAGCGGCCGCCCCTCATACCCGCTCGCGGCTTCGCCCCTCGCTCATGAGCGGGCGGCCTGGTGGCCGCTAAGCCGGCGTAACCGGGTTCCTGCGCTCCGCGAAGAACCTGTTCTTGCGCTCCGCGAGGGCGTAGCGCCGCACGAGCTCCGCCCGCAGCCCGTCGGGCTCGATCACCGCATCGACGACCAGCTCGGAGGCGAGGTGGAGGATGTCGATGTCCTCCGCGTACTCCCGCCTCTTCTCCTGCACGAAGCGCTCCCGCTCGGCGGGATCCGAGATCTCCTGGATCTGGTTGAAGAAGACCGCGTTGACCGCGGCCTCCGGCCCCATCACCGCGATCTGCGCCTGCGGGAAGGCCAGGCAGCCATCCGGCTCGAACGCCGGGCCGGCCATCGCATAGAGCCCGGCACCGTAGGCCTTGCGCACGATCACCGAGATCTTCGGGAC
>Ga0070741_10015829_pt1 | contig 12702 bp, 12 predicted proteins | sample Coa_R1_4_FD_66440 | JGI IMG/M metagenome (GOLD analysis project Ga0070741, IMG submission 66440) | Surface soil microbial communities from Centralia Pennsylvania, which are recovering from an underground coalmine fire - Coalmine... | ecosystem: Environmental > Terrestrial > Soil > Unclassified ...
CGATGCCGCGCTGTCCTCGCCTGCGCGGCGCGCGCAGATGACGATCGAGCGCGCGCTCGATGCGTTGGGTGCGGGCGTGGCGCCGCATTTCGTCGCCGGCATTTACGAAGCTACGCCCGGCGACCTGCTGGCGCTGCTGGAACAGCATGCGGGCAATGCGCAGCAAGCGCTGCTGGTCGGCCACAATCCCGGACTGGAACAGTTGCTGGCGCTGTTGCTGGAGGGCCGGTCGGATCGAGCGCGCGGCATGCCTCCGGCGGGTGTGGCTTGGCTGCGACTCGACGGGACGCGTGCACTCGAACCAGGTAGCGCGAAGCTGCAGGCATTCTGGTCGCCATGAGGCTCCGCGCCTCGGCTCTGCTGCTCCTGCTGATGTGCGGCGCGGCAAGCGCGGCCGTTTGGCCGATCGACAGTTCCCGTTCGCGCGCGCACTTCAGCGTGCGCACGCTGTGGTTCACCCACGAGCGCGGCGAATTCAACGGGGTGTACGGCGAGTTGCGCAGCGTGGATGCGCAGCACGACACGGTGGACGCGTGGATCGACACCGGCAGTCTGCAAATGGACGACGAAGAGGCATTGAAGGAGGCGCGCAGCCCTGGTTTCTTCGATGTCACGAAATATCCGCGCATCCATTTTTCATCGGGGCGGTTTCCGGTGGAAGCGCTGCGCGACGGCGGCATCCTGGACGGCACGCTGGAACTGCACGGCCTGCGCCGCGACGCGCAATTCGAACTCGAGCCTTCGTCGTGTCCCGCGCAACCGCTCGCCTGTCCGGTGCGGGTCACCGGCACGGTTTCGCGCAGCGCCTTCGGCATGCGCGCGCACAGCGGCTGGCTTTCCGACCGGGTGTTGCTGGAAATGAATATTGTGCTCGGCTCGTCGTGAACTGCGCCATCGAACCGGGTTAGCATCGCCGCACCAAGAAGTTGAGGGTTTCAGGTGCGACGCCATTCGTTGTTGCTGTGCACGCTGGCCGTGCTGCTGGCCGGCTGCGCGCCGCTTTCCACCAAACGCATCCATCACGCCGATGCGGTCGTCGCCGCCAGCGTGGATCGCCGCGTCGATTGCCATGCGGCGAATGCCTGCGCGTCGCCCTCGCCCTTTATCGATCAGGCGCGGCAAGCCATTTCGCAGTCCGACGGGCAGCATCCGCACAACTACGCCACCCTGCTGGAAGTGGGCGAGGATGCGCTGGCCGCGCGCATCAACCTGATTCGCGCCGCGCGCAAGTCGATCGACATCCAGACCTATATCTGGGCCAGGGACGATGCCGGTCTGCTGGTGCTCGACGAGCTGATCAACGCCGCGCGCCGCGGCGTGAAGGTGCGCATCCTCGCCGACCAACTGGGCTCGTTGAACGATCCGGCGCTGCTCTCGCGACTGGCGCGCGCCAGCATCAATCTGCAAATCCGTCTCTACAACCCGACCTTCGACAAGGCGCAGAACAACTTCGCCGAATACACCGCCAGCATCCTGTGCTGCTTCCGCCGTTTCAACCAGCGCATGCACAACAAGCTTTTCCTGGTAGACGACGAGGTCGGCATCACCGGCGGACGCAATTACGAGGACCGCTATTACGATTGGGATCCGCAACTGGATTTCCTCGACCGCGATGCGCTGATCGCGGGGCCCGCCGCGCAACAGATGGCGCAGAGCTTCGACATCTTCTGGAATCATCCGCGCGCGGTACCGCTGACGCACCTGAAGGACGCCAACGCGCGCATCCTGGCGCATCCTTACGATTCGCCGCCCTGGGTGACGCCGGTGTACGGCGATCCATCGCGCGTCGCACGCGTGCAGGCAGAAGCAGAGGACACCGGTTTCCTGCGCGAACACTTCACCGACCGCAGCGTGGAAGTCGGACGCGTGGATTACTTCTACGACCTGCCTTCGAAGACCAGGGCCGTGCACGGCCGCGACGCCAAGGAACTGACGCGCGACCTGATGCGTCTGCTGAGCGGCGCGCAACACGAAGTGGTGTTGCAGACGCCCTATCTCGTATTGACCAAGCGCGCCGGCGAGATCTTCGAATCGCTGCAGAAGAAGCAGCCGCCGGTGCACGTGCTGGTCTCGACGAATTCACTGGCTTCCACCGACGCGATGGGCGTATACGCGCTGTCGTACAAACACCGCAAGAAATTCCTGGTGGATTACGGCTTCGACCTGCACGAACTGAAACCGCACCCGCTCGATGCGCCGTTGATGATCGCCAACTATCTCGCGTTGACCGGCGAGAACGCCGCGGCGGCGATGGGCGGCAGACGCGGCGCGGTACCGATCAACCCGGAGGATTTCGGCCCGCGCGTCAGCCTGCACGCCAAGTCGCTGGTGGTGGACGGAGATGTCGCGATGGTCGGCTCGCACAATTTCGATCCGCGTTCGGCCGACTACAACACCGAGGCCGGCGTGATCGTGTACGACACGAAATTCGCCGCGGAGGTGCGCGCCTCGATCGTCGCCGCGACCCAGCCGCAGAACGCCTGGCTGATCGCGCCGCGCGATCCGATTCCGGTGATCGGCGACGTCAGCAACGCGATCGGCGCGGTGTCGCGCCACCTGCCGATCTTCGATCTGTGGCCGTTCGATTACGCCACCAGCTACCAACTGAAGCCTGGCTGCAACCCGCTGCCGCCGACCGATCCGAACTTCCTGAAGTGCTACGAATCGGTGGGCGATTTTCCGGAAGTCAATCTTTCGCTGACGGCGATCATCACCCGCTTCATCACCGCGTTCGGCGCGGGAGTGCAGGGAATCATGTGAGGGCGGGCGGTGAACGGTGAGGGTATGTTTTGCCGTTCGTCTGAGCGTTGACCCATCTTGAAAAAGATGGGCCGGAGTCGAAGGACGGCGTTTCGACTCCGCTCGCTTCGCGAGCTACGCTCAACGCGAACGGCTGATGATTAGACCTGCTCCACGTTCTCGCCGCTTTCTTGCGGGAAGCCCACGTGCAACGGCAGGTGGACGCAGAAGGAGGTGCCTTCGTTCGGCGCGGAACGCACTTCGATGCGGCCGCCGTGACGTTCGACGATTTCGCGGCACAGCGTCAACCCCAGCCCCGCCGCACCATGTTTCTCGCCGACCTGCACGAACGGATCGAAGATCCGTTGCAACTGGTGCGGCGGAATGCCTTCGCCGCTATCGCACACGCACAAGCGCAGCTCGTCGTTGGGATGATCGACCTGCAGGACCACTTCCACGTAGCCGCCCGGCGGCGTGTGCCGAAGCGCATTGTCGAGCAGATTGTCCAGCACTCGCGCGCATTCGTTCTCATCGAGTTGCAACTGCGGCGCGTCGCCCTCGATGCGCTCGCGCAATTCCACCCCTTGATGCTGCGCGCGCGCGGAGAAACGGCGCAGCGCGGCACGTGCGGCTTGCGTCAGCGAGCAGGTGCTGCCCTGTGCTCCGGCGCCGCGGCGCAAGCGCGAAAGATCCAGCAGGCTCTGCAGCAGACCGGTCAGTCGTACGGTTTCCTCGCGCAAGGTCTCCATCAGCTCGCTCTCGCGGCTGGCCTGCGCGAATTGCGCGCGCTCGGCCAGGAGGTCCAGAGCCATGCGCAATCCGGTCAGCGGCGTGCGCAATTCGTGCGAGGCACGCAGCACGAATTCGTTGCGCTCGCGCGCGAAGCGCCGCTCCGCCGTGACGTCGCGCACCACCACCACTGCCCCGGGCTGATTCTCCGACAGCGGAACGAAACTGCACAGCAACTCTCGGTCGAGCGGCGGCTCGCCGATCACGAGTTCGCGCGTGCTGCCGCCGGATGAGGAAGCGTTCTGCATTACCGCCCGCACGCGCGCATCCAGATCGTCGCGCTGCAGCACCTCGTCCAGGGTTCGACCGAGTGCTGCGTCGGCGCGCACGCCGAACTGGCGGGTGGCGATGGGATTGATCCGCTCGATGCGCGCTCGTTCGTCCAGGATCACCAGCCCGTCGTCGATGCTGTTGAGCACCGTCTCATTGCGGCGCTGCTCGGATACGATGCGCGCCACGTCCATCGCATGAAAAGCGGCCAGCGCCTCGGCCATCTCGTTGAAGCTGGCGCCCAGGGTGTTGCCTTCACGATAGCGCGCGCCGCCCACGCGCACGTCGAAACGGCCGGCGGCGATCGAACGCGTTGCGCCGGCGATCCGTTCCAGTGGCTGCGCGATGGCGCTGGCCACCGCTATCACGCTGAGGAGGCCGGCGAAGATCAGAAAGCCACCGACGACCCACAGCAGCAGTTCCCAATGCCGGCCCAGATGTCCGTAATGATTGATCACGACGATGCCGGCGATGATGCCGCCTGCGGCCAACGCCAGGAACAGCCCGTGACTGAGCAGCATCGCGTGCTTGAGTCGCATCGGCATGAGATCCGATCCCTGGAATGCTCCGGAGCGTGTCAATGGTGCGCGGCGCGCGGCACGCCGAGTGTACACGTCCGTGCGCGCGGCGTGGCGCGCGTCGGGTGCGCAGCGTCGGTTGCGCAAGGTATCCAGCGCAGCGGTTTTGCTTTGGTACTAGACCCCGTAGCGCTTACGCTTGCGATACAAGGTGGAGACATCGATGCCCAGCGTTTGCGCCGCGTGCTCCAGCGTGTCGCTGCGCGCCAGCACGGCCTGAATGTGCACGCGCTCCAGATCCTCCAGCGTCTGCGGCATGAAAGTGGAAACCGGCGCGGGCGCCACCCCGTCGCCCAGCGCGAGATGGCGCGCCTCGATCTGGGCCTCGTTGCAGAGGATCGAAGCCCGCTCGATCACGTTGCGCAGTTCGCGTACATTGCCCGGCCAGCCGTAACCCACGAGCGCGTTGCGCGCCGAATCGCCGAAACCGCGTGCGATTCGCCCGTGCTCGTGCACGAAGCCTGTTAGAAAACGTTCGGCCAGCGGCAGGATGTCCTCGGGACGTTCGCGCAGCGCCGGCAGCCGCAGCGAAATCACGTTCAACCGATACAGCAGGTCTTCACGGAACGCGCCGTCGGTCACGCGTTGCGTCAGATCGTGATTGGTCGCCGCGACCAGCCGTACGTCGGCGCGGCGCGTGACCGGATCGCCGACGCGTTCGTACTCGTGATCCTGGATGAACCGCAGCAATTTCGGCTGCAGATCCATCGGCACGTCGCCGACTTCGTCGAGGAACAGCGTGCCGCCGTCGGCCTGACTGACGCGGCCGGGCGCGTTCTGCACCGCGCCGGTGAAGGCACCGCGCCGGTGGCCGAAGAGTTCGCTCTCGAACAACGTGGGCGAGAGCGAGGGCGCGTTCACCGTGACGAACGGGCCGGCGGCGCGCTTGCTCCAGCGGTGGATCGCGCGCGCCAGCATGCCCTTGCCGGTGCCGCTCTCGCCCAGCAGCAATACCGTGACATCGGCGCTCGCGGCGCTCCGCGCCGTTTCGACCACCTGCCGCATCGCGGGCGAGCGGCTGGCCAGTGCGTCGTCGGCTTCGTCCGCGCCGGCCGCGCGCTCGAGCTGCTCCAGCCGCAGTTCCAGGCGCTGCGCGGAAATCTGGCGATCCACGGCCAGCCGCAGTTGCTCGCATGAGCAGGGTTTCACGAGATAGTCCGACGCGCCCGCGCGCATGGCCTCGACCGCGTTGTCGATCGAGGAATGCGCCGTCACCATCACGACCCGCAGCCACGGCGCGGCCGCGCGCAAAGCGGGCAGCAGTTCGATGCCTGAAGCGTTGCCGAGTTTCAGGTCCAGCAGGCAGACGTCGAACACGGCGCGTTGCACCAGATTTTCGGCCAGCTCGGCGCTCTCGGCGCAGGTGACGTCGCAGCCTGCGTCCTCAAGGCAATAGCGGAAGGTCTTGCGGATCGCGGCCTCGTCATCGACCAGCAGCACGCGGGCGCGCGATTGCGGTTTGGGCGGTTCGGTCGTCTGGCGGTTTTCCATTGTGTCGTCGCATTTTCATTGCGTTCGCCACGGCTCCCTGCCGCCTCATGCGACGCGTGCTGCGCGGCGCTCCTGCACCGATCCGCCTCCAAGCATGGCGAACCGCTCCCGCATCGACGGTGAACAGCGGCTGCCATGCAGACGAGCATCTACAAAGATCGTGGGCATTCTGCACGGACGGGCGTGAGGGTTATGCAAATCGCAAGATCGCTCGCGCGATCGCCGCGCTTAACTGCTTGTTGCGCAAAGCGCGGCAGTGCGCGCGCGTATGGCATGGGTCTTGTAGCCGAAACAGTGCGGCGGGCGTGTCGCGAATTTGCAAGCAATTCCGCAAGCCAGGGTTGGCAAGCACAAGCAGGTCATCCCATTGCAATCATCCCCTGTTGCAATGGCATCCGAGCAGGGACGCAAGCTCGCACCGGAACCCCAGATTCGCGCACGCCCTCGCATCAAGCAATCACGCCACGGAGTTCAGGCATGACTAGGCAGTCTTCTTCACAGCCCGCGCAGCGCAACACGCAACGCGGTGAGCAATCGCATTCCCGTTCCTCCGGCCAGCGCGACGTGCAAGGCCGACCGGGCTCGGGACGGAATTCATCGCCCACGAAGCGGCGGCCCAGGGCCGAGGAAGAGGAATGACGCGCGGCGCGTTCATGCACGATCCGGATCCCGACTTCATGCCACCTCCGCCCGAGCAACCGCTGCCGCCCGGCAAACAGCCATATGGTCCGATGCCGGATCAGGATCCCGCGCCCCCGACGGGTCCGCATCATCTGCCGGAGGATCCGGTGACTCCGGAGCAACGCGCATTCCGCGCCTACGCCGGCCTGGAACGATTGGCGCTGCGTGCGCGCGTGGGACCGTGGTGATGGACGCGTTGCTCAATCGCGATGTGTTGCTGGGACGCTGGAGACAGTGCACCGCGCTTGCGTGGCGCGCATGGGCACAGTTGCGCGGCGATCCGCTGCTGGGCACGCGCAGCCACCGTGAGTTCGCCTACGGCGCGGTGCAGGCACGTTACGGACGCAGCCGGGCGCTGATCGAATTGCGCGTGCGCGAGCTCGAACGCGGGATTTGAATCGCGGCCGTTGAAGCGGCTTCGGCGTCAGGCCACCGCAGGTCTTTCGGTCAGAGCCTGTTTCAGCAGGCGCATGCGTTCGTGCGCCGCACGCGCAGCAGGCATGTACTGTCGCAATACCGCGCGCGCTTCCGCGGGCTCGACCACGAGGATGGCCTGTTCCAGCGAATGCAGCAGGCGGTCCTCGGCTTCTTCCAGTTCGGCGACATAGATGCGGTCGCTGTCTATTGCGAACCGCGCTCGCAGATCCGCGTAGAGCTTGTGCAGCGTGCCGTAGAAGGTGCCGCTGGCGCCGGGCTCTTCGCCTTTTTGCCGCAACCAGGCATGGATGTCTTCACAGAGCGCACCACGGATGCGGCCGACCTCCTGCACCGCCACGCGCACATCGTCGTCCTGCATCTTCTCCGCGGCGTCGCGGTAGAAGGCGTTGCCGTCGCAGCAGATCTGCGCAATTTCTTGCAGGGTCGGAATCAGTTCGGTCATGACACGCTCGCCTCGCGCCATGCCGAAGTGCGCGAGGCCCGACAGTAGTCCTCCACTCGCCCCTGCGCAATAGCCGCGCTGCTCCCGCCCGCGATTGACGCTGCCGGGCGCGCTGGTTACGCTGGCGCGCTCGACCCCGACTTGGCGAGGAAACGGACATGGCGCTGGATATCCAACTCAATCTGAGCGATGACGACCTCAGCCATTTCACGCAAGCCATGCGCGACGCGCAGGCCAAGGCCAAGGACCAGGACGGCGCGCAGATCATCGCCGACGCGCGCAAATTGCTCGCCGACATCCAAAGCACGTCGGTGCCTTCGTTCATCCGCGAACGACTGGACACGGTCGAATCCATGATCGCGATGGCGAGCGACAGCGGCTTCGCCCTGCCACCGGAAGATTGCCACCGCGTATTGGCGGTGCTGGCGTATCTCGCCGATCCGGTGGATTTCATTCCCGACACGGTGCCGGCCCTGGGTTTCCTCGACGACGCCATCATGATCGAACTGTGCCGGAACGAATTGCGCTTCGAGATCGAGGCGTACGAGGATTTCAGCGCGTGGCGCGAGGAAGAAGCGCAGCGTCACGGCGTCGATCCGGCCACGCTGCCGTTGCAGCGCATGGACTGGGCCGAAGCGCGGCGCCAGCAGGCGATCGAGCGCATGCACCGCCGCCGCCGCGAGTCCTATATCAGCGGCGAATGGCGGCCGACGCTGTTTTCGGTGCGGTAAGCGAAACTCGAAAGTCAAGAATCGAAAGTCGGATCGGGTTCGACTTACGACTTTCGACTCCCGTCATCACCGCTCCATGATCGCCACCACGCCCATCCCGCCCGCGGTGCAGATCGAAATCAGCCCGCGGCCGGAGCCGCGCTGTGCCAGCAGTTTCGCCAGCGTCGCCACGATGCGAGCGCCCGTCGCGGCGAACGGATGCCCGGTCGCGAGACTCGATCCGTGCACGTTGATCCTCGCCGGATCGATCGAACCCAGCGGCTGATCCTTGCCCAATCTCTCGCGGCAATAGTCCGTCGATTCCCAAGCGCGCAACTGGCACAGCACCTGCGCTGCGAAGGCCTCGTGGATTTCGTAGTAATCGAAATCCTGCAGTTTCATTCCGGCGCGATCGAGCATGCGCGGTACCGCGATGGTCGGCGCCATCAGCAAGCCTTCGCCGTGTACGTAATCCACCGCTGCGACTTCCGCGAACGTGAGATACGCCAGCACGGGCAACCCGCGTTCGCGCGCCCAATCTTCGCTCGTCAGCAGCACCGCCGCCGCGCCGTCCGTCAGCGGCGAGGAATTGCCGGCGGTAAGCGTGCCGTTGCCCGAAGTGCGGTCGAATGCCGGTTTCAGTTGCGAAAGCTTTTCCAGATCGGTATCGGCGCGCAGCAAGTTGTCGCGCGCGACTCCGCGAAACGGCACAACGAGGTCATCGAAGAACCCGGCATCGTACGCAGCGGCGAGTTTGCGATGGCTGTGCAACGCCCACTCGTCCTGTTCCGCGCGCGTGATCTTCCACTGCTTCGCCATCAGCTCGCAGTGTTCGCCCATCGACAAGCCAGTGCGCGGCTCGACCACGCCGGGTACCTGCGGTTTCAATTCGCGAAAGTGAAATTCGCGCGTGGCGGCACGGAATTTTTCACCGGAAGTTCTCGCCCGGTTCAAGTCCAGCAAACGCTGCTGCAAACGATCCGAATAGGTGAGCGGTACCTGGCTCGTGGTGTCGGAGCCTCCCGCGACGCCCGCTTCGATCTGCCCCGTCGCGATCTTCTGCGCGATCAGGATCGCGTTGTCGAGCGAGGTACCGCAGGCGCGCGCGGTGGTGATGCCGGGCGTCGTCATCGCCAGTCCGGAAGACTGCGCAGCCTCACGCGCCAGATTCCAGTCCCCCGGCTGCTTCATCACCGCGCCGAACGCGACCTCGCCCAGCTCCACGCCCTGCAACCCGAACTTCTCGACCAACGCGCCCAGCACCTTCACCGACATGCCCACATTGCCGAGGTCGGCATAGGCGGTGTCACGTTTGCAGAACGGGATGCGCACGCCGCCCAGCACGGCGACCCGGCGTTGTTGCGGGATCATGGAAAGCTCCTTCTTTTGCCGTCATTCCGGCGAAACCCGGAATCCATTTTGCGTTCTTTTGAAAATCAAGATCAAAAATGGATTACAAAGTCCGTCCTTGGACTTTGCCCTACGGGCCAACCTCCGGTTGTTCAAATTCATTCATTCCAGACGAATTTGTCCGGGGTTCAATCAGAACTCGACGAATCCCCGCCGGAACATCTTGTACGGTTCTTCCTCCATGCCGAGCGATTCATACGTGCGCTGCGCGTGCGCGTTGTCCCGTTCGACGTACAAACGCAAGCCGATCACGTGCGGCGTGGCGCACGCGCGGCGTTCGACTTCCGCGTACAGCGTGCGGAACACGCCGGAGCGACGTGCGTGCGGTACCACGTACACGCTCTGGAACCACCACCAGTCGCCGTCGCGCCAGTCGCTCCACTCGAACGTGATCAGCAGGCAACCGACACTCACGCCGTCGCGTTCCGCGATCAGATAAAAACCGCGGCGCGTATCGTCGAACACCGCACGCGTGCCGCGCGTCAGCACGTCGCGATCGAGGGTCTTGTGTTCGGTTTCCAGCGCCATCGCGGCATTGCATTCCACGAGGAACGGAATGTCTTCCGGTTTGGCGAGGCGGACGGTGATGGACATAGAAGATGTGAGTGGTGAGCGGTGAAAGCCTAACGAGCTTCGTCATTCCGGACGCGGCGAAGCCGCGATCCGGAATCTGCCTTTTAGCTTTTCGATTCCCGGCTTTTCCTCGAGCTGCCGAGTTTACGCGTCAGCGTGTTGCGGCCCAGTCCCAACGCCGCTGCGGCTTTTTGGCGATGGCCGCCGTGCGTTTCCAACGCGGCATCGAATAATGCGCGCTCGAAGCGTTCGCGCGCTTGCGCGTGCAAGCCGCTGCGTCCTTCCGACAACTGCCGTCGCGCCCATTCACGCAGCGTGGCTTCCCATTGTTCGCTTTCCGGGTGCGCACCGGATGCAGTGACAGTGTTCTGAACATCCAGATCCTCGCGACGAATTTGTGCGCCCGGCGCTATTACCGCCAGCCGCCGGCAAAGATTTTCCAGTTGCCGCACGTTGCCGGGAAAGTCTTTTTTCGCCAGCGCCTGCAACGCGCCCTGCGTGAAATGCTTGGGCGGCAGGCCGAATTCGCGCACGGCGCTTTCCAGGAAATGCTTCGCAAGATACGGGATATCTTCGCGCCGCGCGCGCAGCGCCGGCAGATGGATACGCACCACATCGAGACGGTGCAGCAGATCCGCACGGAATTCGCCCCGCGCGACCTTGGTGTCCAAGTCCTGGTGCGTGGCCGCAATCACGCGCACGTCGCTTTTGATCAATTCTCGCCCGCCCACGCGATAGAACTCGCCGCCGGCCAGCACGCGCAGCAATCGAGTTTGCAATGCCAGCGGCATGTCGCCGATTTCGTCGAGGAACAACGTACCGTCTTGCGCCTGCTCGAAGCGGCCGAGCGTTCGACGTTGCGCTCCTGTGAATGCACCGGCCTCGTGGCCGAACAATTCCGATTCGAGCAATTCGGAAGGAATCGCGGCAGTGTTGAGCGCCACGAACGACCGCGCGCTGCGCGCGCTTTCGCGGTGCAGCGCGCGCGCCGCGAGTTCCTTGCCGGTCCCTGTTTCGCCCGTGATCAGCACATTCAAATCGCTGGCGGCCACTCGGCCGATCAAGCGAAACACCTCGCGCATCGGCGCACTGTGGCCGAGCAATGCCGGCTCATCGCGCGAGCCGGTTGCCGTCGCCGCGGCCGGCGCGCTTTCCAGCGCGCGCTGCACACTCAGCACAGCCTGCTGCAAGTCGAACGGCTTGGGCAGATAGTCGAACGCGCCCGCGCGGAATGCGGCGGCGGTACTGCCGACGTCGATCCACGCGCTCATCACGATCACGGGTAACTGCGGATGCAGCGCCTTGGCCGCGCTCAACAGATGCAGACCGTCTGCCTGCGGCAGCCGCACGTCTGTCAGCAACAGCGACGGCGCTTCGCGTTGCAGCGCACGCTGGGCGGCTTCCGCGCTATCGAATTCGGTGATCACGTGGCCGGCGTCGTGCAAGGCGGTGGCGAGCACGAAACGCACCGCGCGATCGTCGTCCACGATCCAGATGTCGCTCATCGCGCGGCTCCCGGATGTCTCGGCAGCACCAATACAAAACACGTTGCACTGTTACGCTGCTGGTGTGTCAATTCGCCCCCGTGTTCGCGCGCAATCTCGCGCGCGAGGGCCAGGCCCAGGCCCGTGCCAGCCGCGCGCCCCGACACCATCGGCTCGAACAGCGTGGCTTCTATCTGCGGCGGCACACCGTCGCCATCATCTTCGACCTCGATGCGGATCGCTGGCACAGTTTGCCCGTTCGCGCTGCGCAGACCCGCTTCTGCCCGGCTGCGCAGCACAATGCGGCGTGCGTTGGCTTCGATCGCGTTGCGCACCAAATTCAACAAAGCCTGCAGGAGCCGGTCGGGATCGCCGTGCAATGCAGGCAGGCTGGGATCGTAGTCGCGCTGCACTTCGACATCGCTGCGCTCGACGGCCAAGAGCTCCGTGAGATGCTCCAGCAAGGCGTGCACGTTGATGGCGCGCGTATTCAAGCTGGTGCGCGCGCCGAGCAACCGTTCGCTCAAATTCGCCAAACGCTGCGCTTCGCGCTGGATCAAATCGGCGAGTTGCTGCTTCTGCGGATCGGCTTCGCGCTGGCGCAGCAACTGCGCCGCGCCGGAAATCGCCGCCAGCGGATTGCGCACCTCGTGCGCGAAACCCCGCAACGACTCGGACAAATGTGGAGTCGATTGTGACGCGCTCGCCGGTCGTGCTTCGAGCAATACGAAGCCATCGCTTGCACTTGTCAAAAAATCGAGTGCGCATTCCTTACCTGGCGCCGCGCAGAGCGCGACCGCATCCAGTTGTGACAGGCCCCCTTGCTCTAACACGCGCCGCGCCGCTGATTCCACACGCGCATCCGCATGCAGAATCGAGATGGGCTTTCCGAGCAACCGCCGTGCGCCGACGCCGATCAATTCGCAGAAGGCCGGATTGACGCGCACGAATTCCAGCGCGCGATCCAGCAGCGCCACGCCGGTCGCCAGCGCGTCCACGTCAATCGCTTTGGCCGGCCGGACACTCTCACCAATCTGGTTCATTGCACCAGTTTAGTGCGGCGGCGGGCCCTGCGCTTGCGACGCGGCCACCCCCAT
>Ga0070741_10015830_pt1 | contig 12702 bp, 9 predicted proteins | sample Coa_R1_4_FD_66440 | JGI IMG/M metagenome (GOLD analysis project Ga0070741, IMG submission 66440) | Surface soil microbial communities from Centralia Pennsylvania, which are recovering from an underground coalmine fire - Coalmine... | ecosystem: Environmental > Terrestrial > Soil > Unclassified ...
GCGCCGCCCGGACAGCTCCGCCACCGCCTCGTCGAGGAGCTCGACGTAGAGCTCGAAACCCACGGCGGCGACGTGGCCCGACTGCTCGGCGCCGAGCAGCTCTCCCGCTCCCCGGATCTCGAGGTCGCGCATCGCGATCGCGAAACCGGCGCCGAGCTCCGTGTGGTCGGCGAGGGTGGCCAGCCGGGCCCGCGCCTCCGGAGTCAGCTCGGTCGCGCTCGGATAGAAGAGGTAGGCGTACGCGGTGACGTCCGAGCGGCCGACCCGGCCGCGGATCTGGTAGAGCTGCGCCAGCCCGAGCGTGTCGGCTCGCTCGACGACGAGCGTGTTCGCCTGGGGGATGTCCAGCCCCGACTCGATGATCGTGGTCGAGACCAGGACGTCGGCGTCGCCGCGCAGGAAGCGCATCATCCGGTCCTCGAGGTCGCGCTCCCGCATCTGGCCGTGGGCGACGAGGATCCGCAGGTCCGGGCAGAGCTCCTGCAGGCGCGCGGCCGCGTCGTCGATCGTCTCCACCCGGTTGTGCAGGTAGAAGCTCTGGCCACCGCGCGCGTGCTCCCGCTCGAGCGCCGCCTTGATCTGATCCTCGTCGTACTCGCCGACGTGGGTACGGATCGGCCGGCGCCCCTCCGGCGGCGTCTCGATCACCGAGATGTCGCGGAGCCCGGAGAGCGACATGTGCAACGTTCTCGGGATCGGCGTCGCCGTCAGCGAGAGGACGTCGACCTCGAGCCGCAGCGCCCGCAGGAGATCCTTCTGGGCGACTCCGAACCGCTGCTCCTCGTCGACGATCACCAGGCCCAGGTTCTTCGGCACCACGTCGCGAGAGAGGATGCGATGCGTGCCGATCAGGACCTCGACCTTGCCGTCGGCGAAGTCGGCGAGGACGGCTCTCGCCTCCGACGGCTTCCTGAAGCGAGACACCATCTCGACCCGGACGGGGAAGTCGCGGAAGCGCTCGCGGAAGGTGCTCCAGTGCTGCTGGGCGAGCACGGTCGTCGGCACGAGCATCAGCGTCTGCTTGCCGTTCAGCGCGACGGCGAAGGCCGCGCGCACGGCGACCTCGGTCTTGCCGAAGCCGACGTCGCCGCAGACGAGCCGGTCCATCGGCGTCGGCGCCTCGAGATCCTCCTTCACCGCCTCGATCGCCACGCGCTGGTCCGGAGTCTCCTGGTAGGGGAACTCGGCCTCGAGGCGCTCGAGCCAGTCGCTGGACAGGTCGAGCGGCACCCCGTTCGTCGTCTGACGCCGCGCGTACAGCGCGATCAGGTCGCCCGCGAGCTCCTGGACCGACTCGCGCGCCCGGCTCTTGAGCAGCTGCCACGCCTTGCCGCCCAGCTTGGACAGCGCCGGCGCCTTCGCGTCGGCGCCGATGTAGCGCGACACCTTCCCGATCTGCTCGTGCGGGACGTAGAGCCGATCCTCGCCGCGGAACGCGAGGAAGAGGTAGTCGCGGGTGACGCCGGCGACCTCTTTCGTCTCGAAGCCGAGTAGGCGTCCGATCCCGTGATCCTCGTGGACGACGAAATCGCCAGTCCGCAGGTCGGCGAAGGACTGGAGCGCCCGGCCGAGGCGCGCGTCCGCGCGCGGCGCCCGCTTGCGGAAGATCTGCGTGTCGGGAAGGACGACGACGCCGAGGTCGCGCCAGACGAAGCCGCGGCGCGCGGGCGAGACGGTGAAGAAGAGGCCCTCCTCCTTCGGCAGCTCCATGCCCTCCTCGAGCCACTCGACCGCGAGGCGGCGGAGCTGGCTCGCCGTTCGCAGGCCGTCTCCGCGGTGCGGGAACGCGACGACGACGCGCTGGCCGCCCCGGACGAACGCGCCGAGCTCCTGCTCGGCCTCGGCGAGGCCTCGGGCGGCGATCGCCGGACGCTGCGCCTCGAAGGCGAACGGCTGACCGCGCGGGAACGGCTCGAGCAGCGCGGCGCCCTCGAGGTCGACCGGCGGCAGCTCCTCCTCGTCCCAGACGCGGCGCACCTCCTCGGGCTCGAACACCAGATCGGGCGGTCGCTCGAGCGGGGGCACGAGGTCGTCGGGAACCGGTGGCGGCGTCTCGTCGGCGAGGGCAGGCTCGGCCAGGTCGAGGCGGCGTTCCGAGGCGGCGTAGATCGTCGCCTGCTCGACCGGTCGCAGCGCCCGCTGGGTGAACGGCGAGAACGCCCTGATCGCCTCGATCTCGTCGCCGAACAGCTCGATGCGGAACGGCTCGCGGCCCGTCGTCGGGAACACGTCGACGAGCCCGCCGCGCACCGCGAACTGCCCACGCTCCTCGACGCGTTCGACCCGCTCGTAGCCGGCCAGGGCCAGCCGCTCGGCGAGGACGTCGATGCCCGGCTCGTCGCCGACCGCGACGTCGAGACGCCCCGGCCGCACGGACGGCGGCGGCACCGGCTCGGCGACCGCGGCCGCCGACGCGCAGACGAGCCCGCCGGCGGACAACACGTCGAGGGCCCGGGCGCGCTCGCCGACCAGATGCGGGGGCGGCTCGAGGCCCGACTCCCAGCGGACGCCTCGGCTCGGGAACAGGCCGACGGACTGCTCGCCCAGGTACCAGGCGGCCGCCTCGGCCGCGTCGCGCGCGGTCGAGTCCTCTGCGAGCACGCACAGAAGCGGCCGGGCAAGACGCAGGTGCAGCGCAGCGAGGAGGACCGGGAGTGCCGCCTCGGAGACCCTGGCGGCGGCGCCACCGAGAGCAGCCGCGAACTCGACGAGGCGTTCGCTCTCGGCGACCTCGCGCGCAAGCGGATGCAACGTTGACAGATTCGGCTGGTCCATGACGAAAGGCGGAACCGGCCGGTTCCGCTGGGGTCGAGTGTACTCGCGGCCGTACGGCTAGCCTGGACGGCCGTGAGACGCGTTCTCGCCCTCGCAGCGCTCGCAGTCGCGGTGCTCGGCGCTTCTGCTCCGGCGTCCGCAGCGACGAACGCCCTCGCGCCGTGCGGCCCGAACGGCCTCCTCTGCGCGACGCTGAGCGTCCCGATCGACTACCCCGCCGGCACGCTCGGCCGGACCTCGATCTACGTCGAGGAGCTCCCGGCCGCCGGCATCCCCCGCGGCGTGATGTTCCTCGTCGCCGGGGGGCCGGGACAGGCGTCTGCGGAGACGTTCGAGCTCGGGCCGAAGGCCGCCTACTGGCGCGCGTTCTTCCCCGGCTACACCCTCGTCGCCTACGACAACCGCGGCACCGGCAAGTCGGCTGCGCTCGCCTGTCCGTTCGCGCGGACGGCGGCCCAGTGCGGAGGTGCGATCCCCAACCGGAGCTCCTACACGACCCGCGAGCATGCGGAGGACATCGAGTCCGTCCGGCTGGCGCTCGGCGTCGAGAAGGTGGCGATCTTCGGCGTCTCGTACGGCACCAAGCAGGCGGTCGCGTACGCGCTCGCGCACCCGGACCGCGTCGAGCGGCTGCTGCTCGACTCGGAGGTGCTCCCGGACCGCGACCCGCTCGGCACCGAGTCGCTGCGGGCCGTCGTCGGCTCGATCGACGGCATCTGCACGTTCAACGCGTGCCCCGGGCTGGCAGGCGGGCTCGGCGAGCGGTTCGCGGAGCTCGCGAACCGCTTCCAGGCGAGCCCGCTGACGGCGACGACCCACTTCGCGCCGACGCTCGCTCCGTACCCGGAGGTGATCGGAGGCCTGACGATGCTCGGGCTGGCGTTCGACAGCGACCTCGCCTCGGCCGTGTCGTCCCAGCTGCCGGCCGCCGTCGACGCCGCAGCGGCAGGCAACCCGGTGCCGCTCGAGCGCCTGCTCTACCTCGACGCCGTGTCGAACACGTCCGAGAACGCCGACATCAACGTCGCGCTCTTCCTCGCGACGAACTGCGGCGACGGCCCGTTCCCCTGGCAGCCGAACGACACGCCGGAGGCGCGGCAGGCGGCGCTGGCCGCGGCGTTCGCCGCGCTGCCGGCGGGCTCGCTCGGGCCGTTCGGCCCCTGGGCGGCGGCGACGAGCAGTGCGGCGGGGTGCCTCGACTGGCCGCCGCCGGCCGGCGGCGTCGCGCTCGGCCCGGGACCGCTGCCGAACGTGCCCGTGCTCGTGCTCGCCGGGTCGCGAGACATCCGCACGCCGCCGTCCGGTGCGGTCGCGATCGCAGGGCGCTTCCCGCAGGCCCACGTCGTCGTCGTCCCGGGCGCAGGACACTCGGTGCTCAACCATTCGGACTGCGCCGCCGCCGCGACCCGCGCCTGGCTGAACGGCGGAATCCCGGCGGCGACGTGCACGCCGTTCCGCCTCTACGTCCCGCCCGTCGGGAAGTGGCGCGCGTCCGTCGCGGCGACGCCGCCGGTCGCCCGGGTCGCCGGGCTGCCCGGCAGGACGCTGGCGGGCTTCCTGCAGTCCATCCACGACGCCGAGGGCATCTGGCTGCTCCTCCGCAAGACGCAGATGACGATCTCCGGCATGGCCGGCGGACGCCTCACCGTGTACCCGACCGGGAGGCTCGTGCTCGACGGCTTCAGCGACGTCCCCGGGCTCGCCCTCAGCGGCACGGTCAACATCAGGATCGATCCCTTCGGCGACCCGGTGCTCCCGCTGACCACGTCGAAAGGGACGCTGCGGGTCACGGGACGGGGCTCGGCTCACGGGATGCTGACGCTCGCCGGCAACCGGGCAACGGGCACCCTCGGCGGCCGCACCGTCGCCGTCACCTTCTAGCGAGTCGCACGGCGAACGCCGACGACCGCGACGAGGCCCTCCGGCAGCGCTTCCGCGCCGAACGCGGGTCGAACCTCCGCGTCGACGCCCTCGTCCCCGAGCAGCTCGGGGAGCCGGCTCGTGTCGGTGAGGACGTTCTCGTGGCGCTCGACGCTGCGCCGCCAGGTTCCGTCGCGGGCACGCAGCAACGTGGTGATCTCGCGCACGAAGAGGTCTCGCCGGGGCAGCGAGAATCGGGTCACGATCGCCCAGTCGTCCTCGACCCGCGAATAGCTCGGCGAGCCTCGCCGCGCCTCGCCCCAGCGGAGGTCGCACACGTCGAGCGCGAGCACCCCGCCCGGCCGGAGCGCCCGCGCCGCGGCGGTCAGCGCACGGTCGAGCGACGGCTCGTCGGGGAGATAGTTGAGGACGTGGCCCGTGGAGACGACGGCGTCGCATTCGGGGATCGCGTCGTCCGGAAGGGCGAGTCGACGAACCTCGGCGTCCGGTGCCGTCGTCCGTGCGAGCTCCAGCATCGCCGGCGAGGCGTCCGTCGCCAGCACGCGATGGCCGGCCTCGACGAGATGCCTGGTCAGCAATCCGCTTCCGCAGCCGAGCTCGACGACGAGCCCGCGGCGAGCTCGCACGGGCTCGAGCAGCGCGAGCACGCCCGGCGCGCAGAGGTCGGCGTGGAACCCGAACCCGAGGTGATGGACGAGCGCGAGGTCGGGACGGTAGTTCGGCTCCGCCGCCATCAGGGCTGGATTCGCGGATCGGCGTCTCCGCTCCCGCGGATCACCGATCGCCCGTCGAGTTGAAGCGCTGCTGCGTGGCCTCGAGGCCCTCCCGGAGCAGCGACTCGACCGCGTCGGCAGCGTGCGCGACCAATCTCTCGACGTCGGTCTCCGGCTCGAACGGAGCGAGCACGTAGTCCGCCACCGAGCGCCGGTCGCCGCGGCCGGGCCGGCCGACGCCGATGCGAACCCGGAGGAAGTCGTGCGTGCCGAGATCGCGGGCGATCGAGCGCAGGCCGTTGTGCCCGGCGAGCCCGCCGCCGAGCCGCGCCTGCAACCGTCCCTCCTCGAGGTCGACGTCGTCGTGGACGACGACGACGGACTCGGGCGCGGCCTTGAAGAACCTCGCGGCGGCAGCGATCGACCGGCCCGACTCGTTCATGTACGTCTCCGGCTTGACCAGCGCGACGCGGGCGGAGTCGAGACGTACCTCCGCGAGCCGGCCCGAGAACTTCGACCGCCAGGAGCCCTGATGCCGCCGCGCGAGCTCGTCGACGACCATCCAGCCGACGTTGTGCCGCGTACGGGCGTATTCGGGGCCGGGATTGCCAAGACCCGCGACGAGCAGGTCGAGCGTCGAGGCTCGTTCGCCCCGACGGAAGATCTGCATCGAGTGCTACCCCTCGGTCGTTCCGGGCTCGCCGGCGGCGTCTGCCTCCGGCTCCGCCGGGGCCTCGGCAGCACCTTCCGGCTGCTCCTCGGCGGACACCTCGCCCTCCGCCTCTTCGCCCTCCTCGACGGCCTCTTCCGGCTCCTCGACCCGGGTCGGCATCGTCACGGTGGCGAGGACGGTCTCGGGATCGTCGAGGAAGGTGACGCCCTCCCGCGCAGCCAGGTCGGCGATGCGCAGCGTGGCGCCGATCTCCATCTCGGAGACGTCGAGCTCGAGCCGCTCGGGCACCTCCAACGGCAGGGCTTCGACGCGTACCTCGCGGGTCACCTGCGAGAGCACGCCTCCAGCCTTGGCGCCGACGGACTCGCCGACGAGCTCGACGACGACGCTCGTCTGGATCGGCTGGTCGAGCCGGACCTCCTGCAGGTCGAAGTGCTCGATCTTTCCCCGGATCGGATCGACCTGGTAGTCCTTGAGGATCGACGAGTGGTTCGTCTTCTGCCCGGCGAGATGCACGTCGAGGATCGCGTGCAGGCCCGCGGAGCCGGTCAACACACGCCGCAGCTCCCGCTCCGGGACGCAGATCGCGTGCGGCTTGCCCCGCCCGTAGAGGACGCCCGGAATCAGCCCTGCACGGCGCAGGCGCCGCGACTCGCGCGTCCCGGAGCGCTCGCGCTCCTGCACCTCCAGACGGATGCGTTCGCCAGCCATACCGGCGGCGAAGTGTAGCTACAGGTACGGGCTCCCAATGCAACGAGCGCTCGTGTCCCCGAGCTGCGCCGGGCGGCGCACCCCGGTCGTACTGCGACACCGCCGAGCCGCGCGAGCTCATCGCCTCCGGGCAAGTTGTTCACGGCAGTGAGCACATCGGGGGTGGCGAATGGCAGCTGCCACTGGCGCGAGATGAGCAGAGCGACCTCGTCTTCGGTCGCCCATCCGTGCCGGAGCATCACGTCTCCCAGCCGCTCGCCCGTTTCCGCTCCCACGCGCACCGCCTGCGCAACCTGCTCTTCGGTTGCGATTCCCGCGTCGATCAGGAGAACTCCGAGCGAGGGGCGCGCTCCGGGAAGCAGCTCACCGGGATTGAGAGCCGGGTCTTCCTGCGACTGGGCCTGAGCTGACATCGGAACCTCCGTTGATCACGAATCGGCGCGCGTTGCAGCCGTAGTTCCGGAGATATCGGCAGAGATGGACGTTGCCTAGAGAGGAAATCTCCGTCGCGGCCATCGGCCCCGAGCGGCGAGCTTCCGGCGGTTCCTAGAAGAGCTGGTTCCTCTGCTCGCCATGCGGGCCTGTGATGCCCTGTATCGCCATGTTGGCGATTTGCAGGGAATGTGTGCTTCTAGCCCGCCCCACCGTGACGGATGGTGCTGGACGATTCTGCTGCGTTCGATAGCAGCGCGTTTGCGGAACCTAGACTCGCAACGTGCCCGATCAACTCGACGACCATCAGTGGGTCGAGCTTCTTAGAGACCGGGACACCTTCAGGGTGGCGATCAGGGGATTCGCCGCGATCGAAGCGGACGTCGATACCTTCATCGAGGAGGCGTTTGAGTCGCCAGTTCCAGGCGGTATTCGAGGACTGGGAGGCTTCGAGAGGCGGCTTCTCATTGCAGTTGCCCTCGGAATCGTGCCAACCACCTTCGTAAACCCGATCAAGGCTTTGGCGAGGGTCAGAAACGACTTCGCACACCGACTCATCGAGGAGATCAGCGATCAACGGCTTGGCGAACTGCGGCAAGCGTATGCCTTGGCGATGCCTGAGTCGGCCGAGAGCCTAAGAACCCTCTCTCCGCCCGACGTCTTGCGCTTCACGCTTTTCGCAACGCGACTGATCGTTCGGGGTCAGGCAGCGGCGCTCCGCCCTCGGCGTGAGGAGATCAAACGCCATGCCGAACAGGAAGCATTCCGGCAAGCCATCCTCAGGCGGATCGAACAGATTCGAGGGGACGACTAGGGCCGTCCTCGGATCTAGCCTCCCCGGCGGTCAGAATCAGGCCGTGGCCGGGAGGAAGCACGCAACCGTCCTCGCACGAGCTCGCCGGAGCTTCGATCACATCGCGTGGCGCGGGGTGCAGCAAGCGACCGGCGAGTACCTGCTCGACCAAGACCCGGTCGTAACCCGCTGCGCGGACTGCTCCTGGACCTATCGGGGCAGCGTCGAGGCGGCCGGGAAGCGTTCACGAAACACCGCCGCACGATGCACGCCGGTTAGGCGCGCGGCAACGAATCGCGGACGACGCGGCAGGTGAGCGTGGAAACGACCGCGACCGGGAGCATGACCCCGTCGACCGGGCCGTGCACGGCATGGCACGGCTGGAAAGAGGGAGGCACCGGGCAGACGGCCATCGCCTGGTGATGATGGTGGTCGGGCGATTCGTAGGGGCGGCCGCCGGGACCGACTCGCCACGTCTGCGGGGCGCCCATGTACGCGGTGCTGCCTGCATAGCCGGTAGCGCCGGTTGCGCCCGGGACAGTCGTGCCACCTGCATAGCAGGTCAGGCCGAAATAGTCCGCCATGACGAGCAGGCTAGCCGCAGGTCCTGACGATCAGGCTAAGAAGACGTCTGGCACGTGGTTCGCGGGTTCAACTGGATTGGCGTCACACGCCTTCCGCCTGCCGGCTCTCGCGGTTGTGGTAGGTCATGCACAGCGGGCGTAAGTGCTGGTCGGCGTCCGGGTCGGGCACGCCTCGGGCGCGCACTAGCCTGCCCGCGACCGGGTGAACGTCCCCTGCGCGGTGCTCGCGAGACTCTCTGCGGGCAACTACGGACGCGTCTCGCTCCCGAGGTAGCCAAGCTGCGGCAATGACCCAAGCCGCACTCTCGCCGTCGCCAACAGAACCACGCCCGAAGCCGCCCGTCCTCGTCGTCTAGCGAACCGACGCCGGTCGGCGCCGTGCTCGACGGCCAGAGGCCTGTCCGACCATTGCCGAGAGCGTCGACAACGCCTCTGCGTGTCGCCGGCTGCCCAGGGCAGCCAACGCCGACGCGGCGAGAGAGGCCTCCTCGATGCTCAAGTGCTCGTCCTCCTCGAGCAGCCGACGAAGCCATCGCACCGTGTAACGGGACCGCCGACCCGGATCCTTCTGCGCCACAAGCGCGGTGAGCGCGAGCGACTCGGCGAGCGTCACATGGCCCATCTCGAATGCGGCCATTTCCGCGGACAGAAGGTTCTCCCGCTGGATCGCCCGCTTGAAGATCGGCCTCGATGAGCCCTGCGCCGTCAACAGCCCTCCCGGGTGGGGCCGGACGGCACCGCGAGCCTAGCCCATCAAACGCCCGCGGGGGGACTGGCTCAAGGACGCTGGGGCCGATTGTTGACTTCCAGGAGCGACGAGGATTGGGCGGAGAATCGACCGCCTAGTCTCGCCTCACTAGACCTTCATCTCCTGTCCGTGCGAGTTGTCGGAGCGATGTAGCGATCGCCGCAGCGCGGGCAGTCGAGCACCCAGAAATCCGGGTCGGCGTACTTGCCGTGCTCGTAGGGGGAAACGCGCTCTCTGCATAAGTCGCAGCGAAGTGTGACCCCGCGGCGAGCCTGCGTTAGCAATCCGTTCGCAGATGCGGCGCTAGGCCGCGTGGTTGAGCGGAGAACCTAGAAGAGCTGGTTCTCGCCGCCGAAGATCGCGGAGACGGAGTCGTCGGCGAACACGTTCATGATCGTGTCCGCGAGCAACTCGCCGACCGAGAGGACCTGCAGGTTGTCGGGCTTGTTGACCGGGTCGATCGGAACGGTGTCGGTGACGACGATCCCGGCGAGATCCGCGTCCGCGAAGCGCTCCAGCGAGCCGGCGGCGAAGATCGCATGGGTCGCGAAGACCCAGACGTCCGTCGCTCCGTGCTCCTTGAGCGCCTGCGCACCGGCGAGCAGCGTGCCGCCGGTCATGATCACGTCGTCGCCGACGAGCGCGACCTTGTCGCGGACGCGGCCGGTGATCTCGGTCACCGCGGCGACGTCGTGCGCCGGCCTGGTCTTGTTCATGATCGCGAAGTCGGCCTCGAGCATCTCGCCGAAGCGAACTGCCACCTTCGCCCGACCGGCGTCCGGAGCGACCGAGACGACGCCGTCGCCCTGCAGGCCGAGATCCCGGAAGTGGCGCGCGAACAGCGGCAGCGCGGTCATGTGGTCGACCGGAACGGTGAAGAAGCCCTGGATCTGCCCCGCGTGCAAATCCATCGTCAGCACGCGGTCGGCGCCCGCGAGCTGGAGCATGTCGGCGACCAGGCGGCTCGAGATCGGCTCGCGCGGCTTCGCCTTCCGGTCCTGCCGCGAGTACGGAAACCAGGGGATGACGGCCGTGATCCGCTTCGCCGAGCCGAGCTTGGCCGCCTGGATCATCAGCAGCAGCTCCATCAGGTTGCGATCGACCGGGTCGCAGCCGGTCTGGACGAGGAAGAGATCGGCGCCGCGGATCGACTCCAGGTAGCGGCAGTAGGTCTCGCCGTTCGCGAAGGACGTGAGCTCGATTCCGCCCAGCTCGACCCCCAGCTTCTCGGCGATGCGCTGCGCGAGCTCGGGGTGCGACCGGCCGGAGAAGACCATCAGCCGCTTCTGCGGCCCCCGCTCCAGCCAGTGTCCGGGCTCCGGGCGCACGCGATCGGCTACCGCTTCGAGCCCCGGAAGGCGGACCAGCTCAGTTGTCGTCGTCGCGCCTTCCACGCTTCTCGTAGACCCATCCTTCCTTTGTGACCTGCCTCGGCGGGAAACCGGCGAGCGATCCCTCGGGGACATCATCGGTGATGACGGTCCCGGGCGCAATCCAAGCATCGTCGCCAACCTCGACCGGAGCATTGAAGACATTGTCGACGCCGGTTCTGACGTTGTTGCCGATCCGCGTTCTCGCCTTCGGGCCCCCCGCGTGCTTGAAGTTGGCGGTGATGTTGCCCGCGGCGATGTTCGTGTCTTCGCCGATCTCCGCATCCCCGATGTACGAGGAGTGCGGAACCTTCGACCGGGCGCCGATCGTGGACGCCTTGACCTCCACGAACGTGCCGACCTTCGCGGAGCTGCCGACCGTCGTCCCCGGCCGGATATAGGCGAACGGGCCGATCTCCGCACCGGCCTCGATGCGGCTCGGGCCGCGGATGACCGAGAACGGCTGGATCGTGGCGTCGGCTTCGATCTCGACGTCGGGCTCGATCCAGGTCGTCGCCGGGTCGACGATCGTCACGCCGGCGAGCATGTGCGCCTCGTTGATGCGGTCGCGCAGGACGGCGGCGGCGATCGCGAGCTCGGCCCTCGTGTTGATCCCGAGCGTCGCCTCCTCGTCCGGGCAGAGCCACGCGCCCGCCCGGCCGCCGGCGGCGACGATGTGCTCGATCGTGTCCGTGAGGTACAGCTCGCCCTGGGCGTTGCGAGCGTCGAGCTTGCCCAGCGCATCCCACAACGCCTCCGGCCGGAACACGTAGATCGACGAGTTCAGCTCCCGGATCGCGCGCTGCTCCGCGGTCGCATCCTTCTCCTCGACGATCGACTGGACGTCGCCGTCCGCACCGCGAACGACGCGTCCGTACGGCAGGGGGCGCGTCGATTCGAACGAGAGGATGGTCACGGCCGCGCCGAGCCCCCGGTGCTCGCCGACGAGCCGGTCGAGGTAGTGGGCGGCCAGGAGCGGCGCTGCGGCGTCCAGCACGAGCACGTCGCCCTCGAAACCCTGCAGAGCCAGCCTCGCCGAGGCGACGGCGTCACCGGTTCCGAGCGGCTCGTTCTGCACCGCGACCGTCATTCCCTCGTAGCGGTCTGCGGTGTCGGGTGACGCGACCACGACCACCGGGTCGGCACCGGCGCCGCGGGCGGCGTCGAGCACCCAGTCGACGACGCGGCGCCCGAGCAGCGGGTGGAGGTGCTTCGCGAGGGAGGAGCGCATGCGCGTGCCGAGGCCCCCGGCCATGACGACGGCTGCGAGGTCGCGGGATTCGCTCACGGGCGTGATGGCTGGGGCGCCAGGATTCGAACCTGGGATCGCGGGACCAAAACCCGCTGCCTTACCACTTGGCTACGCCCCACCGGCGGGATTGTGCCCAAGAAGCGCTAGCGCTTGCCCGCGGGCTCTCGCGATCGTTCCCCGAGGATCAGGATCAGTGCAATGACGGCGAAGACGCCCGCGACGATCAGGGCGAGCGTTCCGATGATCTTCGCCACCACGCAGGCGACGACGGCGAACGCCTGCGCGGCCGCTGCGATCCAGGACAGCTGGCGGCCCGTGTCCGACTGCACGTTGCGGCCGGCCATGACGTAGAACGCGATGATCGGGGCGGACACGATGATCACCGTCCAGATCGACCAGCCCTTGGCGATCGCGACCAGGATCGCCTCCAGCACCGCGATCCACAACGCGATCTTCAGCCGGCGCTCGGCGAGCCACCGTCCCAGGCGACTGTGCTGCGGCTGCGCGACCGGCTGGCTCACGGCGGGAACCTAGCATGCTGCAAGCTCGACCCAGGTCCGCCCTCGGCCGGCCAGGGCGGCGGCCGCCTGGCGAGCTGCGTCGGGATCGTCGAACAGGCCGTAGACGACCGGCCCGGCGCCGCTGACGTCGGCCCGGAAGGCGCCGAGCGCGCGCAGGTCGGCGGCGAGTGGCGACGTCGCGAGGTCGTTGGGCGGGAAGGCGGCGACGTCGCCGGCGGCGACGGCCGCGAGCAGCGCGGCCCGGCGCTG
>Ga0070741_10015831_pt1 | contig 12702 bp, 13 predicted proteins | sample Coa_R1_4_FD_66440 | JGI IMG/M metagenome (GOLD analysis project Ga0070741, IMG submission 66440) | Surface soil microbial communities from Centralia Pennsylvania, which are recovering from an underground coalmine fire - Coalmine... | ecosystem: Environmental > Terrestrial > Soil > Unclassified ...
GCCGCGTGCGAGAAGACGAGATAGCCGATCGCGATCGCGGTGACCGTCGAGATCAGCACCGCGCCCGCTGCGATGTCCTTCGCGAGCTTCGCATTCGGGTCGAACGACGTCGTCGACACGTCGATGGCTCCCTCGATCGCGGAGTTGACCATCTCCGCGACGAGCACGAACGCGATCGCGAGCAGCAGGACGATCAGCTCGAGGCGACCGACGCCGAGCGCGGCCGCCGCGGCGATCACTGCGATCGCGATGACGAAGTGGATGCGCAGGTTCCGCTGCGTGCGGAGCACGTGGATGATCCCCTCGAACGCGTAGTTGAAGCTGTCGAGCAGGGTGGGCGCGCGGCCGGGCGCCGGCGGCGGCGACGTTCTCGGAGGCTCCGGAGGCGAGCTGATGCTCACGGCGCGAGCGCCTCCTCGCGCGCCTCCATCTCGGCGCCGTGGTCGTAGCCGAGCAGGTGCAGCACCGCATGCACGAGCGGCGCCCGCCACGCCGCGCCGACGACCTGCGGGCAGACGACGACGTCGCCGAGCTGCCTGGGCAGGCCGTCCGGCAGCGCGTCGCGGGCGTCGATCGGAAACGCCAGCGCGTCCGTCGCCTCGTCGATCCCGAGGTGCTCCTGCTTCAGCGCGCGGCTCTCGTCCGGCCCGACGAAGACGAGGCCCACCTCTCCGGCGTCGATCCCCTCCGCCGCGAGCACCCGCCGCACGAGCTCGCACGCCCCGGGCTCGTCGACCTCGACGCCCGAGCGGTTCTCGACCTCGATCTCGATCACCGCCGGCGCGCCGTCCCGGTCTCCTCGGAATGACGTTTGTACGCCTCGACGATGCGCTGCACGAGCTTGTGGCGCACGACGTCCTGGTGGCTGAACTGCACGAACTTGATGCCGTCGACCTCGGCGAGGATGTCCTGCACCTGGATGAGGCCCGACGCCTGCTCGCGCGGCAGGTCGATCTGCGTGATGTCGCCGGTGACCACCATCTTCGAGCCGAAGCCGAGCCGCGTGAGGAACATCTGCATCTGCTCCGGCGAGGTGTTCTGCGCCTCGTCGAGGATGATGAAGCTGTCGTTCAGCGTCCGGCCCCGCATGAACGCCAGCGGTGCGACCTCGATCGTCCCGCGCTCGATGTAGGCGCTCAGCTTCTCCGGGTCCATCGTGTCGTAGAGCGCGTCGAAGAGCGGACGCATGTAGGGATCGACCTTCGCGAGGACGTCGCCCGGCAGGAAGCCGAGCCGCTCACCTGCTTCGACGGCAGGCCGCGTGAGGATGATGCGGCCGACCTCGTGGTCGGAGAGCGCGGCGACGGCAAGCGCGATCGCGAGGTACGTCTTGCCCGTTCCCGCGGGGCCGATGCCGAAGGTGACGGTGCACTGACGGATCGCGTCGACGTAGTGCTTCTGCGTCACCGTCTTCGGCGTGATTCGCTTGCCGCGGTGCGACCAGACGACATCTTCGAAGATGTCGCGGACGTCCTCGGCCTGGTCGATCGCGTTGAGGATCGTGTCGACGGTGCCCGCGCCGATCTCCTGGCCGCCCTCGACGAGATCGACGAGCTCCTCGAGAACCGCCTTCGCCTCGACGACCTTGTCGTCGTCGCCGTCGAGCGTCAGCCGGTTGCCGCGCAGGTTGATCGCGCAGCCGAGCCGGTCGCGCAGCGCCTCGAGGACGCCGTCGCCGATGCCGCCGAGCTCGGCGGCGACCTCGTTCGTCACGTCGAGAACCTGCTGCACGCGCTCAGTGTACGAGCCGGGCCTGCTTGCGCCGGGGGCGGCGCCGGCGCGCGCTAGCGGCGTCGAAGCGCGATGCCGTTCAGGATCTGGCGGACGATTCGGTCGGCGACGAGCGCGGTGATGTCCGCCGACCCGACCGCGGTCGGGATCACCTCGACGACATCTGCGCCGACGACGTCGAGCTGCCTCGCCACCTCGCGCACCGCCTTCAGGAGCTCGACGCTCGTCATCCCGCCCGGCTCGGGCGTGCCGGTGCCGGGTGCGAACGCCGGATCGAGGACGTCGACGTCGACCGTGAGGAAGACGGGGCCGGGACCGACGAGCTCGACGGTGCGCCGCACGACCTCGTCGATTCCGAGCTCGCGCACGTCGTGCATGAAGAACGCCGTGATCCCCTGCTCGGCCTGCCAGCCGAGCTCGGGCTCGCCGGGCCAGTAGCCGCGCAGACCGATCTGGACGTAGCGGTGCGGGTCGACGTGCCCGTCGCGGACGAGGCGGTACATCGGCGTGCCGTGGGACACCTCGACGCCGAAGACCTGCGTGCCCGTGTCCGTGTGCGTGTCGAAGTGGACGAGGCCGACCGGGCCGTGGCGCTTCGCGACCGCGCGCACGTCGGGCTCGGCAATCGAGTGGTCGCCGCCGAGCACGATCGGCACGAGACCTGCCGCCACGACCTCCCCCACCGTCGCCTCGATCGCGTCGTGCGTGCGCGCCGCGTCGGCGGGCAGCACGGGCGCGTCGCCGAAATCGACGATTCGCAGCTCCGCGAACGCATCGACCTTCGTCTCGAGCTCGGGCCCCGGCGGGCAGCTCGCCGCCCGGATCGCACGCGGTCCGAAGCGGGCCCCGGGACGATCCGAGACGAGGTCGTCCGTCGGCGCTCCGACGATCGCGACGTCGAAGCCCGCGAGCAGCGAGGGATCCTGCGTCAGCGGAGCGCCGCCGTAGCTGAGCGGCCCGGCGAAGTCGGGCTTCTCGCCGTACTGCCGCCAGCGCTCGAGCGGATCGATCACGGCGTGATGGTCGCACGCTCGAGCCGGCCGCGCACGAGCTCGTCGGCGGCGCGCGCGCTCGGGTCGTGACCCGTCACCGCACAGAGAAACGCCTCCTTGCCGAGCGCATCGAGGTGCACCGGCGTGCGCGCGGTGACGGTGGCGGTTCGCGGCACGTCGCGCAGGAGCGCGATCTCGCCGAAGCAGTCGCCGCGGCCGAGCCGCGCGAGCTGCTCGCCCCGCGCCGTCACGTCGAGCTCGCCGTCGGCGACGACGTAGAAGCGGTCGCCGGGCTCGCCCTCGGCGATCACCTGCTCGCCGGCGCCGGCCTCGACCGGCTCGAGCGAGCGCGCGAGCCCTTCGAGCGCGGCCGGGCCGAGCGGCGCGAAGATGGGAAGTGCGCGCAGCCGCGCCATCTCGACCACCGGCAGCACGCCGGCATCCGCGCCGAGGAGGCTCCGCAGGACGACGAGCGCGCACACCGGCAGGGCGACCGCGAAGCACGCGAAGGCGCCGCGGCCGCCGGCGAGGTCGACGAAGCCGGACGCCGCGATCGAGCCGACGGCGAGCCCGGCCATCGTGACGCCCTCGAGCAGGCCGAAGACACGCGCGAGCGCGTCCGGGCTCGCGATCCGCTGCAAGAGCGTGCGTCCCGCGACGTCGAGCGTCGTCCGCCCGACGCCCGCGGCGGCGAGGAGCACGAAGGCCGACGCCGTCGACGGCGCGGCGGCGAGCAGCGCGAGCGCGCCCGCCCACACGAGGATCCCGCCGATGAGCGCGGGCGCGAGCCGCCGGCGGCCGACGAGCGCCACCGTCACGGCGACCCCGAGCACGCCGCCCGCGCCGAACGCGGCATTCAGGTAGCCCGCCGTCCCGCCGCCGTGATGGAGGACGGCGACGGCGAGGACGACGTAGAGGACGTCGAGCGCGCCGATCCCGAGCGCCTCGATCCCGAGCAGCCAGACGAGCGCCCGGGGTCCGCGCTCTTCGGCGACGGTGCGGGCGCCGGCGAGCGTCGCGGCGAGCAGGTCGCCGCCAGGCTTCGAGCCCGCGGCCGGGCCGCGGAGGGGAGCGACGAGGAGCGCGGAGACGAGGACGAGGCCCGCCATCACCGCGAAGACCACGCCGGCGCCGCCGGCGCCGAGCAGCACGCCTGCGAGCGCCGGCGAGCCGAGCACGCCGACGCTCTCGATCCAGCCGGAGGCGACGTTCGCCGCGGTCAGCTCGTCCGGCGTCCGGGCGAGCGAGGGCAGGAGCACGGCCTGGGTCGGCCGCGTCGTCGTGACCGCGACGGCGCCCAGCGCGGCGAGCGCGTACGCGAGATAGGGCGACGCATGTCCGAGCAGCACGGCGGCAACGGCGGCCATCGCCACCGCCTGCGCGACGTAGCCTGCGGCGAGGACCCGCGCCGGTCGACGTCGATCGCCGAGCGCCGACGCAACCGGCGCGAAGACGGCGGCCGGGACGAGCTGGACGAGCGCGACGACGCCCGCGGTCGTCGCTCCGCCTCGCTCGTATGCGAAGACGAGCATCGCGATCCACACGCCCCACTCCGCCGCGTTGAAGCCGACGAAGGCGAGCTCGAGGCGCCTCAGCTCCGGATTGCGCAGAACGCCCGCAAGCACGCGAGGGATCTGCGCCGCGTAGCTCATCGCGCGCGACGGAGTCGCTCGTGCGCGGAGCGCCGGAGCTCGTCCTCGAGCCGCGGAAAGCGGGCGAGCAGGCTCTGCAGCGTCGCGGGATCGAGCACGCGCACGCGGACGTCGTCACGGGCGACGACGGTCGCCGCTCGCGAGCGTGCGAAGCCGGCGCTCCACTCGAGCGCGGCGATCTCGCCGAAGTGGTCGCCCGCGCGGAGCGTCGTGACGTGCGTTCCCTCGACGACGACGTCGGCGAGGCCACGCTCGAGCACGAAGAAGTCGCGCGAGGTGTCCCACCGCTCGACGATGTGCTCGCCGGGCGCGACATCCTGCACGCGCCCGGCGCCGGCGAGTGCATCCGTCTCCGCGGGCTCGAGCCGTGCGAACAGCGGGACCGTCGTCGTGAGCGTCGCGTGGGGGTCGCGCTTCGTCGCGGCCTCGACGGGCTCCGCGCGCTCGAGGAACGCGAGCACCTGCTCGACGTCCCGCTCCGTCGTCGTATGGCTGAGGATGCAGAGCCGCATGGCGGCGCGCCCGTCGACACGCGTCGACGAGATGAGGCCGAGCCCACTCGCCTCGAGCGCGGCGACGAGCTCGTCGGTGTCGTGCCCGCGACGGCGGAAGCACACGACCCCGAGCGACGGCTTCGCGACGAGCTCGAGCGCGTCGCTCGCCTCGATCAGTCCGCGCGCATGCTCGGCGAGGTCGAGCGTCCGGTCGATCGCCGCACGGAACGCGTCGACGCCGAACGTCGAAAGCGAGAGCCAGAGCTTGAAGGCGCGCGAGGTGCGCGAGAGCTGCAGCCCGTAGTCGGCGAAGTTGACGTAGCCCTGCGCCGCCTCGGCGTCGCGGAGGTAGTCCGAGCTGACCTCGAACGCGCGACGCAGCGCATCGCCGTCGCGCACGAGCAGGCAGCCGCACTCGTACGGCTGGTAGAGCCACTTGTGCGGGTCGAGGCAGATCGAGTGCGCTTCCGAGAGGTCGCCGAGCTGGGCGCGGCCGCGCTCGGTCAGCACGGCGAAGCCGCCGTAGGCGGCGTCGACGTGCAGCCAGAGCGCGCGGTCGCGGCAGAAGCCTGCGAGCTCCGCGACCGGGTCGACGGCGCCCGTGCTCGTCGCCCCGGCGTTCGCGACGACGAGGAACGGCCTGCGGCCGGCGCGCTCGTCGGCGGCGACGGCGTCGGCGAGCGTCGCGAGCTCGAGGCGCTGCTCGGAATCGACCGGCAGCACGCGCAGCTGGTCGGGCCGGAAGCCGAGCACGCGCGCACCGCGGGCGACCGACGAATGCGTCTGGTCGGACGCGTAGATCACGAGGTCGTCCCGCATCGATCCGACGCTCGACTCGCGCGCGCACGCGATCGCCGTCAGGTTCGCCATCGAGCCGCCGCTGACGAGCGAGCCCGAGGCGCTTCGCGGATAGCCGACCCAGTCCTTGAAGCGGTGGAGCAGCTCGAGCTCGAGCTGCGTCGGCCCGGCGCCCTCCTGCCACGACCCCGCGTACACGTTGCACGCGCTCGCGACGAAGTCGCCGAGCGCACCGGGCCAGGTGCCGGCAAACGGCACGTACGCGAAGAAGCGCGGATGCGCGCCGCGGCTCGCGAACGGCAGGACGTCGCGGAAGAGCGTCGCGAGCGCATCGTCGAACGACGTTGCCTCCGCGCCGCCGAGACGCTCCGCCATCTCGTCCGGCGTGGCGCGCCGGAGCGGCGGAGCCTCGGGGTCGTTCAGCCACTCGACGAGCGCATCGACCGTGCGGTACCCGAGCGCGCGCATCCGCTCGGGATCGAGCTCGAGCGGATCGGTGGCGCCCACGACGGGCTAGGCGAGCTTTTCCCTGACGATCTGGCTGACGACCGAGCCGTCGGCGCGGCCGGCGATCTGCGGCATCACGTCGGCCATCACGCGACCGAGGTCCGCCATGCTCGTCGCGCCGACCTCGGCGATCGCGTCGTCGACGATCTCCTCGATCTCGTCTTCCGAGAGCGGCTCCGGCATGAACTCCTCGAGGATCGCGAGCTCGCGCTCCTCCGCCTCCGCACGATCTTCGGCGCCGCCCGAGCGGAACGCCTCTGCGGCCTCGACGCGTCGCTTGCGCTCGCGCTGGAGCACCTGCAGCTCCTCCTCGTCCGAGAGCGGACGCTGCAGCTCCTTCTCCGAGTTCTTGAGCGAGTTCAGGATCAGGCGCAGCGCGTCGCGGCGCTCCCCGTCGCGCGCCTTCATCGCCTCCCTCATCTCGGTCTCGATCGTCTCGATCCTGCTCATGTCATCCGTCCCGTCAAGCCGCCGCCGAGGATATGCCAGTGGAGATGGAAGATCGTCTGCCCTGCGCCTGCGCCGGCGTTCACGACGACACGGTAATCGGTCAGGCCCTCGCGCGCAGCAACTTCGGCGATGAAGTCGAGCATCCGCTTGTCCTCGTCGGCGTCGAACCCGGCGATCTCGTGGAAGCTCGCGACGTGGCGCTCGGGGATCACGAGCAGGTGCGTCTGCGCCTGCGGGTTGATGTCTCGCAGCGCGACGAAGCCGTCGGTCGCCGCGACGTGCTCGCCTTCGCGGTAGAGCGTGCAGAAGAGGCAGTCGGAGTCAGGCAGCGCGGATCCCCTCGTCCGTGACCGCGGCGCCGCGCACGCCGGCGAACGACCCGACCGCCGCGTCGACGAGCCAGGGCGAGTAGTCGTCGCCGTAGCCTCGACCGGGACGGTCGACGAGCACGACGTCGTCGCGGCCGAGCTTCGTCCGCCACCGCCGGACGCACGCCTCGTGGGACACCGCGCGAAGGCGCGCGCCGCGTTCCTTCTTCTCAGCGGGCGGGACGCGATCGTCGTGCGCCGTGCGCGTGCCGGGCCGCGGCGAGTACGGGAAGACGTGCACCTTCGTCAGACCCGCCGCGCGAACCGTGCGGAGCGTGTTCGCGAACGCGTGCTCGTCCTCGCCCGGGAACCCGACGATCGCGTCGGTCGTCAGGTTGAACTCGTCGGCGAGCGGCGCGAGCCGGCGGAGATACGTCGACACGGTGTAGCGGCGGCCCATCGCGCGCAGGACCGCGTCGTCGCCCGACTGCAGCGGCACGTGCAGATGTCGTGCGGCCGTCGGCGTCTCGCGGAGCGCCGCGACGAGCGCGTCGCTCACGTGGTTGATCTCGATCGACGAGAGGCGCAGGCGCCTCAGGCCTGGAGTCGCGCCCGCCGCGCGCACGAGAGCCGGGAGATCGAAGCCCGCTTCGCGGTCGCGGTAGCAGCCGAGGTTGATGCCCGTGAGGACGACCTCTCCATGGCCCTGCGCGACGCGCTTCTCGATCTCGCGCAGGACGTCGTGCGCACGGCGGCTGCGGGATGAGCCGCGCACGAGCGGGATCACGCAGAAGTTGCACGAGAAGGAGCAGCCGTCCTGCACCTTCACGAACGCCCGGACGCGGTCGAGACGCGCGTCGGCCTGCACGCAGGCGATCGCCCCGACGTCGCGTGCGACGAACTCCGGCGTCTGCTCCGAGCGGCGCCGCACGACGGTGACGTTCTCGGGCAGGCCGGCGAACGCGTCGGCGGCGAGGTTCGCTCCGCAGCCCGTGACGTAGACGCGCCGGTGGGTGCGCGCCGCGCGGGCCGCTTCCTTCCGCGACTTCGCAACGGCCTCGTTCGTGACGCAGCACGTGTTGACGACCGCGACGTCGGCGCCTGCCTGGAGCTCGTCGTGGCCCTCGGCGAGCAGGCGCTCGCGGACGTCGTGCGCGTCGACGTGCGACACCTTGCAGCCGAGGAACCGGACGCTGAACGTCGCCACGCCGAGATGCTACGAGACTTCGCGCTCGAACAGGTCCGCGGCCCAGCCGTCGGCACTTCGCCGTGCGATGTGCCTCCAGCCGGAGGCGGTCGGCCTGTCTCGTTCGAGATAGCCGGACACCAGAGCGCAGCGCGCGGGCAGGCGCGGCAGGAGCGCCTCGACCACGTCGAGCGCGACGTTTCCGAGCGCGACGTCGCTTTCCGGGAGCTCGTCCGCGAGTCCGTCGGCGCGGAACGCCGCCACCTCGACGCCGTTCACCTGCGCGTTCGCGGCCGTCGCCTCGACGGCGGCCTCGTCGAGGTCGATCGCACTGACCGGCGCGAAGCCGAGCTTCGCGGCCGCGATCGAGAGCACGCCCGAGCCGCAGCCGACGTCGAGCAGCGATGCGGGCTCGACGGTTTGCAGGAGCTCGAGCGTCAGACGCGTCGTGGGATGGGCACCGGTGCCGAAGGCGCGCCCCGGATCGATGACGATCGCGTCGTCGCCGGGCTCCGCTTCCCACGGCGGCCCGATCCAGAGGCGGCCGACGCGCACACCGTGGTGGAAGTCGCGCCAGCGGTCCTCCCAGCCCTCCTCGACGTCGCCGACGTCGACGATGTCGAAGCCGAGCGGCGGCTCCTCGGCGTAGACGGCGTACGCGCCGCCGGTCTCCTCCACGCCCTCGGGAAAGAGATGGAGCAGGAGCGCGAGCTCCGCCTCGCCGCCGACGATGACGAAGCGCTTTAGCGGAATGCGCTCTTGAGCTTCTCGAAGAAGCCCTCGTCGGCCTTGTACGTCTGCTCGTCGCTCCGCGCGTCGAACTCCTCGAGCAGCTTCCGCTGCTCGTCGGTGAGCCTGCGCGGAACGAGGATGTTGACGAGCACGCGCTGGTCGCCGCAGCCGAAGCCCTGCAGCACCGGCATGCCGCGGCCGCGCAGGACGCGGATCTCGCCGGGCTGCGTCCCCGGCTCGAACGTCAGCTCCTCGTCGCCTGCGAGCGTCGGCACCGTGATCGTCGCGCCGAGCGCCGCCTGCGCGATCGTCAGGTCGGCGGTCGAGTAGATGTCGTTCCCCTCGCGCACGAAGCGCGGGTCCCGCTTCACGTGCACCTGCACGTAGACGTCGCCCGCGCGCGCGCCGAGCTGCCCCGCGTGCCCCTCGCCCGAAAGCCGGATCCGCTGCCCGTCGTGGATGCCGGGCGGGATGTCGACCTCCACCGTGCGCTGCTCGAGCACGCGTCCCGCGCCGCGGCACTCGCCGCAGGGCGTCTCGATCAGCCGCCCCGAGCCCGCACACGTCGGACACGCCGACGTGCGCACGAACTCGCCGAACAGGCTGCGAGTGACCTGCTGCATGCGACCTGCACCGCCGCAGGTCGGGCACGTGCTGACGGCGCTCCCCGGCTCGGCACCGTCGCCCTGGCAATGCGGACAGGTGACCGCGACCTGGAACGGAACCTCCCGTTTCGTGCCGTTCGCGGCCTCGACGAGCTCGATCTCGACCGTCGCGGCGAGGTCGGCGCCGCGGGTCGAGCGGCCGAGCAGGTCGTCGCCGAAGAAGGCGGAGAAGAGGTCGGAGAGGCTGCCGAAGTCGAAGTGCCCCGGCTGGAACCCGCCGCTCCGCAGCCCGGCATGGCCGTAGCGGTCGTAGAGCTCGCGTGTCTCCGACTTCGAGAGCACCTCGTAGGCCTCGACGACCTCGCGGAAGCGCTCGTGCGCATCCGGAGCATCGGAGACGTCGGGGTGCAGCTCGCGCGCGAGCGCGCGGAACGCCCTCTTGATCTCGGTCTCGGTCGCGTCGCGGCCGACTCCGAGGAGCTCGTAGTAGTCGCGCTCGGTCGTCGCCATGCTGCTCCGAGGCTAGCGCTCGCCGTAGACCGACTCGGCGAAGCGCGAGAGCTCCGTCGCCGCCGAGCGGACGGCGCCGACCGCCTTCTCGTAGTCCATGCGGACCGGGCCGATGAGGCTGACGGCCCCGAGCGCCCGGTGGACGAGCCCGTAGCACGCGCCGACGAGCGCGATCTCGCGCAGCGCCGGATGCTCGAGATCGTGGCCGACCCGCACGTACGGTCGCCGCGGCTCGAGCGGCGAGCCGCCGAGCACGTCGAGCAGGGCGACGCGCTTCTCGACGAGCTCGAAGAGGTTGCGGTACGCCTCGAGCTCCTCGGCGCGGACCTCGCCGAGCAGGTCGGCGGCGCCGCCGACGTAGAGGCGCTGCTCCGCGGACACGAGCTCGACGAACGCCGGCCGCACGGCGGCGAGGAACGTCCGCTCGCGGCGCGAAAGGCCCGGGTCGTCGAAGCGGCGGCGCAGGAGGGCCGTCCCGAGCTGGAGCCCGGAGACCGTCTCGTTCAGGTACTCGTTCGCCCACTTCGCGAGCCCCGGATCGACCGGCTCTTCGAAGTGGAAGTTCCGCTTCGTGACGCCGCCCGCCGACGTGATGAGGACGACCATCACGAGCTCCGGCTGGAGCAGCAGCACCTCGACGCGCACGATCGTCGTCGCCTCGAGCGGCGGCGCGGACACGAGCGCGAGCAGGCGGGTCACCTGCGAGAGCATCTCCGTCGTGGCCTGGAGCGCAGACTCGACCTCGGTGCGCTGCGTGTGCAGGTCGAGCGGAAACTCCTGCGGCTGCGGATCGAGCCGGTGCAGCAGCTCGTCGGCGTAGTAGCGGTAGCCCGCCTCGGTCGGCACCCGCCCCGCGGAGGTGTGCGGGTGCGTGAGCAGCCCGAGCGCCTCGAGCTCCGCCAGCTCGGCCCGCACCGTCGACGCGGACGCGGTCAGACCGGATCGCTCGACGAGGGTCTTCGAGCCCACCGGCTGGCCCGTGGCGACGAACTCCTCGACGACCCGCCTGAGGACCTCCTGCTGTCTGGGCGTCAGTGTGAGAACCGCCATATGCAGGAATTTTAGGCGAGGAGCTCGGCCGTCACGGCGCCGCCGAGGTAGCGGCCCCGCTCGGTGAGCGTCAGGGTCTCGTCGCCGCCTCCGCCCCGCTCGGCGAGCCCGAGGCTCTCGACCCGCGCGAGGCCGACCGGGTCGAGCGCGTGCCGGAGCCCGGCGAGCGGCAGCGGCTCGTCGAGCCGCAGCCCGAGCATCACCCGCTCGCGCTCCCGCACACCGCCGCCCACGTCCTCGAGCTCCCGCTCCGGCCGCTCGCCGGCCGCGAGCGCCCGCAGGTAGCGCCCGAGCCGCGGCGTCGTCCGCCAGCGCCTGTTCTCGATTGTCGAAACCGCGCCGATCCCGAGGCCCAGGTAGTCGCGGCCGAGCCAGTAGCCGAGGTTGTGCCGCGAGCGCAGGTCGCGCGCCCCGTCGACGCGGCAGAAGTTGGCCGTCTCGTACCAGCGGTAGCCCGCACCGGTCAGCGTGCCGACGACGCGCTCGAAGTAGTCCTCCATCGCGTCGGCCTGCCGGTGGAGCTCGGCTCCCCAGGCATGGGTGAAGCGCGTTCCCGGCTTCGCCTCCAGCTCGTAGCACGAGAGGTGCTCGGGCTCGAGCGCGAGCGCGTCGCCGAGGTCGGCGGCGAGGTCGGAGGCGCTCTGGCCGGGGATCCCGTAGACGAGATCGAGCGAGATGTTGTCAAAACCGGCATCACGGAGATGATGCACGGCGCGCCGGACGTCGTCAGGACCGGCAACGCGCTCGAGCACCTGCAGGAGCTCCGGCCGGAAGGTCTGCGCGCCGAGCGAGACGCGCGTGACTCCCGCGCCCCGCAAGGCGCGCGCGAGCTCGGCCGTCACGGTCTCGGGATTCGCCTCGACCGTCACCTCCTGCGCGGCGGGCAGCGACCCGAGCAGCCGCACCAGCTCGGGCAGCGCCGTGACGGTCGGCGTGCCCCCGCCGAGGAAGAGCGTCTCGGGCTCGGGGGCGAGCAGCGCGCGCTCGAGCTCGAGCTCCCGGAGCAGCGCGTCGACATAGGCCCGGTGCTGGCCGTCGCGGCCGACGACGGTGACGAAGTCGCAGTAGCCGCAGCGGTGCGCGCAGAACGGGAGGTGCACGTAGAGGTGGCGCGCCCCGCTCACGACGCCGCCAGCCGCTTCGGTCGCGACACGAGCTCGCCGCTGCAGTTCGGGCAGACGTGGGCCAGCGCCTCCGCGCAGGGCCGGCAGAAGGTGCACTCGTAGGAGCAGATGACGGCGTCGCCGTCGGGCGTCAGCGACGTGCCGCAGCGCTCGCACTCGGTCCGCAGCTCGAGCGCCATCTAGGAGCGCTGCCCCTGGCCGATGTTGAGCACCGCGAGGAACGCCTCCTGCGGCACCTCGACGGAGCCGACCTGCTTCATCCGCTTCTTGCCCTTCTTCTGGTTCTCGAGCAGCTTGCGCTTGCGCGAGATGTCGCCGCCGTAGCACTTCGCGAGCACGTCCTTGCGGCGTGCCTTGACGGTCTCGCGCGCGATCACGCGCGCGCCGATCGCGGCCTGGATCGGCACGTCGAACATCTGGCGGGGGATCTCCTCGCGCAGCTTCTCGACGAGCAGGCGCCCGCGGTCGTAGGCGAAGTCGCGATGGATGATCAGCGAGAGCGCGTCGACGGTCTCGCCGGCGACGAGCACGTCGACGCGCACGAGGTTCCCCGCCTTGAAGCC
>Ga0070741_10015832_pt1 | contig 12702 bp, 12 predicted proteins | sample Coa_R1_4_FD_66440 | JGI IMG/M metagenome (GOLD analysis project Ga0070741, IMG submission 66440) | Surface soil microbial communities from Centralia Pennsylvania, which are recovering from an underground coalmine fire - Coalmine... | ecosystem: Environmental > Terrestrial > Soil > Unclassified ...
CGAAACCGCTGGGGCAGCAACGCATCGGCCTCCGGAATCGCATCGAACCCAACGATCCGTGCTACCTCCTCAATGAGGTCCGCCTCGATCGTGATGTCGAAGCGATAGGCCGGAGGCGTGGCTTCCCAACCTTGGGATGTAGGAACGACCCGCATCTGCAGGGCTTCAAGCGTGCTCGTGACGCGATCGTCAGGAATCGAAACGCCCAGCAAACGCGTCAACTGAGTGCGGCGCAATGGGACCGGGGCGCGTTTGGGCTGATGCTGTGGTGACTGGGTTACGCAAATCGGACCGGGCGCCCCACCCGTTATGGATAGCAACAAGGAAACGGCGCGTTGCACCGCGTAGTGTTGCTGCGTTGGATCGACGCCTCGCTCATACCGCTGGCTAGCGTCGGTCAGCATGCCCCAACGGCGGGAGCGTCCGGCCACTGCTTCCGGTGGGAAGTAAGCTACTTCGAGGAAGACGTCGACCGTGTCGGCGCTGACGGACGTCCGCTCGCCACCCATGATGCCGGCGAGCCCATCGGGGCCCTCGCGATCGGTAATCAACAGAACGTCAGGGGAGAGCTCGATCGTTTTTCCATTGAGCAAAGTGATCTGTTCGCCCTGACGTGCCTGGCGAACGCGGATTTCGCCGTGCAGTTTCGCGAGATCATACGCATGCATCGGCTGACCTAGCTCGAGCATGATGTAGTTGGTCACGTCGACAACCGGACTGATCGAACGCACGCCGGCGCGCCGCAGGCGCTCACGGACCCGTAGAGGCGTGGGAGCATGGTTATTCACGCCCCGGACGACACAACCGACAAAGGTGGGGCAGCCGGCGGGAGCGTCGAGGTAGACAGGAAAGCGGTCATGGTCAAAGCCGCTCGCCACCGGGCGAACGACACCAAGACCCTCCGGACCCGCCGTGTTGAGGTACGGTTGGCCACCGGGTTCAGAGGGCTTCCCGTCCGCGGTAAAGTGCTGGGTCACGATCTTGACGCGCGTCGGCGCGGGCGCATCCTTCAGTGGGCGACCGGCGAGCGCCGCCACTTCGCGCGCGATACCAACAACCGACATGGCATCGCCCCTGTTGGCCGTGATGTTGAGCTCGAGAATCGCGTCGTCGAGCTCCAGGTACTCCCGCAAGGAGCGACCGACAGGGGCCTCTTCGGGCAACTCGATGATGCCGTTGGAGCTCTCGGCAAGTCCCAACTCCCTCGCCGAGCACAGCATGCCGAACGATTCCACGCCGCGCAGCTTCGCGGCCTTGATCTCCATTCCGCCGGGCAACACGGCGCCGACCATCGCCAGGGCGGTCATCAGCCCCGCGCGGGCATTGCTCGCGCCGCAGACGATCTGCAACGGCTCGCCCTGCCCCACCGAGACGCGACAGACCTGGAGTTTGTCCGCTTGGCTGTGGCGCTCGGCCGATAGGATCCGCGCGACCACCACCTGAGTGAAGGCGGGTGCGGCGGGCTCGAGCGCATCGAGCTCGAATCCGGCCATGGTCAGCCGTGTGCCCAGCTCACGCGCGTTCCAAGGCACGTCGACCCAATCAGCCAACCACGAGTAGGGAACCTTCATGTCGTTAGAACGCCCGGAACTGTCGCAGGAATCGCAGATCGTTCTCGAAGAACAGCCGCAGATCATTCACACCGTAGCGAAGCATCGCCAGGCGGTCGATACCCGCGCCGAAAGCATAACCCGTATAGCGCTCAGGATCGATGCCGCTTGCTTTCAACACGTTGGGGTGGACCATGCCACAGCCGGAGATTTCCAGCCAGCCGGTCTGCTTGCAGGTGCGGCAGCCCTTGCCCTCACAGAAGACGCAGGACATATCGACTTCCGCGGAAGGCTCGGTGAACGGAAAGTAGGAGGGACGCAGGCGCATGGCGAGGTCACGCTCGAAAAACGCCTGCAAAAAGCCGTGTAGCGCCGCTTTCATGTTGGCGAAACTGACGTTCTCACCGACGACCAGACCTTCCAACTGATGGAACATCGGCGAGTGGGTCATATCGTGATCGTTACGATAGACCCGTCCCGGAGCGACGATCGCGATCGGCGCTCCAGAGCCAAGCAGCGCACGGATCTGCACCGGCGAGGTGTGGGTGCGCAGCAGCCTGCCATCGGGGAAATAGAACGTGTCGTGCATCGCCCGAGCCGGATGGTTGGCCGGGATGTTGAGGGCTTCGAAGTTATGGAAGTCGTCTTCGATTTCCGGGCCGGATGCGACCTCGAAGCCCGCGCGACGGAACAACATCTCGATTCGCAGACGAGCCTTGGTTACCGGATGCAGGCCGCCCCGCTCTTCCCCACGTCCGGGCAAAGTCACGTCGATGCGTCCGGCGGCGAGCTTTCGCTCGACATCGGCTCGCTCCAGCTCCGCCCGACGCACGTCGATCGCAGCGCTGACCCGTTCCTTGGCTTCATTGATGCGCTGGCCGGCGGCAGGACGCTCGGCCTTCGGAAGCGCGCCGAGCGCCTGGAGTTGCTCGGTCAGCGTGCCTTTCTTGCCGAGCCAGCGAACTCGCGCCTCATCAAGGCCCGCGAGATCGCCGCAAGCGGCGATCTCACCGAGCGCTTGTTGGATGAGCGAAGTCAGGTCCTGCATGTGCCTCCCTCTTCAGGCGATACCCGGCGCTTTTGAAGAACCGCGCGAACGCAAGCTCTGAAGCGCCGGGCTTCAGCCCGTCAGGCAATGCCGAGCGCGGTCTTCGCCTGCTGCGCAATCGCCCCAAAGGCTTCCATGTCGTGCACGGCGATATCCGCCAGCACTTTACGGTCGACCTCGACGCCGGCCTTCATGAGGCCGTTGATGATGCGGCTGTAGCTCAGCCCATAAACACGGGCAGCCGCGTTGATACGCGTGATCCACAGAGCGCGGAACTCACGCTTTTTCTGGCGGCGGTCGCGGTAGGCGTACTGGCCCGCCTTGATGACTGCCTGCTTCGCTGCGCGATAGACCTTGCGTCGAGCGTTGTAGTAGCCCTTCGCCTTACCAAGAACCTTCTTATGACGGCGACCCGCCGTCACGCCACGTTTAACTCGTGCCATGTGTCAGACCTCGCGCGCGCTTACTTCAGATGGGGCAACAATTGGACGAGCCGGCCGGTATCGGTCTTGTCGACCAGGCTCGAGCCGCCGGAGCGCGCATGGCGCTTCAGCTTGCGCGGTTTGTGTCCGAGGTTATGACGACGGCCGGCCGCATAGGCTTTGAAGCCTTTCGCTGTCTTGCGAAAACGCTTCGCCGCGGCCCGGTTGGTTTTCAACTTGGGCATCGACTGTCTCCTGTTTGTATGGCTACCGCTCACAAGGCGCCCACGACGGACTTATGTTCGTCGCGCGCGCCCGCTTGCGGGCGAACAGCTCAGTTCCCCAAAGACCTAGTCTTTTGAAGGACTTAGAGCCGTTACTTCTTCTTCGGTGCAAACACCATGACCATCTGCTTACCCTCCATCAGAGGGTTCTGCTCGATCACGGCGTGCGGGCCCAGATCATCGGAAACACGCTGCAGGAGCCTGCGCCCGATGTCCTGGTGCACCATCTCGCGGCCTCGGAACCTCAAGGTCACCTTGGCCTTGTCCCCCTCGCTCAGGAAGCGGATCAGATTACGCAGCTTGATCTGGTAATCCCCCTCTCCTGTGCCAGGGCGAAACTTCACTTCCTTGACCTGGATCTGCTTTTGCTTGCGCTTGGCCGCATGGGTTTTCTTGTTCTGCTCGAACAGGAACTTCCCATAATCCATGATGCGGACCACCGGCGGTTCCGCCGTTGGGGATACCTCGACGAGGTCCAGCTCCGCGGCCTGCGCCATCTGAAGCGCGTCATACCTGGACATGACTCCGGCCTGTGAGCCATCCGCCGCGATTACACGCAGTTGCGGGGAAGTGATGTCCTCATTGCGCCGAACGCGCTTCGTTGCACTAGCGATGCGTCAACCCTCCACTAATCGGCGACCGCGGCTGTCGAGCTCGACGCGAAGACGCTCAGCGAACGTCTCCGGGGTCATCGTGCCCAGATCCTTGTTGCCGCTTGTCGCACGCACTGAAAGCAGATTTGCGGCCACTTCCTTGTCGCCCGCTACCAATAGATACGGAACACGCTGCAGCGTATGCTCGCGAATCTTAAAGCCGACTTTTTCGTTGCGCAAGTCGAACTCCACGCGAAATCCCTGATTTTTCAGGGTTTCCGTAATTTGTTTGACATACGCGTCCTGGCGCTCCGTGATTCCCAGCACCACGGCCTGCACAGGCGCGAGCCAGGCCGGCAGGCGGCCGGCATGGTGCTCGAGCAGAATGCCAATGAACCGCTCCATCGAGCCGACAATGGCCCGATGCAGCATCACAGGCACATGGCGCCCTGAATCAGCGCCGATGTACTCCGCGCCGAGCCTGGCCGGCATCATGAAATCCACCTGCATGGTGCCGAGCTGCCACGTCCGACCGATCGCATCCTGCAGGTGGTATTCGATTTTCGGCCCGTAGAAGGCGCCCTCGCCCGGTAACTCCTGCCACTGGATCCCGCAGGACCTGAGTGCCGTGCGCAGCGCGTTCTCCGCCTTGTCCCAGGTCGCATCGTCGCCCAGGCGCGGATCCGGCCTCAGCGCGATCTTGATCTGAATATCGGTGAAGCCGAAATCGCTGTAAACCTGCAGCGCCTGACGGTGAAACGCCGTCACCTCAGCCTCGATCTGATCCTCGGTGCAGAAGACGTGACCATCGTCCTGGGTGAAGCCGCGTACACGCAGGATGCCATGCAGTGCACCGGAAGGCTCATTGCGATGGCAGGCACCGAACTCGCCGTAACGGATGGGCAGGTCGCGGTAGCTGCGCAGGCCATGATTGAAAATCTGCACATGGCCCGGGCAGTTCATCGGTTTCAGCGCGTAGACGCGCTTCTCCGACTCGGTGAAGAACATGTTGTTCTGGTAATTGTCCCAGTGACCGGACTTCTTCCACAAGGACACATCGAGTACCTGGGGACCGCGCACTTCCTGATAGCCGGATTCTTGATAGACGCTGCGCATGTACTGCTCGATCGCCTGCCAGATGGCCCAGCCCTTCGGGTGCCAGAACACCAGACCCGGGCCTTCCTCCTGCAGGTGAAATAGATCGAGATCCTTGCCGATGCGGCGGTGATCGCGCTTCTCGGCCTCCTCGAGCCGATGCAGGTACTCATCGAGCTGCTTCTTGTCGGCCCAGGCGGTGCCGTAGATGCGCTGGAGCATCTCGTTGCGTGAGTCGCCCCGCCAGTAGGCACCGGCAACCTTCATGAGCTTGAAGGCCTTCAACTTCCCGGTGGAGGGGACGTGCGGCCCACGGCACAGGTCGACCCAGTTGCCCTGACCGTACAGGCTGATTTGCTCCTTGTCCGGGATGCTCGCGATGATCTCGGCCTTGTAGACCTCCCCCAGTCCAGTGAAGAACCTCACAGCCTCGTCGCGGGGCATCACACGCCGGCTCACCTTCTGGTCCGCCTTGGCAAGCTCCGTCATCTTCGCTTCGATGGCGGCGAGATCCTCGGTGGTGAAGGGGCGCTTATACGAAAAATCGTAATAGAAGCCGTCCTCGATCACAGGACCGATGGTCACCTGAGCCTCAGGAAAGAGCTCCTTCACCGCCTGCGCCAGCAAGTGAGCGGTCGAGTGCCGAATGACGTCGATCCCGTCAGGGTCTTTGTCCGTGACGATGGCCACTTTCGCATCCCGATCGATCACGAACGAGGTGTCGACAAGCTTTCCGTCCACGCGTCCGGCGAGCGCGGCCTTACGCAGGCCGGCACCGATACTCGCGGCCACTTCGTCCACGGTGACCGGGTGATCGAAGGGTCGTTGACTGCCGTCGGGCAGAGTAACAACGGGCATGGAGAGGGAGACTCCGGCGCTTAGGTCGACTCAAACAAAGACGCTCCGGACCATTCCGATCCGGAGCGCCTGACATCATCTGGTAGGCGCGAGTGGGATCGAACCACCGACCACCACCATGTCAAGATTACGTCCCAATCAGAGCAACTCTCTGATTTTTCTCATAATTCGACATTTCGGGCCGCGCACAGAAACTCGCTCTTAGAGCGAGGTCGCGCATTCTGCGCAATCGATCGGTCGCGCGCAACAAGCAACGCGGGTGACCGGCCGTGAGCACCCTGCGGATTGCTCCGATCACCCTGCGCCAGGCCCGCGCCTTCGTGCAGGAGCATCACCGGCACCACGATCGACCCCAAGGTGGGCTGTGGGCGCTTGCCCTTCTGCGCGGTGACGATCTCGTTGGGGTAGCAGTCGCCGGGCGCCCCGTCTCGGGCGAACTCCAGCGCCGAGGCTACCTCGAGGTCACCCGGGTGTGCGTACTTGAGGGTGTCCGGAACGGCTGCTCCATGCTCTACGCACGGATCCGCCGCATCGCCCCATTGATGGGCTACGCCCGGGTAATCACCTACACGCTGGAGTCGGAGACCGGCGCGAGCCTCCGCGGCGCCGGGTTCGAGGCGGTCGCTCGGACCAGAGGCGGTTCCTGGGATACGCCCTCACGGCACCGCCGCGACTCGCACCCGACGTGCCCAAAACTGCGCTGGGAGTCGGCCCGATGACCGACGTCGCCCTTCAGCAGCAAAGCGCCTGGGTGGGCGGACTTGCGGAGTGGACCGAGGGCGATACGGCATACCTCTCGGTCGCCTTCACGTGGAAACTCGACGAGGCCCGCGATCGTGCCCGGTGGTACAAGGCGCTCGGCTATCGCGTTCGCGCCGGAGGCCCGGCCACGTTCCGACCGACGCGGTACCTCGCGGACGTCGCCGAGCTCGGCGGCCAGATCCCGGACGCGCTCCGCTATCACAACCCCGCCGCCACGGTGGCCAGCCGCGGGTGTCCGGTCAATTGCTGGCACTGCATCTCGCCGAAGCTCTGGGGCACCACGTTCACGCTGATTCCGGACTTCCCAGTCCGGCCGGTGCTCTGCGACGACAACCTGTCCGCGCTGCCGGCTGAGTACCAGGACTACATCATCGAGCGATACCGGGCGGCCGAGGTCCCGCTGCTCGACGCCAACTCGGGTTTCGAACCCCGCACGTTTGATGGCGCGGTGTTCGAACGCTGGAGAAAGATCAACCGCGGCGTCTGGCGTTTCGCCTATGACGACCTGGGCGAGCGGGCAGAGGTCTCTCAAGTCATGAGGATGTTACGCGAGGCTGGTGTGCGGCCGCGCAAAATCCGCGTCTACGTCCTGATCGGAAATGAACCGGTCGATGACTGCCTCGGTCGCATTCGCGAAGTCATCGAGTGGGGCGGCGAACCCCACGTGCAACCGCTGCTCAAGCTCGTCGCGCTCGATAAGCGCCCGTGGGTCAGGCATGACTGGACAGAGCAAAAGCTCATCGACATGGCGCGGTGGGCGAACCGTCGTGTGTGGCGGTACGCCTCTTTCAATGAGTACCGCCCCGGAGTGAAGTCGTCCTGCGCGGAGCGTTTCGATGCACAGCAGGGGCTGTTCGTATGACCGAATGGCTCAACCGCACGCACGTGGGTGACTGCCGGGACTTGCTAGGTCGAATGGCGACCGATGGAGTACGGGTGCAGACCTGCGTCACAAGTCCCCCTTACTACGGCCTGCGCAACTACGGCGTCGCTGGTCAGATCGGGCACGAGGAGTCGCCAAGCGCATACGTCGCGCAGCTCGTAGAAGTATTCAGGCATGTCGGCCGGATTCTGAACGACGATGGGACACTGTGGCTGAACCTTGGGGACTCCTACGCTGGGGCGCCTGGGGGTGGTCAGGGAAAGAACGGTCTCCGGGCCTCCAGGTCGTTCACCGCGCGAATCGATCTCGACAAACGTTCTAACGGATTCAAGCCGAAGGATCTACTCGGCATTCCGTGGCGGGTTGCCTTCGCTCTACAGGCGGACGGCTGGCATTTGAGGTCGGATGTAATCTGGCACAAACCGAACCCTTTACCGGAGAGCGTCAAAGATAGGCCAACGCGCTGCCACGAATATCTCTTTCTGCTTTCTCGTGCCGAGCACTATTACTACGACGCGGAAGCAATCGCCGAACGCTCTGTTTCTCTGGACCCAACACATAGTTCTTACCGACCTAACAGCGCCGAGATTGCGAAGAGCGGTCGCAAGGAGTTCACGGCCAAGCATGCAATGACAGCACGCACATACCGTGAAAAGCGCAACAGGCGCACCGTCTGGACAATCACAACGAAGCCCTTTCGAGGAGCACATTCCGCCACATTTCCGCGCGAGTTGATCGAGCCGTGCATCCTAGCCGGTTCAAGACCCGGCGATACTGTGTTAGACCCATTCATGGGTTCGGGTACAACCGCACAGGTTGCAACCGACCTGGGTAGGTGCTTTGTCGGTTGTGAACTGAATCCGGCATACGTCGAACTCCAAGACGAGCATCGGCTCTCCAATCGCACCATCGGGATGCCGGTATGAGCGGGCTCGATGGACAAGCGACCGCTCCTGACTTCGTGCGCACCGAGCGCCAGCCGCAGGGTACCTGCGCAAAAACCGTCTGGGACGGCCTGCCTGGAACCGCTGGTTTTCACCCTCACTGCTACTGGGCTGTCGCTCGCCCAAAGCATTACCACTGCCCGACGCAGGGCTGCTTCTGGCGCAAGTTCCATCAAATGGGCCGCCCGGCGCAGCAATCGAAAGCTCCCGAAGTACAGCCTGCAGAGGCGGTCTCCGGTCCTCGGCAGAGAGGGCTCGATCTGTGACCGCGCGCATTCTCGATTCATCAACCCTCATCGAAGGATACCCATGAATAGGCTCTATCTACTTACCCTGCTCCTCTGCTCTGCCGCGCAAGCCACAACACTCGTTGAACTGCGTCCCGCCGGCCCAGTCTCCGGAGCCTATCGCTGGCAATGCGCCGCGACGGGATTCGCCGATGATGGCTCGATCGTCGGGGCCTGCATTGAGAGGTACTACCGCGCCGGCTCAGGCCGTGGAGGCGGATATCTGCCGCCCGTTGTTCTCGGGACCTGGCTCACAACCTGGGATCGTTCAGGCAATCCGACTCTCTCCGCCAATCCCGCGGCATGGCCCGGCTGTCAGGGCACACAGAGTGTTGTCATGGTCAATGGGCAGCCGATGTACTTTATCTCGGCTGACTCGATGGGAGACGAGTTGGTCGAGAACAATTGCGCGAGTTGGCTCGCAACACCATAACAGCGTTGATGCGTGCAACGTGACCAAACAACTCCGGGGTAGCTCAGTCTGGTAGAGCGACGCACTTGTAATGCGTAGGTCGCTGGTTCGAATCCAGCCCCTGGAACCACTTGAAGACAACGAGGATCAAATGGGAATTCAGAGTGCGGTTGCCGTAGGCAACTACGAAGACAAGGGTTACGACGCCTTCCTGTCGTACTTCAACGCCCGCTTCCTGGAGACCATCCAGAACGGGACTCGGCCTCTTTTCACGACTGACGCCGAGGGACTCTTCGCGGCGTACCTCGCGGCATTCCCCGAGGGAACCGAGCGCCAGCACCACAACTGCAGCGCGTGCCGCCACTTCATCGACCGCTATGCAGGGTTGGTGACCATCGACGAGAAAGGGCTGACCACGCCGGCCGTCCTGAATCTGGAGGATGTACCCGAGCAGTATGAGCGGCCTATTGCCGACATGGCGCGGCTCGTGCGCAAGGCCAAGGTGACTGGAGTCTTTCTGTCATCGCAGGCGGTGCTCGGGCAGCCAGTTACCGGTCCATGGCGCCATTTCGCGGTTACTTTGCCGAAGCGGGCGCTTTATTCCCGCGCTACACAGACCGCGGGGCAATCGATGGCGGAGAAGCGAGAGGATTACGGCAACGTAAGCCGTGCGCTCGCTGAATTCACCGTCCCGATGCTGGAGCAGGCGCTCACCGTGCTGAAGACGGACTCGCTCTACCGCAGCGAGAAAGTCATCGGCCCGGCGCAGTGGCTCCATGATCTGCACCTCGCGCGCGCCGCTGCCCTGAACAAATCCAACGTGACCTGGCTCGCGATCGCAGTCGCGCCGGCCGGTTTCTGCCATCCGCGCTCGTCAATGGTCGGAACCCTGCTGGAAGACATCGCCGCCGGTATGGACTTCGCCGATGTGTCGCGGCGGTTCGCTTCCAAGATGCATCCGCTGCAGTACCAACGCCCGCAGGCTGCACCGGCCGCAGGTGCCATCGCGCAAGCTGAGAAGGTGGTTGCACAACTCGGCGCTGCGGGCTCACTGGCTCGGCGCTTCGCGCGACTGGAGGAAGTCGAGGCGATCTGGAAACCGAGGGAGCAGCCCAAGACCGAGCCGAAGCCGAATAGCGTTTTCGGGCACTTGAAGGCCAAGGACGCGCCGGCACCGATCCAAATGAACGTCCCGCCGCAGACCATGACGTGGGACAAATTCTCACGGGCGGTACTGCCGGAAGCCGAGCGAATCGAGTTTCTGGTGCGTGCCTCGCGCGACAACTTCACGGCACTCGTGACGGCGGTCAACCCCGAAGCGCCGCCGATCCTCCAATGGGATCTGATAGAGCGCCGCAATCCGGTGTCCTGGTATGTCTGGCACGGTGGCTCGGCTCCGGAGCAGTTCGGGCTACGTAGCGGCACAACGTGCCCCGTATCGGCCATCACACTGAAACCGTCCATGTGGGGTAACCCGGACGGATTCTCGCACCAAGGTCAGGCAGTGATTTTCCTGTTGGAGGGGGCCAAGGAAACGCGGCAGCCCGGGTCCGCCCTCTTCCCGGAAACCTTGAAGGCTGAGTTCCACGGCATTCGGTCAGTGATCGAAGCCTATTCACGCTCGACTGAGATCGAAGGCATCGAGGACGCGACCGCCTGCGGAATCATGCTCAGCAAGGGCAGTAACTGGGCGCATGTCTTCCGAGTCACAACGCAGGGCCGAGCGATCGACTATCAGTTGGATCGTTGGGACTAAGGTTACATGTTGGCCGAGCGCATACCCTGTGAGTAAAAACGTACTTCTCGGTTTCGAAGTGGGCTCCGGCGAGCCGGTATCGATCCCGTTGCGCCATATGGTGGTGACTGGACAGACACAGGAGGCCGGCAAGACCACTACACTCGAAGCTCTGATCGCTCGCGCAAGTTTACCGGCAGTGGCGTTCGTGACGAAGCGCGGCGAGCGGTCGTTCGGCGATGGCCGGCGCATCGCGCCCTACTTCCGCGAGCGGGCTGACTGGCAGTTCGTCGCCTCAGTGCTCGAGGCAACCATGCGCGAGCGGCTGAAGTTCGAGCGCGCTTGGATCATGCGAGCGAGCAAGGGGGCTCGCACACTGGCCGATGTCCATCGGAACGTGCGCAGCCTCATGGAGAGCGCCAAGGGGCTGTCGGCGGACGTATATCTGACGCTGGACGCCTACCTCGAGATCGTCGTTCCACGCGTCGCGTCCGTGCGATTCGCGAGCACTTTGGATCTGACGCCGGGGCTGAACGTCCTCGACCTCTCCGATCGTGACCGCTTCCCGCCTGAGCTGCAGTCGCTAGTCATGCGGTCGGTGCTGGAGTGGGTCTACGAGAAGTCGGATGGCACGATCACGATCATTCCGGAGGCGTGGGAGTTTCTGCCACAAGGACGCGGTTCGCCGGTGAAACTCTCTGCCGTCGAGCTGATCCGCAAGGGCGCGGGCCTGCGAAATTACGTCTGGCTCGATAGTCAGGATATCGGCGGCATCGACAAGGAGTTACTGCGCTCCTGTCCTGTCTGGCTGCTCGGCGTGCAGCGTGAGGCGAACGAGATAAAGCGCGTCCTCGAGAACATCCCCTCTGGCACCGCAAAGCCGAAGCCGTCCGATGTGGCGACCCTGCAGAAGGGCCAGTTCTACGCGTGCTTCGCAGACACCGTCGTCAAAACGTACGTCCAGCCGGCTTGGATGATTCAAGCCGAAGCCGTGGGGATCGCCCGCGGCACCCGCTCCATCGAGCAAGCCGCGTCGCGTCCTATCGTCCCGACTGAGGAAACTATGGCCAACAAGACTGAAGAGAAACTCGACACGCTCATTGAGCTGCTTTCGCGCGGGCCACAGCAAGCCGCAGCTCCGACATCGCATCCAACCCCGACCTCGGATGAGGAAGCACTCTATCAGCGTTTCAAGGCGCGACTGCTCAGAGAACCCGCCGTACTCAAGGTTCTGGCGACCGTGCCGGAGATTGAAATCGCCGAGTCCCGCGAAACGATCGAAATCGACGGGAAGTCCGTGCGCGGACAGATCGCGAAGCTGATCGTGCGCGGTTTCTTCGACGAGCCGAAAAATGGCAACACCGTTTTCAACGAACTGAAGCGCATCGGCGTGTCGGTCGCGAAGCCTAACGCATACAAGGAGTGCGACAAACTCAATGCGATGGGATTCCTTACGAAAGAGGATTCCGGCTATCAGGCTGTTGCCAACATGAAGTCTAGGATCATGAAATGACAGGTGACCACGACAGACAGCCAACCGCACCGTCCACTGATCCCGTGAGCCATACGCCTGGACCGTGGTGGGTCGAGCGTCGGGTCGGCGATGCGCTGCAGGTGAATGCAAGACACCGTGGCGAGGGCTCCAGCTACTGCGTCGCGAGCGTGAATCATTGGGAAGGCGACGCTGATCGCGCCAACGCCCGCCTGATCGCCGCCGCGCCGGATCTGCTGGCTGCTATCAACGCGATGCTCAACCACTATCGCACGGAAGGCTGTCCCGATCCGAAATGCCGCCTATGCGAGCGAAGTAAGACGGCGGAGGCTGCAGC
>Ga0070741_10015833_pt1 | contig 12702 bp, 8 predicted proteins | sample Coa_R1_4_FD_66440 | JGI IMG/M metagenome (GOLD analysis project Ga0070741, IMG submission 66440) | Surface soil microbial communities from Centralia Pennsylvania, which are recovering from an underground coalmine fire - Coalmine... | ecosystem: Environmental > Terrestrial > Soil > Unclassified ...
GCGCTCGGGGCCCTGAAAGTAGTCTCCGATGAGCGTGGTGCTGGAGGTGACGATCGCCGCTTCCATGGCTCCCAGGACGACGCGGCTCATGATGATCGCCGGGAGACTGTCCAGGATGAGCGGCAGCACGCCGATGAGGGCGTAGAGGAACAGCGCCGTCAGCAAAGTTCGTCGCCGTCCAAAAAGATCGACCACCGCGCCCGCAACGGGTGACAGCAGGGCGATAGACAAGGCCGGTACCGTGAGTGCAATCGGTACCCAGTACTCGGCTCCTGGGATCGCGTGGAAATGAGCCTGCATACCTGGCAGAACAGGGGAGAGTACGACGACCCCCATCACCGCCATCGTAATCGGCAATAGCAGGAGCACGCCCTGCAAAGTGCCTGCCGCGCGCGGAGCGGTACTCGCGGACATCGTCACTTCTTTCCCCCTTTGAGTCACGTGACATCTCCGCATGAGAATATATTATTCTGCCAACTATCGATATAGACGTTGGCAAATGAACCGCGCCGCCCTTATAGACCGCCTGCACCGATGACCTGCCCCTAATAGAGCTCGCGAAGTTGGCCGCCCTCCGGGCGGCGCAGAACTTCTTCGAGCATCAAGCTACGAGATCTACTCCGAAACCACCGAAAGGAGAATTACTCCGTAGTGGCGCCAGCGCTCAGGGCGCCCTATGCCGGTTGTGTTCAGCCGCAGGGTAGGGAAGTCTCTCTTCGGTTCATCTATATATCTGCGCCGGACTTCAAATCAGGGTGGGGGGCCTTGAAAGAGCACCACAGCAAGTACCGATGGGTCGCCGCCCATATCATTCCGTACGAAAATGAAGTTCGCTGCTGGGTCCGGCGGCACGTTCGTACGCTTGGACCGGCCGACATTGACGAGGAAGCCTATGCGCGGCTATGGCTCCAGGAGTTCGAGCACATCACCAATGGGCGCAGCTACTTTTACAGAGTCGTCCGCAACTTGTTGCTGGAACAAGCACGACGGGCCCGCATCGTTCCGATGGAACGCCTGGGGGAGATTGAGTCACTGCGAATCCCCAGCGAGGAGCCCGGTCCCGAACGCCGGCTCATGGCACGCCAGGAGGTCGAACAACTGGAACGGATCGTCGGGACCCTCCCCGAGCAGTGGCGGCGGGCTTTCCAACTGCAAAAGTTTGCGGGGCTCTCACAACGGGAGATTGCGCAGGAAATGAAGATTTCCGAGAAAACAGTCGAAAAGCACCTGGCCGCCGCGCTATGGCGCGTTCTGGAGGTTTTGAGCGAGGAAACGAATGAAGCAGTCGCCGAAGAACCCACTGGAGTTAGCCGACATGGCGCAGGGCCCCTCGAGGACTGACGCAGAGGCCATGCGCTGGGCGGTGCGTCTGAGCGCCGGTCCCCTGGTTTCGCACGAGCAGGATGAGCTCGACCGTTGGCTACAGGCGGATTCTCGCCATCGAGGCGCATTCGTGCGCGCGCGGGCCATGTGGCTCGACCTTGATCGTGTGGCTGCCCTGCGCGGCAAACGTGAAGACTTACCTTTGCATGGGCACGCCGTCTCGGCTCATGAGCACGACGCCAGGCCGAGACGCTTGCGGCTACTTGCCGCGGCAGCAATGGTTCTTGCGGTGGTTGGGAGCACTGCTTGGTGGATGACGCGCAGCCGTGGCGACGTATATGTGAGCGCAGTAGGAGAGGTGCGTCGCGTTACGCTCACTGACGGGTCGACCATGCTTTTGAACACGGCGAGCAAGGCGATAGTGAAGTTCAACGCGTCCGGGCGTGAAGTGCAACTGGTGCGCGGGGAAGGGCTTTTCGAAGTGGCGAAAGATGCCGCTCGGCCATTCATCGTTCGTGTCGGCGAAGTGTCGGTTCGGGCACTCGGCACCGTGTTCGACGTACAAGCTTCCGACCAACGAGTCAACGTCACGGTCACCGAAGGTCTGGTTGAGGTGGGTAACTCGCAAGATCCTCATGAGGGCGAGGTCCGCAGAATCGCCGCGGAAGAGCGCGCCGCTGTCATGAGTCAGCACGAGATCCATGTCGAAGCGATCCATCGCGACGAGGCGGAACGCCAACTGGCCTGGCGCGATGGCATGGCCGACTTCGACGGCGAGACTCTGGCCGAGGCGGTTCGAGAAATCAACAAACACAATCGGCGCCACATTGTCGTGGATGATTCAGCGCTGGCGCAGCGACCCGTCGTCGGGACGTTCCGGGCGAGCGATGCGGAAGGCTTTGCCACGACGATTGCAACCGCGTTGGATGCCGAACGTATCGACGAGCAGGACGTCATCCATTTGCGGCCTCGGGCCAGCCCTTGAAATCTTTCTGACACTTCAGATGGGGGATTTGCGAGCGCTCGTTCATCTTCTCCCGCAAGCGCGGATTCACCGCGTTGAAGGGGGAAGAGTCCATGAGTTTGCCGACTCCTGCGCGGCCGCGCATGATTGAATCATTCATCGCGATGACGCTCGCAGCGGTGTCGCTACCCACGTACGCGGTCGAGATTCATCACTTCGACGTCCCCGCAGAGGAAGCGGCCCGCGCGATACGGGACTTCGGTGCTCAATCACACCTGCAGATCCTGGTAGCCGGCGAGCACGTCAAGGAAAAGCGCTTGAGCGCCGTGTCGGGAGATCTCTCCACGGACCGCGCTCTGCAGATAATGCTCGCCGACAGTGGACTCACTGCCCAATATGTGGGTGACAGAGCGGTTGCCTTGGTTCCGGTCTCGCGCACCCTGTCGGCCGAGCCCGCAACCGCGGACACCGACGCGACGACGCCGTCTCGATCGACAGCGCCGACGGACGAGGCCGAGCCGGCAAAGCTGGAAGAGATCGTCGTCACTGCATCCAAACGCCAGGAGCTGCTCAGCAGGACCCCCATCGCGGTGAGCGCCCTGACATCAGGCTCCCTCGACCAACAGGGAATTACATCGACCGCAAACCTGACCGCTGCCGTGCCCAATCTGCAGATGAGCACTCAGAGTCAGGGTTCGCTGGTGATCAGCATCCGCGGCATCAGCAGCAATAATGTCACTGAGCTCGGCAACCCGGCGGTGGCCTTCCATATCGATGGGGTCTATGAGCCCAGGCCCGAAGGAATCAACCAATTCCTCGCGGATATCGATCGTATTGAAGTGCTGCGCGGTCCCCAGGGTACGCTGTACGGACGAAATGCTACCGCTGGCAGCATCAACGTCATTACGGCGACGCCGCAACAGAAGTTAGAGGCGCACGCGGACATTTCTTACGGCAACTACGACGACCTGCTCACGCGCGGCGTATTGAACGTCCCGGTAATCGAGGGACTTGCACTGCGCTTGGCACTCTTCCGCGAGAAGAATGACGGCTACATCGATACCCACGACAGCGTGATACGCAACTACAACCTCACGGACGAGTACGGCGGTCGTTTGACGGCGCTCTGGTCCAGCCTGGACAACTTCAAGTGGAAACTCTCGATCGACTCCTTCCGCAACAATGGTACCCCGCCTCTGGGCATTCCCTATCCCCACAGCGGCTCTATCTGGGACGCCACAGTCAACACCCCGGGAAATTACGACGACTCGGCATTTGCCGTGCGCTCACGGATGGATTGGACCCTCGCACCGGACTGGTCTCTGGCCTACGTTGCCGGATATGGAAGAGTCAACGACGATATCCTTGCCGACACGGACGGTACGGCGACTATCAACCGCTCCGTGCATTACACGCGCCACGAGGAGCACTACTCCCACGAGCTGGACCTCCAATACGACACGGACAGTGTCAAGGCACTTCTGGGCTTGTTCTATTTCGACGAAAACCCCCATACGATTCTGTTGTCCAGCGCCAACGCCACCGGCACGCAGACGCTGCACTTTTACGATCTGACCATCGAGCAGAAGTCGAAGGCCGCTTTCGGCCAAGTGACCTACTCTCTGACCGACCGTATCCGGGCGACCGCCGGACTGCGCTACAGTGATGACAATGCGATCCGGCCGCTGCAGAACAACTACAGTTGTCCCGCCGGAACGCCAGTCACCCCATCCGGCCCACCGGGGTGCTTCACCATCTCGCATATCACCAACCAGGACGTCACCTGGAACAACACCAGCTACAAGTTCACCCTGGATGCCGATCTGACCGACAAGACACTTGGCTACGTCACGGTGGCGACCGGCTACAAGGCGGGCGGCTTGGGCAACAACATTGCACCGAACTTCAACCCTGAGCACGTGCGCAACTACGAGCTCGGCACGAAAAGCTTGCTTGCCGGAGATACCCTGCAGATCAATGCGGCGCTCTTTTACATGCGCTATACCGACCTGCAGGTCACGAGTGTCGTCACCGTGCCGGTGACGGGCGCTCTGCTGGCCAGTACAGTCAATGCCGCGAAGGCCTCAATCAAGGGCCTTGAAGCCGAAGCCCTCTGGGCGCTGTCGAGGAAGGACCGCCTCGAGGCGTACGCCACCTATACAGATGCAAAATATGGCTCGTTCCCGAACGCTGTCGATGCATATGTCGACAGCACGGGCAAAAAACTTTTCAACCTGTCGGACTATCCTCTGGCATTCGCTCCAAAATACTCGGCGCGTCTGGGTTATAAGCATGTGTTCGGACTTGCGAACGGGGCGACGCTGACACCGGCAGCCTCCGTATATTGGCAAGACAAGATGTACCTGAGACCCAACACGCTCGGCATGGGGCAACAGGGCGCCTATTCGCGTAGCGATCTGCGCCTGGCCTACGCTTCCGGCGGCGGACACTGGGAAATCGAGGGATTCGTGCACAATATTGAGAACAAAAATGTTGCTAATAGCGAAAACGTCGTGACTGCCGGTCAGTCGACGCGTGTCTACAACCCGCCGAGAACCTACGGAATTCGCGTCAGTGTACAAAACTGAAACGCGTACTCATGTTCAAGCGGAGTTGGTTTCCGGCGCGGTGGAAACATCGCCCTTGCGGCGCGCTGCCCTCAGGTTTGCTGCTGGCGGCAACCTTCTCGCCCGAGCTGGCTCTCAAGGACCGTAATGGACCGTCGCACCGTACTGAAGAGCCTGTCCGCCGGCGCCGCCGCTGCAGTGGCGCCTGGGTTGCACGCTACTGGAAGCAAAGATCGTCACGGCAAGCCCAATTTCATCATCCTGCTTTGCGATGATCTCGGTTACGGAGACATCGGCGGCTACGGCAACAAGCTATTCAAAACACCCAACATTGATCGCCTGGCGCGCGAGGGAACACTGCTGACCGATTACTATGCTCCCGCCAACCTCTGCACCCCTTCACGCGCCGGGCTTCTGACTGGGCGCTATCCCGTTCGCACCGGCTTGGGTTACCAGGTGATCATGCAGGAGGACCATCGTGGACTGTCGACATCAGAAGTCACGGTTGCTGCCGCACTCAAGCCGGACTATGCCACCGGCTTGTTCGGTAAGTGGCACCTGGGACACTTTCCACCGGCCTGGCCGCCGACCGAGCACGGCTTTGATGTCTTTTTCGGTATCCCTTATAGCCACGATATGAAGCCACTGTCGCTATATGAAAGCCATGCGGGATCGCAGCAGACCCGGCAATCTCCCGTTGATTATCCGCAACTGCAACAGGAGTTCTATACCCACGCCGAGCGCTTTATCGAAGAGAATCGGCACCGACCGTTTCTTGTGGAGCTCGCTTTTAGCGCTCCCCACCTGCCCGAATATCCGCATGTGCCGTTCGCGGGTAGCACGGATGGTGGACCCTACGGCGACGTCGTCGCCGAAATCGATTCGATCGTCGGACGCCTCATGTCGAAGCTCAAGGAGCTGGATCTCGATCGCGACACGCTCGTCATCTTCACGTCCGACAACGGTCCGTGGTACGAGGGTTCCACCGGCAAGTTGCGTGACCGTAAGGGAGGTGGCGCTTACGACGGTGGTTACCGTGTTCCGTTCATTGCCCGCTACCCGGGCGTGATTCCCGCCAACAAGCGGATCGACTCGATCGTCTCGGGGGTCGACATTCTGCCCACCTTTTGTGCGCTGGCTGGGCAGCAACTGCCGAAGGACGTGGTTCTCGACGGGCATGATATCACTGAGGTTCTCCGTCGCGGTGCACCTTCACCGCACGATGAGATCGTATTGTTTGACAACGAGGACGTCAACGGTATCCGGACTCAACATTGGAAATATGTCGATGCCGGCTACTATCGCAGCTTCGGCCCGGTGAAGTATTCCCCTCTGGGGTATGTCGAGATTTATGACATGCGGGTCGACCAGTCCGAGAGCTACAGTGTGGCTGCAAACCATCCGGACGTCACCGCCGATCTGCAAGCGAGGTTCGCACGCGCGCAGGCGACGTTTGCTCCGTTCAAACACGCAGACGTGCCCGAGTTTTTCAGGGGACTGAAAGATCAACGCGCCCGCTCGCAGGACTGAAGGCCGGCGCGGCTACTCGCGAAGGACGCCTCGTGCGACATCGATGAACGCGCGCAACTTCGGCGCGAGTGCCGCACGCCTTGGGAAGTAGAGGAAGAGACCTTGTTCTTCGATGAACGCCTCGGGCAAGACCCAGCGCAGTCGACCCTCGCGCAGATCCTTGCGGACCAGAGGCTCAAAAATGTAGGCAATACCGATGCCTGTCAGGGCGAAGTCACGAGCAAAGCTGGCATCGGTAAGCACCGCGGTCCCGTTCACATTGACAGAAATGTCTTGGTCGGCAGCGCGCAAATCCCACTCGTAGAGCGCCCCCGCTCCCAACATCCGGAATCCGATGCAATTGTGGTGAGCGAGGCCGGCAATACTCTGCGGCTCGCCGCGCGCCGTGAGGTATTCCGGCGCGGCGACCATAATGGCCTTGAAGGGCGGAGTCAGGCGCACACTGACCATATCCTGTTGTATGGAATCGCCCAGCCGGATTCCCGCATCGAACCGTTGCTCGATGATGTCGACGAAGGCGTCATTCGTATGGACCTCCACGGTCAAGCGCGGATGATTCCAGGCAAGCTTCGCGAGGATGGGCGCGAGCGCCATCAGAACGGCAACGCGAGGCGCGTTGATCCGTAGGATCCCCGTGACCGCACCCCGTTGCCCGAGCACGCCCTCCACGGCTTTCTCGATGTCCTCGAGCGCGGGGCCGATGCTGGCCAGGAATCGGGTTCCGGCGTCCGTAAGCGCTACGCTTCGAGTGGTACGGGCAAAAAGCGGCTCACCCAGCCGATCCTCAACGACCCTGAAACGCGTGACTCACGGCTGAGGGGCTCATGTTCAGCGAGGCTGCGGCTGGGGCAAATCCGCCGCATTTGGCGACGCTGACGATTACTGGGAGGTGGGTCAGCAGCTCACGGGTCATTCATGCAAATAATACTTTCCAAGTTGGCGCCTTGGCCTGCAATTTGGCGCATTTCCGGACGTCGCGATTGAGGGTGCGGTCTGGAAAATCGGGTCGCCCTGGTAACGGGCGGCGGGAGCGGCATCGGGCTCGGAATCGCCACCGGATCTGAACTGGAAGCCCAGCGAGGAGCCGCCATTCGAGGGTGTCGAGCTCAGCGTGAGGCTTTACGAACCATGGCCCGAATATCCTCGATGAGCGTGTTTTCACCGGAATCCACGTAAGGCATGTGTCCTGCTTCCACAGGCTCGAGGATCAGGCGATCCTTTGGAATCGCTGCCTGCTCGGTCGCATATTTTGCCTGCGCTGGTGTTAGCAGCAAGTCGTAATAGCCTGTGACGACCATGGCGTACAACGAGTCGTTGCGTGTCATGGCAACGGATAATTCCTCCGCGTTGGTCTTGAAGTGTCTGGGCTTGTACTGGTCCCCAGAGCCCTCGATCCAGGTCGCGCGGCGCGTGTAGTTCCAATGCGCATTCAGATCACGGAAGTGAATGGAAGCATAGGGTCGATCCATATGCACCTTCAGTTGAGTAGACTCCTCTTCGAGGAAGGCGCCCGCAAACACCGGGAAGGCGCGCATCAGGAACGGATCGTCCGCGACTGCGTCCTCGCCATTGTTCGCAACAGGGGCGGCGTAGCGACTGTCGTAGACGCTGATGCGAAGGTGGCTGTCGGCCAAGAGCGCCTGTGCAAAGTCCGACGCCGGGATGGAGAGAGACTTTTCGAACGCAGCCGGGGGCAACCCGGTGAAGGAGCAGAGCTTGGCCACGAGGGCTTGACGCTCCTCAAGTGGGAGCACCTGCACTGCCTCCTTTTGCAAAGCGATGACAAATTCTCCTGATGCGAACTGCCAGACCTCATCATAGAACTGACGCAAGGTGCGTCCCTTGCGATCGATGCGATTGTGGTACCAGGCCGTTGCCGCAAAGTTGGGCAGTGAGGTAGCAGAGAGCCAGGTGGTGCCGATGCCGTCGGCGCCGACCGGCCACCCGAGGCCGTTGCTCATGACGATGACGCCATTCAACGAAATGGCGCGCGTATAGCCGGGGTAGTTGGGCCCGCCCAACAGTATGTTCGGGATCAACGCCGCGCGGGTCCCGCCATAACTTTCTCCCAGGAAGAACTTGGGAGAGTCCCACCGGCCATTCTTGCTGAGCCAGAGTTGAATGAATTGGGCCAGCGCCTCGAGATCCTCATCGACCCCCCAGAAGTCCTGCCCCTTGCCGAGCCCAACGGGGCGGCTGTAGCCGGTCCCGATGGGGTCGATGAACACCAGGTCGGTCACATCGAGCAGGCTGTTGTGATTTTCCGCAAGACCAAATGGCGGAACCGACGCGGGTGCGTGGGCGCCTTGGAGTGCGAGCCTGTTTTGGGCCACGGTCCAAGGTCCCAGCAGGCCGACATTCAAGGTGTCGGAGGCGGAACCTGGACCGCCTCCCATCACGAACATGACGGGCCGGCCGGCCGGCCTCGCGCCATCTGCCGTATAGGCGTAACTGAAGATACTGCCGGTGGGGTGACCGTTGTCGTCGTAGATGTAAGTCTCGCCCGCCCGTACCGTGAAAGCGACCTTGGATCCATGGGTCGTGATTTGATGATGAGTCAGGAACTCCTTCGGCAGGGGAAGGGAGTCGTTGGAGGAGACCGACTCAGCGGCCCACGGAACCGGGCCGGTTACGCAGGCGCAGACGCACGTTAAAACAACTGACAGTGTATATTTTCGTCGGAGTTTCATGGCCTGCCAGCAGCGGGGTGAATGATTCCAACGCCGTTCACGATCCGAAGGTCGGTCCCATAGGGTTCTGAGAGGCGACGCATCGTGGTCAGAATGCGCTCGCCGACTTCTCGCGTGGCGAGCCGCGGAAGTCCCCGGAGTTTGCTGGGCGGGACGGCGCGAAGATCGATCGGGTAGATTCTGATCTCGCGAACGCGCCCTTGTCGCCCGAACTCAACCGCGGCGATGATACTGTCATGCCACTCGGCGGGGTCCTGTGCGAAGACCGTCTCCTGCATGTCGCCCGGCGTGACTGTGCGCGGATCGAGACCGAAGCGCTCGAGCCAATCTTGAGTGGCCGGCACATGACTCTGAAAGACGAAGGTGCCGATGCCATAGAAGATAGGCTTACCCTTATAGAGCTCGATTCCCCGCAGCGCGTGCGAGCCGTGGTTGACAACAATGTCAGCGCCGGCGTCGATCGCCTCGTGATAGAGCTTCGGTAGAAAGTCGGCGGGAATCGGGCTTTCGTCACCGCCAATGAGGGATTCGTGAGCGTGCACGGTAAAGACAGCCACGTCGGCTTTCTGTTTGGACGCTCGAACTGCCTTGAGCACCTCGTATTCATCAATCGGATTCATGACGTACGTGAAGCCAGGCTCGCTCGAAACCCGGAAGGTTTGATCCAGCAGCGTCAACTGGTCGCCGGACGACAGCGCGGACCCGTACCGGGTGGCTATGCCCTTCAACACGTCGAATTCAGCAGGGCTGACGGATGCGATGCGGGTCGTTCGGATAACGCTGATGCCGGGCCGGGCAGGGGCTTCGGCGACGCCATCCGCAGCCAAGGACGGACCGTTGGTCGTCGATGCGGCGGCGACGAAGCCGAGCCGACCTTTGGGTGTTTCGATATAAGCAGGTGCGCGCGCGGCCGCGCGACTGGGTCCCCCGCCCGCGAAAGCGAGTCCCGCCCCGCGCAGAGTTCTCATCGTTTCCAGTAAGCCCTGGAGCCCCCAATCGACGGCATGATTGTTGGCCACGCTAACGACGTCTATGCCCATGGCTTTGACGTTTTTCGCGACGTCGGGTGTGCCGATCAGGAGGCCACCGGGACCGGGTGGGAGTTGCAACTCATCCTGCGCAAAGACGGGTGTTTCCTGGTTGGCCATCGCGACATCCGCGGCGCGTACGATCTCTAGTGTCTTTTCTAACGGCCCGTCGGTCTGGTCGAGAATCGGTTGGCCCATAATCAGGTCCCCCGCTGCGAGGAAGGTGAAGCCCTCGCGAACAGTAGCGGGTGGACGCTGCGGCGGAATCTGGGTTGCGGGGTCGTATCGGAATCCAGATGGAGGCGCCGCATGGATGCTGGCTCCGCAGGCGATTGCCGCTACACAGAGGAGTGGGAAGCCTACCTTCACGACGACTTTGCCTCGCTAAGCGTTTGGCTCGAACTTGCGTCATCGGAGTTTCCGATGTGCGGATGCTTCAACCGGTGGCGCGCCAACAGCAGGAGCGCGCAGGCCGATATTCCCGCGGGTACCGCAACGGTACTGATGGATCGGTCCACCGCCGTAGCGAGGCGGTAAACGTGATCGGTGGTCAGGGCGACGAGCGCGGGCCCGCATCCGAGACCGATCAGCGTGTTGCAAAACGTGAGCAACGCGATGCCGGTACCGCGAACCCGGGCAGGCATCATTTCTTGAAGGACGCAGAAGGCACCTATGGCACCTACTGTTGAGGCTAGAACCCACAGGCCCAGGCCTATCACCACCAGAGATGCGCTACCCAGACAGATGACTGCGGCAGCCACGACCGCGAATATCGCCGCCGTGACCGAAAGGGCGAGACGGCTAGCGACCCCGCCGCGGCGCGCTGCGAAATCCGAGAGCCATCCTCCGGACAACGCTCCAGCCACCCCTGTTGCTGCGGTCACGATCCCGAAGGTCACACCGACGGCATCAGCGGCCCAGCCGAAGTGACGCGACAATGTAGTGGGTATCCACGAGACCAGCCCGTAGTCACCAATCGAAAGCAGCGCCATCGCGCTATACAAGGGCCAGAGTCTCGACGAGTCCGATCGAAAGTAGAGGAGGGTGCCTTCTGCGGGGACTCCCGATATCCCAGCCCGCGAAGGCTCGCGGATCGTGAGCAACAGCAGCGGCGACACAAAGCCCGCGATACCCATTGCAACCAACACGAAGCGCCATGGGGCCAACGAGGCGATCAGGGGCCAGCCCGCGAACGTGCCGCCCTTCGCCGCGGTCAGGAGCACACCCCCCACCGTGATTCCCAGAGGTCCACCAACGACGGTGCCCAGAACCAACACGCCATTCGCGAGGCCCAGCCGTTTGGCTGGGAAGCAGTCGGCAATCATCGAGAAGGTGACTGGTAACAAAACGCCCTCCCCGATGCCCAGCAGCAACCTGCCGACGAGCAGCACCGAGCCGTTCTGGGCGAGGCCGCAAAGGATCTGGGCCAGGCACCACAGCACTACTCCGGTGATGAGGATGGGCTTGCGCTGCCGACGATCCGTCAGTCTGCCGAAGGCTACTGCGGCAAAGACATAGACCAACGTAAAGGCAGGGCCCTGTAGAAAGCCGACGTAGGAATCCGACAGCCGCAGCTCGCCTCGGATCTCATCCACCAGCACGCTGAGTACGAGCCGATCCGTATAGGAGATCAGCGTGGTGAGCAGGAAGATGGCGACCATCCACCAAGCCGCGCCGGCCGAGACAGACCGGGGAGGGCTGGAGAGGCTAGGGGAATGCAAGCTCATCAATTCATGGACATGGCCGTGGAGCGCTCGATCGACACTATCGCATCGTAGCTCGACCAACATACACGCACGCCTGCATCCGGGCCAGGGGCCGGCCAAGGCGAGCCGCGTCCTGGGGGCGAGTGAGCCTTCTTCTCCTAAGAAATAGGTCGGAAAGCCAAACTACCGTTACTCCCCGCTTACCGAGACCACGTCTAGAATGCCGCAGAGAGTGATGTCGCGAATTTCATCAGAGCCTTGTGAAGTGTCTTTGCCTGCACCCGCCTCCGCCGCCGGCGGCGACACGGATCGGTACTATGTGCTCGCGGTTCTGACACTCGCGTATGCGCTCAATATCGCCGATCGCTTCTCCATCTCGACACTCATCGAGCCCATCAAGCACGAGCTGCGATTGTCCGACAGCGGAGTCGGCTATCTGACCGGCGTCGCGTTGGCCCTGTTCTATGTCACCGTGGGTATCCCCGTCGCCGTCGCGGCAGACAAGGCAAATCGACGCAACATCCTCGCCGGGGCGCTGCTGATCTGGTCGGGCATGACGGCGATCTGCGGATTCGCCCGGACGTTCACTCAGTTGATGTTGGGGCGATTCGGTGTTGGCATTGGGGAGGCGGGCGGTACCGCACCCTCAACGTCGATCCTCGCCGACAAGTTCGCGCCCGGTCGCCGGCCCCTCGCGCTGACGGTTTTTGCCTTGGGCGCGTGCCTGGGTGCCTGGCTCGGCTCGTCGGTGGCGGGAGCAGCGGCGGAGCACAGTGGTTGGCGAGCCGCATTTCTCCTGCTGGGTGTTCCGGGCGTGGCGCTCGGCATCATCGTCTGGCTGTCTGTGAAAGAGCCGCAGCGCGGCAGATTTGATCGCGACACTGCCGTGACCAC
>Ga0070741_10015834_pt1 | contig 12700 bp, 8 predicted proteins | sample Coa_R1_4_FD_66440 | JGI IMG/M metagenome (GOLD analysis project Ga0070741, IMG submission 66440) | Surface soil microbial communities from Centralia Pennsylvania, which are recovering from an underground coalmine fire - Coalmine... | ecosystem: Environmental > Terrestrial > Soil > Unclassified ...
AGGGCCAGGGCGATACGACGGTCATACATTGCCTGGTTGAACGTTCTCAACGTCTCGCGGTAGACGCGTTCAGCATCGAGCAATCCGATCAAATCCAGCTCTCCAAGCCGATACGATTCCTGCGCGCTGTCCCGTGCCCGTCGAACGTTAGGCAAGTAATCGCGTTCAATGGCGGCGAGGCGCTGCGACTGTGTGGCGAATGATTGCTGCGCCTCCAAGACATCGCGCAGAACCGATAGCCTGACTCGCTCTAGCTCAGAGTTCTGGCGCGCTATGTCGGCTGTTGCCCGGGCAATGCCTGGTTGGTTCCGATTGAATATTGGCAAGGGGACCGACACACCGGCATACACGGTATTGGCACCGAAATCCCGCTTGTAGCCGAAGGTCGGCGATACGTTAGGCACCGCCAACGATTTTTCCAGCACAAGCTGCGCACGGTTGCGCTCCAGTCGTTGCCGCTCGGCGAAGAGATCAGGGCGATTCTCGAGGGCTAGCCGCTGTAACTCTTCAGCGTCAGGAACCGAGCCCGTGATCGCCAGAGAATCGGTAGTCTCAAATGGGGCGGTCAAATCAGTGGCGCCCATCAGTTCGAGCAGCGCGACTTTGCTGTTGCTGAGAAGCAGCTGTGACTCAAGCAGGTCGTTATAGAATCTCAGGCGCTCTGCCCTGACACGTGCGATCTCCAAACCAGAAATCTCCCCCTGTTGGTAGCGCGCCTCATTGAGCCGGATCAGCTCGTCGAAGCCTTTCAACAGGTCCTGCGCAAGCTGCAATTGGGCCTGCGCCAGGGCCACCCCGTAATAGCGCCGCTTGAGTTCGAGGGTTAGCTGTCGAGCTGTGTTCTGCACGTCCGATCCCGTTGCCGACAATTCATTTTCTGCAACCTGTGTCCGCTTGCCGCGCTTGCCGGCGGTCTCAAGCGTTTGGGTCGCGCGCGTTATTAGCTCCTGATTGTTCAAGAACGCTCCGGGCCGGGATTCGAAAAGGGGGTAACTCTCCGAGCTGATTTCCAGCTCAGGGTTAATCCGCAGGCGAGCTTGGCCGAGGTTGGCACGAGCAATCCTGATGTTCTGCTCGTCTCGCAGTAGGGCGGGGCTGCGGGCCAGCATCAGATCGCGAGCCTCAGAAAAGGTCAGGCGGCTGGGGATATCAACCCTTTGCGCAACTGCAGCGGGTGCAGTTGAAAGAATTATCAGCAGGATCATAGCGCTTGCGACACAGCGCCACTGGCCGTATTGGGTCACATGTAGCTCCTAATCGTTCTTTTTCGACCGCGCTTCAAATTAGCGGTGTTGCTGGGACGGTCTCGTGCCTGAGTAACGGGCGGATCTAGAGTGTCTTGCGGCGGCGATTACGCTTTGGGAGGATGATAGGGCGCAGAGGGAACCTGGTCGACACGGGGTAGTGTCGGCTGCTCGACTGACCTAATGGAAACAAGAGATGTGTGCAATACAAACACTGCCAGCGGCGCAATATGTGCGCAGCAGAAGCAGTCCTCTTCGTGTTGGCAGCCGAAGGGTTGATCTCCTGTGTGTGGCGCCGAGAACGCCGCAGAAGCGGACGCGATTGTGACAGCATCATCGGCGCAAGCATCGGGAATCACCGCGCCAATCATGACAATCAGCACTGCAACAATCACAACGACTTTGCGCCAGTTCGCGTGCATCGGCTACTCCGAATAGTACATCAAGTGCACGATGCCCATCTAGTGGTCACCCCACCTCGGGACTGGAAATCGTTGGGCTGCCGACCCAACAACCCGCTCCCGAACCACGGGCTAGCTCGCCGCCAAGCTCTTGAAAACTCCAAGCAGTCGAACCCAATATGCTGATTGGGCAATCAGCCCGTCTGGTTTGGATCGGCTCCAAAAAAACGTGGAGACGAACTAGCAGTCGGGTGCATTCCGAGTCGGAAAGCTGTTGCCCGCCAAATCCTTGCGGAGCGACATCTGTCGACTGTCGCTGGAGAGCAAGCGGCAACCAAAGAGGGCCCAGGTCGACTCTGAACGATCTTTCACCGATCGCACTTTGACTGACTGCCGGGTGGAGCGTGTGTAGCTCTGTAGCTCAATCGGCGAGCGTTGAACCGAAGTCGGTCTTTTCCCCGAGGCGCTGCCGCATCTCCTTGAGCCAAGCTCTCGGATTGATGCCGTGGATGACGCGGCCCAAGAATCCCAGGCGTTCGCCGACGTTGTCACGATTGCGCCGAACATCTTCCTTCGTGATCCTGGTGTACAGGGCGAGGAAGCCTTCCATGCTTCTGGGTTTGGCAAAAATGTAGGTGGCATGGCCTAGCTGCGGCGTCTCGACCACAACTGCCTTCTCCAAGTCGAAGATGTATTCACGGCGAAACAGGTAAATGCGGCGCGCGCCGCGTGAGAGCTGGCGGTAAAAGAACGAGTCATAATCGGCACGCCAGCTGATCTGCGCGATGTCGAAGTCGCTGGGAATGCGCAGCGCCGAGCACATCCGCTCCAACTCCGTCCTTTCAATGGCGCGGTGTTCCAAGCACAACCTGATCTGATCCAACGCGTGCGAGTACTGGCCGAAACGATGGTAGGTGGTTTTGGCCGTCTCCACCTGTTGGTGAAAATTGGCCGGCAGCTCAATCGCGAGGCGGCTCGGCAGCGCAGTCTCCCAACGAACCAACTCCCATGCACCGCCGCGCTTGCGATACTTGCCGCTCTGAATGAAGGTGCCATCCACCTCGATCTTGGTTCCTAACAAATGTTTCCACTGATTCCAGGTGGGGTCCCAGAGGGTATGCAGGAGGGCGGGGTCGAGCCAAAATTCGAGCTTGCGGCGCACATCGCGGCATAACGCGCGGTCGTCGTAGAAATCGCACTGGCGCAGCGGCAAGTGGAATCTGCGGCGCGTCCGTTCCGGCGAGAATGCCAGGATGCGATGGGCGAAAAATGTCTGTCCGTCGCGTGGGCGCTCGCCCGTCACAAGCAGTGAGCCAAATCCTCCGTAAGGAAATATCGCCGGGGCCTCAGGATTCTCTAGGAGCGTGTCATAGCACGCGCGCAATTCCGGTTGGCCGAGAATGTTGAAGGCCCGCTCCAGAGCTAACTGTTCGCTATGGCTGCCAGCGACTAACTCCAGATTGCGCAGCCTATACGCCACACGAAGCTCCGCTGGAGAGGCATGCGGCGGAATACCCAAGGTTTCGTAAAAATCGGGCTGAGCATCTTTGCCGGGGGCGCTCGGCAGACGGTAGAAGTAGTCGCGCAAGACTTCGCAGGCCAGGAAAATCGCAGAGATGCCGAGCCCACCACCCTGGACCGCGGCGGAAACGAAGTTCTGGTTTCGTTTATCCGGCCTGGGCTGGGTGACATATCCGATGGGTACTTGGTAATAGCAACGGTTCATGCCCGAAGCAGAGGCCTTTGCGATGTAAATCTCTGCTCCTGCAGTGCTTTCAGCGGGAATTGGGAACGCCATCTCGTCCCCGACCTGGACATGGTTGGCGAGCGGACGTGACAGGAGAACCTTGCTGTGGTTGGCAAGCACGCAGTAAGGCAGATCCTGCTGCCGCGAGACGCTGACAACGCGTTCAGAGCAGATCGAGTTGGCCGGAGGGCAGGGTGCAGAAACCATAGCGGCTGGCGGGCATTATAGGGTCGCAAGGCGGAACCCCTAAACGAGGCCCGGCAGAGACCTCAAAATTATTGAAGCGGGCAGCGACTCTGAATCCTCCAGCAGCATCAAACACTTACAAAATCCGCAATGGTGGTTGCGGAGGTATTCAGCCTGCACTTTTCTTTTGAGGTTTTCGTTAAATCAGGCCTCTTTATGTGTGCCGGGTAGACTGCGGCAATTTTCGAACCCGGACAATGACGAGTATCGGCCAATGTCTACTATGGCAGAAGGGGAATACCGGCCTCGGAGCAGGCTTCAACTCAGCCCGGTAGATCGCTTCGGAAGAACGATCGACCCAGCGGTTCTTGAAGCCGCCGGGGAACTTGGCCAGGGAGTTATTGAATACGGAGAACGGGCCGTAGGGGATCCCGCTGTATTGGCTAACCTCCTCGAAGACTCTGCCGCCGCGGTGTCCCGCGTCCTCCGTAGCCAACAACAAGGCAATGGCAACCCGATTCGTGACCTCCGTGCCTACTTGTTCACGGCCTTCATCCGGCGAGTGAATAGGATCGCTCGCAGAAGACCGGCATCCGGAGATTCTCCTTACCCGCCCTCGATGCGTATGCCGCCGGCGGAGGATCTTGACCGAAAAATACTAATCGAGGAGTTCCTGAGGCGATGCGACCCGGTAACCTGTGAGATGTTCTATCGGCGGATCGAGGGCTTCTCGTGGAAAGAGATTGGCAAGAAATACGGCGTTTCGGCACACGCAGCAGAGTCGCGCTTCGGTCAGGCGCTCCAGCGGGTTCGAAAAAGGCTTGGGCTTGGGGATTGAGCAGAGAATGAAGCAGCGCTTCGACAATGACGAATTCCTGCAGTTTGCAGACTCCTATCTGCGGGAGGCGTTTCCGAATCCCGCACGAACAGGGTGTCCGGCCGACGAGGAGCTGCAAAGGCTTGCGGAGGATCCGAGGCAGGCGGATCTGTCTTTGACGCAGCACATCTCCTTCTGTTCCCCGTGTTACGTGCGTTATGCGGCATTGCTTAAGCAAGAAAAAGAACGGATGCGAGCCGGATTCTTTGCGCAGGCGAGGAATTACTGGAAGGCAAAACCAGCACGAGTAGTTTGGGCCACCTCCGCCGCGATCGTCCTCTTCTGTATCGGCATCGTTCTTGTCATTTCAAGAGGCAGCTCAAAGCCGACGTATTCCGCATTCACCATTGATCTGACAAGCGCATCGCCCGTACGTGGAACCAGCGAGCAGCCCGCCAAGCGCGAAATTACGGTCCCTCAGGAAACGCTGGACCTAAAGGTTCAACTGCCGATTGGAAGTGAAGAGGGTGCCTACGAAGTCTCGTTGCGATCGGGGCCAAACGTTCTCTGGTCGCAGGTGGCACAAGCGAAGCTGATCGAGCACGTTGTGCGTCTCACAACACGTGTCGATTTGCGGCCGTTCTCGCCGGGCAAGTACGAACTCACCGTAGAATCGGCCAGCGGCCTGCGGTTTGTGCAGCCGATCGTGTTAGCAAAATCCAGGCAAAGCACATCGCGTTCGGGCTGGAAAGGTCATCTCCTCGCCTCTGTGGCATCCCGCATAATTTCGATTCGCCTGCCGCGCTGGTCGCGCCAAACAGTCCCATCCTCCGGCGTTGTAGGCGGCGATGCCGCTCAGCTTCTTGGCGAGGCCGACCGTCTCGCTTGGCTTGGAAATTGGCCGGCAGCCGCGCCGCTGTACGGAAAGGCCGAGCTATTGGCAACGCAAGGCGGCGACGCGAAAGCGACAATCCACGCGAGAGTCGGAAGAATTCGCAGCCAAGCCGAAACGATGCCATTCGCGCAGGTGTCTGAAATGCTGGCAGCCGAGTTGGAGAACCCGATCGTGAAACAGGACCCAAACCTAAGGCTGTTCTGCCTGACAGCTAAGGGCTACACGGATCTGGACGTCAATTTGGCGTCCTGCCGAGAGGCCTGGGAGCAGGCTCTGCAGGCAGCCCGTGAGCTGCATGATCCGTTGTGGGAGTCTCGTGCTTCGGGCGAGCTTGGCATCGTCTCGTTTCTAGAGGGCGATAGCGCGAAAGCCGAAAAGCTGGTCGGGGCCGCGCTTCTGAGTGCCATGAAAAACGGCGATGTCGCGGCCCAGGTCAGATTCTTATCCATGATCGGCAATGGACTCGCTGACCTACAACGGTATGACGAAGCTTCCCAGTTCTTCACTCGGGCACTCAAGCTGGCCAGCGAGACGAAAGATATCGGATTTCCGTTTATGGCCTACGAGGGTCAAGCACGCTGCCTCACAGCACTCGACAAACCTGCGGAAGCAAGTAGGTTGCTTCAGACCGCGTTGGAGCAGGCTAGGAGAGACGAAAAGCGCGGTCATCAAGCACAAATATTGATTTTGCTGGGGGAGTTAAGGCTGGCGACGAACAACGTCCCTGAAGCGAAAAAGTATCTGCACGATGCCGGAGAGCTGAGTCGAACCAGTCAGTTTCGGCGAATGGAAAGCGAGGCAATGTATCAGCTCGCGACGATCTACCGGAATGAAGGCAAACTCAAGGAAACGGAGGAATGCCTCCGCAGGGGAATCGACGCCAGTCGGGCAGTGGGAGACACATATTATTTGCCCCGCGATCTTTCTGGCCTGGCAGAGGTGAAGGATCTGAGCGGCGACTTGAAACAAGCTGATGCTCTCTGGGAACAGGCGACGGATGTTCTTGAGGGCATGCTCGTTAATGCACCAAGCGCATACGCCAGAAGCACAATGGTAGCGGCAGCGAGCGACATTTATCTGCGCCACTTCGAACTTGCTGCCACCGAACGTGATGTGACCAAGGCATTTCGAATTGTTGAGCGCGCCCGTGGGAGGTCTGTTGCCGATCTGCTATGGCGTCGTCCCTCAGAGAAAGGGAGCGCACATATCGACACCTCGACAGAACGACAAATCACATCACTTCAGGTTCAATTGATCCGCGCCAATTTTCCAAAGCAGCGCCAAGAGCTGTTATCAGCCTTGTTCGAGGCGGAACAGAAGCGCTCATTTGCCCTTACGAGCGCCTCACAACCTTACAGTGTGCAGCGTCCGGCACCGCTCCGCAGCGTTCAGCGGGCTCTCCTGGGCAACGAAGCACTGCTCGAATATGTTCTGTCCGATCCCGACTCGTATTGCTTAGTGCTGACGCGCACAGGGGCCCGCCTGATTTCTCTTGGAGCGAGCCGAGGCCGAATTGAACTGCTGGTGCGCGATTACCTGACGAAGATCCGGTCACGAAAAAACGGGGATGATGCAGCTCGGCGGCTGTACTCGATCCTCTTGGCCCGCATCCCAGAGATCCGAACGAAGCCGCGGATCGTAGTCATACCGGATGGGGTGCTCCATCTGCTGCCATTCGATGCCCTGCAGAGCCCGAACGGTAAGTACGTGCTAGAGTCCTCAGTTGTAACGTACGCACCATCAGGAACAGTGCTCCGGTTGCTGCGTTTCGAGAGCAGCAGGCGACCAACGCTACCCTTTATTGGGGTTGGCGACGTCGCCTACGACGAGAACCCGCTGCCTATCGCCAGTGCTGGTGGCACTGCTCGCAAGGAATCGACAACCCGTGGCGTTTATGATTTAGCAGGTGCGCATTTTGAGCCGCTTCCAGGCAGTCGAGACGAGGTCCTGGGCGCCAGCGAGATTTTCGGACCGGGCAGCATCGTGCTTCTGGGTCGCGGCGCGACGGAAGCGGCCTTCAAACACGAGCCACTTGCCAAGTTCCGAGTGCTGCATTTGGCTGTTCACGGCATCGCGAGCGCGAAATATCCTGAACGAGCGGCTCTAGTGCTCGGGCGGGACCCGAAATCCGAGGATGACGGTCTCCTGCAAGCACGCGAAATTGCTAATTTTGCGTTGAACGCCGACTTGGTGACCTTATCCGCCTGCGATACAGGAGTCGGCAGATTGCAAGGGGAAGAAGGTAATGCGAGTTTGCAGCGGGCATTTTTGTTGGCTGGCGCTAAGGCAACGCTCTCAACGCTGTGGACTGCCGACGATACGTTTACAGCAGCACTCATTAAACAGTTTTACAAAAATCTGGCTGGCGGCATGGACAAAGGGTCAGCCCTCAGAACAGCGAAGTTGGAACTCATGAAGAAGTTCGGCGATCAGGCAATGCCATTCTATTGGGCCGGATTTGTTCTGGATGGCGAATCTTCTACGCCACTTTTCTCGAGCCAATGATGGACCTGGATCTCAACGAGCGAAAACGCATTCTTGGCAAGGTTTCGCACCTGGTCGAGACGAAGCACTTCAACCCGGCGCTGAGAGGCGCGAATTGGTCGGCTCTCATCGCAGAGCGATTCGACCGCATTCTGACCGCCAGCGGCCCTGAGCAGTTTGAGAAAGAAATTCAGGCGCTCGTCGGCGAGCTGCACACAAGTCACACTGGTTTCTTTCACAAGAGCGGCCGAGCCGTGCCAGCAAGGCACGCGATTAATGCGACGTTCAAGGCGTGCCAGATTGATGGCGAGCAACACTGGGTATTTCAGGACGTACATGAAGGCGGTACCGCAAGCCTTTTGGGCATTGAACCAGGCGACGTGCTGCTCAAAATCAATGGCCAGTTGATAGCGCCGCCGGTGCAGCCGGTGTTCCGGATGGCCACCCAGACGGAGTTCACGATCCGTAAGCGCGATGGCCGTTTTTTGTCTGCACCGGCAACAACTCCCAAACCAATCTCCGGAAAACGTCCGATCGCAGAGCCGCGGCCATTGTCGGTTTCGAAGCTCACGCCCCGAATCGGGTACATCAAAATCAGGATCTTTCCCGGTGCGGTCGGAATCGATTTGGCCGCTGATATCGACAAAGCCGTGGCCGAGATTGCGGACTGCGATCGGTTGATCATCGATCTACGAGGGAACACAGGCGGAGGGATCGGTGGCATGCGGATGATGAGTTATCTCACGCCAGGCAAGCTCCCGATCGGGTACAGCCTGACACGCAGGCGCGCCCAGAACGGTTTCAAGCGAGAAGAACTGACCCGGTTCGGTAAGATTCCCCGCCACAAGATCGCGCTTCCGTGGCTCGTTATTCGATACGCCAGCGCCATTGTGGACCAGTCCATTTGCATCGTGACTGAGGGCCTCGGTCCGCAAAAATTTCACGGCCGGGTCGTGATTCTCGTTAATGAACACAGCGCCAGCGCGGCAGAAATGCTCGCTGCTTTCGCCCAGGAAAACAAGCTCGCCACAATTGTCGGAACCAAAACCGCAGGACGTCTGCTGAGTGGCAGGGCATTTCACGTTGGCCGTGGCTACATGCTCGGCCTGCCGGTAGCGGCGTATTTCACTTGGAGTGGAGCCCTCCTGGAAGGAACCGGCATCAGACCGGACGTCGAGGCAAATTTAACCTGTAGTGCTCTGCAAACTGGCTCCGACGACCAACTGAAAAGGGCAATTGAAGTGGTTGAATCCTTGTAGTTTCGTCTGAGCTCGATCGAGTGTCACTCTAAAAACTTGCAAGTTCATGTCGGTGCAAGCTGCCTGGGAAAGCCCTCAGTGTATTCTCGTTCATGATGGCTTGGCTCCCCGCGCCTGGCCAAGCTCCCAAAGTCTGACTGTTAGATTGAGCTTTTCACGCCCATAGGACTCTTCTCTAACGTAAGGCCAATTGTGCCTGGGGCGCAGATACTTGCGCGCGCACTTGATGAGTGTGCCCGTTTGTGTATGCGACAGGGGATGGCGGTCCTCTTCTGCCCACAGTGAGTGTTGTTGTCATGCCCAGCACGTTGCCACGAGCGGGTACACGGGCGAAAATCAACGCCAAACTTCTGCCTGCTATTGATCGCCTGCTGATAGCTGGAATCAATCTCGGACCGGTCAGGAAGCACGACGCCATTAACAAGGTGCTACAGCTTGTTCCGGAATGGACGCGAGGAGATTGCTGGCAACGTATCCGGCGGCTGCGAAAGAATTCCGAACTTGCTGCTCTTGAGAATCGTTCATCGAGCAACGGTCCCACAAAGTCCGAGAGACTTGCCTCCATTCCACGGCAGAACGCCCGGACCTGGAGTTCAACTGACGATGAGAAGCTTTTAAGTTGGGCGGGATATGAACCTGTCGACAAGATCGCCCAGCGCCTCAGCCGCTCTGTCCGTGCGGTTCGCTTCCGGTTATGCGCACTCGGCATGAGCGCCAAGGTCACCGACGGGTGGTCCTTGCGGGCGTTACGGAAATTGCTGCGCGTTAGTCCTACCCGGCTCAGGCAATTAATCGGAAGTGGCATGTTGAGGGTGCGCGATGCGCGCATCACGACGAAGTCACTAGTGGTGTTTTGCGAGCGGAATCGCGCATCTCTCGATCCCGCGGCTGTTGAGAGGATCACGGCGGCAGCGGCAAAGGGGCGGAACGCCTACCCGTGGGAGCGAGCAGCAGATCTCTTGGGTGTGGCGGTAGCGCAGGTGCAAGGTTGGATTGCGGATGGCCAACTCAAGGTCCTCGATACGTTTGTCACTGACCGTTCCTTCGAAGAGTTTTGCAAGAAACACGGAGCCGAAATCAATATCGCGCTGATTGATCCGGCAACCGCAAAGTGGTTGAGGGAAGAATACGGAGTGCCGGCACCTGCTACAGAGTGCCGGACCGTTCCTCGCGCGCAAAAGCACGCGTTGGTTGTCAGGACCTGCAGGTGCGGAAGGAAGATAGCTGGCAACGTGTATTTCAGGCACGCCAAAGCCTGCAAAGTTGCGACAGATCAAGGCATACGCCAAGCGGTTTAAGAATCGAGCCCTTGCGGCTCACCGTTTAACGGTCCAATATAAGAGTCCGCATTCCTTCGCCAGTCTTCAAACGACGGATAGGGGTCGGGCAGCCGGGAAGCCCAGACTTCATCACAGTAGTCGGCGTACTCCATCGTGCGAATCGCCCGCGGGTGGATTTGCGCGGTGCTGACGATAGCGTCGCACCAGCCCTGTTCTTTCGCCTCTTGGAAGAAATGATCGCCAATCCAGCACATCAACTGCGACCAGGGATGGAGACGGCTCGACTCAAATTTTTGGGACTTCTGGTAATGCTGGAGAAACCCAGGACAGCGTTGTTCCAGGTCGCGCGCTACTTCGGCGGGTACCGGCTCAGAAAGTTCCATGGCCGACCGTACCCAGTACGCAAATGCCTCCCAGTCGATATAACAGGATACCGCCTCGGCCAGCCGCTGGGGCGCAACCAGCTTCGCAGACGCTCTCACCTTGCGCAGATCTGGCAAAAGATGAGCTGTGTCATCGCACTGTCCAGCGATGTCCTTCCATTCCTCAAATGATGGATACTGAAGCGGCCTGGTTTTCTTCCACCTCTTCACGCATTCCGACCAGCAGACCTCGGCTCTTTGATAGCGCGGATCGCGAATGGCATAGAAAGTGATCGCGCTAAACCAGCCTTCCTGCTTGGCGAATCCGAAAACGTGATCCTCAATCCAGTCTTCCAACCGGAGAGGTAGCGGCCTGTTCTTGGCCGCTTTCGGTGTCAGCCTTTCATCGGTTTCAAGAAATCCCGGACAGCGCTTATTCACGATCTCGGCCAGCCAGTCTGGAATGCGGTTCTCCACTTCCAGAATTGAGCGGACCCACAGATAGAACTCCTGCCAGTCGATATACTCGTTGCGAGTATCGAGCAGGCGCTGCCAGGGAATACGGAGGGCTTGAGCGTCGGCGCGTTCGCGCGCGAGGCGTTGCACTCGGACGGCGTGGTCCCGCTTTGGGACCCGGCCAGCAGTGTTCAATTCGAGTCCCCTCCCGATTGTGGGTTCTAGACGGCTCGCTTGGGTAGTGCGCCGTCCGCTAGTTTAGTCGATTGAGGCGACTGTGCAAGGCCGAACTATAGTTCCTCAATGGTTTTGCGTCAAACGGCAACCATGGGTACGTGCCGAAAAAGATTGGTGCCGCTAAACACCGTGAATCCCGCACCTTAGGCGAGGCGGTCGGAGCAGAACTGACCCGCCTGCGCGTCGCCCGTGGCTGGAGCCAGCAGAAATTGGCAGATGAACTTGGCTACACAGAGCGCTACATCGGCCAATTAGAACGTGGCACGAAGAGTCCCACCCTGCGAACGATCACTGATATCGCGGCAGCATTTTCCACAAAACCGTCCGCGATCCTCCGAGGTGCCGAGCGGCGACATCGGAACAGCAGAAAACGCTGAGCCCCACTGTGCGGAACACGCGGCCCTACTGAAATTTTCCGCAGCGGCTTTGCAAAGGACAACTCGGGCCATTGCGATCCTGCAGATGGAAGTATCGTTCGCCCCAACTTGCATCCCGCGGCCGTGGGTCCTATGTCAGCCGGTTGCTTTCCACGCTGCTCGGGGCACAACAGGATCGGACACTGGTCACGTTTCAGATGGGCGGAGTCGTGCACCTTGCGCACGAGGACGGTGGAGAGTGGAGGCTGCGCCGGATTGTGGTTCCTCAGTTGTTGTCAGAGTGCACGAAACGCAACGGTAGAGTGCCGAGTGCAACCTAATGTGGTCTGGACTGGAAATTGACGAACAAGCTTGTGACCGGACAGCCAGGACTTGGCAAGACCTCGGTAGTCGAGGCGGTCGCTCCGGGAGTCTTCCGCAAGTTGCCGGAGGATTCACCACGAGCGAGAGCCGTGAGCACTGGGTCCGCCAAGGCTTTCGCGTGACCACGCTGGATGGAAGCTCCGCGGTTCTGGTCCATGTTGACTTTTCCGGGCGGGTGCGAGTTGGCAAGTACGGGATCCGCCTAGTGGGTTGAAATTGAGCGTAGAATGAATCAGTAGTTCTGTACAAAGGAATTGCGATCGCTAAAGTAACATGCCGCCCACCGGAAGATCCGGCAGCTTGTGTATGCGTCCGACAGGCTACGATAGCGGTCCGGTAGACATTCCGGGGACGGCGGAATGGGGAGGAATCGGCCATTGTGAAGTGCCATGTGCCAGCCCTCGAAGGACCACTGATCCTCGGCCCCCATTTCAGGAAGGATGGCGGCGTGGACATTATGCGGATAATTCTGCTTTTTGCGATAGCCTCGCTTTGATACTCCACAGACGTAAATCGCCTCATAGCTGCCCCAATCCAGTTCATCGAAAAGAACGCAAGAGGTGGCTGCAAAGCCCGGATTGTTTTTGCTGAA
>Ga0070741_10015835_pt1 | contig 12700 bp, 8 predicted proteins | sample Coa_R1_4_FD_66440 | JGI IMG/M metagenome (GOLD analysis project Ga0070741, IMG submission 66440) | Surface soil microbial communities from Centralia Pennsylvania, which are recovering from an underground coalmine fire - Coalmine... | ecosystem: Environmental > Terrestrial > Soil > Unclassified ...
TGCCGGAGCCGATGCCATATTCGACAAAGCCCATGTCGCCTTTCTCGAAGACGTGCGTGGCGGCGAGGCCAAGGACTTCTTCATAAAAAGCGCGGGTTTTTTTGGCTCAAGACCGGCAGGACGGTGTAGGCGATTTCATTGATCTTAACGGCGGAGAGCGTGAAGCATCGGGACGAGAAGTGAAACGTTTTTGCGGCGCGGAAGCGGTCCGGAAATCGGACGACCGCGGCGCGGAGATCGTGCAGAAGTCGGCGGCGCCGAAAAAATTCGGGACAAAAACACGATGCGCTCAAGTCGGGTTATCGCGTGCCGAAGAAGGCGGTACCCAGCCTACTCGTCATCAGGTCTCCAACCCATTCATCAATGTTCTCATCCGCCAAAACTCTCGCGAGTCTGCTCGCTCTCGTCTCAGTCAACCTCACCCTCTCCGCGCAGGACGCCCGCTTCGGCGTGCAAATGCACCTCGCGCAAGGCTGGAGCCAGTCGCTCATTCCCCAGGCGGCGCAGGCCGGCATCGGCTCCGTTCGTGACGAGCTTTACTGGGGCAACATCGAACAGACGCCGGGCAACTACCAATTTCCGCAAATGTACGACGACTACATGGCGGCGCTGGCGGCGAACAACATTTCGCCGCTGATCGAGCTCGATTTTGCCAATTCGAATTACGACGACGGCCTGGCTCCGTTCGACGACACCGGCTTCTTCGCCTACGCGAACTATTGCACCGCGGTGCTCGATCACTACGGCGACCAGATTCACGAGGTTGAAATCTGGGACGAGTACGACAATCCGGCCTTCACCAGCGGCCCGGCCACGGGCGATCTCGCTGGCACCTACACCAACATGCTCCAGGCGGCCTACACCGCGATCAAGGACTCGCATCCCGACGTCACCGTGGTCGGCGGCGGCACGCCCTGGCTCGACATTCCGTTCTGGCAGCAGCTTTGCGCCGACGGCGGCCTGAACTACCTCGATGTCGCCTCGATTCATCCCTATCGTTACGACAAGGCGCCGGAAGGCATCCAGGACGAGATCTTCCAGCTGCAAGACATCATGAGGCTTTACAACAACGGCCAGACGAAGCCCATCTGGGCGACCGAAATCGGCTGGTACAGCTCGGGGGATCAGTACGCCGTCACGCCCCAGCAGCAGGCGAACTACCTGGTCCGCGCTTACGCGTTGCTCATGGCCGCCGGCGTCGACCGCGTCTACTGGTATCTCTACCGCGACAATCCGGAGATCGACAGCGGTTGCTCGATGGGTCTCGTCCAGGAGGACGACAACCAGACGGTCAAGCCCGCCTACCGGGCCATGGCCACGATGGCCTCGTTCCTCCAGGGCGCGCATTTTGTCCGCGCCGAGGGCGGCCTGGGCGGCCCGGCCTATTCCATCCTCTTCCAGCAAGATGACGGCACCGAGCTGCGTGTCATGTGGTCGACCAAGGCGATGACGATCTCGGCTTGGGGCGCGACCAGCGAGCAGGACATCAACGGCAATTACCTGACGATGGACGGCAACCTTTACCTCAAGGGCTCACCCCTCTTCGTCACCGGGCCGCTCAGCGGCGGATTTCCCAACCAGTACGGCACGGTGCTGGCCAACTCGCTCGAGGATTTTACCGGCAACCAGGGCGACAACGGCTGGACCTACGGCGTATATCTCGGCGGCACGCTTTTTGCCCCCCTCGGCGACTTCGAATTGGCCCTCGACCAGGCTGCGTATTGGACTGACAACTACATGGGGCTCTACCTGACCGACGCCGATCAGACCACCTCCTTTACCGGCGTCTTCGGCGCGACCCCGGTGGCCTCGGTCCGCCGCTGGACGAGCAACTACGACGGCAAGGTCCAGATCACCGGCAGCTTCCAAACCGAACAGCACGGCGGCGACGGCGTCGGCGCCAAGATCGTGGTCGACGGCCAGGTCGTGAAACGGGTCCTGCTCGGCGGCGGAAATCCCGCCACGACGTGGAAATTCAATCTGAGCCGCACCGTGCACCAGGGTTCGACCATCGACTTCGCGGTCGATCCCGGTTCCAGCACGGACTATTCCTACGACGCGACCGCCGTGTCCGCCACGATCACGTCGAAGCCCTGACGTCCGGCTCATTTTTTGCACCGCCTCCACGGCCGCCGCTGAATTTTCAGCGGCGGCTTTGTCATTTAATAACGGATACAAAGTTTTTTTGGGTTTCGCTTGCAAAAGCGGACGGCCTGACAGGGCCGCTTCGGCCGCGCGCGGATCATGCAGAAAATCCGAAAGCGCAAAAAAAATCTGGCAAATCACCCGAAGTGGTTTTGCGCGCTTGCCAAGCGAAAAAAATCTGGTTCTCAACCCACCCGCCTCTGGGCTCTTCGCCCCATGGGTCTACACCCCATCTCCTCTTTTTTTTATGATCATATCCATCAAATCCATCGTTGTGGCGCTCGTCGCCTCGGTTCCGTTCGTTCTCACCCTCTCCGCCCAGGACCAGCGCTTCGGCGTGCAAATGCACCTGGCCCAAGGTTGGAACCAGTCCCTCATCCCCCAGGCCGCCCGGGCCGGCGTCGGCTCGGTTCGCGACGAGCTCTATTGGGGCAACATCGAGCAGACGCGGGGCAATTTCACGTTTCCAAAAATGTACGACGACTACATGGCGGCGCTGGCGGCGAACAACATTTCCCCGCTGATCGAACTCGATTTCTCCAATCCCAATTACGACGGCGGCAATGCGCCGTACGATGACGACGGTTTCAACGGCTACGCAAATTACTGCACCCAGGTGCTGGATCACTACGGCGACCAGATCCAGGCGGTCGAAATCTGGAACGAATACGACGTCACCACCTACACCGGCGGCCCGGCTCTGGCCGACCTGGCCGACACCTATCTCGGCATGCTCCAGGCGGCCTACCCCGCGATCAAGGCTTCGCATCCCAACGTGACCGTGGTGGGCGGCGGCACGCCCTGGCTCGACCTTCCGTTCTGGGAGGAGCTTTGCGCCGCCGGCGGACTCGACTACCTCGATGTCGCCTCGATTCATCCCTATCGCTACGACCAGCCTCCGGAGGGAATCCAGGACGAGATTTTCCAGCTGCGGAACATCATGAAGACTTACAACCATGGTGAGGAGAAACCCATCTGGGCGACCGAAGTCGGCTGGTATACCTCGGGCGACCAGTACAGTGTCACGCCGGCGCAGCAGGCGAACTATCTGGTGCGCGCCTATGCGCTGCTCATGGCGGCCGGCGTCGACCGCGTCTATTGGTACCTTTATCGCGACAATCCCGAGATCGACTACGGCTGTTCCCTCGGGCTCGTCCAGGAAGACGACAACCAGACGACCAAGCCCGCCTACAAGGCCATGGCCACGATGAGCTCGTTCCTCCAGGGTGCGCATTTTGTCCGCGCCGAGGGCGGCCTCGGCGGCCCGGCCTATTCCATTCTTTTCCAGCGCGACGACGGCACGGAGCTCCGTGTCATGTGGGCGACGACGCCGACCACGATCTACGCCGCCGGCGCTGTCAGTGAACAGGACCTCAACGGCAACTACCTGACGATGGACGGCTACCTTTACCTCAAGGGCTCGCCCTTGTTCGTCACCGGCCCGCTGAACGGCGGATTCCCCAATCAGTACGGCACGGTGCTGGCCAACTCGCTCGACGATTTTTCGGGCGGCCAGGGCAGCAACAGCTGGAGCTACGGCGTCTATCTCGGCGGCACGCTCTTCGCTCCGCTCGGCAGCTTTGCCCGTCCCACCGACCAGGCGGCTTATTGGGCCGACAACTTCACCGGCCTTTATCTGACCGGCGCCGACCAGACCACCTCCTTCACCGGACTCTTCGGCGCGACGCCGGTGGCTTCGGTCCGGCGCTGGACGAGCAATTATGACGGGAACGTCCAGATCTCCGGCAGCTTCAAGACCGAGCAGACCGGAGGCGACGGCGTCGGCGTCAAGGTCGTGGTCGACGGCAGGGTCCTGCAGCGCGTCCTGCTCGGCGGCGGAAATTCAAGCACGACTTGGAAGTTCAATCTGACAAGCACGGTGCACCAGGGCTCGACGATCGATTTCGCGGTCGATCCCGGTTCGAGCACCGATTATTCGTACGACGCGACGGCGGTCTCCGCCACGATTACGTCCAAGCCATAAGACCGGTCGGTTATTCAAGGGCGGCCGCCGCTGCGTTCAGTGCGCGGCCGCCTCATGTCCGGCGGGCGGCGCCAGTTGTTTCGCCTCGGCCATCTTTCTTTTAATGAAGGCGTTGAATTCCCTGCTGGTTTGGAAGGGCAGGCGCTCCTGGGAATGGCTGCGGTAATGCAACAGAAAAACCGCCTCCAGATAGTAGGTGAAACCGTGATAGAAATCGACCGTGCCGACGTGGAAATAGGAATGGGTCAGCTCATGCAGGATGAGACGGGCGATCACCACATTGGGCGCCGGCTGGCCGCTGTTGTATTTGAAAAAACTGTTGTCCAGCAGCCGGCTGTCCCGCGGTGGGACCAAGCCGACGACAAATCCGTCGGAGCGCTCCTGCGCCGCCATGTGGCAGGGAATCAGCAGGTCGCCCCAGGTGGTGCAGCGGACCCGGATGGGCAGGCGGCCGGAATCCGAAACAAACTCCATTCCCTGCTCGCTGAAGTCGATGCGTCCGGGCGGAAGGGTCGCCCTTTCCGGCGAGCTCAGGAACGCGTTGCAGAGCCAGACCGCTTCCGTCCATCGCTTGAGATCGGCATCGCGCTCGTCGGTTCTCGCCGGCAGGGCGGCCAGGTTTTTTTGCGTGATCGGCACGGAGGCGCAACCGGCACTGAGAAGCAGGGGAAAAAGGACGAGGAGGAGAGTGCGGCGAGGACGCTGAGGCATGGCCGTTGAAGAAGGCATCCCCCATACTGGGCCGCCGGGAGCGGGTTTTTAAATCCAAAAATATGGCGTCGCGGGAAGCGGCTTGACCTCGGCTCGAAACTATACACCGTATAGTTTTCATGAAAGTAACGGCCGATGAGATCCGGGCCGCGACGCTGAAAGCCCTCGACGCCGAGGGCGCGTCGTCCGTTTCCATGCGACGAATCGCCGCCCGAGTCGGGATCACGCCGATGGCGATCTATCATCATTTTCCCAGCCGCGCGGCGTTGCTCCAGTCGGTGGTGGACGGTGAATTCGCCGGGCTCGAGGCCGGCTTCCAGCGCGAGAAGCTGAGCGGCGATCTCGAGGCCGATCTGGCGCGCTTCGCCGGAGTTTATCTTCGCTATGCTTCCCGTCATCCCCGGATTTTCGATTACATGTTTGCCGAACCGCGGCGGGGTGCCCGGCGGTTTCCGGGGGATTTCCGGGCGGGCCGATCGCCGACGTTGAATCGCGTCGCCGAGATCATGGCTGCCGGCATGGAGTCCGGCGCCTTCCGCCGTGCCGATGTCTGGGAACTGGCGATGCATTTTTGGGCGCTGGTGCACGGCTACACCATGCTCCGCCGTGCGGGTCGCTTCCGCCTTTCCGAAAAATCGTTTCGTTCCCTGGTCCAACGCTCCGTTTCCTGTCTCATTCGTGGACTCCAAGCCGCTCCGCTTTCCGCTCCTCCTCGCCGCTAGCCTGCTCACCGCCGTCGCCTATTGGAATGGCACCGGTCTGCAGCCGCGCTGGCCGTTGACCTGGCTGGCGGCAATGCCGGTGCTGCTGGTGGCGCCGCGGGCGCCGGCCTGGACGGCCTTGGGCGCGGCGTTTTCCGCTTTTGCTCTCGGCGCGCTCAACACCTGGTCCTACCTGGCGTTGCTCCCCTTACCGGTGCATCTGGCCATGATTTTTCTGCCGTCGCTGGCCTTTGGCCTTGGCGTGCTTGCCCATCGCTTTTTTCTCCGGCGGCGACAGCTCTGGCCGGCGCTGCTGGCTCTGCCGGCGATTTGGACAAGTTATGTTTATCTCCTCTCGCTCTCATCGCCCCACGGAACATTCGGCGCGCTGGCCTATACGCAAGCCGACTGTCTCCCGATTCTTCAGCTGGCGGCCTTGGGCGGAATCTGGCCAATAGAATTTTTGCTCTTGTTCATCCCCACGGCGGTGGCGGTTGCGGTGGGCGCCGGCGTGCCACGGCGGGAAAAAATTCGGATGGAAGCGGCGGTGAGCGCGGTCGTGGGCGCCGCGCTGATCTACGGTTTTTTCCGCTTGGGCGCGCCGCCGGAAGGGCGGCCGATGTCGGTTGGCCTGATCGCATCGGACCAGCCGGAAAATCTACGTACGGCCGAGAGCCTTCCCCTCTTGCATCGTTATCTTGCACAGGTACCGGCGCTGGCCCAGGCGGGCGCGAGAATTGTTGTGCTGCCCGAGCATCTGGTGCGCATGGCGGACGGCGAAAACGCCGGCCCAGTGGACCTGCTGCTCGCCGACGCCGCCGTCGCGAACAAAACGGGCATCGTGGTCGGGCTCGATCATATCGCAGGCGCGGGGTCGGCTTGGAATGAAGCGCGATATTATCCGCCGGAAAAGGGGCCGGTGGCGACTTACACGAAACATCATCTGTTGCCCGGACTGGAAGGCGGTTTTCAGCCCGGGCGATCGCTGGTCGGCTTCAGCCAGGACGGCGTACGTTTCGGACTGGCGATCTGCAAGGACCTGGATTTTCGCGCTCCGGCGGCGGACTACGGACGCTTGAGGATAAACTGCCTGATCGTGCCGGCATTCGATTTTTCGGTGGACGCTTGGCTGCACAGCCGCATCGCCATGGTGCGCGGCGTGGAGTCAGGCTATCCGATCATTCGCGTTGCCAAGCTGGGCGCGCTGACGGTGAGTGACGATCGCGGACGCGTCCGGGCGGAAGTTCGCTCGGCCGCGGCGCCATTCGCCAGCCTCGTGGCTCCGATTCCGGGCCGTTCCGAACGGACGTTTTACGGACGATTCGGCGATTGGTTCGCCTGGCTGAGCGTGGCGGCGGCGTGCGCGCTGATCATACGGCTGATCCGGGCAAGCTTGGGCACGGCCGCGAGGTGAACGGTGACGCTGGAGCCGGCGAGACCGGCGGAGGGCAGGGGGATGGCGACCTCGGTGGAGCCGCCGGTGGCGCGGCAGCCCGGACCGTCATAGCGGCCATCGACCGTGAACCTGAGCGAAGATAATTTCTGCGTTGGGTCCGATGCGGTCAGGTCGAGGTTGCCACCAACCTGGGCGCGGACAATGAGCGTGCAGGGCGCGCCGGCGGCGATGGCGGGCAGGCCGCCCTTTTCCAGCCGGCCGGGTTCATAAAATACCGCTTCCACCAGATGATCGCCGGGGCTCTCCACCGCTTGCACCTCCACGGTGTTGACGAGCACGTGCCAGGGCGGGGAGCCGGCGGCCAGCGCCACGCTGGAAGGATCGACATCCGGCATGACGGCATAGGCATAACGGGCGTTTTGCGGATGCGGCCCGTGTTGTATCCATAAATTGAATACATCGCGCGTGATCTTGGCCGGAGTCACGCCTTCCTTGCGCAGCTCGGACCACGCGCCGGATTGCGGACCGCAGGTCAGGGTGGCGCTCGTCGGCGCAAGAAACAGGTAGCCGATGCGGTCATGATAAATCGCCTGGGTGGCGGGCAGGAGTTCCTGGCGGGCGGAGGCGGGGCGCCAGCTTCCGCCGGCAAGGATGCTTGCTTCGCCACGGAGGAGGCACTGGTTAACATCGGTGTAGGCGGGCTCGGGCGCGGCGGAGGAGATGCCAGCGCCGAGGCAGACGATGCCGTTGCGAAAACAGAACCAGGCTTTTTTCGCGGTGAGGTTTTCCTTGGCCAGGTCGAGCGCAGCCACGCCGACTTCCCCGTCGGAAGCGCCGCCGACAAAATCGCGGGGATTGTGCTCAAAACCGGCGCTTTTGCCGTAGGGCAGCGGGGCGGTTGTCTCATGCCAGGTGATGCCGGGAAGCTTGCGCCAATCCCAGACCGGTTGAATTTCGGCGTATTCCCCGCCGTCGATCGCGACGAGCATCACCCCATCGCAAAGATGATAACCTTTGTAATTCTCGGCGTTGACCGAGGTTTCAGTGCGAAGGATGCGGGAGGAATAGGTTTTGATTGAGGCGTACCACGTGCCGGGGCGGTGGACCATGAAGTCGGAGCGCCAGAAGCAGCGATTGCCGGTGGGCGCGCCGGCGGCGGTGTCGGGCAGCCGGCCGGTGGCGCGATCGCTGAAATTGTTAAGCGCCGGCGCGTGCGCCGGATCGAGCATGGCGAGGCGCGCACAGGTGCGGGCGAGATCGGCGGCCTTGCTCGCCGGGGCGTCGGGGCGGTCGAGCTGGCGCCCGCACGAGCTGAGATCCATGCGCTGGCCCCACACCACCCAGTCCTGGAAGTTGAGCGCAAACTGGGAAAGAATTCCCAGCTGTTCCGGGGTGAAGGCGAGGGCCGTGCCGCGGACGAGTTCACCGTACGGGACGCAGGTGTCGAGAAATCCCTGGCCGTAGTTGCCGGCATTGAGCTGGGGGCCGTGCTGGTGATAACTCCAGTCCGGCTGCACGCCTTCCTCGGAGGTGAGGCGGATCGTGCCGGTGATGAGGGCGAGTTCGTCGCGCATGAGCGCAAGATCGTCGGTGACGGCTCCCAGCACGAAAAGGTTGCCGGCCGTCCAGGCGAGATTGGTGCCGGTCATGCGATCGGTCCGGCTGCGGCGGACGCGATCGCAGGCAAGGGCGACATCGGCCGGCGGCAGGTCGTCGCGCATGAGGACAAGGAAGCGGCCCAGCTCCTGGGGGGCGGCGATGACGTTGTGCCACCAGTTGTCGCTCTGCGGGTCGCGCCGGAGCCAGAACTCGAGGCCGCGGGTGATCGTCGCTTTCAGGGCGGTGTCGCCGCGGAGCGGGCCGGCGCGAAAAGCGGTGGCAAGGGAGGTCAGGCGGGTGAGATGCTTTTGCGGCGGCCAGATGCTGCGGTCGCGCCGGTCATAAGGCACATCGGGCCAGCTGCCGTCGGCACGCTGTTCGGAAATGGCGCGGCGGACGGAGTTGACGGAAGGCGGCGAGCGGAGCAGCTGCTCGGCGAGGCGGGTCCGGACGGCGGCGGCGGTGGACGCGGGCGTATCGGTCATGACGGGCGGCTTGGAAGCGGCCGTTTCCACCGGTGCCGCAGCGGCCAGCCGGAGAGTGAAAAGCAGCAGCGTGAGAAGCGGCCAGCGTTTGCCTGATATCATAATATGTTTTTCCCCGAGTTCCTCCGGCCAGAATGACATTGCGGGAGGGAGATGGCAAACGAAGCTTGCCTGCGCTAGCGGAAAGTTTTGCTCCCGCCCGCCGGCGGGAGACGGCGCAATGGCGCCCGCCGGCAGCCTTTGTCATGAATGTCGTTACCCTGAAGTGCGTCCATCCGGAAGATTCTATCCCCCCGTCGCCGATTCGCCGATGGAACTGGCAAACCGCGGCGCCATGGATCGGATGGCTGCTTTTACTTGGAAGAAGGCTCGTCCTTGTCCTGCTGGCAGCTGCTGGGTGCGCCTTCTCCTCGGCGCAGGTCGTGAATTACCCGCAGGAGACGGGTTATGGCCGCTTGTGTGCACGCTGGCACTATCCTTTTACTATCAATGGCGCCACGATCACTGTCGGGCAGGCAGAGGGAAACTTGAACGGCGCCTATCTTCCCGACGTCGTCAATCCGGATTTCACGCACGTAATTTTTCAGGTCATGGACGGCGATTCGCCGGTGTCGGGTCACGCGACTGATGTCGGCACGTTGCTTTACGGCGTTCCGCTTTCCCTCAGTCCGGCCGTCCCCGAGGTGAAGCTTTACAAGGCCGACTTGAGCCTGAACAGCGGATTTTTGGTTTCACCGACCGGCCTCAACTGGCTCGATCCGGCCGGGCCGGTGGACCTCGGAGTCGATATTCTCAATAACAGTTGGGTGATCAACACGGGTGTAGCGCCGGTCGCCACCCAGCTGTTACGCCGGGCGGACTGGATGGCCGATGCTTACGACATCGTCGTGGTCGCGGGGGTTTCGAACGACTCCACGGCGCCGATTTCGCAATTGTTCAGCAGCATGTATAATGACATCACGGTCGGCTTGTCGGACGGGCAGTGCAGCCGTGGCCCGACGGTATTTTTGGAAACCGACGGCGTCACCGCCGGCCGCTGCAAGCCCGACATCGTGGCGCCGCTGCCGGTCGGGAGCTCAGCCACACCGGTCATCTCTTCCTACGCGGCAATGTTATTGGACGAAGTTCACCTGCGCACCGCCGCCGGCCAGACCGCTTTCGCCAACGGAATCAAGCCTGTCGTGATCAAGTCCATCTTGCAGACCGGAGCCAACAAGCTGCCGGGATGGGCCAAGGGCGATCCGACCACGACGGCCGACGACGAAACGTCTCCGCTGGACTGGCAGCAGGGCGCCGGCCAGGTGGACATCGATCACTCCGAGCTGATCCTTTCGACCGGCGCCCAGCCTCCCGGCTGGGTCAATTGGCTGGGCTGGACCTATGAGCCGAGCATCGCGCCGGGCGATTCACGCCTGTACTATTTCATCCTCAATCAGGACACGGCCCGGCGTTTTGCCGCCACGCTCAACTGGCATCGCAAAATCAGCAGCACGGGCATCGCCCAGACGATCGACCACGCCGTGCTGGCGCATCTCCAGCTGGAATTTTACACCTTCGCCGACGGCGCCTTTACCCTCTTGCAGGCCAGCCGGAGCCCGATTGACAACCTCCAGCACATCGCATTGCCGACGCTGGCCAACGGCCTTTATATTCTGCGGGTGGTCAACGTCGGCGACCAGCCAACCGACTATGGCTTCAGTTGGGGCTGCCTGCCGGCGATAGAAAGCGACATCGGCCCGTGAACCGGCGCGCCGGGCGGCTCCAAAAGAGCTTGCCCTTGCCGCCGCGGCGGTTTTGTTCCGCTGTTCACGCTCAGGCCAACATAGCTCAGCTGGTAGAGCAACGCTTTCGTAAAGCGTGGGTCGTCGGTTCAAATCCGACTGTTGGCTCCAGCGTCGCGGGCGGGAGGGCTCAGTTGGATGAGATCCGGTCGTCCGGCAGATTGCCCTGGAGCTTGCGGCGCAGCTTGATCGCATCGATTTCGGCGCGCACCTGGGCGCCAAAAAGCTCGAGGCGGCGATGAATGTCGAGCGTCTCCAGCAGGGTCTGCTTGAAGGCCGGATCGGGGCAGAGGCTGAAGGCGGCGAGATCGACGAAGGTTTCCGGATCGTCGACCGTTTTCAGAAAATCGGTGAAGTCGCGCGGCGCCGGCGCACCGAACTTGTGCTTGAGCGCGATCAGGCGGGCGAGGGTGGCGCGGAGCCGCCGGTTTTCGCCCGCCGCCGCCCCCGGTGTGCTGTTCAGCAGGCGGAGATGAACGAAGCGGTATGGTTCCTCCCGGACCACCGCCAGCAGCTCGACGCGCGCCAGGCCCTGCAAGAGCAGGTTGGACGTGCCATCATCATTTTCCTGGCAGGCGCGAACGATCCCGACCGTGGCGATGCGGTGGGCCGGCTCAAACTCGGCGGATCCGGCGCGGCGCGGATCGAGACGGGCCACGGCGAAGAGGCGGTGCGAACCGAGCACGTCGCGGAGCATCTGCCGGTAGCGCGGCTCGAAAATGCGCAGCGGGAGCAGCGCCTGCGGAAAAAACACCGTGTGGGGCAGCGTCATGGCCGGCACTTCGGCGGGCAGATGGATTTCCAGATCCATGCGCGCAACGTACGGCAGCGAAGCGCGCCGTCAAATGGCCGGAGCCGGCGGCCTGCCAAAGCGATTGTTCGATTTTGCCGGTTTGTATTCTGCATCACCAAGCACCCTGATTCTTCGGCGCCTACTGTGTCAGCCTGCGGCGCGGGATTGAGGCCAGGTGTGACACAGTGTGACAAGGTGGCGTGATTTTGGCGGCCGCCCAAGCGAGCCGATCAGCCGATTAAACTTTCTAGTTGCTCAAAACGAGTGGCTTATGAATTAACAGCCGGGTAGGGCACATGCATTGCTTAAAGAACGGCATGAGCCGCATTCTAGGTATTGATTTAGGCACCACCAACTCCTGCATGGCCGTGATGGAGGGAGGAGAGCCGGTGGTGATCGCCAACGCGGAGGGAGCGCGGACCACCCCATCGGTCGTGGCTTTTACCAAGACGGGCGAACGCCTCGTCGGCCAGGCCGCCAAACGCCAAGCCGTCACCAATCCGCAAAACACCGTTTTTTCCGCCAAGCGCCTCATCGGACGAAAATTCACCGAAGTGCGCGAAGAGGCGAAACATTTTCCGTTCAAGGTCGTGGAGGGCAAGAACGGCGACGCTTACATCGAGGTGAAGGTCGGCGACAAGGTCGAGCAATTCGCTCCCCAGCAGATCTCCGCCTTCGTCCTCGCCAAGATGAAGGCCGACGCCGAGGCCTACCTCGGTGAGAAAATCACCCAGGCCGTCATCACCGTTCCCGCCTACTTCAACGACTCGCAACGTCAGGCGACCAAGGACGCCGGCAAGATCGCCGGTCTCGAGGTGCTCCGCATCATCAACGAGCCCACCGCCGCCTCGCTCGCCTACGGTCTCGACAAGAAGAAGGACGAAAAAATCTCCGTCTTCGACCTCGGTGGCGGCACCTTCGACGTTTCCGTGCTCGAAATCGGCGACGGCGTCTTCGAGGTCAAGGCCACCAATGGCGACACCCACCTCGGCGGCGACAACTGGGACGATGCCATCATCACCTGGCTCGTCGAGAATTTCAAAAAGGAGAACGGCATTGACCTGCGCAAGGATCCGATGGCGCTCCAGCGCCTGAAGGAAGAGGC
>Ga0070741_10015836_pt1 | contig 12698 bp, 12 predicted proteins | sample Coa_R1_4_FD_66440 | JGI IMG/M metagenome (GOLD analysis project Ga0070741, IMG submission 66440) | Surface soil microbial communities from Centralia Pennsylvania, which are recovering from an underground coalmine fire - Coalmine... | ecosystem: Environmental > Terrestrial > Soil > Unclassified ...
GCCGCGGAAAACTATCGTCAGTTTCTGGCGCTTTCGGATGGCAAGAACCCGGAGCAGGAATGGCAGGCAAGGCACCGGCTGATCGCCATTGATCCTAAAGGACAATCAGCCCCCAAGAGAAAGTCGGCAGCGAAATGAAAGTGCCGGCCCAAGGGCTCGTTGCAGTAGCGCTGGTGCTTGCCTCGGTGACGACGGCCTGGGCGCGCGACGAGAGCTTGGATGACCTCAAGGCGAAATTGAAGTCGGCCACCGTAGCGGACCAGCCCAAGATTTGCCTGACCATAGCCAAGCGGCAACTTGAGGCAGCGGACAAGGCATTTTCTGCCGGCAAATTTTCTGAGGGCAAGACGCTCGTGGAAGAGGTAGTCTCTTACGCGCAGCAGGCAGGCGACGCTTCCCTGAAATCCCGCAAACACATGAAGGACACGGAAATTGAAGTGCGGAAGTTGTCCAAACGGCTGCGGGACATCACTCCTACCTTGGACATCGAAGACCGGCCCCAGATGCAGCAGGCCGTGGAACGTTTGGAACACATCAGGACCGAACTGTTGATGAGCATGTTCTCCAAGAACTGAGTTTGCAAGGACTGACTTTGCAAGGATTAAATCATGAAAGTGTCACTTGAACGATTGCGCGGGCCTATTCTGGTGATGTTGTTGGCGATAGTTCCGGCGTGGGCGCAACAACGGGACCCGCTGAATCCCGCGGAAGTGGACGAGATGCGCGAGGCCACTCAAGAGCCTGAGAAGCGCCTCAAGCTGATCTTGAAGTTTGCCCGCGCCCGCTTGGACGCCATAGATCGGGCACGTGCCGACACCAAGACAAGCGCTGGCGATAAGACAACCCAGGTGCACGATCTGCTGCAGGATTTTGTGGTCATTTACGACGAACTGGGCGACAACCTGGATATGTATCGCGAACAGAGCGCCGACCTCAGAAAACCACTGAAGGACGTGATCCAAGGCGATGCTGAATTCCGCGCCCGTCTCCACAAACTCAAGGAGAGTTCTACCCCGGACGAGGGGAAGGAAGATGAATTCGTGTTAACCAGTGCAATTGATAGCGTGAACGATGGCTCCGTGGAGCATCGCAAACTCTTAGAAGAACAGAATGCAGCGCCAAAGAAGAAGAAGTAACTTCAGTGGGCAGTGGCCAGTTCTAGTCCGAGTAGAATAGTCGGGAGCCTCACGTATCACAAATAGGAACTCAGACAGTTGTCCGATAAGCTCCTCTTAATTTTCCAGGAAAGCTACCGTGATCTGCGTCCGCGGGCGCCGATGCCGGAAATCGTGGTGGAGTTCTTCGCGTTCGCCAACATCAATAACACCATCCGGCTGCGCAGGGACAGGCTGCTGGTGCGACTTTCTGACCTGTTGGAAGGCGCTCCGGAGGCGGTTGTACGGGCGATTGCGCATATTCTCCTGGCGAAGATGTATCGCAAGCCGATTGAGCGGGCACACGCCACCCGTTACCGGAAATACATTTCAAGTCACGAAATCAGCAAGAAGGCGAATTTGCTGCGGCAGCTGCGCGGGCGCAAGCAGATTCACTCCGCCCGCGGGCATGTTTATGACCTGGATGAGATCTTCGAAGAGCTGAACCGGCGTTACTTCTACGGACTGATGGCACGTCCGCAACTCACCTGGAGCCGCGATCACGCGCGCAACAGCCTGGGGCACTACGATCCGGCGCACAACACCATTGTGATCAGTCGCGTCTTCGACCATGCCCGGGTCCCGCGACATGCGGTGGAGTACATTCTGTATCACGAGATGCTGCACTTGAAGCATCCCGTCAAATTGCGCGGAAGCCGGCGCTGTGTGCATTCCGCGGAATTTCAGGCCGAAGAGAAGATGTTCCCTCACCTGGAGCAAGCCAAGGAGTTTCTGAAGCGTCTTTGAGAAGAATCCGCCCTCAGGCTGCCAGCTCGGGGACCGGCTGCTCTTCAAGGCCGCTAAACATGGCGAGGCTTTCGCAGGTGGCCTCGACTCGGAAGAGAGGCACGGTTGAGGTGGCTAGGCGAGCTTTGTGGGGTTGTTCGCCCGTCATGTAATCACAGTCCAGGCCCTCGGCCAGCGACTGACGAGTAGCCTCGAATAACAGCACTACACCGGGCGAGAAGTGGGCCCACTGGTGATCGTAGTAGATGGTGTAGAAACGGCGGGTCGGTCCATCGCGGAAGGTAACCAGAGCGGCCACAAGGCACTCATCGCGACGTAGAGTGTAAAGATCGCAACTCGTCGGGTCCAGATTCGCCGCCGCAGTGATGAAGCTGAGGCGCGCCGGATCGCGGAAGAGGCTGCCAGGAAGCTGGTCAGCTTTTAGCTGATAAACGTGCCGCAAGCTCTCTGGCGAGGGTGCGTTCTGACGAGAGAAATGGACACCTTGCCGCTCCAGCCGACGGCGACACCGGCCCAGACGGTTGTGATTGGCCGCGAACTGCTCTGCATTTCCCACATCGCTGAGCAGCACGCAAGGCGCATTGACGAATGGCTGGGGCCGGAGATCGTCCCAGGGGCTGCGCCTGGTCGCGCCACGAAGCGCGGTGAAGAACAGGGGCAGGCGCAATCGGGCTAACTCCTGCCAAGCACGCCGCAGCACTTCGGGATCACCTAAATGGAGCACGTCACGATAATCAAAAAGGGCTTCGCCGAGCAGCGTGAGCCCGTAGTCGGCAATGGCGGCCGGAATGATGGCGGCGCCGGAATCGCTTTCCGCGCACACTACGTAGGGGTCTTCGCGAGCGGGAAACCTGCTTGCGACCAGCCGGTTCCAGGCGAAGCTTTGGAATAAAGTGCAGGAGTTGGATTTCTCAAGACGCTCCCAGAGAGGACGGAAGGAATCCATCTCCTCCGCCGAGCGTGCGATTCTGATTTTGACCAAAGGCCGCACTCCAACCCGCAACAGCTTAGAAGCGGATGGGGTGCGACTGGATGTTCGAGGCTTTTTTGCGCAGGATGAATGCGGATTTCGGGTAAACAGCGACCGCGCGTGGGCGCACTTCGCTGTAAGCGCGTTGACGTTCCGCTCCGCCCAAGGGTATCCTGTATCTAGTTGAAAATGAAATTCATTTTCAAAATCGCCGGTAAGGGCTTGGAGCCAATGTTGTGATAGACGCCTTCATAATTACGCTGCGTGAGGGAGTGGAGGCGGCGCTTATTGTTGGCATCACAGTCGCCTACCTCGCCAAAATCAACCGGCCGGAGTTGCGCCGGGTGGTCTACGCCGCTTTAGCTTCAGCCGTTGTGGGCAGCATCGGCGCAGCGGTGATTGTCTCCCGCTTTAACCTCAACCAGGACATTTTTGAAGGTTGGGTCATGCTGGTGGCTGCGTTCTTCGTGGTAACCATGGTGATCTTCATGATGAAGACCGCCCGCAGCCTAAAAGGCAAGATCGAAGGAAAAGTTGGTCTGCTCGCAGACCGGGGCTCGCAAGTAGGATTGTTCCTGTTTGTCTTCCTGATGGTTTTGCGCGAGGGGGTTGAAACGGTCCTTATTCTTTCCGCGGTCACGCTGAATTCAACCGAGCTGATGAGCGTCATCGGAACCCTGCTGGGTGTGGCGATGGCCGTGGTCTTCTACGTGATGTTCGTGAAGGGTTCAGTTCGCATCAACCTGGGCAAGTTTTTCCGCGTCACCAGCGTGATCCTGTTCTTTGTAGCGCTGCAACTGGTGATCTCCGGACTACACGAGCTTTCGGAGAATGGCGTGCTGCCCTCGAGCAAGCGTGAAATGGCGCTGATCGGGCCGATCGTGCGCAACGATGTTTTCTTCTTCGTAACCATTCTGGCTCTGGCGGCGCTGATGGTGCTCTTCGAAGTGCAGCGGCGCGCGCCGGTGCCGGCTGCTGTTTCAGGAGCCGAGCGGCGCAAGGCCATGTGGAGCGCGCGGCGCGAACGGCTATGGATGGTTTCCGTGTACACCAGTTCTTTTCTTTTCATCATGCTGGTGACAGCGGAATTCATTTACGCCAAGAGCACCACTTCCCTCTCGCCTGCCACCGAGGTTACTTTCGCGAATGGTGAAGCGCGCATTCCGCTCGCGCAACTTGCCGACGGCGATCTGCACCGCTACGTGGCGACAGAGAATGGTGTGCCTGTACGTTTCTGGCTGTATCGCAAACCTGACGGCAATGTCGCGACCGTGTTGGACGCCTGCGAGATTTGCGGCGGCGTGGGCTTCACCAAAGGTCCGCACGGGATAGTCTGCAAGAACTGCGCGGCGCCGGTTAATCCGCAGACTGTCGGCCAGCCAGGAGGCTGCAATCCCATCCCGCTCAAGGCCACGGTGACTGCCGACAGGGTGGTGATCCAGGAGTCAGAGGTGGCAGCCGGCGCTCGCCATTTCCTGAAATAACGTGTTCGGTCGGCTCCTTTTCGAATCCTTTCGGCGGCAGCAGCGCCGCAAATTGCTCGCCGGAGTCGCCATTGCGCTGGGGGTCTCGGTGGCGACGGCCATCATTGCAGTGGCCACTGACATCGGAGACAAAATCAACCGCGAGCTGCGCGGCTATGGCGCCAACCTGGTCATTACTCCGCAGGCGGACACCCTGGATGTGGAAATCGGCGGGGTCAACCTCAAGCCGCCCAGCGATGGAGCTTTTCTCAGCGAAGCAGACCTCCCCAAAATCAAAGGAACGTTCTGGCGAAATAATATTCTGGGTTTTGCGCCCCTGCTGCCGGTGCGCGTAAAACTCAAAGCCACGGGTCATGAGCAGGATGTCGAGCTGCTGGGAACTTATTTCAACAAGCAACTCAAGTATGGGCAAGATACCTTCACCTCGGGGGTGACCAAGACCAATTCCTGGTGGAGAGTCAATGGCGCCTGGCCGGATGACAATTCTCACGACGTGCTCCTCGGCGAGCGCCTGGCGGAGCGGGTCGCAGTCAGCGCGGGTGGGACGGTCGATATAAATGGAAGCAACACCCGTGTTGCTGGCGTGCTTTCAAGCGGAGGCGCAGAGGATGAACAGATTGTGGCGCCACTCGCCATGGCGCAGGAGATCATCGGTCACCCTGGAGCAGTGCGGCGGGTCTATGTCAGTGCATTGACCAAGCCAGAAGACGCATTTGCCCGCCGCGATCCAAGAACCCTCGCCGGTCCCACTTTCGATCGCTGGTATTGCTCCCCATACGCGCGTTCAATCGCCTATCAACTCGGCGAAGCGATCCCCCATTCGCACGTGGAGCAAATCCGCCAGGTAGCGCAAACCGAAGGTACGGTATTGGCTCGCATCAAGGGACTGATGCTGCTGGTTACCTTGGCGGCGTTGCTGGCGTCGGGGCTGGCAGTTTCCGCGGCCATGGCTACCGCGCTGTTTGAACGCCGCAGCGAAGTTGGGTTGATGAAGGCTTTGGGCGCGGCGCACCGGTCCGTGGCGGCCCTGTTCTTTGCTGAAGCGGCCTTGCTGGCGCTGCTGGGAGGGGGCGTGGGCTTCTTCTCTGGCGGCATTCTGGCGCGTGAAATTGGCCGCAGCATCTTTGGATCGCAAATCTCAGTCCAACCGGTTCTCTTGCCTGTCATTCTGGCCATTGCCGCGCTGGTGACATTCGGCGGAAGCGCAATCGCAGTTCGCCGCGCGGTGCGGGTTGATCCGGCAATCGTGCTGCGAGGCGACGCATGACCGGATCGCGCGTACGCACGGGATTGCAACCGCGCTCCAAGATGTTTGTGCGCATGTTACTCCGTGGGGCATTGGTGCGGCGCGGGAGAGCGCTTTCGGCACTCCTGGCAGTAGTGGTAGCGGCCGCGGCAGCAACGGCCATGCTCACCGTGTACCAGGATGTGCAGGCGAAGCTGGGAATAGAATTTCGCAGATACGGTGCGAACATCGTGGTGGTGGCAAAGCAAGGACAAGCCCTGCCGCCGAGCACGTTGAGCAGGGTTCAAAAGGCGCTCGATGGGCGTGGCATTGCAGTACCGTTCGCATACGTGGTGGCGAGCACCAGCAACGGATCGCCAATCGTGGTGGCGGGAACAGACATGAGTTCCGTGCAGCAGCTGGACAGTTGGTGGTCGGTTACAGCCTGGCCAAAATTGAGTGGCGATGCCCTGGTGGGAAATCGCGCAGCAGCGGTCGTCAGCGCACAGGACCATGCTTTTGAATTGAAGTTCCAGGGCCGGAGCACCCGGCTGAATCCGGTGGGAACTTTGCAAACCGGCGCCGCGGAAGACAGCCGTATATATGTGGCGCTGCCTGATTTTGTGGCTTGGACAGGAGTTGAGCCCTCGGTCGTTGAGGTAGCCGCAAACGGGAGCGCAGCCGAAGTAAACGCCACGATTGCCAGAATCGCCCAGGCGGCGCCCGAGGTGGAGGTACGTCCGGTACGGCAGATTGTAGAGGCGGAAGGCCGGGTGCTGGGGAAGACTCGGTCGGCGCTGCTGGCATCGGCGATTCTGATCATCATTACCGCGGCCCTCTGTCTAGTGGCCACGCTGACCGCGTGGGTGCTGGATCGTCGGCGCGATTTCGCCGTCATGAAGGCGCTCGGAGCTTCCGAACGGCTGGTAGGTGGCTTCTTCGCAACCGAAGCAGTGTCATTGGGGGCAGTGGGAGCGCTGCTGGGATTTGTGATTGGAGTCGGGGTTGCTGAATGGATCGGCCGCGCCAACTTTCATGCCGACATTATGCCCCGGTTCGCCGTCCTTCCTGTTGTGTTCGCAGGAAGCATCGCTGTGGCGCTTCTCTCCGCCCAATTGCCGCTGGTGCTATTGCGACGGGTACAGCCTGCCGCTATCCTGAGAGGAGAGTAATTGGGGCAGCTTAAGTAATGATTCGTCTGCAAAAAGTGAGCAGGGTCTATCCGGCGACCGCCGATGCCAGCGGCGAGATCCGCGCTTTGGACGACGTAACCCTGCTGGTGCCACCGGGCGAATGGCTGGCGATCATGGGGCCTTCGGGGTCTGGGAAATCCACGCTGGTCAACCTGATCGGCTGTCTTGATCGTCCCACCTCGGGAGAGATCTGGCTGGATGGGCAAAACGTGGCCGCGATGAGCGGAGCAGAATTGAACCGCGTCCGCGCGGAAAAGATTGGTTTCATCTTCCAGCAATATCATCTGATTCCCTACCTGACGGCCGTCGAAAACATCATGCTGGCGCAATACTTCCATAGCATGACTGACGAGCAGGAAGCGCTGGCGGCGCTAGAGCGGGTGGGGCTGAAGGACAGGTCGCGGCACCTTCCCGCGCAACTTTCGGGTGGCGAGCAGCAGCGGGTATGCATCGCGCGCGCCTTGATCAATGATCCCAAGATCATCCTTGCGGATGAGCCAACTGGGAACCTGGACGCGCAGAATGAAGAAATCGTCCTACGCTTGCTGCGTGAGCTGCACAAGCAGGGCCGCACCATCATCATGGTCACCCATGACTCGATGGTGGCGAGTCTCGCCGACCGCAGGGTTGAATTGCATCATGGGCGTATTGCAACCGAGTCTCTCGCCATGTCCGATGAAGAGCAGTTCGATGAAGTGCTGGAAGAGATCTGGGTGATTGAAGAGCACGGCGAGCAGGCGGAACTGGGGTTGCTCGAAGTTCATGGCGGGGTTCCGGTGACGATCGCGCTGGAAAAGATGGTTGAACTGGGACTGGTGGTAACTTCGCCGCATCCGCCGATTGTGCACGGCCACAAAGCGGTGATCAATCCCTGCCATGATGCGCTGGGTCACGTGTCGCAGACGGCGGGCGACGGCGCCATGGTGATCGCCTTTACACCGCGTGGCAGGCAGCGCGCTCAGGACGTCATACGGCGACATCGCCTGGCGGAGCTGCTATTCACCGAGAGCCTGGGAATGGACAACCAGGCGGAAATTGAAGAGCAGGCCTGCAAGTTCGAGCACATTCTCTCGCCGGAAGCCACCGACAGAATCTGTACTTTCCTTGGACACCCTCGCGCTTGCCCGCACGGAACACCCATTCCTCCGGGCGACTGCTGTGCGGCCCGAAGCGTGGCTTCTGACACCATCCACGTGGCGCGAATCGTAAAGTAAGCTCAATTTTCTGAGCCCGGATTGAGCGGCGGGACATGTCACCAGCCATGGTGATGTCCGTCACAACGTAATCTTTCGCCCTTCGCATACTCTGAAAGGCGTTGGAGGTCGGGTAATTGGCGGCAGGGATCGTTTCGGGAACGCTTCTAAACGCGGAAGCGTCTGCGATCAAATGTTATCCCAAATACGAATTTTAGAGCTTTCGGGTTGCACGCCGATTATCTTGGTTGTACCGAATCCAACTTTTTAGTTGCCGGCAAAGTTGTGCGCACCGGCTGGGCCCCAGTTTCACAAACGCATCCCCGAGGTGGAGGCGACGATGAAGCTACTCAGGCGGGCGGCGATTTCAACTCTGACACTGGCCAGCTTGGCCTGGGCGGGGACGCTTCTCGGGGAGAAATCACAGTCGCAAGCAGCCGGCAATGGACCTGCAAGCTCTTCCGCTTATGTGGGCGCGGACACCTGCAAGACCTGCCACGAAGAGGAATTTAAATCCATCCACGGCACGCCACACTCTGAGAGCGTGCTCAAGCTGAAGGGCGGCGGCGAAGCCCATTCCTGCGAGACCTGTCATGGCCCGGGTGCGGCGCACGCAGAAAGCGGCGGCGACGTCAGCAAGATCATCCGCTTTCCCAAACTTTCCACCGCAGAGGCTGACAAAAGGTGCCTGAGTTGCCACCAGAGCGGATCTCTAGAGCACATTAACTTCGAACGCTCATCGCATGCTAAGAACGATGTCGGTTGCCTGAGCTGCCATTCACCCCACCACGCAAACACCCCCCAATTCCTATTGAGCAAGGCGCAACCGGGGTTGTGTTATGGCTGCCACTCTCCCGCAAAGGCGGATTTTTCCAAGCCCTTCCGGCACCGCGTGGACCAGCATTTGATCGAGTGCAGCGACTGCCATAACCCGCACGGAACTTTCGGCGACAAGCAATTGCGAAGCGCCCGGACGCAGCAGCAAGTTTGCGTAAATTGCCACGTGGAGAAGCAGGGGCCCTTCGCATTCGAGCACGTGCCGGTCAAGACGGAGAGATGCGAAAGTTGCCACACCCCGCATGGCTCCACTAATCCAAGAATGCTGCGCGTAAGCCAGGTCAACCTGCTCTGCCTGCAATGCCATTCAGCGATCGCGAACAGTGGAATCCCGGGGACCCCAAGTTTTCACAACCAGGCGCAGAAGTACCAGGCGTGCACCATGTGTCACACGCAAATTCACGGGTCGAACTTTAATGAATTCTTTTTTAAATAGACGGGCAACGGTGGGTGGATTCCCAGGCAGGATGCAGGAGGCGATTCATGAACCATGATCATCTGCTACGGGTTGCGTTGTCCTGTTGTCTATTGAGCGCTCTGAACCCGGTTGCCTGCGCACAGTCATCCTCATCCCCAAAAACTGCGCCGCAGGCAAGCACGGCTGCGGAAAACGAGGGCATAGAGTCCGGCAACTATCGGGTCCAGCAATCCATCGAGATGGGCTATCGCTTTACGGATACCAGCGGAAGCGACGCTGTCTATAACACCTTCGTCAATCTTCAAAGCGGGCCACGAATTTTCGAACAGAGCCTGTCCATGCGCTCACTCGAGCACACGGGAGCGCTATTCGACAGTTTAAGTGTCAGCAGTTTCGGCTGGGGTGGGGATCCCAACGATGCAGCCCGGCTGCGAGCTTCAAAGTTCAAGTGGTATGACGTGAATGCGAGTTTCCGCCGCGACCAGAATTATTTCGATTACGATCTTTTTGCGAATCCGCTAAACCCTCCGGGATTGAATTTAGGCATCACCGTCAATCAATCGCCACACAGCTTCTACACCGTCCGCAAAATGGGAAATGTGGACCTGACCGTACTGCCACAATCCCGGGTTACATTTCGTTTTGGCTACTGGCGCACGGGTGTCTCCGGACCATCTTTCAGCAGTCTGCATACCGGCACCGATGCACTTCTGTATCAACCTTGGGACGTTTCGTCAGATTCTTACCGCTTCGGCGGAACGGTGAAAACAGAAGATCGCAAGAGCAGCCTCAGTTTTGACCAATTCCTACAGTATTCGCGGGACGACCGCGATCGCGGTCTGGCGCCCTTCGCCACCTTCCCGCTGCCGAACGGCTCCCCGGTGGAATTGGGACTACCGTGGAACACAAGAGCCGGGCAGCCCTGCGCCACGCCCTTAGTGGGCGGCTTTGTATTTCCACGGTGTAATGGATATTTCGGCTACAGTCGCGTCCAGCGGGCGCGAGCCACGGCCCCTAGCAGCCAGTTGAGCTTTGTCACGAGAGCCATTCCACGTTTGGATCTGGTAGGGCGGGTGGGGTACAGCTGGTCGGACCTGAATTCGCCATTGTTGGAAATGTTCAATGGACGCGAAAGTCGCACTAACTTGCGGCAGTCAATTAGCAAGTCCAGCAGCAGTTCCAGGTCAATTACAACGACCGTGGAGAGCGGCGCAACTTTCCGGGTGACTGAGAAGTTCCACATCTCCGACACATTTCGGTTTAATAATTTCCGGATTCCGGGCGCGTTTGCATTGTTACAAAATGATTCTTTTGGCACCTCCCTTCTGGCCACGCCGGCGGTATTTCCGGATAAGAAGCCTACGCACACTTCCAGTTCCGGCCCGGACATAGTTTCCGAGCTGTTCAATCGGTTTCTGGGGCAGAACGAGAAAGTAAATGAATTCGACGTGGAGTACGACTTCTCGGCGCGTGTAGGAGCGCGTGTAGGTTACCGATTCCGCCATCGGCTGGTGCATCACTCGGATTTAGCTACGGCATTGGGGAACGTGTTCTTCCCTTCTCGTCCAAATCGTGGTCAGTGTGCGGGATTGCCACTCAACCCCGACGGAAGCTGCACCTTTACAGGAGTGTTCAAGTCGGGTGACGATCTGACCGAAATCAACGAGCATGCGGGGATATTCGGGCTGTGGTTGAGGCCAATCGACAACTTGCGGGTCAGTCTGGATGCCGACTTCATGTCAGCCGATAATATTTTGGTACGCATTGACCCGCGGCATCAGCGGCAGTACCGCGCCAATGCCAATTACACACCGCGGCCGTGGCTCACGCTTGGGGCGGCATTGAACCTGCTAGAACGGCGTGATCCCCTTTCTGAGATCCAATTCAACGGGCACAACCGGAATCTGGGACTTACCGCAATGTATGGGCGGAACGAGCGGTTCGGACTGGACTTCGATTACAACTACAACAATTACTCGCAAAACGAGAATATCTGCTTTATTGGTACTTTCGTGCCGCCTGGAAGCAGCACATGCCCGGAAGATGCTACTCTGCTGCAAACCTTCGGCTTTTATCACAACATAACGCATTCCGGTTCGGCTTCAGTGCGCTTCCAACCAGTCAAACGTGTAACCACCCATGTGGGGTATGGAATCGTCAGTACGAATGGCAGCACCCTGATCTTGGATCCACTGCAGCCAGTGGGACCCTTGAGCTTCAACTATCACCGTCCATTAGCTGGGGTTGAAGTCAATCTCGCGAGACATGTGGACGGGATTGTTGGTTGGAACTACTATGATTATGATGAGAGGTCGCTGGTCGGGCCTACACTGCCGCGAAAATTTCATTCGAACCTGGCGACCATCTCAGCACGGTATTCATTTTGATGGGACCACGATTTCTCGAAACCAGAGGCATAAAGATGAGGGTACTTGCTACAGTTGTCATCTCCGCGGCTGTACTTACGGGACTATCGCTACCCTCGATGGCAGCTGATGTGGCGGATCTTTACAAATCAAAATGTGCGGCGTGTCACGGCGTGGATGGCAGCGGAGAAACTCCCGCTGGAAAAAAACTGGAGGTACGCGACCTTCGGTCGGCTGACGTGCAGAAGCAGAGCGATGCCGAGCTCAATGCCATGATTGCTAATGGAAAAAAGAAGATGCCGGCCTATTCCGACAAGCTGAGCGCACAGCAGATCCAAGATTTAGTGAAATACATTCGCAATCTCAAGAAATGAGAGGCACGCGAAGTAAGAGGCGGGCCGACCTCCTCCGGCTTCTGCCCAGGACTCAGAACAGGCCAAACGACCACCAGACGAATGGAACCCAAACTGAGCGGAAAAGGTAAGTGGGTGTTGCTGGCAGTTCTGGGAGTGGCTCCAGCATTACTTTCGCTGGCAACGTTCGATCTTTCATTCCAAAGAGCGGAAACCTTGAGTTTTTGCTCAAGCTGCCACACCATGACTCCCTGGGTCGCCGATCTGACCGACCCGCATTCCAAAGCACTCGCCGCTCTGCATTACAAGAACCGGTTTATTCTCAATGATCAATGCTACCGTTGCCACGCCGACTACGCGTTTTTGGGGCCAATCCACGCGAAATTGGATGGCATGCGACACGTAGTCGCTTTCTACACCGGGATTGGCATGCATCTGCCCATTAAGCTGTATAAGCCGTTTCCCAACAAAAATTGCCTGCAGTGTCACGGCGAAGCAGCAAATTTTAAGGATAATCCGGCGCATTCTGAGATCATGGACCAGATCCGGAGCAACGAGCTTCGCTGCCCTGATTGTCACGGTCCAATTCACACCCCGAAGCAGAAAGGATGAGCGGTGCCTAAACTGGTGGTATATGCACTGACGGCGACGCTTCTGGGACTGGTTTTTACCTTTCCCTGCCTCCTCCGAACGACACCGCTCACCATGGTCGCCTTTTTCTGCCTTGGTATTCCCCTTTTCACGGTCGGTTTCGTGCT
>Ga0070741_10015837_pt1 | contig 12697 bp, 9 predicted proteins | sample Coa_R1_4_FD_66440 | JGI IMG/M metagenome (GOLD analysis project Ga0070741, IMG submission 66440) | Surface soil microbial communities from Centralia Pennsylvania, which are recovering from an underground coalmine fire - Coalmine... | ecosystem: Environmental > Terrestrial > Soil > Unclassified ...
CACACGTCCATACGCGCGGAAGTCTAACGTCGTTTGCGATCCGCGACCGGTATAATCGGCACGCTCCCGTGCGTCTCCAGGGTGCCACGCGCGTCGGTCGGTACGAGATACTGACGGCGATTGGCGCCGGCGCCATCGGCGAGGTGTATCACGTGAAGAGACAACAGATACTGCAACGCACCCACTTGCTCATCCTGGCGCTCGCCGTTTGCCTGCCGGTCGAACGCCCGGCGGCGCAAGACGCTTCGCGGGACACGGAACGGTCGGCCGCCGCCGCGCACTCGACGATCGAGCGACAAGAGCAAGCCGTGTGGAATGCCATTCGCGCGCAAGACGGTGCGGCTTTTCGAAAGCTCATGGCCGATGACTGTGTGATTGTGAGCGCCGGCCGACGCTACACGGCCGACGAGTACGCCGCGGTGGTGCGCACGCTGAAGTTTACCAAGTCCGAGCTCACCGACATCAAGGTGCTGCCGCTGTCCACCGATGCCGCGCTCATCCAGTACCGTCTCCATGTCGCGTGGACGCAGAACAACAAGGAATCCGTCGCCGACCAGTACGTCGTTTCGGTTTGGAAACGATTCGGCTCGCGCTGGCTCGTGGTGTTCAACGAGGATTCTCCGGCCGCCGCGCCGGTGAAGCCGCTATCGTGAGCGGGCCGTACAGAAAAAAAGGCCCACGGATGGGCCTCGTCGATCTGCAAATTGATGGTCGGGGCGAGAGGATTCGAACCTCCGACCCCTCGGTCCCGAACCGAGTGCTCTACCAGGCTGAGCCACGCCCCGACAGGCGTAGAGAGAGTACTGTGTAGGTCAACGCCGCCCGGGAAGCGGCGAAGTGCCTATACTATCACGACTTTCGCGATGCCGACCCATTCGACCGGCGACGAGCGCGCCGGTCCGTGGAGTGTTGTGTGATCAAACAGATCGCGCCGCAGTTCTTCTCGACCAACATCGCGGCAACCCTCGCCTACTACCGCGACACGCTCGGCTTCGACTGCCTCGGCACGTGGCAGGATCCGCCGACGTACGCGATCGTTGTACGCGACGGCCACCGGATCCATTTTCGATGTGCTGAACCGCCAATACAGAATCCGGACAAGTACGCCGACGAACTGCTCGATGCGTACCTGTTCGTCGAGGATGTGGATGCGCTGCATGCGGAGTATGCGGCGCGCGGCGTGGAGTTTACGCGCGTGCTCGGCGGAACGTCATGGGGCTCGCGCGAGTTCGTCGTCGGGGACTGCGACGGGCGACTGCTTGCATTCGGTGCGGACAACACATCACGCGGAGACCGCTGAGCAAGCAGAGATAAGCATTCTCAGCGGCCTTTGCGCGCTCTGCGTGATGATGATTTTTTACTTCAGCTCGGTGATGATCGCTCGCGCTGAACTCTTCGCAAGCACCTCGGTGTGGACGCGGTTCCGCTCATTGAACCGCACGGTCCCGGGCGAGAACTCGTTCGTCGTGCTCTGGCCGTCCTTCGTCGTCGACTTCAACGCGCCATCCGCGACGTAGAGAACGACGACGTCCTTGTCGTGGAAGTGCATCGGTGTCGGCTGACCTGGGGTCCAGGTGTAGTCCCACACGATGACGCGATCGTTCTCGAACAGCTTCCTCAACTGACCCGGACGCGGGAACGCGAGCGGATAACCGGTCTTGTTCTCGAGCGGCGCGACGTGCGCGTCCTTGATGTCGATCGCGAGCGCACGTCCGCCAAGCGCGGCGACATCAGGTCGCGCGCCGGCTTTCACCCACTGCACCTTGCCCGGATCCGAAACAGACACCCACACGGCATCGTCAGGTGGCCTGGGCATGTTCGGATCAGCAACTGTGACATCCCAAACAGTCACGCGGACGTTGTCTACGACTGGGGTGCCTGACGTGCCTAGGGTGCCTGGTGTGCCCAGGGTGCCTGGTGTGGCTAGTGTGCTTTTGGCGCCTGGAGTGCTGCGTGCAGCACCAGCACCCAAAGCACTTGAGGCACTTGAGGCACTTGAGGCACTTGAGGCACTCAAGGCACCTGAGGCACCCAAGGCACCTTCAGGCACAGTGAGCGTGACATCCGTTTTTGTCGAGAGCGCACCATCGTTCGCGGTCGCGCGCAGGACGTACGTGCCGGGTTTCGGGAACGTCGCGTTCACGACTGCTTTGCCGTCGACGACCGGAATCGCTGTGCCTTGAGCGTTGAGACTTGAGACTTGAACCTTAGCTGGACCGCGGAGTTGCATCCACGTGACGTTCAGCCCACGCGGACGCGCCGGCGCATTCGAGTTGGATTGCGCCTGGATTTTCGTCGCGTCCGAGGCAGGGCTAAAGCCCTGCGCTACGACTGCAGGTTTCGTCGCCACCACTCGCGGTTTCGGCAACCCGTCGTCGGTGACGTTCGCGGTCAGCGTGACGGGCGATCCGATCGCGACGTTCGTCACCGGCGCGATCGTGATCACCGGCGGCTTGTTGGGATCGTCCTCGCCCGGATTCAGATTGCCGCGCGTCTGGATGATCCGCTCGGTGATTTCCTCGACGGGATCGAGCGTTCCGTACGCTTTGTTCGTCTTGCCGTTCGCGGTGATCGTCCACGTCACCGTGCCCTTACCGAAATTCGCGGGAACGCGCACGCGATAGACCCATCCCTGCCGCCGCGGCAGAAAGAACGTCGGCTGTCCTTTATCGGGACCGCCCGGCTCGACGGAGTTCTTCTCGCCCGCTGGGACGATCGGCTCTTCCTTCCAGTTGCGGTTGAAGTAGCCGAAGACCATGTCGAAGGAGCTGTCAGGGTTTTTGATCCAGCCTTCGAAGTAGGGCTGGATGTCCTGGCCGCTGTCGAACTTCGTTTGAGGGATGGCCGTTGGAAACGACGGTTGTGCGGACACCGCTGTCGCGCACAACAGAATCAAAGCAACCACAGAACTCACGGAACCCACAGAAACCATTTTGTTCTGTGCGTTCTGTGTGTTCCGTGGTTGCATCTGATTACTCATTGGTCTTTTTGCGCGCGGCCACGCGCTCTTGGTAGTCCGCTTCATCGATATAGAACAGTGACACCCACGCGAAACTCATCTCGTCCACCGTCCGCTGACCGTATCCGACCCAGTTCTTCGGGTTCGGGTTGTACTTGTTCGCGGCGGTGTTGTCGTGCCACGCGGTGATGTGGATGATCGTTCCCGCGGGCAGCAGTGGCTGCACGTCGTCCGCGTACGGGTACGTGATGTGCCATCCGAATTGATAGTTGCTGACGCAGGACAGCGTTTCCGTCCGCGCCGGACCCGGACGCGCGGAGTCGGGGCGGATGTCCGGATAAATCACCTCCATGCACATCGCCTTGCCGCGGTTGTGCATGTGCGGTTGAAACGCGGTCAGCACCGCCGGCCGCGGGAGACGGAAGTAGCCGTCCTGCCGCGCGATGGAATCCGGCGGGATGTCGATCTCGGTGTTGTCGCCCATGTGCTGCGTGAAGGCGACGTACTTCGGCGTCTGCCCTTTCGGATACAGCTTGATCCCCATCTGCAGGTTGACGAGCGACCGCTCGCCGCTCGGGTGCAGATGCAGGTTGAAGTGGATCTTCGATCCCGCCTTGATCAGGCGTCCCGCATTCTCCGGGAAGATGTCGCCGTTCTTCCCAAGCGCGTACTCGTTGAGGAACAGCCCGACCGGATCTTCTTCTTCGTCCTCGATCAAATTCGCCGTCGCGTGATGGATCACCTTGAAGCTGTACGCCTCGGGCTTCGTCTCGATCGCCGCGATGTACATGTCTTCCTTGAATCCGGGGTCGATGTCGACGTCGAGGAACTCGTCCGGCCCCTGCGCGCGCAACTCGTACGCCTTCGGCATGGTGACGACGATGTCCGGTTTGCCGATGTGCCATTTGTCATCGTCGGAGAACACGCGCGCGACGGGCATGGCCTTCGGATCGCCCTGCGGCGCGCCGGCGTCGACCCAACTGGCGATCGTCGCGATCTCGTCATCGGTCAGCGACGGATCTTCCTTGAACTTGTGGATGCCGACGTTGCGGTCGATGTACCACGGCGGCATCTCGCGCGACGCGACCTTCGCCTTGATCGAACGCGCCCACGGCCGGGCGTCCTGGTAGGTCATCAACGACATCGGCGCGATCGCGCCGGGACGATGACAGGTCTGACAGGATTTCTGGAGGATGGGCGCGATGTCTTTGGTGAACGTCGGTGGCTGAGCGAGCGCGGACACCGGAATCAAGAGCGCGATGATGACCAGACCTCTCATATCACCTCTCACAACATCACGAAGATCGCGAAGGGCACGAAGACCACGAAGAAGCTTTTTCGAAAACCACTTTTCGTGGACTTCGTAAACTTCGTGAACTTCGTGGTGATTCTAATGCTGCGTCGCCTGTTGCGTTACCGGTAATGCAAATGCCAACAATTCCGCCGAATAATTTCCCCCGCTGATCGCAACGACGATGTACTGCCGACCGTTCAGCATGTACGTCATCGGCGACCCTGACTGCGGCGCCGGCATCAGCACTGCGCCGGCATCCGCACCCGTCATCTTGTCGTAAGCCCTCAGCATTGCGCCACGGACGTTGTTCGCGTGAGTCGTGACGCGCGGTTCGCCGGCGATCACGAGCGTCTTCGTGACGAGCGTCCCGACGTTGCCGGACTGGCCGGTGCGCGGGATGTTCATCCCTTTCAGCGCCGGATTGTTCTTGATGTTGTCCGGCGTGTCGCCGTGCGCGACCTGCCACTGGATTTCGCCCTTGTCCATGTTGATGGCAGTGATGCGGCCGTACGGGGGCTTAACGAGAGGGAGGCCCTGAACTGTCAGGCCTCCTCCACCGCCCCCTTCAGTTGCAGTTGCAGCTCCAGTTTCAGTTGCAGTTGCAGTTGCAGTTGCAGTTGCAGTTGCAGTTGCAGTTCGCGCTCTCGCGCGTTCGGCTGGCGACGCATCCGCGCCCGCTCCGCCACCAGATCCCAACGTCGTCCGCATCCCGGTCGCCGCGGACCCCTGGACCCACGCGAAATCGATCTTCGGATCCGCCGGCTTCACAAGACCGAGCGGGTTCACGCCTGACTGCGAATGGACATAGAGAAGATGTGTCTCGGGATCGTATGCGCCGCCGGGCCAGTTCGAGGCGAACGCCGCGGTGAGCGTCGCGAGCGGGCCGGGAAGCGTCGAGACGACCGGCGGCGTGAACAGCGGTCCCAGTTTGTATTTCGACGCGACATCCATCGCCTGCTTGTGCAGCTCCGGCGTGAAGTCGATGAGATCTCTTTCCTGCACTCCCTGCATGTCATACGCGGGCGGCTTCGTCGGGAACGGCTGCGTCGGCGCGTACCACTCGCCCGGCACGTCACCTTTCGCGACCGGTTTCTCGTCGATCGGCCACACGGGCTGCCCCGTCACGCGATCGAACACATATAAGAATGCCTGCTTCGTCGGCTGCGCGACCGCTTTGATCATCTTTCCGTTGACCGTGATGTCCGCGAGAATCGGCGCGCACGGGATGTCGTGATCCCAGATGCCGTGATGCACGAGTTGATAGTGCCACTTGCGCACGCCGGTCTTGAGGTCGACGGCGACGATCGATTCGCCGAAGAGTCCATTGCCCGGACGATGGCCGCCGTAGTAGTCGCCGGTGGGCAGTTCGATCGGCAGGTAGGCGAGACCGAGGTCCTCGTCGATCGAAATCTGCGCCCACGATCCGGCGTTGCCGGTGTAGGCCCACGAGTCTTTTTCCCACGTGTCGTTGCCGAATTCGCCAGGACCGGGAATCGTATGGAAGATCCAGAGCCGCTTGCCGGTGCGGACGTCGAATCCGCGCACGTAGCCTTTGACGTTCGTCTTGCTGCGCGGCACGCCGCCGGACCGATGCGCGGCGCCGATGACGACGACGTCTTTCGCGATCACGGGAGTGGAATGCAGTCCGACCTCGCCGGTGACGAGATCGATTTCCTGGTCGTCGTCCTTCTTGAGATCGACGACGCCGTGCTCGCCGAAGGATTCGACGGGCGTCCCCGTCTTCGCGTCGAGCGCGACCATGCGGTAGCCGGGCGTCACGTAGATGATCCGCGAGTCGCTCTTGCCGTCAGTCCAGTACGCGAGGCCGCGGCCTGAGAGCTGACGCGGCGCATTCCCGCCGCGGGCGCCTTCGCGCTCGCTGTGCATCCACAGCAACTCACCCGTTGCCGCATCGAGCGCCGCGACCGCGCGTCGTGTGCCCGCGGTCGTGTAGAGCACGCCGCCAATTTCGAGCGGCGTCGATTCGAACTGATACTCCGGTCGCGGTCCAAGGAAGTCGGGCTTGAAGCGCCAGGCGATCTGCAGGTCGTTGAAGTTCTGCGCGGTGATCTGATCGAGCGGCGAGTACCGCGTGTTGCCCGTGTCGCCACCGTACGTGCGCCACTCGCCGTTGGTGGCGCCGTGCTGGGCGGTGAGGACACAACCCATGATCACGAAGGCGGCACCACGAAGAACGCGAAGGCCACGAAGATCACGAAGATCACGAAGAATCATCTTTGGAAAACCCACTCGGTCCTTCGCGGTCTTCGTGCCCTTCGCGATTTTCGTGGTGGTGAATCTCGTGAACATATCACCTCACCGTAAACAAAATGGACTGCGTCGCGGTTTGACGCGTCAGTTTGTCGTGGACCGTCACCTGCAGCTTGTAGTCTCCTGCCGTGAACGAGCGCAGCGGCACCTGCTGCATGACGAACCCTTGCGTCTCCCAGCCGATCGGCGCGGGCAGATCGCGGTCGTCGAGCTGCTGCGGCTGCGTGCGGTTGAACAGCTTCCACTCGCCGCCGATCTTCCAGAAGAACTCGTAGTCCGCGACGACGTCGGTGTCCGGCGCGCCGTAGTTGCAGACCTGGTAGACGACGGAGAGGGTGTCGCTCTGCGCGAACTGCGTTTTGTTGGTCGGCGTCACCTCGCTGCGTCCCCACACGTACGGCCGCTCGAGCTGATCCTTCGGCTGAAGCGCCGCCGACAAGGTCTTCACATCGTCGACGACGATCAGATCGCTCGTGCGCAGCTCGAGATTCCAGAAGTCGGGGACGGTCACGCTGTGATGCAGCACCATCGGCGTCGTCGTCTTCACCTTCGTTTTGTCGACGAGCGCGACGAAGATGTCGAACTCGCCAGGCGGCACGGCGAGCGCGCGTTCGACTTTCGGTGATTTCACGTCGAAGAAGTAGTACTCCTCGAACGGAAAAATGTACGGGTCGCGCTGCTTCATCTCCTCGCGACGCTTCGCTGCGTCCGCTGCCGCTTTTTCTTTTTCGTACGCGCGCTGCTGCAGCGTCAACACCGCGGACGCTTCGGCCGGCGCCGCGATCGCGCGGCGGGACGAACTCGCAGGTCCGCCGATCGGCAACTCGCCGGGACCGAACTGCACCACCTCGCTGCGCGCGGTGGCGATCGGTGCGCCCTTCGTCACCCACTCGCGGATGCCAGAGGCTTCTTCCGTCGACCGATAGCCGTCATGCCGCGACACGACGCGCACGTACATCGCGGCGGATTTCGGAAGGTCCGGAAGATTTTGGAGCAGCAACCGCAGCGGAACGTACCCGACGTCGGTCGATTTCAACACGTGCGCCTGGATCGGGACGTCGACCGGCGAGACGACGTCGGTGTCCTGCGCGAGGTCCACCGCTTTCATCAGCGCCAGGATCGCGGCGCGTTCGTCGGTGGAAAGCGGTTTGCGGGTTGGCCGGTCGGCGGCGATTGCAGGTGCAGCTGCAGTGAGCAGTTGCACGAAGAACAAACAAATCACAGAACACACAGAAATCACGGAAAACGGTTGTTCCGTGCGTTCCGTGCGTTCTGTGGTTGCTTGCACCGCGCTACCTTAGCGCAGTGGTTTTCCCAATTCCAGCGGTTTGGGCTTCGATTTGGTCGAGGACGTCGTGTGCCGTCAGGTCGGGCTGGAGCGGCGTGATCGAGACGTATCCATCGCGGACCGCCTGATAATCCGAGCGATCGTGCGGCTCCCAGTCGTTCTGCCCTTCCTCGATCCAGTAATACGGACGCCCTTTCGGATCCTCGCGCACGCCGACCGACGTGATGTGGTTGCGCTTCGCCTGGACCGTTGCACGGTATCCGAGCGGCTCGCCTTTCGGGACGTTGATGTTGAGAAACACGCGCGGCGGGAGCGGCCGCTGCAGGATCGCGTCCGCCATGTGCGCGGCGGCTTTCGCGGCGTACGAGAAATCGTAGTCGCCGCGCGTCTGACGCAGCGAGACGGCGATCGACGGAATTCCGAGCAGCGCGCCCTCGAGCGCACCCGCGACCGTCCCCGAGTACGTCACGTCGTCACCAAGGTTCCACCCCTTGTTGATGCCGGAGACGACGAGATCCGGAAGTCCTTTGAAAACCTGCGTGATGGCGATGTTGACGCAATCCGTCGGCGTCCCGTCGACGCCGAACACTTTGTCGGACAGGTGATCCAGCCGCAGCGGATGCCGCAGCGTGAGCGCATGCCCGATCGCGCTCGCTTCGTTCATCGGCGCGACGATCGTCACGTCGCCCAGTTCTTTCAAGGCCGCCGCGAGCGCATGGATCCCGTCGGAGCGATAGCCGTCGTCGTTGGTGACCAGGATTTTGATCATGTTTGTATCGAGACCACGAAGAACACCCACGAAGATCACGAAGATCGCGAAGATCACGAAGATCACGAAGATCACGAAGATTACGAAGTTATATTTCATCGTGATCTTCGTGTAACCTTCGTGGTCTTCGTGCTCAGATTATAGCGAGCAACACTGTCGCGACGAGCGCGAGCGCGGCGCCGACACCGAATGCGGCGGCGGCGCCGAACGCGTTCCAGATCAGTCCGAAGACGATGCTCGCGAGGAGCGCGCCGATGCCCTGAACCGCATAGTAGATGCCGAACGCGGTGCCGCGTGATTCGGCGGGCGCGAGGTCGGCGACGAGCGCTTTCTCGGTCCCTTCCGCGAATCCGAAATAGAAGCCGTACACCATGAACCACGCGAGGAGCACCCCGATCGACGTGGCGACCGCGAACGCGCCGTACACGACCGCGTAGATCAACCAGCCGAGACCGATCACCTGCTTGCGTCCGATGCGATCGGACCATGTGCCGCCGAGATACGACACGATTGCCTTGACGAAGTTGTGCGCGGCCCACATCGCGGGCACGTATTTCGCCGAGCCCGCGGCGTCCGTCAACTTCAACAACAGAAACGCGTCGGTGGAGTTGCCGAGCGTGAAGATCGTCAGCACGCCGATGAACGCCACGAACGGTGTCGTCGCGCAGGCCTTCAGGCCTGCCGCCGAGGAGGGATCCGCCGGTGCCGCCCTCAAGGGCTGCGCTACATCGGTCGGCTCTTCGCGGATCATCACGATCAACGCGATCGCGATGACGCCGGGAACGATCGTCAGGCCGAAGAGCGTCCGGTAGCTGCCCGGATAGAAATAGAGAAACAGCGTCGCGAGCAGCGGACCGAGAACCGCGCCCAGATTGTCCATCGCGCGGTGGAAACCGAAGACGCGGCCGCGCTGACCGGCAGGCGTGACATGCGCGAGGATCGCGTCTCGCGGCGCGCCGCGGACGCCCTTCCCCACGCGATCCAACACCCGCACCGTAAACACCTGCAGCCACGTCGTCGTCACCGCAATGAACGGCCGCGCGAGCGACGACACGCTGTACCCGAACAACACGAGCGGACGCTTTTTCGGCGACCGATCCGCGATGCGGCCGGACCAGATCTTCAGAACCGAGTTGACCGCTTCGGCGGCGCCTTCGACGATGCCGAGCGAGACGGCGCCGGCGTGGAGGACTTGCGTGAGGAAAAACGGGAGGAGCGGATAGATCGCTTCGGTGGCAGTATCGGTTGCGAGGCTCACCCAGCCGAGTAGCCACGCTTGCTTCGGGAGCCTCGACACAAAGGACACGATGGATACAAAAGCTTAGCTTCCTTCGTGCTCTTCGTGCTCTTCGTGTTTTTCGCGTTCTTCGTGCTTAGCGCTTCTCGTACGGCGCGACCGGTCCGTCCTTGACCACGGTCACCCAGATCTCTTTCTTGTTGCTGTCCTTCTCGCGATAGACCGGGAATCCGCGGTACTCGCCGATCTGCACGAACCGATCTGCGGAAAACGTCGTCGCTTCGCCGGCGCTGAAGTATTTCGTGCCGTCGAATTGGATCCACACGCCGTCGTTCCGCCTCGGCGCGGGGAGCGACTGCATGCGTGTTCGCCTGCTGCCACGATCCAAGGTGCCCACGGTGCCTGAAGTGCCTAACGTGCCTACGGTACCGAGGGTGCTGGGTGCTCCGGTGCTGGGTGCATACGCACCGCTGCTGCCGATGATCGATTCTTCCATCGGCACTTGCGAGACCGGACCGACTGGATATGCTGGCGTGCGGCTGCCGGTCGTCCCGGCGAGTTCGTTGTTGCGCAGGCGTTCGTACGTGCGCATCGCGGTGCGCGTCGCGGGCACGTAAAGAACGCTGAACGGCTCGAGCGTCGCGTCGGCGTAGAGCGGCACGTTGTCGTAAAGGCCTACTTGCATCATCACGTTCGCGTCGAACGGCCGCATCGCAGCGGTCGGGTAATAGACGAGCCCTTGCGTCACGATCGGCGCACCGCGCACGAACCAGTCGGCGCCGGCGGCGGTCACCTCAGGCGTATGCGTCCGCAATGCGGTGACGCCAGCGAACGGCGCCGGCAACGCCTGAGCATTTCCCGTTTTAGGCAACAGCAGCGAACTAAACAGCACGGCGCCGCATATCCACGCGCGCATACAGCCCTCCGCGCTCTGGTTCAGCGATTCGCGTGCCGTACAATCCAAGTAGCGCAGCCCTTTAGGGCTGTTTCGTCGGCAGGCCTGAAGGCCTGCGCTACGTTCGGTAGGCCCGACAGGCCTGCGCTATTTCCATGTCCACTTTGGCCGAAGTTCTTGCGCGGGAGACGCGGATCGGCGAGCTCTACGAGACGCTCGCTGACGGGCGGCTGCGCTGCTACGCGTGCGGACACTGCTGTCCGCTGCCCGAAGGCGCGATTGGCGTCTGCAAGGTGCGCTTCAACGAGGGCGGCAAGCTGTACGTCCCGTGGGGATATGTCGGCGGCGTGCAGTGCGATCCGATCGAGAAGAAGCCGTTCTTCCACGCGCATCCGGGCGCGCTCGCGTACAGCTTCGGGATGCTCGGGTGCGATCTGCACTGTTCGTACTGTCAGAACTGGGTGACGTCGCAGGCGCTCCGCGATCCTGAAGCGGTGGCGCCGCCGCTCGAGGCGTCACCCGAAGCGCTCGTGCGCGAGGCGCTGCGTCAGAAGGCGCGCGTCATCGTGAGCACGTACAACGAGCCGCTGATCACGAGTGAGTGGGCGGTCGCGGTGTTCAAAGAAGCGAAGGCCGCCGGTCTCACGACGGGTTACGTGTCGAACGGCAACGGCACGCCGCAGGTCCTCGAGTATCTGCGCCCGCACGTCGATCTCTACAAAGTCGATCTCAAAAGCTTCGACGATCGCCACTACCGCGAGCTCGGTGGACGCATCGGACCGATCCTCGACACGATCACGCGTCTGCACGCCATGGACTTCTGGGTCGAGATCGTGACGCTGCTGATTCCGGGCTTCAACAGCTCGCGTGACGAGTTGGAGCGGCTGACGTCCTTCGTCGCGAGCGTCTCGCCCGACATCCCGTGGCACGTGACGGCGTTTCACGCCGACTACAAGATGACCGATCCGCCGAACACGACGGCGGAGATGCTGCTCGAGGCGGCGGACATCGCGCGCGCGAACGGATTGAAGTATGTCTACGCCGGCAACCTGCCAGGCCGCGTCGGCGACCTCGAGGACACGCGCTGCGCGTCGTGCGGCGAAACCCTGATTGCGCGCTACGGCTACTACATTCGCGACTACACGATCACGAGCGACGGTCGCTGTCCAAAGTGCGCAACGGCGATCCCCGGCCGCTGGAGCGCCCACTTCGACGGGCAAATCGCCTCGAGACCTTTTCTTCCTGGATCGCGCCGACTTACAATCCTCAACTCCCGATGATCCTGGACCGTTTGGGCCGCCCGCTGCGCAACCTGCGGCTGTCGGTCACCGACCGCTGCAACCTCCGCTGCGAATACTGCATGCCGGAAGACGACTACGTCTGGCTGCCGCGCGAGGACGTCCTGCACTTCGAGGAAATCAGCACGCTGGTCGATGTCTTTCTGTCGCTCGGCGTCGACAAGATTCGTCTGACCGGCGGTGAACCTCTCCTCCGCCGCGACATCTCGTCGCTGATCCGGATGGTCGCGCCGAAACCGGGGCTGAACGATCTGGCGCTGACGACCAACGGCGTGCTGCTCGCGGATCAAATCGACGACATCAAAGCGGCCGGGATGCGGCGGATCACGGTCAGCCTCGACACGCTGCAGCGCGATCGCTTCGTCGCGCTCACCCGTTTCGACCAGCTCGACGCGGTCCACGACGGGATGCGCGCGGCGCATCGCGTCTACGATCGCTTCAAAATCGACACCGTGGTCATCCGCGGTGTCAACGACGACGAGATCGTGGACCTGATCGAGTACGCGAAACCGCTCAACGCCGAAGTGCGGTTCATCGAATACATGGACGTCGGCGGCGCGAGCCGGTGGTCGCCGTCACGCGTCTTCTCGCGTCGCGAGATGCTGGACGTACTCGCGGCCCGATACGGCCGCGTCGAGGCAATCGTCGAACCGGCGTCGAGCGCGCCCGCCGATCGCTACGCGCTC
>Ga0070741_10015838_pt1 | contig 12696 bp, 10 predicted proteins | sample Coa_R1_4_FD_66440 | JGI IMG/M metagenome (GOLD analysis project Ga0070741, IMG submission 66440) | Surface soil microbial communities from Centralia Pennsylvania, which are recovering from an underground coalmine fire - Coalmine... | ecosystem: Environmental > Terrestrial > Soil > Unclassified ...
GCCCACGTTCAGAATGTCTTCGCGTTCCTTTGCCTGCGAAGTTCCATAAGGCTGTATGTCTATACATACCAACCGCGCCTTTGGATTTCGCTGCTTGAACACGTTCCATTCCGCCATAGTCGCGGTTCCGCGGCTGGCAGGCGCATCGACCCACGATTCGTTGTCCGAAACGAAGATCACCAGATCGCCCTTCTTGCCGCTCGCGTTCAGCAATCGCAGTGGAGCGCTGCAGTTAGTTCCGCCTCCACCTATTGACGCAAGCTTTCCTGCATTGGTCATTACGCTGTCGCGAGGATTCAATTGAATCTTCACGACGTCCTGTTCGAACGGAATCACTTCCGCAGCAGGATTCTGTCGCAAGACTGAAGCTGCAACCAGCGCAACCACATCGATGCAACGCACCTTGGTGGTTGAACCTCTTCGGTAGCCAGTCGCCGGTGAGGACATCGAACCAGAAACGTCCGGGCAAACGTAAACCTTGCCTTCCAGTTTAGGCACGTTTGCAATAGCGATCTCCATTGCGTCTTGGAGCGCTTCGCGAACAATTGCTGGCACGCCGTCGTCAACCATCCTGTAAGCCGCCATCAACTGGTAAGGGAAGACTCGGGCTTTCCGAATGGCCTCGGGATCACTCAACCGACGAGCAATCAGCTCCGGCATTCCCGGCTGATCAAAAACCTTGTGCCGGGCGAAAGTGTTCAAATTCATTCGAGTCATTTGCCACGAAGCGCGTCGCGCAATCGCAGTGACTTCTTCGGTCGACAGATCCAAACCCATTAACATCTGGAATGGAACGTCCGGGACTTCGCGACGGTCACCCATCTTGAACCCTTCATACTGCTTCACGGATAGTGGCAACACATCAGCGTCACAATCCTTGCCTATGAAATATCCGTACAGCGCCTTGCGGCTTGCCGAGGCTGGCTTTGGGTGAACCATCTTTACGATGTCCGCCATTGATGGGCTTTGACCGACAGATTCTCGGAAGAGAACCTCGTCAGTTCGCGCATCCAGCCAGTTGCGAACCGCGCGTTTTGGAACAGAGCCAAGCGATTTCCGGCCGACCTGACCAGAACGCATGATCTGCACAAAGTTGCGAAGCATCTTGCCGTTGTTGATTACCCGAGCAAAAACCGCTTCGAACAAATCGCGATCCTTGACCGAAAGCACTGCTACCAGTAGCGCGGGCAGATCCTTCATGAAGCCGCGTTCGCGCGCATATACGGCGGTACGTGCTATGAAATCCGCCTCAACGCCCTGGCACAACTCCAGTACCTTTGCAAGCTGGTCCTCGGCACTGGCGTAGAACGTCGCGTTCAGACAGCCGGTGACGGCGTACTGTGCCAGGGCGTGCTTTGGGGTAAAAGCATAGGCCGGCGCGAATTCCTCATTCACGGCATCTGCGGCCGGGATTAATTTGCCGACTATTGATCGAAACAGATTCTTGTTAGCCATTGGCCTTTACCCTTTCTTTCTTAAACTCTCATTCATCTTTCGCCCTTTGTATAGGGCACATCGAATGCCACAGACAGGCGGTCAGGGCTGCGATCCCGGTGTGGCTTACAAGTAGCTGGAATTCAAGAATTTTTTGCTTCCATAACGAAAAAATGGAGATTTTGCGATTTTTGGATGGCTGATTTTCTTATCATATCGTATAAGAGATTATAAATATGGCGACGGAATTAAAAGACATTGTTGTTGTTGGCCTGCTTGGTCCGACTTTGGATAGCGGCAAAGGCCCGGCCCGGTGGGAGAAATGGCGTCCATCAGTCGCGCTGTGCCAGCACGAGAATCTATTGGTTTCGCGACTGGAGCTTTTGTATCAGAAAAAATACACAGCGCTGGCCGACAGCATCGTCGAAGACATTATTCATATTTCACCTGAGACCGAAGTCCAATTGTCCCTGATCGAATTCGACGACCCGTGGGATTTCGAGCAGGTTTATGGAGCGCTTCACGATTTTGCCCGAAACTATCAATTCAATAGTGAAGAGGAAGAGTATCTGGTCCACATCACAACCGGAACGCACGTCGCGCAGATTTGTATGTTCCTGTTGACGGAGTCGCACTACTTTCCGGCAAAGCTGATTCAGACTTCGCCTCCATCCAAGCGAAGCAAAGACGCGCAGGGAACATTCGAAATTATTGATCTTGATCTGTCAAAGTACGACCGTATTGCTTCGCGGTTCCAGCAGGAAACAAAAGAGGCAGTTTCGTTTCTAAAGTCCGGTATTGAAACTCGCAACGCTGATTTCAACCGATTGATCGCTCGAATAGAACAGGTCGCGATCAATTCTCGTGATCCACTGCTGTTGATGGGCCCGACCGGAGCAGGAAAGTCGCGTCTGGCGAAACGCATATTCGAATTGAAGCAGGCTCGTCATCAGGTCAAAGGCGATTTTGTCGAGATTAACTGCGCGACAGTGCGCGGTGACGGAGCGATGTCGACTCTGTTTGGACACGTTAAAGGCGCATTCACCGGAGCATTGCGCGACCGTCCAGGTTTGCTGCGCGCAGCGAATGGGGGTGTGTTGTTCCTTGACGAAATAGGCTGTCTCGGTTTGGATGAGCAGGCAATGCTGTTGCGAGCTTTGGAAGAGAAGACCTTTATGCCATTTGGAGGCGACAAAGAGGTCAAAAGCGATTTCCAACTTATAGCGGGCACGAACTGCGACCTTGCGCTCGAAGTCAAGGCCGGCGGCTTTCGCGAAGACCTGCTTGCGCGAATCAACCTCTGGACCTTCCGTCTGCCAGGCTTGCGCGAGCGCGTCGAAGACATCGAGCCAAATCTAAACTACGAACTTGAACAGTACGCGCGTCGAACAGGAACACGAGTGACGTTTAATAAAGAGGCACGAGACCGTTTTCTGCGATTCGCGAGATCCCACGATGCTCGCTGGCAGGGTAATTTCCGCGATTTAAATGGAGCGGTTATTCGCATGAGCACACTATCTTCTGGCGGCCGAATCTCCGTTGAAGTCGTCGATGAAGAGATCGAGCGATTGAAGTCTTCGTGGCAGCAAGAGACTGCGGACGCGGATCACGATTTCCTGGAACGGTTGATTGGAAAAGATCGATCACAGGAATTAGATTTGTTTGATCGCGCACAACTTGCGACCGTCTTAAAAGTTTGCCGAGAATCAAAGTCATTGTCAGATGCCGGTCGAGCTCTGTTTGCAGCCTCACGCGGGCAAAGGAAATCTACGAACGATGCTGACAGACTGAAAAAGTATCTATCAAGATTTGGTATCGACTGGAAGCAAATCAATGTCGATTGATCGTCGCTCTCTTGACGCTTCTGGCAACTGCTAGCTATATTTGCTTTGGCGCTTCAGGTCGCCACCGTGTCCGCGGAAAGGACTGCGTCCTCCTGAACAAGTCAAACGAACTTACAATCTTAATGAACTCTTTTCTGCCTGAGCGAGCGGACACCGGGCAATGCGGCTGACAAATAAGCAGCCAGGAAAGGAGCTTCATTGTGACTAAATCTTTACCAACTCGCCACCTGCGCGAACATCCCGATCTCGATCAGCTTAAACGCCAAGCCAAGGAATTATTGCAAGAGTTCATCTCTGGTGAACAAGACGCCATTGCCGAGGTAAAAACGCATTACCACGACTCCGATCCAGCTACATTTGCTCTCCATCATGCGCAGCTAGTGATTGCGCGGGCCTACGGTTTTGATAGCTGGCCAAAACTTAAGGCATACGTGGACGGCGTAAACATCAAACGTCTCGCTGATGCCGTTCAAGCCAATGATCTACAGCAGGTGCGGGCAATGTTAAATTCTCGTCCTGAATTGGTGAACATGCAGATGGCGTACAGGGACGAGCGGCGGCCAATACACTTTGCGATATTGGGCCGATTGCCCGAAATGACGCGATTATTGATGCAACATGGTGCAGACGCGCGCCAGGGGATTTATCCGCATCGAGATGCTACTTCTGCGCTGACATTGGCGACGGAGCGCGGTTATGACGAAATTGTCACCATAATTCGAATAGAAGAGGAAAATCGCAAACCGGACGAATCAGACAAGAACGATGCTCAACCTACTACCACAGTGGAATCGATCCCGGAGGAGACGACTGCTCGTTCAGCCGTTGTACGCGGCGATGCGGAATGGCTGCGCGCACGTCACCTCGAAGGCAAACTAGTCAATCAAATTGACTGGGGCAATGGCGGATTGCTCACGGCGGCGGTCGACAACGATCAGCCGGAGATTTTAAAAATGCTGCTGGATTTCGGATTTGATCCGAACGAAAAAGTCCGTTTGAATGAGGTTGAAAACCCTTATTATTCACAGGCTTTTCCGTTATGGCACGCGGCTGCGCAAGGCAAAACAGAGATGGCAGAGACATTGTTGAAGTACCGAGCCGATCCAAACGCGCACGTGGACTCTGCTGGTTCTTCGGTGTACAGCGCCTACAGTCACCGCCAATGGAAAATGGTCGATTTGTTAAAGGTGTATGGTGGCAAATTGACGCCGGATATTGTCGGAATCTATCGCGAAACGGAAACAGCAAGGCAGATGTTCGCGGACGCCAAAGAAGAGGACGAGCGCAAAGCGCTTGCTGAAGAAATCATTAAGTTTGCAGCGAGCGGTGGCGATCCCGAGATTGTGCGGATGGCGCTCGACAACATAGATTGGACTCTCGATTATTGGCGCTGGTTTTGGATTTTAGGAGAGCCAACTTATTTCTGGCATCACATCCCCTGGTTGTATGCGGGCAATAAGACATTCGATAGAGGAACATACATCATCTGTTTTCGGTTGGTTCTTGAACGTTGTGGTCCGAATGTCATCGGCAGGTTCAATCGAACTATGCTGCATGTAGTCGCATCAATGCGTGACCATATTACTGACGAAGAGGTTGCTGAATTCGCCAAGGCGCTGCTCGACGCAGGAGCGCAAACAGATATCCGTGACGAAATATTAAAGAGCACGCCACTTGGCTGGGCCTGCCGATGGGGACGCATTCCAGTAGTTAAATTATTACTCGAGTACCGAGCGGATCCGATTGAAGCCGATGCCGAACCCTGGGCCACGCCACGTGCCTGGGCAGAGAAGATGAGGCGCCCAGATATCCTTGATCTATTGAAATAATATTAGTGAGGGAGGCTAGCTTCTCTTCAGAAGTTTTCTTTCCATCTCTATTTTTGCGCGCTCTTCATCAAGCTCTTTCTGCAGTTCTTTTTCACTTGGCAGATAGAGCTTGTAGCGCGCGGCAAAGATACGCTTGTTTTGACCGAGCAGTGTGTATTTGACCATTGACTCGTTCTTGGCGGAGCAGAGAATCAGACCGATTGTCGGATTGTCATCCAGGCGTTTTTCTTCCTGCTCGAAATAACGTACATAGAAATCCATCTGCCCTATGTCCTGGTGTGTCAGTTTGCCGATCTTCAGATCGACAAGCACGAAACATCTCAGCAGGTAGTTATAGAAAACCAGGTCTACGTAGAAATGGTCGTTATCTACGGTTATACGTTTTTGTCTGGCGATAAAAGCGAAACCTTTTCCTAATTCCAGGAGGAAATCCTGCAGGCGGTCGATCAGATTTTGCTCCAGGTCCTTCTCGGTCAATGCGTGGTTCTCTTTGACATTGATGAATTCCAGCACGTAGGGATCTTTAATCAAATCCTGGGCGGTCTTTACTAAATGGCCGTTATTGGCCAATTGCCGCGTCTTCTTTTTGTTTTTGCTCAGAGCAAGGCGCTCATAAAGAAGAGCATCTATTTGCCTTTCAAGTTCGCGTGTGCTCCAATTGCTGTAGATCGCTTCGTTCACATAGAAACTGCGCGCCTCATCTTTTTCAACCTTCAGCAATAGCCGGTAGTGAGTCCAGGTCAATTCGGAACGCAGTGCGTTCCAATTTGGGAAAGTGAGATAAAACTGCCGCATGTGACGTAAGTTTCGCTCGTCGAAACCCTTGCCGAAATCCTGGTTAATCTGTTAGAGAGCTCAGGAAATAAAGCCGCACCATATCCTGCCCGCCTGTTGCCTTTCTGCTCATCTTCAACGATTACGCGTCCGATTTGCCAATAGGCCTGCACCATAGTGGTGTTAATTGCACGGTAAGAAATGGAACGCGCTGCGTTCAGAATCTCGGCAATATCACGATAGACGCTTTCGACTGGATCAGTCCGTCTTTTTGCTAAGGATTTGTTCTGTTTAGTTTGTCTCTTTACAGCCAGTCGGTTCTTTGCCAATTAGTCTCCTATTGTTTTCTAATTATCTGTCCGCCCTTCATAACAAAGATTACTCTCTGGAGCTCGGTTATATCCTTCAATGGATCACCATGTACAGCGATTATGTCGGCGAATTTGCCCGGTTCGATTGAGCCAACGCGATCTTGCCAGCCGATTAGTTTCGCCGCATCGATTGTTGAGGCCTGGATCGCTTGCGCCGGAGTCATTCCGTCCTTGACCATGGATTCAATCTCTTTAGCGTTACCACCGTGAAGCCCCGCAACCGCATCCGAGCCCATCACAATCCAGACGCCCGCCTTGAGAGCTTTGGCGAAATTTTCCGGCGAAGTCGATCTCAACTGCTCAAGTCCTTGTATGCTTGCATCACTGAGACTGAATTTGTCTCTGTGCGATAGGTAGTGGTTTGGCAGATACAATGTTGGCACCATCGCAGTATGGTGCTCGATCATTAACTTGATCGCTTCATCATCCAGATGGGAACAATGCTCGACCGAAGTCACACCCGCCCGAACCGCCACCTTTATGCCTTCCGTTCCGATGCAATGCGCGGCGACCGGCAGATCCGCCTTAGATGCCTCATCAACAATTGCACGGACTTCTTCTTCATTAAACAGCAATCTGTCGCCACCGCCCGCGCCGGGAGTGACGAAGACTTTGATTACGTCCGCACCTTGGGCAATTTGCTGTTTGACGAATGATCTGATCCGTTCGATCTTTGCAGACTCTTCCTGGCTGTCGCTCGGATCTCCGGGAACTCGAGTAAGCGGAACGCCTGACGCCGCGATGCGGGGACCGTAGCTTGCACCTTTATTAATAGCATTTCTTAAATCCAGATCGACACCGTCACCTGCGCCCAGATTACGAATCGTCGTAAAACCGGCATTGATAGTTTTCTGTGCATTGTCAAGCGCGTATATCGCGGTAATCGTTGGCTTTTCGTTCCTCTCTGTATCGTAGTGATAAGTGATGTGAGTATGTGTATCGATCAACCCAGGCATCACAGTGTCGTGACTGAGATCGACGATTTGCGCGCCAGCAGGAATGTTTGGCTTGCCTGCGGCCGTGATCTTGTCGCCGGAGATCAAAATCACGGCATTCTCAGTTACTCCACCCTTACCATCTATCAAACGCCCGCACCGTATAGCGACAACATTTGTTAGCTGGGTAGTTTCTCTTGCGGATGTTCTGTGATTAACAAGACTGAGACTAAGAAGACCAAAGAGCAACAAAACAGCAAAACTGAGAATATATCTTTTCATAATTCCTAACCTGAAATTCCCTTTGTTCCGGGGCGACGACGCGCCCGAATGTAAACACGAACATCATCGTTCCTGGGGTTCACGATATAAACCGAAACACGACCGTCGGGCAGAGTTTGAATAGTTGCTGGTGAACCCAAACCAGTTAAATACCAGCCTGGTGGCAGCACGACAGTATTGCGCAACCTGCCAAATGTTCTATCCCATACAAGCTCGTCGCCATCCATGTAATAGCTCTTTGGATCAGCGTAGGTTTCTTTTAACCTGATTCGATTTGTTGTGCCTGAGGCAAGCGGCCGGGCCAGATATGTGACGACAACTTCGCTGTCATCTTTTATGCTGTCTTCAATCGGAAGCTTCTTTGCGACAACTTGCTTGCCGGATAGAACTTCATAGGTGAGATGCTCACCGCTATCAAGATCGATGCTTTCAGGATCTGTAACGTGGCTGCCAGCGCGCACTACATTGAAATAATATTTTTCTCCGACATTCCTGACGGTGTAATCGTGGGTGATCCTGAAGGCGTGAGTTTCGGGCGCCTGCAATTCATAAAGAATTTCGCGGTCCTGATATGCCCGTTCAGACATTACGTTTTGCTGTGCAAGCGGTTCGACGCACAACACAGCGATTATTAGTATAAGGATTATCGAGGAGAGAAGAGTTCGACTGTTTCTCATCTTAATTCTCCTGTTTTCACTGCGACAGGCAATCGCCGGGCTCGTATTGTCACCTGCAATTCGCCGCCGCTGCCAGGGTTGACAAAGGCAAGCTTTAATCTGCCATCTGACTCAGCAATAACCTGAGTGGCAACCGAACACGAGACTATCTCATATCCGACCGGCAGCACTACGCTATCGCGCGGTATTCCTAATGGTCGTTTGTAAACGATCGTGTCGCCTTCTGTGTAATAGCTCTTGTCGTCTTTATAAGTCTTGATGATGATTATTCGATATTCGCCGAGCGCCGGAACAGGATGTTCCAGATGGACTCTGATGTATTGGCCTTCAGCGCCGAGCCGAACATTTGGATCATCAACTTTCGCCTGCGCTGCCGTCACAACTTCGAACTTCAAAGGCTTTCCGGTAGCTGCATCGATGACGGATTCATCCGAAGCCTCGCTCCCTTCGCGAATCGGATTGTAATGAAACTTTGACCCGACACGCGTTTCAGTGACCTCATAATAGATTTTAAATTGATGAGTTTCCGGCGCGAGAAGTTCATAACGGGTGTAGGTATCTGACGAGATAAACTGTCCGTATCCCATCGCCGAGAAGGAGAAGACGATTCCTGCTAATGCGATTAAGCGAAGCAATATGTGCGTTTGCATTCGTGACCTGCCTTGATCAATGGAGCTTCTGAGAAGAAAGGACCAGAATTTTAGAGAGGGATGATTATACGATATTTTTTTGGAGCGCACGAAAGAGATCCGTGTGCTCCATTTCCTAGCGTTTCATTGCGAGAGTGAGCCCGTCGCCGATAGATAGCATGCTTAGTGTTATGCGCTCGTCGTGATGAAGCTTTTGATTGAGCTCGCGTATTGCAACAGTGTCTTTGTCATTGATATTCGGATCAGCAACTCGACCAGACCAGAGAACGTTGTCGATAGCAATCAGACCTCCCTGTCGCAACAGCTTCAACGAATATTCGTAATAGGTGTCGTAGTTTTCCTTATCTGCATCGATAAATGCGAAATCAAATGTCTCTGATCGGCCATCGGCGATCAGATGTCCAAGAGTCTGTTTCGCAGGCGCCAAAATAAGGTGAATTTTGTTTTCAACCCCGGCCTCTTTCCAATAACGTTGGGCTACCGAGGTCCATTCTTCGCTGACATCACAGGCAATGATGCTGCCGTCCGGCGGAAGAGCAAGCGCGACCGAAAGCGAGCTATAACCGGTAAACACCCCGACTTCCAATGTTTTCTTCGCGCCGATCAATTGAACCAGCAATCGCATGAACTGGCCCTGATCTGGGCCAATCTGCATCTGTGACATCGGCAGGTGCGATGTTTCCTCCCTGAGCTTTTTTAATATCTCCGGCTCGCGGGACGTAACTGATAAAAGATAGGTATAGAGGTCTTCCGTAAGGTTAAGTGTTCTGTTCGACATTATTGATTCCCAATGGAGTTTGTATCAGTGACAGAGTCTGGCGGTGATTCCGCTCTGTCACTGAATCCCTATGCCCCGCCCGACAGTTAGTTACCTTTTGCTGCTGCGGCCATGTCTTTCAGTCGGTTCTCGAAGCTCTTTAACAGGTATTTGGCTCTGTCAGAATGCGCAACGATCCATTCGGCATTTTGGAATGCTGTTGGGAAGAAGTCCTTACGGAACTGTTCTAAATAGGGAACTATCTTCGCATATGTTAACAATCCTTCCGCACTGCTTTCCATAAGGTATTCCGTGTTAACGATGCTATTCTTCGCCATCCCAAAAACCATTTCCCAGTAACTGGTAACCTGACGAAAGGCGGCGTTCAGTGGATGATCAGGTTTCGCAATCGCCTTAATATCCTCATAACTTTGCGGAAAGAATTTGGAATTCAGCGCATCGCGGGATGCTCGCATTACATTTTCGCGACGCAGATCGTATAGTTTTAACACAAGTTCGGCATCGTGATGATCAGGTTGTTCTTTCGACATGATTGTTTGACTCCTCTTAATTAATTTAAATGCTGACGGTTTGTGAAGACTAAACCAATTGAAATTATAGCCATGCAGGCAAGTTCTATTTGAAAGCCTGCAACACTTCGTCTGCGTGTTGTTCGACATTCACTTTATCGAAAATCTTCTTGATATTGCCATTTTCATCGATCAGAAAAGTTTTGCGGGCCAAACCCATATAGGTTTTATCGCCCCAGCGTTGTTCGCCATAAACACCGTACTTTTCGGATACCGAATGGTCGGTGTCGCTTAGTAGCGTAAACGGAAGGTTGTATTTGGAAGCGAAGGCCTGATGCGACGCTTTATCGTCCAGGGAAACACCCAGGACGCGAATACCGGCGTCTTTTAATGCCTGATCGCCATCGCGCAAGGAGCAAGCCTGTTTTGTGCATCCCGGAGTATCGTCTTTGGGATAAAAATAGAGAGCCACTTTCTGACCGTGCAGATCTGAAAGTTTGACTGTGTTGCCGTTGCCATCGGGCAATGAAAAATCCGGAGCCTTTTCGCCTTCTTTAACCATTTGTCACCTCTATCCTTGGATTGTGTTTTTAGCCTCCCCAGAGGTCGGCGACATTCTATCCAAAGACCAATCAAATTGTATAGAGAGATTCGGCTGACATTATTCATTGCAGGGAGGCGCCATTAATATTAGGCTTATTAATAAGATGCGCTATAACGGACTCTTTAAAAGTAAGACCGAGGAGAACTTTTGAGAAAACTATCTCTTATCGTAATTATCGTTGTCGCAGCGTTCATACCGAAAGTGGCACATTCAATGAAATCATCGGGTCAATCTTCAGACGCTCAGTCATTCAAAGCAGTTGAAGACACTTATGTAAAAGGATTCCTGAGACATTATCCCGTCGTTAACACCTATCTCGGTGGGGCCGGTCTTGATCCTTCTTTAATAGAAGTCGACGGCATGCTCCGCGACCATTCGCAAGCTGCAATCGATGCCGAAGACAAATGGCTGGAATCGACATTGAAATCTTTCGAGAAGTTCGATTCAAAATCATTGTCGCCGAGCGAGAGCATCGACCGTGACGTCGCGATCGCCCAGATACGATTCCTGCTTCATCAGCATGAAGTACGGAAGTATCAGCAGAGATCACTGGATACCTATACCGATGAGCCGTTCCGCGCCATTGACTGGCAGTTGCAAGGGATGACGCAAACGGGAAATAAGACTTATGGCACAAGCGAGGAGTGGTCATTGGTGGCCAAAAGAGTTTCCGCAGTGCCAAAGTATATGAAAGTTGCAGAAGATCAACTGCTGGCGGGTGTGAAGGCTAACAACACTCCTGATTTCCGCGCGCTCAAACGAAATGGTCTGGACACAACAACCGCAAACGCCAGTTATTTCGAAAAGACATTGCCGGGCTTGGCTGAAGAACGAATCACTGGACCGGACCGCGAAAAACTGCTCTCGCAGATACGCACGGCGTGTAAGCAGGCTGCAGATGCTTACCGCGATCTGCACCACTTTATCTCAGTGACTTTCTTTGATGATCCCATTAGGGAGACTGGCGTCAAGCCACAGTTCCGCGGCGATAAATTCATGATGGGCGAAGCCGAGTATGATTGGGCACTGAAGAACAATCTTCGAGTAAATAAGACGGCAGCGCAGCTTTATGAAGAGTCTTGGCCTATTGTTCAGGCAACAAGACAGCAAATGATCGATCTGGCACGCCAGATCGGCAAGAGCCATAACTGGAAACTACCGGATGATGGACCTTCGGCAGTCAGAGCAGTCTTTGATCAATTATCGAATGACTATCCAAAATCCGATGCTGAGATGATCGAATGGTATCGTCAGACCGCGTTTCGTCTTGTTGATTACGCTAGAAAGACTGGTCTCTTTGATGTGCCCGCCGATTACAAACTGGACGTTACTGAAACGCCTCCACCGTTGCGCGCTGCAATTGATGGTGCGTCATATTATCCAGCTCCACCATTCAAGAACAGCGGCGTCGGGCGCTTCTATGTGACGCCGACGGATAATGATCCTTCGGCATTGAAAGCTAACAACAGGGCTGCGCTCGCCGATCTTGCCGCGCACGAGGGATTCCCCGGACACGATTGGCATTATAAAGTAATGACAATGTATCGGGATCAAATATCGCCCGTCCGTTGGTTAACTCCTGGTGAAGTTGAAGGTTCTTCGTCGATGTGGGAAGACTCGATGGCTGCGGAAGGTTGGGCTCTTTATGCAGAGGCGTTGATGGCAGAGCCTCAACCAGGAGCGCCAAACGGGTTCTACACTCCGGAAGAGCATCTGTATCTACTGCAGGGAAAGCTTTATCGCGATCTGCGGGTCCGCATCGACACAGGTATACATACCGGCCGAATGAAATATAACGAAGCAGTCAATCTCTTTTCCGATATCGTCGATTTCCTGCCGGGTTCTTGTCAGGATCCTGCCGCGCTTAAGAACGACGCGAAACGAGCAAGCTGCGATTCGGCAGAACGCGCTATTTTCCGTTATTCAAAATGGCCAACCCAGGCGATTACCTATAGACTGGGAAAGGACGAGATCCTGTCGCTCCGATCAGAATCAGAGAAGTTGTTAGG
>Ga0070741_10015839_pt1 | contig 12694 bp, 14 predicted proteins | sample Coa_R1_4_FD_66440 | JGI IMG/M metagenome (GOLD analysis project Ga0070741, IMG submission 66440) | Surface soil microbial communities from Centralia Pennsylvania, which are recovering from an underground coalmine fire - Coalmine... | ecosystem: Environmental > Terrestrial > Soil > Unclassified ...
ACGCGTCCTTGTAGTACTCCAGTCCCTGAACGAGCGACGACGCGCAGTTGCCCACGCCGACGATCGCGAGACGGACCTTGCTCATGAGGTGCGCTCCTTTCTGCGAAGCGCCCGTGCCTCCCGGCGCCTCGTTCCCCCTCCGAGTGAGTCGAACTGGCGGCGCTCGGCCGCAATCAGGCCGTTCAACCACGCGATGTCCTGCTCGGTGGAGTCGCGGCCGTGCTGCATCAGCGAGAGTGTGTACGTGTCGAAGCGTTCCCGGGTCGCCGTGAGCGATGCCTTGATCGTCGACAGGCGCTCCTCCAGGTACGCGCGGCGCTTCTCGAGCAGCCGGATGCGCGTGTCGGGAGCCAGGTACTTGAAGAAGGCGAGCCGGACACGAAACCGGTTGTCCTCGGAGGAGGACTCGGCCCCGGCCTCCTGGAGGAGCCGCTGGAAGAGCTCCTCGCCCTTGGGCGTGATCCGGTACACGTTCTTGCGCCGCCCCACCTCCTGCTCGTCGAAGACCCGTTCGACGGCGCCCTGCTGCTCGAGGCGGCGGATGGTCGGGTAGAGCGAGCCGTAGGAGACGCGCCAGAACCCGCCCAGGGTGTCGGTCAGTCGCTTCGAGAGCTGGTAGCCGTGCATGGACCGCTCTTTCAGCAGACCGAGGATCGCGAGCTCGAGCATCCGACTCCTTCCGTGTTGCGCTTCGATATATCGCCCAAGTATATCGGGCCGATATATCGAACCACTACGTCGCCGCGGCGTCAACCCGCTCGGCGTGGGCCGGCTCCGGCCGCCGGCCGGCGGCCAGGGCGAGCGTGGCCGCCACGACACCGGCCCCCCCGCACGCCAGCCACAGGGCGTCGGGGCTCAGCGCGTACACGGACGTCCCGAGCACGGGGCCGAGCATCCAGGCGATCCCGAACATCGAGCCGTAGGCCGACTGGTATCGCCCGCGCGCGTGCCGGGGAGCGCGGTCGGCCGCGAACGCGGAGGCGACGGGGGACTCGATCATCTCGCCGAGGGTCCACATCACGACCATCGCGGCCAGCGCCGGCACCGCTCGGGCGACCGCGAGCGACATGAACGCCAGCCCGATCAGCAGATCGCCGAGGGCCACCATCGACGTCTTCGCATGTCGCTGGGTCCACGAGATCACGGGCAGCTCGGCGAACACGATGAGGAGACCGTTCATCGACTGCAGCAGCCCGTAGGTCGAGGCCGGGTGTCCGGCCTGGGTGATGTGCAGTGGAAGGGTCGACACGTTCTGCGAGTACACGATCCCGGTGACCAGAACCGCGCCGAGAAACAGGAGAAACCCGCGATCCGCGCGGATCGAGCTGCGAGCCGTCGGGAGCTCCTCCTCCTCGTGCCGGGCCGTCCGGACGCCGTGCGGGAGGAACGCGAACGCGATCAACCCGAACGCAGCGGAGGTTGCCGCATCGCCGAGGAACAACATGGTGAACGATCGCTCGGCAAGGAACCCCCCGAGGGCGAGCCCCGCCGCCCACCCGACGTTGACGAAGAGGCGGTAGAGCGTAAAGGCGGTCACCCGGCGCTCGGGCGGCAGGAGGTCCGCGATGAGCGCGCCCGACGCCGGCCGGTGGAGCTCGGCCGCAGCGGCCAGGGCGAACATCAGCGGGTCGATGGCGGCCAGGCTCGTCGCCCGCCAGAGCGCGACCGTGATCCCCGCGGCCGACAGCATGGCGAGGGCGATGGCGTTCCGGCGGCCGATGCGGTCGGCGAGCAGGCCCCCGACGGCCTGCGCACCCAGCCCGCCGAGCCCGTAGCAGGCGATGGCGATGCCCGCCTGCGGCGCCGAGTAGCCGCGCCGCGTGAGGTACAGCGTGATGAACGGGAGGACGAAGGTCCCGACCCGGTTCACGAACGTGCCGGCGAACAGGACCCACGCGCTCGGCGGCATCGCGCGGAGGTTCTGGCGCAGGGTGGGGGTCGGCCGGCTCACGCGGTGAGCCAGCTTACGAGCCGGCAGGTGGTCGCCGGTAGCCGGTCACGTTCGCCGGGGGCGCGATTCCCGGGGCGAGGTCCGGGGCGTCGATCGGCTCGCCCGCGGTCGTGCGGAGCGGGAGCACCCCCGCCCATACCGGCAGCGAGAGGTCCTCCTCGTCGTCCTTGGGCGGCCCCGTGCGGACCTTGGCGGAGGCCTCCCGGAGCGGAATTGCGAGGATCGAGGTCTGCGCGAGCTCGCGCTCGTCCGGCATTCGCGCCTGCTCGGCCCGCCCCGGGCAGACGTGCTCGACGAGCGCCCTCTGTGCCATCCACTTCTCGTCGGGATCGGTCACCTCGCGGGCGGGCCCGAACACCACCGCGGACCGGTAGTTCATCGAGTGGTTGAAGGCGCTCCGCGCGAGCACCAGACCGTCGAGGATGGTGGCGACCAGACAGACCTCCGCGCCGCCCCGGATCGCACGAAGCATGTGGCTCGCCGAGGAGCCGTGGATGTAGATGGTGTCGTGCACGCGTACGTGGATCGTGGGCAGGACCCGCGGCGACCCGTCGACCACGTACCCGACGTGGCAGAAGAGCGCCTCGTCCAGCGTCCGCTCGACGACCTCGCGATCGTGGGTTCCCCGCTCCGGGTGCCGGTGCACGCGCGTTCGCTCGGTCGGCTGGAACGTGCTCGGGACGGCATCCGCGGACATGGACGGATGGTAGCGGGTCGGGGCGGCGACGGTGTGCCAGAGCGTCCTCGGGCCGGCGCACGTGGGAGGCGCTACCAGGCGTTCCGGATCGCCGTCAGGTCATCGATCGCCTCCCGGGCCGTTCGGTCTCCGGCCTCGACCGGCAGGGCCGGGATGTGGAGGGCACGGCCGCACGGTGGCACGGGCGTCGCCGAGTCCGCCTCACGCACGATCACCGCGGCCACGGGCCGGCCCTGCACCGAGCACGGACGCCCCGCGTACACGGGACACGCGCGCGATGGGGGTCCGGGGCAGTGGGCGACGCCGAATCCCGCGTCGTCGAGCGCCTCTTCGAGCAGGTCGACCGGTTCGGTACGCCGGGGCCCGACGACCAGCACGCGGGGCGTTCGCCGCCAGGACCAGAGCATGAACCCGAGGAGGAGGAGGGCGGCGGCGAACACCGCGATCACGACGCCGGATGGGGCATCCGTCGCCCACAGGACCGCCGCGGCGAACACGGCGACGGCGGCAAGGTACCCAACGAACTCGTCGCTCCAGCGCATGGTCGTCTCCCGCTTCGCTCTCGGGACGACGGTGCCGCCGCGCCACGTGGCCGGTTAGGGTCGAAGGACCGGCCGAGCGTGGGACCAAGGCGCATGCTGATCGGGTGGAGGTCGCGGTCGACGCCGGGCGTCGCCGCGCGATCCCTCAGCTCCGGGGCGGGCCGGCCCCGCCCTCCCCGCGTTCTGCGTCCCGGAGGAAGCGTTCGATCTCGGAGGCGAGCTCGTCGCCCGAGGGCAGGCGCTCCTGACCTACGGACTGCTCCAGGCGCTCGACGTAGCTCTTCGAGTCGGGATCCTGCTCGATCAGCGCGTCGAGCCGTCGGCGCTGCGCGAGCGCCTCGTCGGGGAGCGAACCGAGCGGGATCTCGATGCCGAGGTGGCGGCCGACGTGCTCGAGCAGCACGATGGTCGCGGCGGGGAACGGACCGCTCACGTAGTGCGGGACCTGGGCGAAGAACCCGACCGCGGGGATCCCGCCCCCGCTCACGGCGAGCTCGATCGTCGACAGTGCCGCGGCCGGCACGCGCAGCAGGCCCTCCGGCCCCTGCTGCTCGCCGCCGTGGAGCAGGCCCGGCGTCGACGCCGTCGCGAGGACCGGGACCGGGCGGGTGTGGGGCACCGCCGCCGGGATCGCCCCGAGCGTCACCCACTCCACGACGCCCAGCCGGAGGCAGATCTCCAGGACGTCGCTTGCGAGCTCGCGCCAGCGGAAGTCCGGCTCGCCGCCCGACAGGACCAGGACGTCGCGGCCCCCCCGTCGAGTCCGCCGAAGGACGAGCTCCGGCCAGGTGAGCTCGGACGGGACTCCGTTCACGACGTCGAGGATCGGCCGGCGCGCCCGGAAGTCGAACAGAGCATCCTGGTTGAACCGCGCCACCACCTCACCGCCGTCCGCCAGGCGCTCGGCCGCGGCGGTCGAGGCCCCGGCGCCGTCGATCCAGCCGTCGAACGCCGCCACCACCGCCGGCGCCACGAGCGGTTCCTCGGGCACCGTCAGCTCGTAGAGCGGCATGAACCCAAGCATAGTCAGGCGGCCGGAGGCGCATGCGCCCCGAACCCCAGGCGAATTGGCGCCGCGGCCGCGGGCGCCGCGATCGGGACGTCGCGCCGACGTCGGCGTTCGACTAGTGTCACCGGAGGGTCGGAGCCAGGAGGGGGTGTGGTCGACCATATCCGAGGCACCCTCCTTCCCCAGGGCGACGTTCGCGACGTGTTCGTCGTGGACGGTCGCGTCTCGTTCTCCACGGATGAACGCGTCCGCTCGCTGCTCGACGGCTGCTTCCTGATCCCGGGCCTTGTGGACGTGCACGCACACCTCGGCCTGCGGAGTCCCGCTGGTGACGACGCGCCCGCCGACGTGGCCGTGCGGGCGAGCGCCGGTGCCCACCTGCGCGCCGGCGTGCTCCTCATCCGGGAGCCGGGGAGTGCGGACGGCGGCTCGGCCCGGTTCGGTCCGCAGGAGGGGCTTCCTCGAGTCATCACCGCCGGGCGGTTCCTCGCGCCTCCCGGCGGGTTCGTGCCGACCCTCGCCCTCCACGTCGAGCCCGACGAGCTCCCGGAGACGGCGGCCGCCGAGGTCTCCTCCGGCGTCCGGTGGGTCAAGATCGTCGGCGACTTCCCCGCTCCCGGAGGGCAGCTCCGGGCGAACTACCCTCCGCGGGTTCTCGCCGCCGCCACCGCCAGGGTGCATCTCCTTGGGGGGCGGGTCGCGATCCACGCGATGCTCCCGGAGGTGATCGAAGCGGCCATCGAGGCGGGGGTCGACTCGATCGAGCACGGGGGCATGGTCCGCCGCGAGCACCTGCCGGCCATGGCCGCGGCCGGCGTCGCGTGGGTGCCGACGCTCGTCGCGTACGAGGGCATGTTCAACATGCATCGCGCGCTCGGGGCGACGGAGGAGGTTCTCGCGCCGCTTCGCGACGCGGTCGCCAAGTTGCCCGGGATCGTCCGCGATGCGGCCGAGGCGGGCGTGACCGTCCTGGCCGGAACCGACGCCGGCATCGCCCCCCACGGGCAGATCCTCGAGGAGATCAGCCGTCTGCGTCTCGCGGGCCTCGGGCCCGGCCCGGCGCTCGGGGCGGCCTCGTGGACGGCGCGATCGTGGCTCGGACTGCCTGAGATCGAGGAGGGGGCCCCGGCGGACCTCGTCGCCTATCGACGGAACCCGCTCGAGCACCCCGAGGTGCTCGCCGAGCCCGCGCTCATCATGCTCGACGGCCGGATCGTGCTCCTCACCGTTCCGGAGACCGAGGCTCACCCGCCCTCGAGGTAGCGCGACACCGCCGCCTCAGTTCCTCATCGCGGGACGGCCTCGGTCGGCTCGAACGCCGCTCCGTGGCCGGGGACGATCATCGCCAGACCGGACAGCGCGAGAACGCGCGCACGGCTCTCGTGCAGGAGCGCCGGGTCCGGCGCGTACGGATCCTCGGCCGGGCCGCCCGCCGCCCACCACAGGTGGGTGAAGACCCACAGCCCCGACGCTGTGTCGACGACCGTCGCGATGTCCTCCTCGGTGTGACCCGGCACGCGCATCAGCCGGACGCCGCTCGAGATCTCGAACCCCTCCGCATCCCGGCTGACCCACAGGTCGTCGCGGTACCAGGCCCAGTGGTCGTGCAGTCGCGCGTTCGGGAAGAGGGCCACGTTCAGCGTGTGGTCGGGATGGTGGTGCGAGATCACCACGTCGGTGACCTGCTCAGCACGCACGCCAAGCGCTGCCAGGGGATCCAGGATCGCCGACCGCGAGGGCACCATCCCGGGATCGATCACCACCAGGGCGTCCCCGTCGCGGACGAATCCGACGGTCGACCCGACCCGGTCGTCGTCGGTCGCGTACCCCTCGCTCAACACGTACACGTCCGCCACGGCGTCCTCCTCTCGTCGGCGCGGCGCGTCGGCCGCTCCGGTGGCGAAGCCTACGACGCCCGATCCGGTCTCGCCCGGGCCGTACCCGGTCGCGCTGATGCCGACCTGGCTCCGAGCCCTGACCGTCGTGAACCCGCTGAGCTACGAGGTGAACGCGCTCCGCGGGCTGCTGCTCGGCTCGGCGTCCAACCTCCCAGCCGACTTCATCGTTCTGCTGGTTGCCTCGATCCTCGGGATCGCCGTCGCTTCGTCGCTGCTGCCTCGGCTCGCCCGCTAAGGTGATCGGCCGGTTGATGCCCCGGGCCATGGCGGGGCCGGTCCGGCCAGCTGGCCAGCTGCCGGGGGAGTTGGAACGCGCCGTGCCTTACGGAGATCGGTCCGGCCGCGGGGGCGGGAGCGGGCCCGCAACCCCGGGCCGGGGACGGCGCGCCGCGAAGAAGATCAGCAGGAAGGCGCCCGCGCCGAGCACGCCCGCTGCGATGAGCAGCCCGACGCCGATCGGGAAGAGGATGCCCGTCTTCACACCGAACGCGAGGCGGGCCTCGACGCCGGGCGACGCGTCGGCGTTCATCACGACCAGGACCCAGCTCCCCGAGCGCAGGTTCCACGTCAGCGCGGTCGGGCCCGCGCTCTGCGCTCGGGCAACCCAGAACGTCTGGTCGGCGGGCTTGGCGGGGGGCCGATCGCCCGCGACCTCGATCGAGGTGTACCGGAACGGGTTCGTGCGAACGTCCGTGACGACGCTGTGGGTCACGCCGGACAGGTAGGCGGCCGCCGCGGAGCGTGGAGCGATCCCGGCGAACACCTCCGATCCCTGCGCGGGCGATAGCTCGATCCGGACCGTGCCCAGACCGCGGGGCAGCCACCGCGCCGCGTGAACCCCCAGGTCGATCTCCGAGGAAGTGAGGGCGTACGTGCTGGTCGCGTACTGGTGCGGACCGGTCGTGTAGAAGCCGGAGGCATCGCGTTGGGTCTCGTGCGCCCACAGCGCCACCCCGCCGCCCGCTCCGAGGCCGAGGGCGAGCAATCCGACGACGATGCCGGCGACGAGCATGACGATGCGAAGCGGCCTCACGTTCCGTCCCCGATCGCGTCGGCGATCTCGTCGGCGTAGTCGCGGATCTCCTCCCAGTTCCGGAAGTCCCCGACCGGAGCCTTGACGGCCTTGACGATTCGACGCTCGACGAATCCGAGCTTCTCGGCGTCGATCGCGCCGAAGAACACGCGGTGGTCCCGAGGACCGACCTCCCGGCTCACCTGCGCGATCTGTTTCGGCGTCCAGTCCCGGTCCGTCCCCTGCCCGGTCGGGCCGCTGCTGAACAGCCAGACCGGAACCCTCGACAGCACCTGGCGATGGCGCTGGACGAACCCGGTCGCCCCCTTCATCCACGACCCCGCGTAGATCGCGCTTCCGAGGACCACCGCCTCGGCGCTGCCGAGGTCGTCGACCTCGTCGACCGGCCGGAGCTCGGTCTCGTGGCCTCGCTCGCGGAGCCGCTTGGCGATCGCCGTCGCGATCTCCTCGGTCGCGCCGTGCCGGCTCGCGTACACCACCAGGACGCTCACGGTCCTCACCTCCGCTGCGGCGAGCGGGCGCCGGGGGTGCGACGTGCGATCGCCGTCATGGGATCCTCATTCTCCCGATCTTGGTATCAGCCTGCCGCACCCGGAGAAGGGGGCTTGGGTCCCCTCGGCGGCGGGACCTTGCCGAGGCGACCGGTTCGGGCCCGGCCGCGTGTGTGGAGCGGCCGCCCCCGGGGGGGTTGGAGGACCCGGTCGTCGGGCTCGTCATACTTCGACGATGCGGATGGATCGCCACCGCCGCCGACGACGGAGGATGGCGCTGGTCCCGGTCGGCGCGGCACTTGCGTTGGCCGTCCTGGCCTCGGTCTGGCACCCCCGCTCCGGATTGGTGGCCGCTCCTCGTGCGGCCGCTCGAGCCGCGGTGAGCGGGCCCTCCCCGGGGCCGAGCCCGGCGCCGACGTCACATCCGCCGACGACACCGCTCGCGAGGTGGCACGATGTTCGACTGGTCGTGCCGGTGGCGGATCCCGTGTGCGTCTGCTACCACGAGGCGTCCTACCACGACGCGCTGCCGCTTCGTCCGTTCGGCCGCCTGACGCGCGACGCCAACCCCACCAAGTTCCCCCCGCACACTCCCGCCACGCGGGGCCCCGACTACGTGATCATGTCGAGCCGCGGGCGGTCGACGCCGGCGACCTCGGCCGTCGACCTGGTGACCCGTCGCGGCACACCGTTTCGCTCACCCGTGGACGGCGTCGTGGTGAAGGTCAAGCCGTACCGGCTGTACGGGCGCTATCCGGACATCGAGGTCGTGATCCGCCCGAGCGCCGATCCTCGCTACCGCGTCGTGATGATCCACCTCGCCCGGGTGTCCGTCTGGCCGGGCGAGCGGGTCGTGGCCGGCCTCAGCCGCCTCGGCACCGCGCGGCTGTTCCCGTTCACCTCCGAGACCGACTACTACGTCGCGGGGCACCGGCCGCACGTGCACCTCGAGATCGTGGACCCGCACCTCCCGCGCTGAGCGAACTGGTCGCCGCCCCGCGCGGCGGCCCCGCTACCGCGAGACCGGGGCGAGCTCGCCGAGCTCCGTTCCCCAGCGCCGGGCCCGATCGATCTCGCCCTCCCGCAGGCGGTTCTTCATCGTGACCAGGAAGCTCTCCGGCCGGGTGAGGAGCCGGAACCCGCTCCCCTGCAGGCGCGGCGCGATGCCCTTGGCGGCGGACCCGGTGAGAAACACCGGCTTGTCGATCCGGGTGTCGAAGGCCGCGCCGAGCCGGCCCTCGCTCTCGGGCAGGGTCGTGAGCCACTCGCTCAGCCCGGGCTCGACGGTCGGGTCGGCGAAGGCGTTCGCCGCGTCCTCGACCGCCGTCCTGCGGGTTGCCGGCTTGCTCATCCCGTGCTGGTGCGTGGGACCGCCGACGACGAGGAGGTCGAACGTCGCCGCCCTCTCCGGCGAGATCCTGGAGATCGGGCCGGACTCGGTCTCGAGCCCGCTCGCGCGGAGACCCTCGGCGATCGCCTCCCCGATCGCCGCGGTGTTGCCGTAGAGCGACTCGTAGACCACCACCGCGTTCATGGACGTCCTCCTCGACGGGCTTGGCCCGCCCATGGTGGCTGCCGGGCGAGGCCCGCGGGGAGGGTCGGACGGCCCCGGACCCGCCGGGCCCGTGGACCGAGAGCGACGTCCTGCCGCTCGTGGCCCGGGGCTACCCCCGTCCCGCCGTCCCGAGGAGGTCCTCCAGGAGCGGCGGAGCGTCGGGCTCGATGAGGCCGTCGAGACGCGGGTTCTCGACGCCGACCGCGAGCACCCGAGCGACCTCGATCGCGGAGGGGTCGCCGAGGTCCCTGCGGTCGAGGTAGGCGCGGGTGAGCGCCTCCCGCATGCCGGCGCGTGAAGCCAGAGCCGACAGCTCGTCGACCCAGCGCCCGGCGGCGGGGTGTCCGGCGGCGACCGCCACGGCGCACAGCGCGTCCAGGACGTAGGCGCGCAGCCACAGGTGGGTATCACGCTGGCGGGCGCAGCGGACGAGGCCCTCCTCCATGGCCTGGATTGCCCCGCCGAGCTCGCCCTCGGCCGCTCGAAGGAGCCCGAGCCCGCGCTCCCCGTAGGCCTCCCAGCAGGCGTCGTTCACCTGGGTCCCCAGCGCGAACGCGTGCTCGAAGGCCTCCGACGCTCGCTCGATCTCGCCCCGGCGGAACCACACCTCGGCAAGGAGCGCCTCGGGGAAGGCGAGGAAGGCAGTCCACCGCGCGCCTCGCGCGAGCGCTCGCCCGCGCTCGAGCGACTCCTCGGCGAGGTCGATCTCGCCGCGCTGCAACTGCGTCCGTCCGAGGACGGTCACCGACCAGGCGGTCTGCTTGGCCTGCCCGGTGGACTCGGACAGCTCGATCGAGCGGCGGAGAGCCGCCGCCCCCTGCTCGAGCGCTCCCTGGTCCGCGTGGTACACGCCGAGGACGGCCTCGATCTTCGCCCGCTCGGCCGGATCCCCATCGGCCAGCCGTTCTGCTTCGGCGAGCAGCGTTCGCGCCCTGGCGAAGTCCCCCCGCAGGACCTCGACGTATCCGAGCTCGCGGTGAGCCGACGTCGCGAGGTCGCGCTGGCCGGTCGACTCGGCGACCGCGATGCACCGGTGGAGGGCGGCCGCGCCCTCCTCGTCCTTGCCCTTGGCCGCGTGCACCAGCGCGGTTCCGAGCGCGAGACACGCGGCAGCCTCGAGCTCGGGCTCTCCGGCTGCGCGAGCCGCGTCGGTCGCGCCGCGAAGCGTCTCCAGCCCGGCCTCGATCGCGCCGGCGTCGACCGCGGCCCCTCCGGACTCGATCATCGCCTGGATCGAGGCACGCCCCTGCCCGGTCCCCGCCCGCGCGGGAACGGCGGGCATCCGCGCCGCCTCGGCGAGCTCCGGGCCCGGCTCGACACCGAGCTCACGGCGGAACAGGTCGGTCGAGGCCGCGAGCTGTCGCTTGACGGCAACCTCGTCGGAGGTCGCGGCGAACGCGCGGATGAGCAGCGCGTGGGCATCCTCGTTCAGGGGGTCGGCCGCGACGAGGCGGGTGGCGAGGTCCACGCCGGTCCGGGCGTCGCCGGCGGCCAGCGCCCGGAGGGCGCCCTCGCGCAGCACGGCCTCGCCGAGCGCCTGGAGCCGGCGACGCTCGCCCAGGAGCCAGGCCGCGAACCCCGGGCTCGACTCGACCTCCACCCCCTCGAGGAGCTCGCGGCCCAGGCCCGGAAGGGCCACCGCCTCGCGCGAGCCCCCGGCCATCAGCACGCGCACGTCGACCATCGAGCGCTCGGGCAGGCGGAGGCGCACGACCGTGCCGCTTCCCACCGTGTCGGAGCCGCCGAGCAACCGGCGGAGCTCGGATAGGTTCCAGCGGAGCGCCCCGGCGGGGTCCTCCGCGTCGGGGAAGAGCAGGTCGACGAGCTGCGAACGACTCGGCGGCCGGTCGGCAAGCGCGAGGTAGGCGAGCAACGCCCACACCTTCTTGCCCTTCGGCGCGGCGTACACGACCCCGTCGCGGACCACGAGCGGCGGACCGAGCAGGTGGATCTCGAGCGGCACCCTGCCATCCTGCTCGCCCCGGGGGGTCGGGGCAAGGCCGGGTCGCTCCCGCCCGCGGACACGGGCCTTCTCACGCCCCTTCACACGCCCGCTCTCACCGCCTCTCACACGCCGGGGACCTAGGGTCGGCGCGGACGGCCCAACCCAGGTCCGCTCGGAGGTCGCTCAAAGGAGGATGCCGTGATGAGGATCTCGATCGACGAGCTGCGCGAGCGCGTGCGCGGAGACGTGATCGCGCCAGAGGACGAGGCGTACGAGGAGGCGCGGAAGGTCTACAACGCGATGATCGACCGGCGGCCGGCCGTCGTCGTTCGCGCCGTGAACGCCGGCGACGTGATCGCCGCGGTGGGGTTCGCGCGCGAGCGCGGGCTCGACCTGGCCATCCGCGGTGGCGGGCACAGCGTGCCCGGGTTCGGAACCTGCGACGACGGCGTCGTGATCGACCTCTCGCGCATGCGGGGCGTTCGCGTCGACCCGGCGTCGCGGACGGCGAGGGCCGAGGGCGGGGCTACGTGGGGCGACGTCAACGCCGCGACGCACGCGTTCGGGCTGGCGACGACCGGCGGGATCATCTCGACCACCGGAGTCGCCGGTCTCACACTGGGCGGCGGGATCGGCTACCTCGCGCGCGGGTTCGGACTGTCGTGTGACAACCTGATCTCGGCCGACGTGGTGACCGCCGACGGAGAGTTCGTGGTCGCGAGCGAGACTGAGCACGGCGACCTGTTCTGGGCGCTTCGCGGCGGCGGCGGGAACTTCGGCGTCGTGACGGCGCTCGAGTTCCGGCTCCACCCCGTGAAGGACATCTACGGCGGGCCGATGTTCTACGAGCTCGACGAGGCCGAGAACGTCCTGCGGTTCTTCCGCGAGTACATCGCCGACGCGCCCGAACAGATGGGCGCGTTCCCCGCGTTCCAGATCGCGCCCCCGCTGCCGTTCATCCCCGAGGACCGCCACGGCGACACCTTCGTGGCGATGGTCGCGTGCTGGGCCGGGCCGATCGAGGAGGGCGAGCGGGCGCTTCGGCCGTTCCACGACGTCGCCCCGGTCGTGGCCGAGCACGTGGGGCCGATGCCGTATCCCGCGCTGAACGGTGCGTTCGACGCTCTGGTTCCGCCGGGGCTCCAGCACTACTGGAAGGCCGCGTTCGTGAAGGAGCTCACCGACGAGGCGATCGCCGCACACGCCGAGCACGGGCCCGAGGTCCCCGTCGTGAACTCGACGATGCACATCTATCCGATCAACGGCGCGGCGCACCGGGTGGCGCCCGACGCTACTGCGTTCGGGCACCGCGACGCGAGCTTCGCGGCGGTGATCGCCGGGATGTGGCCGGACCCGGCGCAGAACGAGGCGAACGTCGCGTGGGTCCGCCGCTACTACGAGGCCATCGCCCCGCACTCGGAGGAGGGGGGATACATCAACTTCATGGCGGCAGACGACCAGGATCGCGTAAAGGCGAACTACGGCGCCAACTACGACCGGCTCGTGAGGGTCAAGCAGACGTACGACCCGGACAACGTGTTCCACCTGAACCAGAACATCAAGCCCTGAGCTC
>Ga0070741_10015840_pt1 | contig 12694 bp, 5 predicted proteins | sample Coa_R1_4_FD_66440 | JGI IMG/M metagenome (GOLD analysis project Ga0070741, IMG submission 66440) | Surface soil microbial communities from Centralia Pennsylvania, which are recovering from an underground coalmine fire - Coalmine... | ecosystem: Environmental > Terrestrial > Soil > Unclassified ...
GCGGTGTCCCAGCCCCAGTAGATGAAGACGGCGAGCAGCAGGCCCGAGGTGAGGGCGGTGAACGAGCCGATATCGAACGGGTTGAACCAGGACGCGGAGACGTGGATCGCGCCGGCCGGCGCGCTGCCGCCGTACACCTTCGTCAGCGCGACGATCGAGAGCACGAGCAGCATCAGCAGCTCGACGCTGAGCAGGACGCGTTGCAGCCAGACCGAGACCTCGATGCCGATGTAGCAGATCAGGGTCATCAGCACGATCCAGACCAGGCCGGCCACCTCGGTCCACCCGCTGCTGGCCGCCAGGCCGTTCGCGCCGACCAGCTGGAAGCCGTAGCCGCCGGCGATCTGGGCGAGGTTCGCCATGACGATGATGTCGGCGGCGATGATGGCCCAGCCGCCGAGCCAGCCGGTGCGCGGGCCGAAGGTGCGGGCGCCCCAGGTGAAGGTGGTGCCGCAGTCCGGGTCGGCCTCGTTGAGGCCCTGGTAGCCGAACGCGATCAGGAACATGGGGACGAAGGCGAGGATCATCACGATCGGAGACTGGAGCCCGACCGCGGCGACCACGAAGCCGAGTGTGGCGGCGAGGCTGTAGGCGGGCGCGACCGAGGCCGTGCCGATCACGATGCTGGAGGCCAGCCCCAATGCGCCGGGCCGCAGGCCCTTGCCTGCGGCCTGCTCGGTTTCGACGGTGCTGTCGCGGTTTCCGGCGGTCCCCGCTGTCACCTCGGCCATGGGGCGGCTCCCTCAAGCGGCAGGACGTGGCCGCTGACAGCCACGATTCAGGTGTGAGCCTGCACAAGCAGAGAATCGCTCCAGTAACAGCCGTTCACAAGCCCGGCGCGCCGGTCCGTCGGTGGGTCAGTCGGGTGACGGGCCCTCCGCGGCTGGTGTTGTCGGTGCCGTCGGCTGCGCGACTGCCGGTCCAGACGGCTGCGGTTCTGGCTGCGGCGCCCCCTGCGGTTGCGGTTGCGGCGCCCCCTGCGGTTGCGGGGTGGCTTGCGCTGCGGCCTGGAACTGCGGGGCGTTTTGCGGCGCCCCTTGCGGCTGCGCTTGCGCACCCGGCCAGTTGTGCACGTAGCTGGAGCCGCCAGGCTGCGGAGCCTGCGCCGCCTCCTGGCGAGGTCCGCGCGGGGTTACCAGGAACGCGAGCGCGAGGTAGGCGGCAGCGCACCAGAGCGCGCCCGCGATGACGGCACCGATCATGCTGTACGTCAGGCCGACCTCGGTCGTGATCCCGAGCGACCCGAGCCCCGACGAGCCGGACATCGACAGCTCGCCGAGCAGCGTCACCACCAGGCCCGCTATCGCGCCGAGCAGCGCGGCCCGCCAGACCTGGATCGGGGCGAACGCGGCCGGGTTCACCACCCTCCGGCGGGTGCGTACCAGGAACCACGGCAGCGCGGAACCGATGAGGGCAGCGAGGATCAGCAGGTAGATCAGCCAGGGCCGGCTGTTGCCGAACAGGCCGATCTCGTCGGCGTGGGCGCCGGTCAGCCCGAGCGTCAGGCCGTCGGACAGGCTGACGCAGAAACCGCTCAGCGCGCCGCCGATCATCAGGTTCGGCAGCAGGAGCACCGCGGCGATCGCCTGCGCCGCCTTCGCACGGCCGCTCGTACCGTCGGCCGTCAGCAGTTCGTACTCGGCGTACACCAGGACCACGAGCCCGGCCAGCAGTCCGACCGCGCGCAGCTGGGTCCAGACGATCCGCGCGCTGCCGCGCCACGGTCCTATCAGCTTCCTGATCCACTCGCCGCCGGGATCGCCGACCGGACGGCGCGCGACCGTCGTCAGCCGGCCGATCAAGAAGGCGGCGAACGCGATCAGCAGCGGGCCGAGGAACACCCAGCCGGGCGAGACGCCGATCGAGGAGTGCAGGCCGTTGGCGGCGTCACTCGCCGTGCCGAGGGTCAGCGCGGCGCCCGAACCGCCACTGCCCGTGCCGCCGCCACTGCCGCCGAACGGGTCGGTACCGCCGCCGCCGAACGGATCCGTGCCGCTCGGCAGCTGCGTGAGTCCGCCGCCGGCGCTGCCGTTGAGCCTGCCGACCAGGTTGAACACGTCGGAGGCGTTGCCGACCAGGGCGAGTACGAGCAGCACCACGCCGACGCCCAGCGCGGGCAGCGCCGAGCGGGCGACCAGTTGGAGCGGCGAGGCGCTGGGGGCGGCGGCTTCGCTGCGCCGTCCGCGGCGCATCCAGAGGAAGAACAGCAGAAGCGTGATCGTCCAGGTGGTCAGGCTGATCGTCAGGCTCAGGTTGATGGTGAAGGAACCGAAGATGGATCCGCCGAGGCTCGAGTCGCTGACCGGAGTGCCGCCGACGTTCAGGTCCGTGGGTGCGCCGAGCGCTCCGGCGACGAAGATCACGGTGCTGGTGAACCAGTCGTGGAAGCCGCCGTGGCCGGAGGGGCTGCCCAGAAAGGCGAGGCCGACCACCACGCCGAAAGTCGCGAGCAGGGCGATGACCAGCGGTGCGATCGCGTCGCGGAGCACGGCGAGCAGGTCCGCGCGGCCGACCAGTGCCGGGCGAAAGAGCGGGATGGGCGCGGGAGCACCGGCGGGCGGCGCGGCGAAGACGGGAGGGGCCTGGTAGGTAGGTGGCGGCGGGTAGCCGGATCCGGAAGGCCCGAAGGCTTCAGCGCCGGGGCCCGCGGTGGGGTTGGCGGCGGGGCCCGAGGTCGGATCGGCGGCGGAAGCGTTCCCGTAGCCAGCCGGCGCCGCGTAGCTCAGGCTGGACGTGTCGGGGCCAGGGCCCGAGGTCGGATCGGCGGCGGAAGCGGTTTCGTAACCAGCCGGCGGCGGGTAGCTCAGGCCGGACGTGCCACCGGCGGGGTCGGCGGCGGCAGGTTCCGGAGCCGACGACGCAGCAGGGGCCGTCTGGGGCTGCGACTGGGCCGGTATCTGTTCCCGCGGTTCAGGTTGGCCCTGGGTGAGCGCGGCCCCGCAATGACTGCACGCCGTCGCGCCATCCGGCACTGTTTCGCCGCAATGCGGGCAAGTAGCCACGTTCCCCCACAATCGAAGAACCTTGAATCGGATTCGGCCGCTCGTTCTTACCGGCTCGGATCCGTACTGTCAAAGGTGATCCGATGGCTCAGGACGGCGCGGCGACTCAGGACGGCGCTGCGGCTCGGCTCGTCGCGCCGCGCACCTCCAAGGCGTCCAGCAGCTGCGCGGTGGCCGCGGCGATCGTCTCGACCGCCTCGTCGAAGGCGGCGCGGTTGTGCGCGGCGGGGGCCCGGAATCCGGAGATCTTGCGGACGTACTGGAGCGCCGCGGCCCGCACGTCTTCCTCGCCGACGTCCGGGGTCATCGGCGGGCGAAGGGTCTTGATACTTCTGCACATACCGCCAGTGTGGAGCAGACCTCCGACAATTCCGACCCCACGGAGGAGAAATCCGGTACTGGCGATCCGGTCCCGCGACTAGCCCGACCCCGCGTGAAACCTCAGTCCGTGCGGCCCCCGGTCACCACTCCCAGTAGAAGCCGACCACGGCGTGCTCGACGCCGCCCTCCAGGAACCGGTGCGCCTCGTTCGACGAGTTGAGCGCCACCGGTTCGCGGTGCGTGATCGAGCTGTTGACCACACCGTTCCACTCCGCCCACCACAGCTTGCTCGGGATCATGTCGGGGTGGAAGTGGATCCACAGCAGGAACTTGTCCACCTTGCGGCGGAACACGCGGCGCATCTCCGTCGGCGGAGCCTCTTCATAGCGGAACGTCGTCGTGTAGTTGAGCACCGCCGTGCCGCCGCGCGCCAGCGGGCGCTCCAGCAGGATGTCGATCGAGTGGTACACGTTGCCGTCTCGCGCACGCAGTTGATACGGCAGGCCGGGGACGCCTCCGGTCTGCACGTCGAGCGTCAGCATGTTCGTGTCGACCATGTACGTGTACCGGTCCAGGCCGTCCTCGGTCGCCTCGATGATCTGGTCGGTACGGTGCTGTACCGGCAGGCCGTCCGGGCCGAGATAGTGGTACTCGCGCAGGTCCACGGTGCGGTGGCGGGCGGGCGGCGCGTCGAAGATCGGCAGGTCGGTCTCCTGCGCATCGCCGCGTACATAGCGGATGCTCGACGAGCCCGCGTGCAGAAACCGCAGCCGGTCCGCGTCGTCGGGGGCGATGTCGAAGGCGTCGGCGAACCAATTGAGCGTGGCGCTGCTCAGTACCGTGTCCGGGCTGTTGCCGGCCAGCGCGCGGGAGACCCTGCCGCGCAGCTTCACCGGGTCCTGGTCCGCGTCCTCGGCTCCGCGATCGGCCAGCGAGCGGGCGATGACCTCGGCAATCGCGTCGACCGCGCCCTTACCCGGGACGAGCAGTGAGCGCCACTGCGTGCGGTAACGGCCCGGCCTTGTGAGCAGGTCGTAGAGGTAACTGCTCGCCGCAGCGGCTGGGGTAGGGGTACGCACGGCGCCGGGCGAAGGCGTCCCGCCGTTCCCATGTGCTCCCCCGGCGCCCGGGGCCGAGCCCGAGGCGGACTCGGATGGACGGCGGCGGCGCTCCTCGATCGCGTCACGCGCGGCCGCGAACGCGAGCCGTTCCGCGCTGTCCGCGCCGAGCAGTACGACGATGACGTCGAGTTTGTCCGGCGGCGGAAGCACCTTGCCGGAGAAATAGCCGCCGATCACGCCGTGGGCATAACCGGTTTTCTCCGCCAAATACCGGTAGGACAACAAGGCGTCGCTGCGGCGCCGCGCATATCTGCGGCGCAATCGGCGCAGCGAATCGCCGAGGTCCTCCAGGGTCTCCAGGTTCCGGAGCCCCAGATCCTCGGGAAAGGAGGCGCCGCCGCCCAGCCGATCCATCTGCCGCCCTGTCCGTGAACTGACGTAACGCTCCGTCAGGGTAACCGTCGCCAGCGGAAATCGCGGTCCGGGAGCGGTCTTTGACCGGACTCCGCCAAATGGGGGAACGGGACCGCTCTTTCGGCCGCCCGTGTCCGTCGCTGTCCGACCGTGTCCGACGCCGGGGCTGTTTCCGGGGTGACCCATGTCACTGTAGGACCCGCGCGAGGCATCGCAAGGCGGCCGTGACCACGGGCGCCGCCCGCGACCGAGCAGGCTCCGTATCGAGTACGCAGAGTGGCGGATGACCGAGTTCCGATTTCCCCCGGTGCTGAGCACAGCCGCCTGGGTCACCGAGATCGACGCCCCGCAGGGGGCGGCGGCCGGCGAGGGCGGCGGGCTCGGGGGATTCGCACGCGGCGGTCCGCACCTGGACTTCGGCAGGGTCGAACACGTGGAGTTCGGCGTGCTGGCCAGGGCGCTGCTGCTGCTGGACGCGGCCGTCGCGGCCGGGGTGGGCGCGACGGTGACGCTGCCCGCGCACGAAGTGGGGCAGTCGGAACAGGGCGGGCGGGACCTGCCGGAGCGGGAAGCGCGGTCGGGCGGCGCGATCTCGGACTCCTGGTCTCGCACGCGGCGCACGAGGCACCGGGCCGGCAGACGTGGCCAGGCACGGGCCTTCATGCGGCAGGCCGGTTTCCGGGAGGCGCCGCACTGGCCGGTGGACGCCGTGCGAGTGCGGGGCGCCGGGGCCGCGGGACAAGGGGAGGAAATCGATGAGCTACCGTCCGGGGACATGCCGGCCGGCCGTAGTGAGCAGGCCGTCGAGCCGGTGGGCCACCGGCGCAGGTTGCTGCCGTTACAGTGGCTTCAGCCGGTGGAGGGCGCGGGCCTACGCGGCGCCGCGCGGTACCTCGCCGTTGAGCAGGGACTCAGTGACCTCGGCCTCTCGGCCGCCGACGCACGCGCGATCAGTGAAACGGTCCTGGCCGAGCTGATCGACAACGCGGCCCGGCTGGCCGCGTCACACAGTTCCGGAACCCCGCGGGTGCTGGTCGGCGGGCAGTTGTTCGACCGCGGCCACCCGCCGGGACCGGAGGATCCGTTCGCCCGGCCGGACTTCGCGGGCAGCGCGTTCGGCGAGGCGGCGTTCGCCGCCTTCCCGGCGGATCCGGAGCTGGGGGCGAGCCGGGTGCTGCACCTGGTGGCCGGCGGCGGCGGCGCACCAGAGACGCTGTTCGAGGCGACCGTGCCGATCGGTCCGCGGTTCGCCGCGCCCACCGGGCACTGGAGCGGCCATCCGGCGCTGCACCGGCCGCACCGGCTGAGCTGGCTCGGCTGCACGCTCGATCCGCGGCAGGGGCTCACGGATGCGGATCGGTCGGCGTACACCGCGGCGATCTCTCGCACCCGCGGCGGCCTCGGCATCTCGGGTACGCGCACGTCGGGGGTTGTGGTCACGGTCTCGCTCGGCGGCGAGATCGACGCTGGGCCGGGTTCGACCGGCAACGTCCGCGAATCGGTACGCCAGGCGCTGGACTTCCTCGCGCAGGGCGCCGAGCGCGCGGCGGTGGCGGCGGTGTTCCCGGACCTCACCTGGCAGGTACTGGAGTCGTGCGTTCCAGGAGGGGAAGCGCACGGCACCGGTACTGCCGGCCCGGAAAGAACGGGTCCCGAGAAGTCGGGCCCCGAAAAAGGCGGCGGCGAGAAGGGCGGTAAGAACGGCAGGCACGCTGCCGGAGCCATGTTGGTGGTCGGCGCTCAGGGCCGCCCACTGTGGCACGGCGGCTCGGCGCCGGCCCGCGCCGTGCTGGAGCTGTTGACCAGCGTCGGCGGCGTCTCGCTGGTGGGCGAGGCGCGCGAGCGCTGGCTCGGCGCGGGCGGGTCGGGCGACGAGTTCGAGCGCTTCCTGCGCAATCAGAAGCACTTGGTCACGGTCGAGGGCGAGAGCCTGATCCTGCTGCTCTCGCCGCTGCACGTCCTCAGCACACTGACAGACGCCTCCCAGCGCGAGCTGAGCGCGGAGGCGGCCCGCCACGGCAAGGGCGTGCGCCGCGGCATGTTCCGCACGCCTACGCTCGCCGTGACGAACCGCTGGCTGGACGTCGGCCGGCTGCTCGACGGCACGATCGGCTTCGACGTGGCCGCGTTCACCCTCGCCCGCGCGGTGCAGGCCGAACTGGCCGCGCTGCCGCCGAGCCGCGGCCCGGTCGTGGTCGCGCAGACGCATACCTGCCCGCCGCGCCTGGCGACTCGGTTGAGCGAGTGCCTGGCCCTCGGTGATCGGACCTATCCGGCCGGTTCCGAGCTCGATCGCGGCGGCTGGCCGACCGCCGGGGACGTGCCCGGCGAGGCGCGCGTGGTGCTGTGCGCGGACCTGATCCTCACCGAGAACACGGTGCGGCGCGCGGTGGCGGAGATCGTCGAGCACGCCGAGCCCGTGGTCATCGCGTGCGCGGTCGACGCGCGGGTCAAGCGCGGGCGGATCAAGGTGCTCAACCGCGAGATCCCGGTCGTCGCGCTGGCCGAGGTCGACCTCGAGGCCGGTCAGGCCGAGCAGTCGGAGCGGGTGGGCCGCATGCATCGCCTGCAGGCCCTTGTTCCGGGCGCGGGCGCACCTCCCGCCATCGTCGACATCGACCCGGTCTCGCTGCGCCCGGCTCCCGCCCGCGCACCCGAGCGGCTGCCGATGAGCGAAGAGGAGCTGCTGTACTGGTGCGCGCCGCAGCCGGAGTCGCCGGCCGGAGCGCTGCGGATCGGGCACATCGAGTATGCGCGGCGGATGCACGCGAGCGCCTCGATCGACCTGGAGCGGATGTTCCGCCGCGACGACGCCCGCACACGCATGACGGACGTCCTGGTCGACGCGATCCAGCGCGGCCTGGCCCGGGTGCATCACCGCGCCGATCCGGGGCGGCCCGAAGACGCGATCCAGATCTGGTATCCCGGCGAGAAGCGGTCGAAAGCCGGGCTGCTCGCGCACGCGGCCTGGACGCGGCTTTCGGAGAACGGGCAAAGCGTCAGCGCTCCGGTCGGCATCCAGCACCTAAGCCACGGAGCGGTCTGGCCGAACTCCTCCGGCCAGGAACAGCCGCCGCGCCCGCGCACGCTGCTGATCGTGGATTACTCGGCGCGCACCGGCCGCACGCTGCAAGCGCTGATCCGCCATGCGGTACGAGCCGGCGCCGAGCGGATCGTGGCGGTGGTGCTGCTGGATCTGCTGCCCGAGCATGACAGCGGGCTGCTGGCGTCGCTCAGCGCCGTCTCAGCGGAACCGACCGGCACCCGTGCGACGCGCGGCTCTGACATCCCGGTCGCGGTCCGGTTCATCAGCGCGACGAGCATCGGCGGCCTGGGCGCCCACGAATGCGGCCTGTGCGCCACCCGCGACAAATACGCTGATGTGGCCGAGGCGCCGCTGCGGCTGCGCCGGCACGTGGACCGGCTGGACGAACTGCTGCGCCCGCGGCGCCGCGACGAGCTGTTCGAGAGCGCCCCGGCCGACCTGTTCGGGGTTCCGCTGCTCGGCGACGACGCGATCGACTACCTGCGGTGGCGCGGGCAGCTGCGCCGGGCGCTGCACGACACCGGAGCGCGCCAGGAGGTGCTGGACCGGATCGCCGTGCTCAATCAGTCGTCGCCGGACTCGGTGTGGGGCCGCCGCGGGCTGACCAGGCTGCTGGCCGCCGAGCGCGGCTGGCTCAAGCTGCCGCCGCTGCGTTACGGCGCCGCGCGCGAGCAGTTGGCCCGCTGCTGCCTCGACGAGCTGGACAACCCGGCGCCCGAGCCGCCGTGGCTGCGCGCGCAGGCCGTGATGGTGCTGGCCGCCGCCGCGCCAGACCGCTTCGCCGCGGTGCTGCCCGATCTGATCGAGCTGGGCGCGGACGAGCCGGTCGTCGTCGATCAGGTCTGCCTGGAAGCGTACCGTCTGGCGCGCCGGCCGCGGCATGACTCGCCGGTCGATCTCGGCGCGCTGCGCAACAGCCTGATTCGCTGCCGCGAGTACCTCGAAGGTTCGCGGGTGGACCTGGACCGGCAGCTGGCCGAGGACTACGTACACGTCATCAGGCAGCTGATCCTGCTGACCGAGCTCAAGCCGCGGCCACGGCTGGACGACCCACGCGAGGCCTGGGCCCGGCTGGCCGCGGATTGGTGCGAGGCGGCGCTGCGGCACCGCTTCGAGTCGCGGCTGCTGCGGGTGCGCGACTTCGTCGAGGACCTGCAGGTGGCCGAACCGAGCCGGGAGCGGACCGCGGCGGCCGAGGCGGACCTGCGGGAGTGCACGCGGCTTGTCGAGGAGCGGGTGCTGGCGTTCCTGCCCAGGCTGCGCGAGATCCTGGCCGGGGATTACGCGGCCGAGCTGCTCGGGCGGCGGGATCAGGAGCGGTTCGTGGAGCTGTCCGGCGCGAGCGCGGCGGGTCTGCTCGGGCTTTCCGAGCGTCTCAGTAGCCTGGTCCGGGAGCCGAGGCGTCCGGACGACGGCCGGTGGCGGGCGCAGCGGCGGGATCTGCTGGACCGGATCGGCTGGTGGTACAACGCGTTGTTCGCCACGCACCGGCCGGGTACCGACTCGCCGGCGCAGCTGGTGCACCTCGTGCGGTCAGTACCGGCTCTGGTCGGCGACGTCGTGCACGCCGCCGTCGAAGAGCGCGGACTGAGCGGTACGACCAAGCTTTCCGGCGATCTGGCCGTGCCCGTGTTCTGCCCGCGCGACCTGCTCGCCGAGGTGGTCGGGCACGCGCTGGACAACGCGCGGTGCCGTTTCGCCGCCGACGAGGACGCCGATGACGACGAGCCCCTGTTCGAGGTGAGCATTCGCCGCCCCGCGCCGGACGGCGTGCAGTTGGTGATCTGCAACTCGGGGGCGCTGCCCGGTCCGGAGCCCGGGCGTGGCCTGGCGGCGCTGGCCCGCGCGCTGCGGCCGTTCGGCGGCTGGCTGACCGGCCGGGCGCTGGGCTCGGACGGCTGGACTTACGAGGCGGTCATCGCGCTGCGGCCGTGGTCAGGTGCGCCGCTCGATCGCGACAGCGGCGAGCACTCTGCCTTCGAAAGCCGCGCCGCCGAACACTCCGCTTTCGAACACCGGGCAATCGAACTGCGCAGGGAAGACGGCAGCAGCGAGCAGAACGGCGTCGAGGATCACGGCAGCGGTGACGACGGCACCGATGATCACGACGCGGTTCGGTACGGCGACCTCGAGCACAGTGCCGCTGCCCGCAGCGGCGCCGCCGAGTACAGCCGTCTGGAGCGGGGCGCGTGACCGTGGACTCCATCCAGGCTTTGCTCATCGACGAGGACGAGGACAACCTCACCGCCTTGCCCGAGCGCCTGCGCCATCCGTTCGCCCAACTCGGCTGGCACGTGATGTGGACCGCGGCGAAGGACGCCGGCCGGGTGCGGGAGCTCTTCTCAGTGCCGGGCGCGGCCTACGACCTGATCGTCGTGGACCTGCCGTCGGCTGCGCGGGACGGGGCCGGTGCGGCGGCCGCGCAGCCGGGCCTCAACCTCATCTGCGACGCCCGCGAGCGCTTCCCCGGCGCGTTCATCCTGGCGATCAGCAGCGGTCAGGCGCACCGTCCGGACCTGCTCGACGAAGCGCGCCGGTGCGGAGCGCACCGGGTGCTGCGGCGGTACGAGTTCAGCGTCGAAGCTCGGGAGAGCAGCCCCGCCGCGATCGCCACCGAGATCCACAACCACCTGCTGGACACCGGGGCGGTCGCGCCGATCGCGGTGACCTACGACGAGTTCGACCCGGATATCCAGACCTTCGTGCACGCGGTCGGCGAACCAACGCTGTGCCGTCTCTACGCGCGCATCCTGCAAGCAGCGGGCCGCACTACACGCAACATGAGTCTGGGTTACATCGCGACCGGCTACTCGGGCGCGGCGGTGTGCGCGGTGACGGCTGCGTTGGACAACAGCGGCGTGCGTACGCATCACGTGCTCAAGGTCAGCCTGGATAAGGATGCGCTGGAGCGTGAGGCTCAGCGCTCCGCGGAGGCGTGGGGCATGCTGCGCCAGTCGCTCCTGGCCAAGCAAGCGCCGCCGTACCCGGTCGGTCCGGTCAACGGCTGGTATGCGCTCGCCGCGCAGCTTGAGGGCAGTGCCCTGACGCTGCGGGACTGGCTAGCGCGCGGCGCATCTGACGCCGCAGTGGAAGACGTGTTCGCGGCCTTGTTCACCGACGGACTCGGGGGCGTGTACGCGGACACCGCGCAGGAGATCGACTCGCCGGCCGATCTCCTGCGCACCCCCTACTACCGGCAGCGCCGGGTACTGCACGCGGTCAAGCAACTGGCGCCGGTGCTCACTCACCCGGACGGCTGCCGGCTGGCCGAATCGCTGGTCGAGGACCTGACCGAGCGGGTGACCGGGTTCGTGGCGGAAGGCCGGATCGGCGAGGCGGACGCGCAGCGCACTGCCGCGCGGCGCACCTACGGCGTGTTCTCTCACGGGCACCTGCACGGCACCAACGTGCTGGTCTACGAGGGCCGCCATCCGGAGCCCGCGGTCATCGACGCGAGCCGCTTCGCGCACGCGCACTGGGCGACCGATCCGGCGCGGCTGGCGGCGGACCTGCTGATGCACAGCGTGGATCCGGCCACTGAGTCGATGTTCTTCACCGGATTCGAGCGCTGGCGCGTGGTCGCGGCGCGGCTGGGCCGCCTTGAGCCGCTGCTGGATCCGCCCGAGGAGTCGGCGCCTGCGGTACCTGATCCGGCCGACTTCATGGCGACGCAGTTCACGCACACGTCGGCTGGCGACGGCGCGCCGCGCCCCGAGGGCGTCACGCTGCCGCCCGGCCATGACGCCTCGGATCTGCCCGAGCGCAAGGCGACCGGCGACGGTACCGCGGCGGCCTTGGCTGCGCTCAATTGGCTGACCGGTAACCTTCGCGCGTTTTGCCCGGGTATGTCCGGGGAGGGCGAGTACCGCGCTCACGCATGGGAGTGGCATACGGCGCTCGCCCGGTATCTGCTGCGCTCGTCGTATAACCACGAGATCACCGTGCCTAAGCGCGCGCTGGCGATCGTCGCAGCGTACGACCAACTGCTGGCGGCGGAGGCGAGCCTGCTGGACTGAGCTACGGGGAGCGCGGCCATGCACCGCGCCACATGCCGGGTGGGGCCGCGGTGGGGACGGCCCCACCCGCTCATGCCCGTCCTCGCGGCACACCGCGCGACGGCCGCATGGCGCTGATCTGCGTACGAACGCGCGTACGCAAGCGCAGAAAAATTCTCCCGGAAAAAGTGTTGGGGTTCCGGGCGCCCGCTCCTCTCACCGGTATAGGGCAAGTTCTCGATACCAGGAGGCGGTCGCCATGTCCCTCACCTCAACCATCGCGCCTGTCGCACCGTCAGCCACGCCGTCAGCCGCTCCGCTCCACCCCGCGCACCCGGTCGGCACCCCGGCTTCGACGCAGCGTCAGTTCGCGGGCCGTCCGTACCGCATCGCGGTGCGCGTGCACTCGCTGGACCCGATCTCCGAGGCCGGGGTCCTGGTGCAGCTGCGCCAGCGCCCGGAGCTGCGGATCGCGGAGGCCGGGGAGGCGGCGGCGGTGGTGATCGCGATCGCAGACGTCGTCGACGAGCCCGCGACGCGCTGGCTGACCGCGTTGCACCGCGCCGACGGAACTCCGGTCGTCCTCGTCGTCGGGCAACTCGACCCGCGCGCGATGGCCGGAATCGTCGGCTCCGGCGTGTGCGGGGTGCTGCGGCGCACCGAGGCCAGCCCGGAGCGCGTCGTGCGGGTCGTGCGGGCGGCGGCGCAGGGCCAGGGCGACATGCCGCCGGACCTGGTCCGCCATCTGCTCGACCAGGTCAGCCTGCTGAATCGGACCACGCTCGAACCGCGCGGCCTGTCCTTCGCCGGGCTGACCGAGCGGGAGCGCGACGTGCTCAAGCTGATCGCGGACGG
>Ga0070741_10015841_pt1 | contig 12694 bp, 10 predicted proteins | sample Coa_R1_4_FD_66440 | JGI IMG/M metagenome (GOLD analysis project Ga0070741, IMG submission 66440) | Surface soil microbial communities from Centralia Pennsylvania, which are recovering from an underground coalmine fire - Coalmine... | ecosystem: Environmental > Terrestrial > Soil > Unclassified ...
TGGGTGAAGACCAGGCACGGCGAGAGCGCGTTGAAGGAGACGCGCGAGACGGTCCGGACGCTCGCGTCGAGGCGGCGCGCCAGGATGAAGCCCACGCCCGCGATGGCGAAGATCGGCAGGATATCGTCGAGAAAGATCGAAAGAAGCACATTCATGGATGAGCGCTGGAGCGCGAAGGCTCGAGCCGATCGACGGACGCGGCGCGCCGGCCGATCGACGGGGCGCGATTGAGCCGAACACAGGGGCAGGGCGCGTCAGCCGAACGCCGAAGGATCGATCGCCTCCCGACGTACGATCGTTCTGTCTCGTTGCAGCGTCCCGGCTCCGATGTCGGCGCGGGGCCGTCTAGTTCGCGTCGTACCCCAGGCGCAGCCGGCCTTGCGCACTCCCGTTGACCGTGCCCTGCTTCAGCCACTCCTCGGAGGCGCGGAACAGGATCCGGTGGTTGCGCTCCCACATCGCGTTGTGCGACGAGCAGCCGAGGTCGACGAACATCTTCTCGCGGGCGCCGAGATCGTCGTACAGCTCGCGGACGCGCTCAGGCGCCACCTGCCTGTCGTGCGCGCCGGCGACCATGAGCGTCGGCGTCTGCATGCGGCCCACCGCCGTCCGGTTCCACCCCCACGTCGCCGTCTGCGGCGCCCGCCGGACGCCGGCGCCCCACGTGGCGCCGACCGGATCCGACAGCAGCATCTGGGACCAGACGGCGTCCCGCACGCTCGCGTCATACTGACCCTCGCAGCCGACCTGGCGATCCCAGTTCCCGACGAACTCGTCGCGCGACTGGGTGTTGAAGGCGGCGCCGGCCGGCCGCGTCTGCGGCGGCCCATCGGCCGCCGCGCGGGTGTAGGCCGGTGCGAGGAGAACCAGGCGCTGCACCCGCTCCGGGTGCTGCGCCGCATATCCGCCGGCGCGGGGGCCGCCCAGCGACCACGCAACCATGCTGACCCGCTCGACACGGCGCAGCCCACGGATGTAGCCGACGACGGCGTCGATGTCGTTCCAGTCGGAGGCGATCGTGGTGGCCGGGCCCGGGTACGACGGCTGGCAAGGCGCGGGAATCAGCTCGGGGACGAACGCCCGCTGCTGGTTCGCGGCGAGGTTGCACGGATCGTTCATCACCGTCGGCCGGGTCGATCGGCCGTAGCCGGTCATGTCGGCGGCGAACACGTCGAAGCCGGCCGCGGCGAGATGGCCCATCCAGCTGTAGTCGCCCACCGGGACGTCGAAGGCCACCTCGGCCGGCGTCCCGGCGCCGTGGACGAAGAGCACGACGCCGGCGCCGCCGCGCACGATGGTGCGTCCGCTCGCGCGCTCGCGGACGTAGATCTGCGCCGCTTGTCCCTCCATCGATGGCGCCGTCGAGCGGACGCGGACGTAGTGATCGAACGTCTGCACGCGGTCGCTCTCGGGCTCGGCGGGCGCCGGCGCCGCGCCGCTCGAGGCACAGCCGGCCGCGGCTGCGGCCACGACGATCAGCAGGAGCAGTCGCATGGCGAGACCATACTACAGTCGGCCCTCGGCCGCCGCATGGCGGGCTCCAGCCCTTCACGACGGCCTGCCGGCATGGCACGCTGCGCCGGCGAGGTAAGCCTCGCCGTGCGACCTTCGACGGCTTCTCGGGCTCGAACGCACGGCATCACGCGGACCGCTCCAGCGAGACCGCCGCGCGGAACCCGGCCGTCGCCTCGAACGCCACCAGGCCCTCGGCATCGACGGCCCACAGGCGGGCGGATTGCCCCTCGTCGGCCATCCGGCCGCAGAGCTCAATGGGGCTGCCGTCCACGAGCGGCCGGAGCGCGCGGAACGCGAAGCTCGAGATGTCGGCCAGGGGCAGCTGGCGTCGTACGAGATCGGCCAGCAGCGTGGCCACGAGCGGCGCATGGACGACGAGGCCGGCGTAGCCCTGGACGCCGGTCGCATACGGGCGATCGTAGTGGATGCGATAGGCGTTGAAGGTCAGCGCCGAGTAGCGGAACAGGAGCGACTCGTCGGGGCGGACCTGTCGCCGCCAGTCGGCGCGCCGGCTCTCGATCGCCGGCGCCGGCGCCGGGGGCGCGCCGTCTCCCGCGGTGGGGGCGTCGCCGGCGCGTGCAGCCGGACCGGACGCCAGCGGCATCGGGCGATCGCGGTACACGATGTCGTGATCCTCGACGAGCGCGAGCCCGCGCGGACCGACGATGCGGTGCCGCACCGTCACGAACACGAGCGGCCCGGTCCGGCCCTGCTTCTCCGAGATGGTCTCGACGCGGGACAGCCGCTCGATCCGATCGCCGAAGCGGAGCGCGTCGTGGATGTCGATGCGGCCGCCGGCGTAGAGACGGCGCGGCAGCGGCACCGGCGGAAGAAAGGCACCGCGCCGGGCGTGCCCGTCGGCGTCGAGCTCGGACTGCCGGTGCAGGGGCAGGCAGTACAGCCAGTGCCAGAGCGGCGGCAGCGGATCGCCCGGCTGAGGCGGCGGATCGTCGCGGTCCAGCGTCGCCGCGAGGCGAAGGGCGGGCGCGACGGTGATGGTGTCGACCGACGACTCGGTCCGTCCGATCCAGTCGCTCCACGCCATCCCTACCTGACCGTGGACATCTTCCAAGGGAGACCCGTCACGACGCCGGCCGAATACCGCCGGCGATCCGCTGCAAGCTGCTAGCATGACACACAAGCGGGGCGGCGCGGGTCGGGCGCCCCGCGGACCGAGACGCGCCGGAGGATCCAGCCAGCCGGCGGGGAGAAGGAGCCATGCCCCTCTACGACTACGCGTGCAAGGCGTGCGGCCACGAGTTCGAGGCGCTCGTGCGCACGGGGGACGCGCCGCCTGTCTGTCCCGCGTGCCGGAGCGCGGACGTGGAGCGCCAGCTCTCGACGTTCATGATGACCTCCGAGGAGCACAATCGCGAGCTGGTCCGGCAGGAGCGCAAGAAGCGGCTGCCGAAGCACAAGGCCGAGCAGCACGAGGAATACCTGCACGCGCTCAAGGAGCACCTGGACCACTGATCATCCGGCCGCCGGCGGGATCGACGGCTTGGCCTTGATCGTCCTCACCATCTGCTCGAACGGCTCGATCGCTCCGTGCACGGGGACATCCTTGTCGACCTTCAGCCCCCGATGCTGGATGTTCCACAGCACGTTCTCGCCCCAGAGGTGCTGCTGCCAGGTCGAGTCGTAGAGGTCCGCCTGCACGAGCAGCCGATCGCGGGGCACGTAGGCGAACAAGTTCGTGCCCTCTCGCGGGTTGTCGAGCAGATGGTAGAGGCGGACCTCCATCGACGCGTCCTTCAGCGTCAGCTCGTCGTCGACGAACTCGAACCGGGCGGGCCGCGGGTGCTGCTGCAGTGCGTCGGGCGCGATCGTGTGCTTCCGCGCCAGCAGATCGTTGAAGAACGCCTCGTTGCCGCGGTACGTGATGATGGCGAGCCCCTCGGCAACGGCGACGCGCAGCCCGCCCGAGTGGTCGAAGTGGTGGTGCGAGACGATCGCGTGGGTCAGCGGCTTGGAGCTAAGCGTTCGGGCTTTTTCGATGACGGCCCTCGATCGGGCCTCGTTGAGCGGGACCTCGAACAGCACCAGGTGATCGGCGAACTCGAACGCCACGCTGCGATGGTTGCCCGATCCGGCCAGCCACCAGACCCCCTTCGCGACCGGCTCGGCCGTCACCACGACCGCGGGCGGCGTCGGCGGCGGGGCCGAACGGACCTCGGCGGGCGCCGCAAGATCGCCTGCGTCTCGGTTGACGAGATTGCTCGAGACGTTCAGATCGAACTGCAGGTACCGATCAATCATCGTGGTGATACGCCGAGGCAGCTTCACGCCCGACACCTCCTCGTACGCCGAGAACGAGGTGGCCATCGCCACGTCCCCCAGGTTCGGGTGGTCGCTCATCGAGGTGACGCGGACGGGAAGGCCGGCCGGGTCGACCGAGAGCGTCAGCGTCTCGCCCTTCGGGGTGATCACGTCCACGCTCCGTTCGGCTCCCTGCTGCCTGAGGTTCGCGAGCCTGGCGCCGGGCTTGAGCGCCTCGCGGACGATCGTGATCGGATGGTGCAGCAGCTCGAGCCGGCGATCCCGCGCGGCCGCCTCGCTGGCGCGAGCCATCCGGCCGTCCGGCCCGACGTTGTACGCGATCTCGCCGTCGAGCCCCTGATCCTGCCGCTGGACGGTCGCGCCGGCAAAGAGGAACTGCGCCGTGCGCACCTGCCGGACGCGGGTGCGGCCGTTAGGGACGTCGATGGCGCGCCGGTATTCCGTGACCTTCCACACGGGCAGCTCGGAGTCCGGCGTCGTGTTCTGGCCGAGGTTCGGCGCCGCGCCGTCCCCTTCGATCACGAGCGTGTCGACGGCGCGCACGCGATCCGCCCCGCCGAGGGCCGCCGCGGCCTGCTCGACGATCTGCTGCTCCGGCGACACCCGCGCGCACGCGGCGGCGCAGGCGGCGATCAGGACGAGGGCGCAAGGCTTCATGATCGGTGCTCCTTTCCGGTTCGAGCGCCTGTGCGGTCCACACTACAATGGATGTGTCGGGGCTCGCCCCGGCGTTGCCGTTCCCATGGCCAAGCCACCCCAGCGCGAGCGCCCGGCGATGACGGTCCGCGAGTCCGGGACCTCCCGACCGCGGTCCACGCGCATGCGCCTGCTCCAGCTGTCCGCGGTCGTGATCGTGATCGGCGCGGCCGCCGGCGTCCTCGTCCGCTCGTCGCGCACGCCCGGCGCCGCGGGGGCGCTCGAGTACAAGGAGGTCGGGCGGGACGGCGCCGTGTTCACGGTGTCCGTGCCGCAGGCGCGGGCCGACGACGAGGAATACCTGATGCGGATCGCCGAGCAGATTTCCGCCCGCGAGCGGCAAGCGGGCGGCTCGGGCCAGATCAGCGTCATGGTGTGGCCCGACGATGTGCCGGTGCCTCAGCAGCCGCCGACGACGGAATTCGACGCGTCGATGCGAACTCAGGCTGCGGGGATCTTCATCAATCCCACGCTCAATATCAAGCACCTGATTCGCTTCAAGAACGGAGAGACCGTCTCGGAGCGCGATTTCGGCCGGAAGACGCGATGAGAGCCTGAGCCGCGCCATGCTCCGGTCCGCCCAGACGCCTGCCGGACGCCCGCAACCCCCCTGGCGCCTCGCCCGACGACGCCGCGTGGTCGTCGCGCTGCTCGTGGCGCTGGCGCTCGCCGGGACCGCGGCGGCGCAGCGCGGGCGCCGCTTCGGCGGCTTCTTCTTCCGGCCGCCACCCAATCCTCCCTACGACGGCGCCTTCCAGTTCTGCCGCATCATGTTCCGCCAGAACCCGAACGGCGACGGCGGCGGCTGGTCCGTCGACTACCCGCGCGCGGACATCAACCTGATGTACCGCCTGTCGGAGCTGACCTCGACGAGCGTCAGCCGCGATGCGCAGGGCCACTACAACCATCGCCTGTACCAGCTGACCGATCCGGAGCTGTTCAGCTGTCCCTTCATCATGATGACGGAGGTGGGCGCGCTCTCCCTCGATGATCAGGAGGCGGCCCGGCTTCGCGAGTACCTGCTGAGGGGCGGGTTTCTCTGGGCCGACGACTTCTGGGGCGAGTATGCCTGGAGCGTCTGGCAGCGGGAAATCGCAAAGGCGCTGCCAGAGTACCAGATTGTCGATCTTCCGCCGGCGCACCCGCTCTTTCACATGCTCTATCAGGTCGACGCGGTGCCGCAGATTCCCTCGATCAACTTCTGGTACGGCAGCGGCGGCCGGACGTCGGAGCGGGGGCCGGACAGCGCCACCCCGCACGCGCGCGGCATCTTCGACGAACGCGGCAACCTGATGGTGCTCATCACGCACAACACCGACTTCGGCGACGCGTTCGAGCGCGAGGGCGACAGCCGCGAGTACTTCAATGCCTTCGCGGGCGTGGGATACGCCTTTGGCATCAACGCGCTGCTCTACGCGATGAGTCACTGACGCCGCGATCGGCCCCGGGCGGGGCCGCTGCGCGCCGGCAAGGCCTTGTCTCCGGCGGCGTCACGACCGCAGAAACGCGACGAGCGCCGGATTGACCACGTCGGGCCGCTCGAGGTGCGGCAGGTGGCCTGCGTCCTCCACAGGCACCAGCCGCGCGCGCGGCATCGCCTGCAGCAGCGCAGCACTGAGCTCGAACGGCACGGCCCGATCGTCGCGGCCCCAGAAGACCAGGACCGGACGTGGGTGCTGGCCGACGCGCATTAACTCGGGCCCCTGATCGACGCCGGCGTTGGCCACCGAGGTCGAATGCACCGCGTGCCGGAAGCCGCGGAACTGCAGCTGCACCCTGTAGCGCTCGGCCCAGTCGGGAAAGCGCTCTGGGTGCCGGAAGTCGTCGAGCTGGGCGTCGGGCCACCAGCGCTCGTTGAAAATCGCCGTCAGGTAGCTCCAGACGGCCGGCAGACCGTCGATGAACGACAGGCTCGTCGGCGACCAGAACGACGGATCGATGTAGATGAGCGAGCGGACGCGCTCCGGATGCGCATCGGCGAACGAGGTGACGACCGACCCGCCGTACGACAGTCCGACGAGATCGACCGGCGCCCTGATCTCGAGGGCGTCGAGCAGCTCCGCCAGCTGGCGGACGTACAGCGCCTGCGCGTAGGTGACGCGGGGGCGATCGGAATAGCCGCGGCCGAAGTAGTCGTAGCGCAGCACCCGGAACCCGGCGCCGACGAGCGCCTCGAAGGTTGGATCCCAGATGTAGTACGGCACGCTGATGCCTGCGGCCAGCACCACCACGCGGCCGCCGGGCGGACCCGCAAGCTCGTAGTGGGTGAAGCCTTCGCTCAGTCGCACGAACCGCCCCGGTGCCGCGGCGCGAACCGACGGGTCGATGTCGCGCCGCTCGGGGTCGGCCGCGACGTAGAGACCCGCGCCCGCCGCGGCAACGAGGACCAGCGTCAGCGCGGTCTTGAGTCCACAGCGCACGGCAGTAGGATACCCTGCCTCAGCTGGAGCCAGGCTGCGGCGCCAGCCGTGCGCCGCGCGCGGCGGCGTCAGCCGTGCGATGAGGCGCAACTGACTGTCGCCGAGCCGGCACAGCGCGACGGCTTCAACGAGGCGAAGGCGCGCGAGGACTCGAGGCGGGGGCGCCCTACTTCACGACCACCCTGACCTGGACGTTGGTCCAGCAGCACTGGAACCCGCCGCCACCGTCGCCCGACACGTCGTTGGCCTGGGCGCGCAGGATGTACTCGCCGGGCGCCGAGAAGGTCGCCGTGGTCGACGTCTTCCCCGTCGCCTTGTCGACCGGCGGCTTCGGGTCGGCGAACGTGACCGTTCCGGGCCCGCGATACTGGCTCCAGGTCACGGTGACGGGCGACTCGCCCGCGCGGCGATCCGGCGTCACGATCCCGTCGTCTGTGGCGTAGAGCGTCAGGGTCACGGGCTGGGACAGGGCCGTGCCGAGCGTCGCGACAATCCCCCGCGGCGGCCCCTGGTGCGGCGTGCCGCCGGGCTCGAACCGCAGCACCGGCGGGGTGTTCCTGTTCGCCGCGTCCCTGAACGGTTCGACCTCGTAGTCGGGGTGCAGCCCCATGGGAACCGACGCGGTCCTGCCGTTGGCAACGAGGGTCCACGTCAGCTTCTTGTCGCCGAAGTCGGCGGGCACGCGGATCGTGAAGACCCCCCACTGGCGCCGCGTCAGAAAGTGCGTCGGTTGCCCCTGGTCGGGACCGCCCGGCTCGATGCGGTTCTCCGGCCCGATCGGAATGTCCAGCACCTGCTTCAGATTGCGGTTGTAATAGCCGACGAGCAGCGTGAAGCTGCCGTCGTCGTTTCGAAACCAGCCTTCGTAGGCGGGAGAGACGCCCTGCCCCGAGTCCTTGAGCGGCTCGAGCGGGAGCTGCGCGGCTCGCGGAGCCGCCGCGGCGGCCGCGAGCACAGCGGCCGTGAACGAGGCGGCGGCCGCCAGTGTCGGCAGCCGCGCGCGCCGCGGCGGCCGAGCGCGGGCGAGCGGCGCGATCGGCATGTGCTAACGCGCGGCGACGGAGGCCGCTTGCGGCCCGCGCTTCGCCAGCTCGGCGCGATAGTCTTCGTCGCTCATGTACGTGATGTTCACCCAGGCGTGCGCCATCTCGTCGACCGTGCGCTCGCCCCAGCCGACCCACTGATTCGGGTCGGGGTTCGCCTTGTTCGCCGCGGTGTTGTCGTGCCACGCCGTGAACCGCAGGATCGTGCCCTTGGGGAGGATCGGCGCGGCATCGGCGGCGTAGATGTAGTTCAGGTGCCAGTTGAACTCGAAGTTCGCGAGGCTGAGCATCCGGGTCTCGCCGTTCGGCAGGATCGCCTCCATCGACATCGCCTTCCCGCGCAGGTGCATGTGCGGCTGGAAGTTCTCGATGCGGCCCGCCTGCCGCATGACGAACAGCCCCTGGTGGACTGCGATTGAGTTGGGCGGGATGTCGAGGTTCTGCTTCGAGCCTCCGGGAATCGCCTGGAGCTGTCCGAGCACGGTGCGGTATTTCGGCTCCTGACCCTTCGGATAGAAGTACACCGCCAGCTCCACCTCGCCCGGGATCTCCTCGCCGACGGCGTGATAGTGGATGTCCCAGACGATCTTCGAGCCGGGCAGCATGAGCTTGCCCGTGTTCGGCCGCATGATCTCGCCCTGCTTGCCGACGGCCCACTCCATGAAGAGGCCGGGCCCGATCTCGATCGTGTCGGCGTCGAAGGGCGGGTGGGCGATGTCGAAGCTCGGGGCGCGGGCGATGTCGTTGCCATCGTCCTGCAGGAGGCGGGCAACCGCGTGATGCGTGATGCGCCGCGCCTTGGCCGTCGTCGGGCGGATCTCGATGGCGCGGACCCAGCGCGGCTCGGTCAGGCCCGTCGGGACGACGGGCTTCCACCACGCGTCCTGGCCGTGCGCCGGCATCACGTACCTTGGCGACCGGATGATGAGGTCCGGCGGGCCGAACCTCTCGGCGAACGCCCAGACGCTGTCGTCCGGCCAGCGCCTCGGCGGCGGCATGTCGTTCGGATCGCCCTGCGGGGCGCCCGCGTCCACCCAGCGGATGATCGCGTCGATCTGCTCATCGGTCAGCGATCGGTCATTCTCGAACCGCTGGATCCCGACGGTCCTGTCGATGTGCCAGGGCGGCATCTGGCGGGCGGCGACGCGCTGCTTGATCGCGCGGGCCCAGGGGCGCACCTCCTCGTAGGTCCGCAGCGGCATCGGCGCCATCGAGTCGGGTCGATGACACGCCTCGCACTTGTCCTGGAGGATCGGCGCGATGTCCCTGGTGAAGGTGATCGGCTGGGCGGGGCCGGCGAGCGCCGGCGCGGCGAACACGAAGGAGCCGAGGGAGACGACGAGTCTGGCCGCCATAATCGCTCCTCCCGCGAAGATGGGCGATTGTAGCAGGTTCGGCGGGCCCCGGCGGGCGTCCCGACGATGCGCCAGGATCGGGGACGGCCGGACTGCGGGGAGCCAACGTGCAGCGGCAGGTACAATGTCCCGCTGATGAAGGTGCTGAAATTCGGCGGATCCTCGCTGGCCACACCGGCGCGCGTGCGCGAAGTCGCCCGGATCGTGCTCGACGAGCATCGGCGCGAGCCGGTCATCGTGGTCGTGTCGGCGTTCCAGGGGGTGACCGACCAGCTCGTCGAGTGCGCCCGCGTCGCCGAGCGAGGCGGATCGGAGTACGTGCGGCTGCTCAACGATCTCGCCAGACGGCATTGGACGGCGCTCGCCCGGCTCGTGCCGCGGCGCCGCACGGGACCTGCCGGCGAGCTCGAGCGCCTGCTCGACGAGCTGCGCGACACGATTCACGGCATTCACCTGCTGCGCCACTGCCCCGATCAGGCCCTCGACACCGCGGCCAGCTTCGGGGAGCGGCTGTCGGCGCTCATTGTGGCCGCCCACCTGTCGAACCGCCACCCGGCGCAGGCGGTCGACGCCCGGCACTTCATCGTCACCGACGATCAGTTCACGCAGGCGGCCATCATCTTTTCGCGCACGAACCGGGCGATTCGCTCCTACTTCGTCCGGCACTTTCCCGACCTGGTGGGCGCGGGGCGGGGTCGCGCCGTGCCCGCGGCGGCACCGAGGGGGCGGCGCCCGGCCGCCGGATCGCGACGCAGCGCGCGGCGGCCGGCCCGCGGGCCGCTGGCGATTCCGGTCGTGACGGGCTTCATCGGCGCCACCGAAGACGGCCGCACGACGACGATCGGGCGGAACGGGTCCGACTACAGCGCCGCAATCGTCGGGGCGGCCCTCGACGCGTCGGCCATCGAGATCTGGACCGACGTCGACGGCGTGATGAGCGCCGACCCGAAGGCCGTGCGGTCGGCCTTCCCGCTCCGCCGGATCAGCTACGAAGAGGCGATGGAGCTGTCGTACTTCGGGGCAAAGGTGCTGCACTCGGCGACGATCGCGCCGGCCGTCGCGCGGCGGATTCCCCTCGTCATCAAGAACACGCTCAACCCGGCGGCGCCGGGGACGATCATCTCGGAGCAGCGGGAAGAGCCCGACGGTCTGATCGCGAAGGGCATCAGCTCGGTGGGCGGCATCTCGCTGCTCACGCTCCGAGGGGTCGGCATGGTGGGCGTGCCGGGGACGGCCGAGCGGCTCTTCCGGGCGCTCGCCTCGCGCGGGGTCAACGTCGTGTTGATCTCCCAGGCCTCCTCCGAGCACACGATCTGCTTCGCCGTCCGCGAGCTCGACGCGCCCCGCGCCATCGAGGCGATCCAGCGCGAGTTCCGCTACGAGCTGGGCGACGAGCAGATGCGGATCGATCACGCGCCGAACCAGGCGATCGTGGCCGTCGTGGGGGACGGGATGAAGGGGCGCCCGGGCGTCGCGGGCAAGCTGTTCGGCGCGCTCGGCCGCCACAACGTCAACATCGCCGCCATCGCGCAGGGCGCCTCCGAGCGCAACATCTCGTGCGTCATCGACGCCGACCAGCAGACGCGCGCGCTCAACGTCGTCCACCAGGCGTTCTTCGAGACGCGGCGCCGCCTCGCGCTGGCGGTGGTGGGCGTCGGGAACATCGGCGGCGCACTGCTGCGCCAGCTCAATCAGCAGCAGGCCTATCTGCGCTCGAAGGGGTTCGACGTGGTCGTCGTGGCCGTGGCCAACAGCCGCAGCTTCGCCGCCTCGGACGCCGGCATCCCGCTGAACCGCTGGGAGGAGGCGCTGTCGGCCTCGCGCCGCCGCATGACGCCGCAGGCGCTGCTCGACGCGCTCGCGCGCATGCGTCTGACCAATGCCGCGCTGGTCGACTGCACGGCCGACCCCTCGATCGTCGACGCCTATCCCGCCTTCATCGAGGCCGACTTCCACATCGTGACCCCGAACAAAAAGGCCAACGTGCTGCCGTGGCGCCGCTACGAGGCGCTCAAGGCCCTCCTGCAGAAGCGGCAGAAGTACTTTCTGTACGAAGCGAACGTCGGCGCTGGCCTTCCGGTGCTGTCCACGCTCCACGATCTGGTGGCGAGCGGCGACGAGATCGTGAAGATCGAGGGGATCCTCTCGGGGACGCTCAGCTACTTGTTCAACGCCTACGATGGCCAGGTGCCGTTCAGCGCGCTCGTGCGGCAGGCGCAGGAGCTGGGCTTCACCGAGCCCGACCCGCGCGACGATCTCTCGGGCGAGGACGTCGCGCGCAAGCTGCTGATCCTGGCGCGTGAGATCGGGCGGCGGATGGACATCGGGCAGGTGCCGGCCGAGAGCCTGGTGCCGCGCGGGCTCGAGCGCGGGCCCTTCACGCCACGCTTCTACCAGGCGCTGGCCCGTCACGACGAGGAGATGCGGAAGCGGCTCGAGGCAGCGGAGGCGCGCGGGCACGTCCTCCGGTACGTGGCGGTGCTCGAGGGCGGCCGGGCCGGAGCCGCGCTTCGCGAGTACCCGCGCGAGCACCCGCTCGCGGGCACGAAGGGCAGCGACAACATCATCGCGTTCACGACCAAGCGGTACTCACGGACGCCGCTCGTCGTCCAGGGCCCGGGCGCCGGCGCCGACGTCACGGCCATGGGCGTCTTCTCCGACATCCTCAAGCTGCTCCACTACCTGCCGGAGTAGCCGGCAGCCGGACGACAACGTCTTCCCGCTGAGCGAGCCGAGCGCGCAGGCCCCCTCGCAAGGCGGCAGGCCGCAAGGAAACGCCGGCCCGAGGGCGGCAAGACGCCCCCTGGCCCGGCGCGACGGCCATCTCGGGAAGCGTCCGAGGGAGGAGCCGAGGCGCGGATCCACGAGCAGGGGCGCGGACAACGGCCTGCCAGTTCGGTTACGATTTCGTGGCGCCTGGGGCGGGCGACGGTCGGGGTTGTGGTAGGTTACTCTGGCGCTCTTCCCTAGGCAGCCCAGTCACGTCCGGCTCGCTGAAGGAATCGGTGCGCGATCGCCCGGCTGCGCCGGCCCCAGCCCCGGCACAGCTCACGGAGGGAGAACGGATGGACGGCGGCAAGCTGATCGTGTTGACGGCGCCCCTCACCGAGTCGATCGACCATGCGGGCTACTTCATTCAAATGAGCATGGCGTCGTTGCCGATCTGGCTCGAGGGCATCATCAATCGCAAGTACCCGAAGTGGCGCGACGTCGAACGCGGCCCGGACGGCTCGGCGCGCTACATGCCGGCGGGCCTCCGCGTGCTCGAGGCGGCGCTGCTGCGCGAGTTCCCCGCCGAGGAGATCGGCGTCTGCTACCCCGACGACCTCGACGCCTTCATCGGCCCGCGGACGCGCGTTGTCGCGATTTCGACGCACAACCCGCT
>Ga0070741_10015842_pt1 | contig 12692 bp, 9 predicted proteins | sample Coa_R1_4_FD_66440 | JGI IMG/M metagenome (GOLD analysis project Ga0070741, IMG submission 66440) | Surface soil microbial communities from Centralia Pennsylvania, which are recovering from an underground coalmine fire - Coalmine... | ecosystem: Environmental > Terrestrial > Soil > Unclassified ...
AACCGGCACCACGTCTTGGGATCCAGGTTCTCGTCGTCAAGATGAAAACAAGGCGCGTAGCGTTCACGCTTCCATTGATTTCGGCACCACAGCTGGAAGAACCGCTCGGTCCACAATCCCAGTTCCCCCGCGCTGTGGCTTGGAAACTGCAGCCGCAACGTTTCAAAAACGTCCACCGGAGCCCTCCGGTCGCGGATCGCCGCACGCTCGATCGCGTCCAGCACGTCGTAAGGCATCAAATCCTCCTCGTCCGTCTGGCGGCAATCCGGCGGCCGCAACTCCGCCGTTGGCGCCTGTTGGTTGACTGCCGCCAAAGCCGGAATGGCGCCCACGCCTTCCGGCCCCCTTTCCACCATCCATCGCAGCCATTGCCGCAGCCACGCCTTGTCGATCCCTGCCAGCGGGCTTAACCCGCCGCTGGTGTCGCCATCCATCGTCGCGTAACCCACCGCCGCCTCCGAGCGGTTGCTCGTCGCCAGCAAAAGTGCATTCTTCAAATTGGCCAACAGCCAGCCCCCCGGCGATCGCGCCCGCGCCTGAATGTTCTGCAAGCTCAAATCATGTTCGTCCCAACTCAGCATCATGCCCGTCGCCTTCTCCGCCAGATGGATGTAATCCCGCACGATCCCGCCGACATTCCATTCGTAATGACACGCTCCCACGGCGTCCGCCACCGCCCGCGCCGCCTTGCGCGTCACCGAACCGCTGTTGTCTGAGCTTTGGTACACGGTCGTCAGCAACTGCCCCACGGCCGCCCGCGGCGACGCCGCCGGCTTGAAATTCTTTATATAGGACAACCTCTCCGCGAACCCTTCCGAACCCAATTCCGCCAAAGCCAGCGATGCCATAACATACACAAGCAAGGCAACCGACGCCGAGTCCGCCCCGCCGCTCAGCGACACTACAAAGCCGTTGGACCGGCTCTTGCGCATGTAATCGAATAATGCCAGCGCCTCCGCCCGGCTGAATTCCTCCTCCTTGACCCGCGGCGCCTCTTCCCAAGCCGGCGGACAATCATGCGCCGCTTCAAAGCTTCTCATCAGCCAGACGAATGGCCGGCGCACAAACTTTTCGTTATGCGGTTCGATATGTGGTTGGTAGCTTCCCGTCCGCGCCTGGCTCATGCGCGTGACGTCCAGATCCACCACCGCCGAAATCAGCGTCACTTCCTCGAAACTGAACCGCCGCCCGCGCGCCACCATTTTTCCGCCTGAGGCAATCAGGCCGCCGCCATCGTAAATCGCCCGCCCCGCTTCGTTGCCCAGCAGATTGGCCAGCAGATACGTCGCCCCAAACGCGCGCGATCCTTCCAGCGCAATCCGTTCGCGAATCGATTTCTTCCCAAACGCAAAATGTGTCGCACTCGGGTTGCAAATCACATCCACTCCTTCCAACGCCAGCGCCGCCCCCGGCCGATTTGCCACCCACGCATCCTCGCAAATCTCAAACCCAATCCGCACTTCGCCGCAGTCAAAACAAAAATCTCCCATTGGGTATTCCGTCCCCTCCATCTCCAATTGGGAACGCAGCCCAACGGGCCAGGGCTTGAACCAGCGCGGCTCATAATGAATCCCATCCCCCGCCAAAAATCGCTTCACGCCGAACCCCGCGATCGCGCCGTCCACCGCCAGGCACGCGCAATTAAAAAGCCCGTTTTGGAACAAGACAGGCAGTCCCAGCGTCACAATCATCCCACGTGTTGACGGCAGCAATTCCTGCAAACTTTGCCAGGCCATCCGCGCCGTGTTCGACGAATGGAACGCGTCCTCGCACCCATAGCCGCTGATGCAAAGCTCTGGCAGGCAAAGCAAAGAAACTCCCGCCTCCCGCGCCTGCCTGATCGCCTCCGCAATCCGGCGCCGGTTGCCTTTCCAGTCAAGGGCTGTTTGGTTCAGCGCCGCGACCCCCAGTTTGATGAGTTTCATTTGTGCTTTCGTCCGCGCGACCGCCGCCGCGCGTTCTTTTCGACTGGGAAACAGGATAACCACGCCCTACTCTGTTTCAAAGTTGAAATCGCAATGCGCCCGTTGACTCTTGGTTATTCGGTTGCCGACCAAAGCCTCCGCCAGTCCAAGTCTATTGGCATCCTCAATGTTTCCCTCGGCCTCCTTCCCGCTTTGGCCGCTCGCGGGGAACTGTCCTCCATTATTGCTTTCTCCAACGCGTCTCTGGGCGTCCCGCCCGGCGTGCAAGTCCAAACCCACGATGCTGTCGCCGATAATCGGTTGGCCCGCCTGTGGTGGGATCAGGCCGGGGTTTATCGCTGCGCCAAAAAGGCAGGATGCGACTGGCTGCTCCTGCTCAAGGGCTTTTCCTCCTTCCTCGTGCGGCCCCCAGTCAAGCTCGCCGTCTATGTCCACGACGCCATGCACGATTTCTATCGCTCCCAATATCCTGGAGGTTTTTCCGGGTTCGAGAAGTGGTACTTCGCCCGCGCCTTCGCCGCCACGCTCCGTCACGCGGACCTCATCTTCACCAACTCCACGTTCACCGCCGAAGAAGTCAAACGGATGACACAAAAACTCGGCCTCCCCGCTCCGCGCACTGTTGTCGCCGGGGTGGGCTTTCCCGCCGTGTCCGGCCCGCTCCCGGCCAAGGAGAACATCATCGCTGTCCCGGTCAGCGTCTGGCCCCACAAGCTGACCGCTCGAGCCGTCGCTTGGCTCGCCCGTTGGCAATCGAAATCCTCCTATTCTGGCTCCATCAGCCTCGTTGGCTCTCTCCCCAAAGCTTTTGTTCTGCCTTCCTTCAGCAACTGGCGCCATTTCCCACGCGTTCCCAACGTCCAATTCAACGATCTCCTCGCTCGCAGCCGTGTCCTGGTTTATTTTTCCGAATACGAAGGCTTCGGCATGCCACCCATTGAGGCCCTCCTGCACGGCGTCGCGCCCGTCTATTCCCGCATCCCCGCCATGACCGAAACCTCAGCCGGCTTTGGTTTTCCTTTTGACAATGATGATTACGCCAGTTTTGAGGCGGGCCTGAACGGCGCGCTCGCCTGCCCTGCCTCCCAGATCATCTTCTGGGCCGGCGATCTCGCTCGTCGTCACACTTGGGCCGCCGCCGCGGAGCGGGTCGCAGTCACACTGGCCGAGTTGCGTGATACTCCACGTCGCGCTTAGCGGTTGATGGGGCTTGAGGTCATCACTGGCAACGCATACAGCGCTGCGTTTTTGCCCTCAAAAACCTTCGAGAACATCCGGTCGCAATAGGCTCGGACGGCCGGATCCAACTCGCTTCCGCTCGATTTGTCTTCCGCGGGTCCCCGGCGCCAGATTCCTCCCAAACGATGCAAAGCCCTCAGAGCCGATTTGGCCGCCGATCTAGCTTCATATCTGTGTTCCTCAGCCAAAAGCGCGACGTGCGTAAACCCCAGCTTTTGTAGTCGCTGCCATTGGCCGCTCAATTCCCCAACGCCATGCTCGACAACCACGTTTCGGTCCAACCATACCGCTGCCCCTCCTCCGTAATATGGCGAAGACACAATCACCCGCGCCTGGTGTGGCAACAGGGCGGCTACCTCTTGAATTTCTCTAAAATTTGGGACACGAGAACCTTTCAACTCACACGTTGCCAGCACCACCACCGCCACATGGGCCAGAATCGCCCCGCCGATCAAAAATCGTCGCATCAATGTCTCTCGCATCCATGCCAGCAACGGATCGGCCCCAAACGCGCATGCCACGCTTACCCATGCCAGCGGCGGCAAAAAATACTGTGGTTCGGAAATCTTCTGCACCACCACCGCGAAGTAAACCAGCGTCGAGACAATCAAGGCCCACTTGATGCGCCAATCCACCCTCGTGGCAAAACTGCCCCAGCCTGCAAAAAACATCAAAAGCCCCATCAGCCCAATCCCTCCGATAACCAAGCAACCCACGATGAAGCAATAAAAACCTGGGTTGAGCAGCATGTGCGCATCGCCTCGTTGCGCGAAGATCTGCCAGAGCGTCCACGGCGAAGTAGGCGAAAAATGCTGCGCCAATGCCATCCAGGTGAGCAAGCTGCACAAAGGCGCCGCTCCCCACCGAACGGTCAACCCGGCTAGGGATTTAAATGTGCTGACCTCCTGCCGCGCCACGGCGGCGCACAGAATCGGGAGCCCGAAAACCAACACGTTCGATTTGGCCAATGTCGCAAAGACAAAACAGGCGCTTGACCCCCCCACTCGTCCGCGCGTTGCAAACCAAAACGACCCCAGCATCCCGGTCGTGCACAGTGTATCAGGCATCGGCACTTGTCCGAACTGAAGCAACAACGGAGCTGTCGTCCACAATACTGTCCCCGCCGCAGCGTCGCTGGGCGGCAGCCAAATCCGGATAATCCGATACAGCAATGGAATTGATAACAGCGAAAAGGCGGTGGCCAGCAATCGGACAACGGCGCGCTCATGCCCAAAAATGCGCTGCCAGGGCCATCCCAAAACACCATAAAAGGGAAACTCCTGCTCCGTCACCGTGAATGGCAATTCTTCATACCCCTGCAGTGAGAAGGAAGCGCGCGGAGTTATCACCGCCGGCCATCCCAACCGAAACACCTGCCGTGCCGTATCGTAGGTCTGGTTTTGCCGCTCATTGTGCGTGGACAAAAAAGGCCCATCGACCCCGACGAGACTTATAAGAAAGAAGATTCCCGCCACAGCCCAAAGCACGCCGCGCGCGCGTCTTTCCTCCAACGAAGCGGCGTTGACAGGCGGCGTCGCCACCCTCTCGCCTTGGTGCGCTGTGTCTCGGAAATGCGGCGGCATCTAAAATACTACGGTCCGGGCGACAGATCGCGCCACCCAAGCGCACTCAAAATGCTACCCTGGCCTTCTCTTGGCAAGCTTTTCGCCCGCTGTCGACGCGGGCTCCCCCATCCATCATTAAATTCTCCTCAACGCGTGGTGGTATGATCTAGCTGCAAAACAATCTCCGCGTCTGCGGGAGCGATGATCTGCACCGAGCCATCTTCGGTTTGCCGAAATGAACCCTTGCTCGAAAGCTCATAAGCAACGCCATCGTGCTCATAAACCATCTTGTCGGACGTGACTCGCTTCAGAAGCGATTGCAACGGCGTCCCGCCCACCATTTGCCACGCCCACGGCAACGCTTCGCCTCTGGCGTCCAAGCCCCTGCATCGCAATTGCCGTTCGGTGCAGACCATGGAAAACGTCCCTCCTCCCTCCAGCGCCTGGTGCACACTCAAGTCGGTTGCGTTTAGCTCTTTGACTATTGGAGGCCCTTCTGGCCGCAACGGCGAACTCGCGCCATCAGACGACAGCAACACCGGCCACATGCCGGCATCCTTGCATCCAGCCGCCGACCAAAACGCCCAATCCACAATGGGCAGGGTTTCATAAGTCAACGACGTCGCCGTTAGCGGCATTTGATGGGTCGGCGACACTACGCGCTCGTCGAACCGATGCAAATCGCGAATGAAAAAAACGTCTTTCCTCCAAAGGACATTCACTCGATAAAACCGGCTGTCGTACCAAACCGTCTTGCGTCCTTGTCCCTTCCAGTCATCCAACGCGACCACGGCCGTCGGCGGCGTCACGGCAAAATGCTTCTTAAACCACACGCCCGACTCCTCCAACGTCTCCACCCGCATTTTCCCCGCCTTCGCGTCCGTCGCAAACACCGCGATTTGATTCGTCAGTCCGCGTTTCATCGCGTTCCAACCAAATGAGTTTTCCTGGCCGGCTTGCGCGTATCCGAACGCCAGCGATGGCTCATTCATCAAGTTATTCATGAACCAACCAACCCACTTTGGTGACCCTCCGCATTCGCGGTACACCGGCTCCAATGATTGCAACCCCGGGGTCGTCCCATGCTGATAGATAGGGTCGCTCCCCAGCATGCGAAAGATAGGCACAGGGATCTGGTCCGTCGGCGTCTGAGCCGGCATGTAGGCATTGACCTTGCTCGGATAGTAAGCCTGGTTCCAATAGCCGCCCCACAACGTGTAGAAATCCGTGCCAATCTGGTCCTTGCAATTGCACGAAGCCACGATCCCATATTTCTCCGCCATGTAAGCCAGCGTCACTTCGTCAATAAACCAGGATCCCGCCGTCCTCGGGTAATGCCCAAACACCCCCTTGAATTCCTCCATATAAACATCCACGAGCTTCCGCCGCTCTTCGGGTGTGTAGCCCGGTGAAAAGCCGACATTTGCCGCGGGATCCCAATCATGCTTCCCGCGCCACCGGATTCCTGCCTTTTCCGCCAGTTGCCTTGGTATCTCCCACCAGGCCCCAATTTCGTCGATCGTCCGGAGCTGCTCTGTGAGCAATTGCTGGTACCTCGGATTGATCAGCGCGTCATATTGCAGCGCCCACGTCGCCGGCAGCCCGGAGCTTTTTAGCAGCTCGATCTGCCGCCGCGTGCAGTCAAACAGAATATCCTCCGAATGCTCCAGCCGAAAATCCGAGTTCCGGATGAAGTTGTAGATGTTGACGATCTTTGGTTGGGCCAACCGATCTGCGTCCTGGGCCGCCGCAATCCTTGCCCCCAAAACGAAGACCGCTGCCGCCATCGCGACAACGGTCTTTCTCAAAAACCCGGCCATGCCAGCGCCCGCGCGCGGCTTAGCGGCTGCGCAATTTCGACAGCAGCCGCAGCAATTCCAGGTACAGCCACACCAACGTTACCAGCAGCGCCATGCCGCAATACCATTCCATATATTTCGGCGCTCCGGTCCGCACGTTTCTTTCGATCACCGCGAAATCCATCAGCAAGTTGAACGCCGCGATTCCGACAATCACCAGGCTGACGCCGATCCCGATCGGCCCGCTGTCATTCAGAAATCCAAGATGCGTCCCGAACAGACCCAGAAGAATATCCAACCCGTAAACCACCGCCACCGCCAGTGTCGCCACGACAATTCCCACCATCAGGCGCTCCGTCACGCGGATCAGCCGTGTCGCATACGCCCCCAGCATCAACGCCAGCACACAGAAGGTCAGGAGCATCGCGTTGACCGCGATTCCTGGAAAACGAACGTTCAAAACCTGCGAAAGCGCGCCGAGGCAAAGCCCCTCCATCACCGCATAAATCGGCGCGGCAAATGGAGTGGTCTTCGGCGCGAACATCCCGACTAGGAAAGCAATCAATCCTCCCACCATTCCGCCAAACATGAACAGGCCCTGCAACTCGGGGTTCATCCACGCGAAAGCCGCGGAACCCATGCACAAGACAAGCAGAATGCCCGACTTGTTGACCACTCCCTCCAGGTTCATGGAGGACGCCTCCCCAACTTCGGCCAACTCGATGCTTCGTCTTAACAGTGGATTTGATGTTTGCATATCAGGTTGCATCATATCCCCGCCCACCCAGAATACAACCCCAATCGCCCGTAGACAAACCGGGCGTTGCACCAGGTGTTGAGTGTCCGGGGCCACCGTCGCCAAACGGCGGTTATTGCGAGCGGCCGAATTTGCGTTCAAGCTCGCGGTAATTCATTTCGATGATAGTGGGCCGTCCGTGGGGACAGGTGTAAGGCATCGCGCAGCGGCGGAGGTCTTCGATCAAATTTTCCAGTTCCGGTCCCGCCAGCGGGTCGTTGGCTTTAACAGCATGGCGGCAGACGGTTTTGGCGACGACGAGTTCGCCGAGGCGGAGAGTGTTCACGGTTTGGCCGGCCGCTTTGAGTTCGTCCACAAGTTCAAGAATAAAGCGGCGCGGGTCGCGGGCGCGGACGAAGGGCGGCAGCGCGTCCAAAAGAAAAGCGCCTTTGCCAAATTCGCTGAGGCCCACGCCGAGACGGGTGAGGATGGGCAGTTGGCCGCGGAGGAAATCCGCATCGCGGGCGGGCAGTTCCACAGTTTCGGGAAGAAGGATGCGCTGGGAGGGGGCGGCGGCGTTTTGTTCGAGGCGGCGCATCATTTGCTCGAAGAGAATGCGTTCGTGGGCGGCGTGCTGGTCGAGGAGAACGAGGCCCCGGTCGGATTCGAGAATGACGTAGAGGCGGCCAATGACGCCGATAAGGCGCAAAGGGACGTGCAGCAAGGCGGAGGAAGTCGAGGAGGGCAGAGATTGTGGTTGAGGACGCGGCGAGAGAGACGGCGGCGTGGATTCCAGACCGGCAGGCGGCGACGGCACGGGGGGCGCCGCGGGGCAGCTGGTGAGGGGTTTGGATTGCTTGGGGAATTGCGGGAGGTCCTGTGAGATCGGCGCAGGAATGGGCGGCGGCGAGGGGGGCGGTTCGAGGTTGAGCGAAGGAGCGGGCGACGCAATCGGCGGCAGCGATGGCTGGTGGAAGGCGAGAAGCGCGTCGCGGACGGCTTGAGTCAGCAATTGGCGCGCTGCCTTTTCGCGATGGAATTTGATCTCGCGTTTGGAGGGGTGGATGTTGACGTCCACTTCGGCGGGATCGACTTCAATGAAAAGGCAGCAGACGGGATAGCGGCCTTTCATCAAGGCCGTGTGATAGCCCTCGAGGAGGGCGTAGTTGATGCCGCGATTTTCCACGGGGCGGCGGTTGACGAAAACATGCTGCTCCTCACGGGTGGAACGGGAAACGCCAGGGGCGCCGAGGACGCCCCAGACAACGAAGCGGTTCCGGCCGACAGCGGACGGTTCCGGGCTTTCGTCTTGCGCGTAAGACGGCAGGTCGCCGGCGAAATCGATTTCGAGCAATTTGTCATTGGCGCCGCGGAGAGCCCGGAGGCGCTCACGGAGGGCCGCGAGGCGGTCGTTCGACTTCACCGAGGGGAGTTGCCAGACGACACGGCCATCCTTGACGAAGTCGAAGGCGACGGCTGGATGCGCCAGGGCCGCGAGAACGAGGTAATGCTGAATGTGCGCGGATTCGGTTTCTTCGCTACGGAGGAATTTGCGGCGCGCGGGAAGGTTGAAGAACAATTGGCGAACTTCAATAGCCGCGCCGGGCGGACTGCCGCAAGCCTGCACAGAGACGATCTTGCCGCCGTTGACGATGACCTGCGAGCCTTCGGGCGAATCGGCCTCAGCGGCGCGGGTCGTGAGCGTGAAGCGGCTGACGCTGGCAATGCTGGGCAGGGCTTCGCCGCGAAAGCCCATGGTGGCGATGGAAGCGAGATCCTCGGCGAGCCGGATTTTGCTGGTGGCGTGGCGTTCCAGGCAAAGGAGCGCGTCGTCGCGGTCCATGCCGATGCCATCATCGGTGACACGGATCAAGCTGCGCCCGCCGGCCTGGATTTCGACGACGATGCGCCCGGCCTGGGCGTCGAGTGAGTTTTCGACCAGTTCTTTGACGACGGAGGCGGGGCGTTCAACGACTTCGCCGGCGGCGATCTGGTTGGCCACCTGTTCGGGCAAGAGCCGGATGCGGTTCATCGGCAACTGTCAAGAAGAAGCAAGAGGAAGAGTGAACCCGAAGATGGCGCCGCTATCGGTGGAGTTTTTCGCGTAAATGCGCCCCTTGTGGTCCTGGACGATTTTCTTGCAGATCGAGAGGCCAAGACCGGTGCCGTTGGCTTTGCCGAACGTGGCGAAGGCTTGAAAAAGGCGGTCGGCGATTTCCGGGGCGATGCCTTTGCCACTGTCCTGAAGCTCGGTCACCAGACAATCACCTTCCTGGCGAAAACTAATCTTGACGCTTCCGCCGGCGGGCATCGCGTCGGCGGCGTTGCCAATCAGATTGTGGAAAACGCGCGAGAGTCGCTGCGGGTTGATGCGCACCTGGACCGAAGGAGGTTTATTGACATATTCGATTTTGACGGACTTGAGCGCGACTTCCGGCTGGATTTCGTCAATCAGATTGGTCACGAACTGCTGAAAATTGAGTTGGGCGAGGACGAAATTGGTGTGGGCGCCCTGGGTGAACTCGAGAAGCTCGTTGACCATGTTGCTGATACGCTCGACCTGTTTGCGGATGCGGACTTTGGAAACCTGGCGCGATTCCGGGGTGGCCTGCGGCATGCAGGCCATGTCGGCGGAGATGCCGATGATGTTGAGCGGGTTTTTGAGATCGTGAACGATGGAACTGGCGAATCGTCCGACCAGAGCGAGGCGCTCAGATTCCAGGACTTCGCGCATGTAAGTCTGGTTGAAATCGCGGAGACGCCGGCTGATTTCGCGCACCATGGCCGAGGATAGCTTGGGCGTACGCTCGAAAGCGATCCAGGCCTGCTCGCGTCCGAGGAAATAAACCGTCGTGGGATTCTCCGCCACGGCGGAAGCCGAGCGGGGTTGGTTGTCAAAAACAGCCATTTCACCGAATAGTTCGCCGGGACCAACCCGCGAAAGAACGCGGATGTCGCCGTGAGGCACGACGGCGGAAATCTGGACCAAGCCGTCTTTGACAAAGTAAATGCCATCACCGGGATCTCCCTGTTTAAAGATCGGCTGATCGGGCTGGTAGGAGATTTCGCGGGTAAGTTTGCGCACAAAATCCAAATCCGCCGGGAGGAGATCCGCGAACAATTTGATTGATTCGAGGGGCGTCATACGATCATCGACCGGAACGAGCTTAGCGCAAATATGTTGGCCGTAAAGCAAAACGAAGCCTATGTTTCGGTCATGGAGAAAATGGCGCGCGCGGCTAAATTGTCCGAAACGGCTTGGTCGGAGCCTCGCCTTGCCCCCGCAAGCGCGCGTGGAAAAAAGCTCGCGCTCCTGGTGGCGGCCAAACCGGAGGCGGCCAATTTCCGCCATGGCATGAAGCTGGCGGAAGCGGCGCTGAAACAGGGGGCGGAGGTGTATCTTTATTTGATTGACGACGCGGTGGCGGGCGCGGGAAATCCCCTGGCGCAAAAACTCGCCGCCACCGGATTGAAGCTGTTTGCGTGCGCCGAGAGCGCGCAACGCCGCCGGCTGCCGATGACCGGCCAGGCGCATTACGCGGGGTTGGGCATGCTGTCGAACCTGGTGGCGGCGGCGGACCGCTTCGTCAGTTTTCTTTGACAAATGATGCGGCGCGTTTTGTTCATTGTGACAAGCGATCCTCGGGAGAGCGCGCGTCCAGCGGAGGCCTTGCGAACGGCCGCAGGCATCGCGGTTTGGAAGGAAGCGGAAGTGACGATGTGTTTCTGCGGTGCGGCGGCGCGAGTCTTGAGCGAGAACGTGGGAACTTTGCGGGAAAGCGAGAGCTTGGAACGGCATGTGGAGATACTGCGAGAAGCGGGAGCGCGCCTGCTCTGCGCCGAGAAGGCCAATGAAGCGGATTACCGGAAGATCACGGACGAGATTTTTCGGGCGGAATCGGTGGGTGTTTGGTGAGCGGAGGCAGACACGAGCGAGGACCGCCGTGGCGCGGGGTTGGGTGAGTCAACTTTTCATTTCGTTGCGCGTGGTTGAATTGGCGGCAATAATAGCCGTGTTGGATTTATGCCAGTGGAATTTAAAGACTATTACAAAACGCTGGGCGTCGAGCGGACCGCCAGCGGCGATGAAATCCGCACCGCCTTTCGCAAACTGGCGCGGAAATACCATCCTGATGTCGCCAAGGACAAGAAGCAGGCGGAGGAGAAGTTCAAGGAGATCAACGAAGCCTACGAAGTGCTAGGCGACCCGGACAAGCGCAAAAAATACGACGAGTTGGGAGCCGATTGGCGCAATGGCGGATTCCGGCCGCCGCCGGGGGGAGGCGGGGCGCGGACCTACTCGTGGAGGTCAGGAGAGGGCGCGGAAGGATTTGAGTTTGGCGGGACCGGTTTCAGCGATTTCTTTGAGCAGTTTTTTGGCGGACGCGGCGGGTTTCATCGCGGCGGAGGAGGATATGCCGAAACACAAACCGAACGCGGCCAGGATGTCGAAGGCGTGATCATGGTCACGCTAGAAGAAGCGACGAATGGCTCCGTGCGGTCGGTCTCGGTGCGACGCAACGGGGCGTGTCCTGAATGCGGGGGAACGGGGATAAAAGGAAGGAAGGAATGCCCGCGTTGCGAGGGCTCCGGGCAAGTCCAAGTAAGCCATAGTTATCAGGTGCGGATTCCGGCGGGCGTGCGCGATGGGCAGAGGCTGCGTTTGGCCGGGCGCGGCGAGCCAGGGCACGGCGGCGGACCGGCCGGTGATTTGTATCTCCGCGTGCGATTTGCCAGCCATCCGGACTTTCGGGTCGAAGGTGGAGATCTGTATCATGACTTGGAACTGGCGCCCTGGGAGGCGGCGTTGGGGACGAACGTCGCGGCGCCGACGCTCACCGGTCCTGTCAATATAAAGATTCCGTCGGGAGCGCAGAACGGGCAACGATTGCGCGTGCGCGGCAAGGGTCTGGCCGGGCCGGGTGGCGCGGCGGGAGATCTCTATGTGGTGGTTCGAGTGCAAATGCCAAAGGAAATCACACCCCAAGCGAGGGCCCTGTGGGAGCAACTGGCGCGGGAATCGAATTTTCATCCACGCAATTAGCTGCGGCATAGCGCGTTAACAGGGGAAAGCCTGATCACATAATCCGCTTGCCTCCTGATTTTGTTGGGAGGCCATTCCGGGCAAAGTTAAAACGTCGATGAAAGAGTTTCGCCAAGGAGGGAACGACGACCCAGGCCAGTTGAAGGACGCTGTGGAAACGGTGGAAAAAACGTTGGCACGGTCGCGGCGTGCTTTGGCGGAAATGGAGGCGCGGCTGGCATGGAGCCATAGCCGACAAGTGCGGCCATTGCCGGAATCTGGCTGCGCAGGCCGCTCGCAAAGCTCCGGGAACTAAGACTCCGGAAGCTAGGTTCAGTTCGTTTCATTTCATACCATTCAGGGGATTGGTCATCATTTTTTAGATCCGCCCTCAGACAGGAGCTT
>Ga0070741_10015843_pt1 | contig 12692 bp, 8 predicted proteins | sample Coa_R1_4_FD_66440 | JGI IMG/M metagenome (GOLD analysis project Ga0070741, IMG submission 66440) | Surface soil microbial communities from Centralia Pennsylvania, which are recovering from an underground coalmine fire - Coalmine... | ecosystem: Environmental > Terrestrial > Soil > Unclassified ...
CCGACCGCACCAGAAACGCCGCCGCCGCGCAGAGCAGCGAGAGAACACGATTGATGGGCGGTGGGTTGACCCACCCCCCGGCCCCCTCCCTGGCCGCTCGTGCCTCGCTAGGGAGGGGGAGCGTTGCGGATTCGACCAGCACGACGGAGGCCAGGCAGAGGAACAGCAGCGGAATCTCCGACATGACCTCGTTGGCATAGGCGATGAGGGCCGGGGAGAAAGCTGCCGCGAACAGGGCCGCCGCGATGTAGGGAAAGGGGAGGCGGGCGCGTTTCAGGAGCAGGTAGAGCAGGGGCAGCGAGCCGATCAATAGCGCGATCTGCGTCAGCTTGACCGGCACGACCACGCCGCCGGGATCGCGCCCGGTCACTTTCAGCCAGAAGGCGATGATCGCCGGGAAGCCGGGCGGATAGAGCGTATCGAGCGGATGGCGGATGTCGTTGAGCAGCCGCAGATCGCCCGATAGCGCCAGCGACTCGCCCAGCACCATGTAGCGGCCCGCGTCGTTGGCCGGATTCAGATAGGGCGTGACTTGCAGCGCCCACAGCCCGAAAGCGAACAGGCCGCACAGCACAAGAAGCCGCCGCACGTTTCTCACCAGTCCATCACGGAGCCGTCGGCGCGGCGCGTGACCGGCAGGTAGGCGCGCTCGTAGGGATATTTCGCGGCGGCCTCCTCATCGAGGTCGGTTCCCAGACCGGGCGCGTCGGTGACGTGCAGATAGCCGTCTTTGAACGTCGGCGAACCAGGCATGACCTCGTGGACGACCTCCGGGAAGAAGACCATCTCCTGCACACCGAAGTTCGGGAGAGCGATGTCGAGATGGACGTTGGCGGCGTGCGTCATGGGCGCGATGTCGCCGGGGCCGTGCCAGGCCGTCTGCACATAGTAGCACTCGGCGACGGCGGCGATCTTTTTTGCCTCCGTGATGCCGCCGATATGTCCCAGATCGCACCGGATGAAGTCTATCAACTGCTCCGTGATGAGCGGCAGGCACTCCCATTTGGTATGGAACAGTTCGCCCATCGCCAGCGGCGTCGTGGCGTGCTGGCGGATCAGGCGGAAACTCTCCTTGTGTTCCGGGCGGAGCGGGTCTTCCAGGAAGAAGAGATGGAACGGCTCCAGTTCGCGGGCCAGCCGCGCGGCCTGGATGGGCGTCAGGCGCTCGTGGACATCGTGGAACAGTTCGACCTCCTCGCCGAGCTTGTCGCGCAGGTGGGCGAACAGTTTCGGGATGGTGCGCAGATAGGGGGCGGGTTCCCACGTCTCGACATAGGGCATCGGGCCGCCATCGCCCCAGTCCCCGCCGGAGCCAGCGCCCCAGTTGGCCGTCGCCGCCTCTTTGCCGCCGCCCGTGCCGTAGGTTCCGGCGTTGCCGGGAATGGCGACCTGCGCCCGCACGACTTTGAAACCGCGCGCCATCGCCTTGCGCACGCTGTCCTCGACCTCCGCAAAGTCGCTGCCGCCTGCGTGCGTGTAGGCCAGCGCGCCCTCGCGGGTCTTGCCGCCGAGCAGCGAATAGACCGGCAGACCGGCCCGCTTCCCTTTGATGTCCCAGAGCGCGGTATCCACGCCCGCCAGCGCGGTCATCAGCACAGGGCCGCCGCGCCAGTACGCGCCGCGAAAGAGCGACTGCCAGATGTCCTCGATCCGGTCGGGATCGCGTCCGAGGAGCAGAGGAGCGATATGGTCGCGGAGGGCGCTGGCGACAGCCAGTTCGCGCCCGTTGAGCGTGGCGTCTCCCACGCCGTAGAGTCCCGGCGTGTCGGTGAGTATCTTGACGAGGACGTAGTTGCGGCCCGGACAGGTAACGATGACCTTGACTTCGGTGATTTTCATGGCGGTGTGCGGTTCCTCCCGGCGTTCTATTCATACCCAATTCAGGTTCCGACCAATGAGCAGTTCCTGCATCCTGGCATGATGGGTGTTTTTCATTGGGATCGCGTGTGTGGTGAGATGATGACAGGCAGCGAGGCTGGCGATATCCTCCGTGTTGTCGTAGGTCATAAGAAAATCGCCCGCAAGTGTCGTAGCGATGCGAAACAGTTCCTCATGATCAACTTCATTGTGAGCATACAGGCGCGTGCCAGCCTTCTTGCCCCCCGCCGTATAGGGCGGATCAATAAAGTAGGCGACATCGGCGCGCTCCGCGTTCGCGCGCAAGACCTGAAGGCCATCGCCATGAATAAAGCGAATCCTGTCCTTGATAAGGGCAATGTTATTTATGCGGGTTCGCAACGTCTGAGGATACCAGCGCGAGGCGATGCCTTTGCCATTTTCTCCGTTCTTGAGGCGTCCGGTTCCGGGAGCCAGGATACCTCCACGATTGACACGGTTTCTCAGAAGGGTTTGAAATGCGCGTTCTCTGGTGTCGCGCGGTATTCGCGTGATCTCCTCCTGAACGGTTTCCGGCGTAAGATGAAAATGAGCAATTCTATCTGCCAGCCAGTTCGCATCGCTGCCCAAAATCGTCTGCCAGACAGCAGCCACGTCCGCATCCAGTTCTACCATCGTCACGCGGAGCGACGGATTTTCAAAGGCGGCTGTCAGGCTGATGATTCCTCCTCCTGCGAACGGCTCGATAAATTCGCAGGGCTTTTCCGGCAGACTGGCAAGCCATTGCCTGAGGCGCGGAACGAACCAGGTTTTGCCACCGGGATATCGAAAGGGGCTGCGCTGCGGGACAGAAGCGACGTTGACAATGGCTTCCTGCCGGGTATCATCAAATAGCGAATACTGGTACACCGGTTCATGGGCGCAGTTCGCCGTTGCTCCCGTGGGCCTCTCCATTCCCCAACCTCCTGTTCAACTGCGTCTGCAACTGTTTCACAAAAAGCGATTCGTCCCCAGCTTCTGAACGTGTTATCCTGAGCAGGGCCGGTTCAAATCGCGTATACGCCGTTTTATGATGGGTCAGTCTGTAGCGATTTTGCGCCGTGTCAAGTTGCAGATCGTAGATAAGCCAGGCAATGTCCGCCTCAGTTCGTTCTACCTCTTCCAGAGCGGGCAGAGTGTTGTAGAAGCTGGTGTTCAGCGCTACCGCCATCTTCCGATTCCAGGCATTCAGGATGCCGCCTTTGTAAATTAGCTGCGGCGCAAGCCGCTTTCGCGACGAGGACAGATAGTCCGGGCGGGGATAATTACGCTGTTTTCTCCAGTCCATGTTGGCGCGTGCCGCCGGGTCTTCCATATAGTGTTCGAAGGGGGTACGAACGTTGCCGGAGATATAAACGGCCTGCACCTCCAGCGCGCCATAGTCGAGGATTCGCCCAATAGGGTCATAGGACAGCAGGACAACATCAATATTCCCTGCCGATTTGCCGGCTCGATCACTCAACTGCACTTCCGTCAGAGCAGTCCACCTCGCACCGGAAGGAAAGAAAAACTCGGCGGCATCCGTTGCTATACGCCATTCTTCACGGAAACGAACCGGGCAGGTAACAATAACTTGATCGCCCGCGCCAAAAACGCTGCATACGCCTAAAGGATTTTCCGCGCTGCTCTTGGTGCAATTCGGCGAAGTATTGTTAAACGGACACAATCGGTTGTTACGGTAACGTTCGGCTTCCGGTGTCAGATTGTCTGTCGGAAAGCCAAACACCTCTGCGAGAGGATGCGTTGTCATAGAGTAATATTCTTGTCTCCGTCATAGGGCAAGATTCCCTATCCACCCGGTTTTTCCTGCCCGACTCGCAGCGATGGCTCTCCTCAACGCCCTCTGCACGCTAAAGTTTGCTGAAAACTTGAAACGCGACAAGCAAACAGTTCCGTAGTCTCTATAACATGCGCCCAATCTTCTGCCGGAGGACAGCCTGATGGAGAACGATGACTTGCCTATTGCCATTCTGGAGGGCGACGCCGAGAGGATCGCGCAGCTTCTCGACGCAGGCGCGGACATCCATGCCAGAGACGAGCAGGGTGAAACGCCCCTGATGCTGGCAGCGATGGCTTCTCCCGGTTTCGCAGAGATAGGGGTCAAACTGCGGAAGATGTCCAGAAACCTTCGCGAAGCGAAGCCGCCCAGACTCAGCCCGAACGCCAAACCCGACCTGACGATTTTGCAGCAGTTCGATCCAAAGCAGATGATCGCTGCGTTCGATAAGCGTTCGGTTGTTGATTGGTCTGTCCAGGATGACCCGGCTATCGTGCGCCTCCTGCTCGAACGCGGCGCGGATGTCCATGCCACAGATGAAGGCGGACGTACTGCCCTGATGAAAGCGGCAAGCCAGGGCCGCGCTGAGACCGTCCGCGTCCTGCTGGAATACGGTGCGGACATCAATGCGCAGGACAAAGAGGGCCAGACCACCTTGATGCACGCGGCCAACGAACGCCAGCTTGAATCGGTGCGACTGCTGTTGGAAAAGGGAGCGGACGTTTCCTTGAGAACACCGCATGGCGGCACGGCTTTGATGGCGGCGGCAAAGGGAGGCCGCATTGAAATCGCGCAGTTGCTGCTGGAGCAAGGGGTAGACGTGAACGCGGCAACGGAGGCAGGTATAACGGCGGTGGCGGTCGCCGCGATGGGCAGCCATGTGGAGATGGTCGCGCTGTTGCGGGCCAGCAGCGCGCGGGTCGGGTTTCTGGAGGCCGTCGCTCTCGGCGATCTCGAACGAGCGCGCAGCCTGCCGACGCCGGATACCGCCACAAGGTCGCTGCACTGGGGCCGACCTCTGGTAGCCTGGACGGCCAGAGCGGGCAAGATCGAGGCGCTCAACCTGCTGCTGGAACGGGGCGCAGACCCGAAAGCGGCCAATAAGGTCAGTCAGTCGGCGTTGTGCAATGCCGTCATGCGCGGCCACATCAAAGCCGTGAAAATGCTGCTGGACGCCGGAGCCGACCCCAATGACGGTAAGGGCAAATTCGCGCCGCTCCAATGGGCCGCGACCTGCGGCTACCCGGAGATCGCGCGCCTGCTGATCGAGCATGGGGCGGATGTCAACGCGACAGACGAGCATGGTATGAGCGCCCTGTCCGGGGCGGTGATGCGGGGCAATGTCGCACTCGCCAGGCAGTTGCTGGAAGCAGGCGCAGATGCCAGCAGCGCCGATGAGGACAGTATGCCTCTGCTCTCCTTTGCCATCGTCAGGAATGACAAGGAGATGGTGCGCCTCCTGCTCGATTACGGCGCGGAGGCCAAAGTCACAGGTTACAGCAACGCGGCTGTCGCAATGGCAAAAGATAAGCCGGAGATCGCTGCCCTGCTCAAACAGGCCAGCGGCGCCGACCTGCACGAAGCGGCCAAAGCGGGAGAGACACAGACCGTCCTTGCGAAGCTTGACGCAGGTGCGGACGTGGATGCGCGCGATGACAAGGAGTTTACGCTTCTGATGGAAGCGGCAGGAGCGGGCCGACTGGAGACGGTGGCGGCTCTGCTGGAACGCGGCGCGAACGTGAATGCGATGGGCGGGGCAGAGCAGACCGCGCTGATCTGCGCGGCAGGAAGCGGCCAGGTCGAGGTGGTGCGTCTGTTGCTGGAACGCGGCGCAGAGGTCGGGCATGTCAATCTGTTCGGACAGACCGCGCTCTCCGCGGCGGCGCTCGGCGGAAGGAAAGAGGTCGTCGCGCTGCTCACGCAGGCCGGGGCGAAAGTCGGGCCGGTCGAAGCGGCGGCGCTCGGAGAACTGGATACGCTGCGCCTCCTGTTGGACTGGGGCGCGGACGTGAACGCTCCGAACGCAAGCGGAATGACACCGCTGATGGGCGCGGCGGCAGGCGGTCATCTGGACAGTGTGCGGGCGCTCCTGACGCGCGGCGCGGCTCTCGACGCGACGGATAACCAGGGACGAACGGCGCTGGCCCTGGCCGTATCGCGCCAACATGAGGTGGTAGCCCGGTTCTTGCTCGATTCAGGAGCCGATGTCAATGCTGCCGGGGAGGACGCCATCCACCTCCGCATTATGGAGAATGTCCGGCGCAGAGTCCGCAGCAGGCATCCGCAGGCGGACAGCCTGCTGGCAGAGAGGGACAAAGAGAGGCGCGGCATGGCTCCACTGGCCTGCGCAGTGATGACCGGCAATCTGGCTCTGATCGAATTGCTTCTGAATCGGGGCGCGGACATTGACGCGATAGATTCCCACGATCACTCGCCACTGATGTGGGCCGTACTGCTGGAGCGTGTAGAAGTCGTCCGCCTGCTACTGGAATGCGGCGCGGATGCCAGCGCCTCGGATCGGCATGGCACGACGGCTCTGAGCCTTGCAGAGTACAAAGGCAACGCGGAAATCATCCGCCTGCTGCAATCGGCAGGCGAATAGCTGCGATTCCGTTTGCCGCTTTTCGCGTCCACGTAGGGGCGCTGCTTGCTGCGCCCTCGATAGGACATTGCGCCCACCGGGAGCAAAAAACAGATGGAAAGCCACGACCCACCGCACCGAGGAGAAGAGACCGCCGCTCCGCAGAGCCAGGCCGAAAAAGAGAGCGTGGCCACGCCGGGGCGCATAGACTTTCTGCCGCTCATCTTCCAGAGAGGCGACGTTCAGAGCCTGGCCGCCCACCTGAAAGCGGAGAAACGCCACTCGCTCAAGCAGAGTATCGCGCTCTATAGCGCGACGAGCCTGGAAGCCCTGCTCTACGGCAGCTATCTCTTCAGCCTGTTCAACTCGGATGGCAGCTTGCCGCCGACCGCCTGGCCGTACCTGGTGAGCGCTACCCTCATCCTGCTTGTGACGCTGGCGCTGACCCTGCTCGGATTCTCCGGGCAGCCCTCGGAAGCCCTGCACTACAACGACGTGCGTCTTGTCGGGCCGCTGGCCGAGGCGCTGAAATGGCCAGACCCGCATATTCAGTCTATTGCCGCGACCGCGCTCACCCGGCTCCTGCCGCGCCTGCGGGCCAGCGATGCCGGGCTGCTCAATGCCTCGCAGCGCGTCGGGCTGTGCCATGCGCTGGAAGGCGCGAAACCCGATCTCATCCTTGCCATTCTCCGCGCCTTCGAGCAGGTCGGCGACGGCAGCGCCGCGCCGTTCGTGGAGCGGCTGGCCCGCGGCAAGGGAGCCGCCGCCAGGGAGAAGCGCATTCAGGAAGCCGCGCAGGAGTGCCTGCCCTATCTGCAACTGCTGGCCGCGCAGGAGCGTGCCAGCCAGACCCTCTTGCGGCCTGCTGGCATCCCCGACGTGCCACCCGAATCCCTGCTGCGCCCGGCGGCCTCCACGCCGGAAACCGACCCGCAGCAGCTCCTGCGCCCTCGCTCCTCGCAGGGAGGCTGAGCGCCGGCCATCACGTGCAAAAAAGCGGTCCCGGAAACGTTTCCGGGACCGCTTGCTTTTCGACTCAGTATTCAGGGCATCAGGCGGGCGGAGAGACGGCGGGCTTGCCGCCGCTGACGACGGCGACGGGCGAACCCTGCATCGCGCTGAAGTAGAGATGGATGCCCTTGTTGGCGATCAGCGACCCGGCGATACTCATCAGGAACAGATAGGCCAGGCGAAATATCAGCGCGCCGAACTGCACCCCGATGAGCGACACATTGGGGTCTTTTTTCGGATCGCCGGTGAATTTCAGGCCGAGCGCCTCGGCAGGCGGCGCTACAAACAGCCTGTGAGCGATATAGAAGACGTAGAGAAGCAGTACCACGCCGAGGACGAACACGGCCATTCCTACGGTGCGCCCGATCCAATCGCTGCGAGTGCCGGATTGCATACGTCAGGCTCCTTGCCTTTCTCCCTCTGCCAGGCCCATGAAAACCCCTGGCTCTCTTACAATGCCATCGCTTCAAAAGACGGAAAGAGTCGCGGCTTTGTTCGGTAGAGGCGCTATCAAATCCTCGTTTTGTGCGTCTGACAGTCAAAAAGCGACAGGGCAGCCGCACACTGCCGGACTGCCCTGCTGCGGAACGAATATCCGGCGGCGGCTCAGGGCCGCGTCACGGCGTTCCCCGCCGCCATCAGCCAGTTCAGCGCATTCGGCAGGATGCCCAGAACGAGCGAGGCCGCGCCGGTCACCCAGAGCGAGACATTGACGCCGCCCGAAGCGACGGCGTGTTCCGCCGGGCCGGCCGTCTCCGGCTCCTGGAAGCACATCATCCAGACCACCCGCAGATAGTAGTAGATGGAGATGATGCTTGCCAGCGCCAGCGCGATCGCGAGATTGACCTGCCCGGCGGTCAGCGCGGCGTTGAAGATCAGCCACTTGCCCATGAAGCCCATCGTCGGCGGGATGCCGCCCAGCGAGAGCATGAAGATGAGCATGGTGTAGGCCGCCAGCGGGTCGGTGCGCGCCAGACCTTTCAGATCGTTGAGCGTCTGCACGTCCCGCCCGCGCCGCGAGAGCAGGATCAGGACGGCAAACGCGCCTATCGTCATCAGCGTATAGGCCAGCAGATAGAACAGCGCCGCGCTGAAGGCCACATTGTGCGCCCCGATCTGCTCCCGGATCAGCTTCGTGCTGCCGCCTGTCGCCGCTGCAACCGCCACCAGCAGATACCCGGCGTGCGCGATGGACGAATAGGCTAACATACGCTTCACGTTGTCTTGCGTGACAGCCAGGATGTTGCCGCCGAACATCGTCAGCACGGCGAGTACCTGCACGGCGATCAGCCAGTATTCGGAGACGGGCAGGAGGGCATTGAAGACGCGCAGGATCGCCGCGAACGCCCCGATCTTCGCGCTGGCCGCCATATACGCCGTCACCGAGGTCGGCGCGCCTTCATAGACATCCGGCGTCCACATGTGGAACGGGATCAGCGCCGCCTTGAAGCCCAAGCCGACCAGCAGCAGCGCCACGCCGGTCATCAGCATCGCGGAGGGCGGCGTGCCGCTGTTTTTCAGTTGCGCGCCCAGAATGCCCAGATTCGTCGTTCCCGGCAGTTTCGCGGTCGCCGAGCCGCCGTAGATCAGCGCGATGCCGTAGAGCAGGAAGCCCGCCGCGAACGCGCCGAGCAGGAAGTATTTCAGCGCGGCCTCTTCGCTCCGCTCCTCCGTTCGGGCGAAACCGGCCAGCACGTAGAGCGCGACCGACAGGGTCTCCAGGGCGATGAACAGCACGATCAGGTCGTTGGCCGTCGCCATGAGCATCGCGCCGGACGTGGAGAACAGCACCAGCGCGTAGTACTCGCCCAGGTTCAGCCGCTTGTTCTCCAGATAGGTCATGGCGAGCAGCACGGCCAGCGCCGCCGCAATCAGCAGGATCAGGTTGCAGGCGTGCGCAAAGGCATCGAGGACGACCGCGCCGTTGAAGGCGGTCTCGGTGTCGGGCGCGCCCATGCTCAGAAACTGAAGGGTGACGACCGCCGCCACCGCGATACCGAGCAGGCTGACCCAGGCGTTGAGCGACTTCGACCGCCGCCAGGAGGGGCTACAGGCATCGCCTAGCAGCACGATCATGCCCGTCGCCATAATGAGCAGGACCGGCGTCAGGGCGGACATATTGATGTTGGGTACGGTCTCCATACGGGATATAGGTCTCCACAAAATGGGCGGTTAAGCCCTAACCGTCTGAACTATGATTCATGGGATTACAGGATAGACTATGATTAAATCTGACCTAATCATGGTCATCATTTAATCCGACTAATCCCAGTTCAGACAGAGGCGCTAAGGCGGGGAGCCTCCTGGTTGATTCGCTGGACCGGGCGGCGCGGCCGGATTGGCGGGAGCGGCAGGCTGCACGTTTCCGGGAGCGGGACCGCCGGGACGCGGCGCTGTCGTTCCTCTTCCACCGCCACCCGCGCCGCCAGGTGCGCCAGGCACGTTTCCGGGCCGGCCCACCGGCGCGGGCGCTATAGGCGCGCCTCCGCCGGAGCCAGCAGGCGGCGCAGTCGGATAGCGCCGCCGCCGAATCAACTCCTGCTGGAACTGCTCCCGGATCGAAGTCGGCCTCGCCTTCGCCGCCGCTTTCTCCTGCTTGATCGCTCCCTCGTTCAGCTTCTGTGTGATCGGCAGCGTGTCTTCCAACTGCCGCGCAGAGTAGGGCAGCAGCGTCGCCACCGCCGCATCCATGCGCTCCGTCCAGAACGGGCTGAACAGCCCGATCCAGAAGATGACGGCGGCCAGGGGCGTCAGCACGATCCATTCTGTGCGGGTCAGATCGGGCAGATGGCGGTTGACCGGCTTCGTGACGGGGCCGAGCATGATGCGCTGGAACCACCAGAGCATGTAGACCGCCGAGAGGATCATGCCGGAGGCGGCGAAGGCGGTCGGCCAGAAACCGGCCAGCGTCTGCGTCTGCGCCGATGTCCAGGAGCCGACCAGGATCGGGAACTCCCCGACGAACCCATTGAAGAACGGCACGGCGATGCTGGCGAGCGTGGCAAGCAGCGTCATCGTCGCCAGCATCGGCACGACCCGCTTCAGACCGCCGAATTCGGAGATCAGGCGCGTGTGCCGCCGCTCGTAGAGCATTCCGACGAGGAAGAAGAGCATCGGGGTCGAGATGCCGTGATTGATGTTCTGGATCAGCGCGCCCATCATGCCGACCGGCGTGAACGTGAAGATGCCGAGGACTACAAAGCCCAGGTGCGCCACGCTGGAGTAGGCGACCAGCTTTTTGGCGTCCGGCTGCACCGCCGCGACGATGGAGCCGTAGACGATCCCGATGATGGCAAGCGAGATGAATAGCCAGGCGCTCGTTTTGGCCTGATCCGGGAAGAGCGGCAGGCAGAAGCGCAGGAACCCATACGTCCCCATCTTGAGCAGGACGCCCGCCAGAATGACGCTGCCCGCCGTCGGCGCTTCCACGTGCGCGTCCGGCAGCCAGGTATGGAACGGGAACATCGGCACCTTGATCATGAAGGCCAGCGCAAACGCCGAGAACATCCACATCAGGAGGCGCGGGTTGGTGCCGTGCAGCAGCGCGCCCTCTCGCGTGCTGGCATCGGAGAGCGCCACCACGTCGAACGAACCGGTCAGGCTATACACCCCGACGATGGCGACCAGCATGAGAATGCTGCCTGCGAAGGTGTAGAGGAAGAACTTGACGGCGGCGTAGATGCGGTTCTCATGCCCGAAGATGCCGATGAGGAAGTACATCGGAATCAGCATGGCTTCCCAGAAGACGTAGAACAGCACCAGGTCGAGCGCGCAGAACACGCCAATCATGCCCGTCTCCAGCAGGAGCAGGAAGACCATGAACTCTTTGAGCCGCTGCTTGACGCCCATCGAGTACAGCACGCTCAATACCATCAGGAAGGTGGTCAGCACGATCAGCAGCAGACTGATGCCGTCCACGCCCAGGTGGTAGCGGATATGGACATCACCCATGGTGATCCAGGGCCGGTTTTCGACGAACTGCATTCCCGGCGTGCCGCTTTTGAACGCGCCGAACAGCGCCAGCGAGATCAGGAAGTTCAGCCCGGCGATGACTAGCGCAACCATATTGATGCGGTTGCGCGCCGGATCGGGCGGCAGTGCGGGCGTGGGCGAGTCCGGCTCGCCGTGCGACTCGTCGCCGTGTTCGCCATGCGGTTCCGGCAGGTCTTTCGGGCGCGGCATTAGCATCAGAATGAACGCGCCTACCAGCGGCAGGAACGTCAGCACGCTTAAAATAGCAGGTATCGGAGATTGCGGCATCGTGTCCTCGTATGGCCCCCCTCCCTGGCCCTCCCCCTGTTCTTGGGGGGAGGGCCAGGGAGGGGGCCTATTTCAACGCAAGTTTTTGCCAGGTCGCGATGATGCTGATGACCAGGACGACCACGCCGATCAGCATACCGAGCGCGTAGTTGCGCACATAGCCTGTCTGGAGGCGGCGTATCAGGGCGCTCAAGCGTCCTATGCCTCCCCCCAGTCCCTTAACAATGGTTCCGTCAATGATTCCGGCATCCACCGTCCGCCACAGGATGTGGTCGGCGATCCAGCCGCCGAGGCCGATGAAAATCGTGTTGTAGAGAGCGTCCCAGTACCATTTGTTGTACAGGAAGTTGTAGAGCGCAGGCAGCGGCTTCGGCTGGATCTCGCCCGTCTTCATCCGACTCTTGTAGACCATCGCCGCCAGCGCCAGACCAGCAATCGCAACGAGACTGGAGATGACATAGCCCGCCATTTCTGAAATCGGGCCTTCGCCATGCTCTGCCGCCATCTTCGCGACCGACGGCTCCAGGAAGTGTTCCATTATATGCGTGGGGCCGAGCCAGATACCACCGATAACGGAGAGAATCGCCAGCGCATAAAGCGGGTACATCATCGAGGGCGGCGACTCGTGAATCCGGCTGCCGCCATGCTCATGCTCACCATGCGATTCCTCATGCCCCTGCGTGTCGCCGTGTCCGTGCGTGTCATGCTCATCGTCGAAATTGCTGTGGTGTTGCGCGACAAGCTTGCCATCCTCGAATCGGGCGTCCGTGTAGAACGTCTTCCACATAAGGCGATTCATGTAGAAGGCGGTCAGGAACGCCGTGCCGAGGCCGACGACGTAGAGGATCATGCCGTCGCCAAAGGGCGAGTTGAGCGCGCTGTGCAGGATTTCGTCCTTGCTCCAGAAGCCAGCGAGCAGCGGGAACCCGGCGATGGCATACGTGCCGACGAACATGATGGCCCAGGTGCGCGGGATGAGTTTGCGCAGGCCGCCCATCTTGCGCATGTCCTGCTCGCCGAGCATCGAGTGAATGACCGCGCCGGAACCGAGGAACAGGAGCGCCTTGAAGAAAGCGTGTGTCGTCACGTGGAACATGCCTGCCGTGAAGTTGCCGACGCCGCAGGCCAGGAACATATAGCCCAACTGCGAGATGGTCGAGAAGGCCAGCACGCGCTTGATGTCGTTCT
>Ga0070741_10015844_pt1 | contig 12691 bp, 12 predicted proteins | sample Coa_R1_4_FD_66440 | JGI IMG/M metagenome (GOLD analysis project Ga0070741, IMG submission 66440) | Surface soil microbial communities from Centralia Pennsylvania, which are recovering from an underground coalmine fire - Coalmine... | ecosystem: Environmental > Terrestrial > Soil > Unclassified ...
AGCGGTCCGGGACGCCCTCGGAACCGCTACCGCTACCCCGCGGCGAAGCGAACTGCGCGCGCAGCGTCGTAGAGAGCGCACTGCGCCGACGGCTCCATACTTCACACCAGGCCGTCGAACAGCTGCGAGCGGTTGCGGGCCCAAGTTGGGCGACTCAGGCTCGGAGACGGCGCGGGGGCCGGCCTTGCCTGGCTGCGGGCGATCAACTCGAGCGGCTACCGCGGCAACATGCAGGGGTCTTACGGGAGCGACGGGACTCGAACCCGCGACCTCCGGCGTGACAGGCCGGCGTTCTAACCAGCTGAACTACGCCCCCAGCGGCTCAACAGTCTAGCCGCGCCCGGGCGGCCTGACTGGAAGGATGAGGTCGCCGGCGTCGTTGAGGAGGGCGATGACCGACCTCGCTCGCCGAATTCAGCGCGTGTACCTGACGCTCCAGCTCGGGAACACGCTTGCGGCATCGTTCATCTGGGGGATCAACACCCTGTTCCTCCTCGACGCGGGCCTCAGCAACCTGGAGGCCTTCGCCGCGAACGCGTTCTTCACCGCGGGGATGGTCGCCTTCGAGATCCCCACGGGCATCGTCGCCGACATCTTCGGGCGGCGCGTCTCGTACCTGCTCGGCACGCTGACGCTCGCCGGCTCGACGTTCCTCTACTGGCTGCTCTGGGAGACGAAGGCGCCGTTCGTGCCCTGGGCGATCGTCTCGATGCTGCTCGGGCTCGGCTTCACGTTCTTCTCCGGCGCCGTCGAGGCGTGGCTCGTCGACGCGCTGCGCCACGCGGAGTACACGGGCGTGCTCGAGGACGTGATGGGGCGCGGCCAGATGGTCAGCGGCGCGGCCATGCTGGGCGGCTCCGTCGCCGGCGGCGCGATCGCGCAGGCGACCTCGCTCGGGGTCCCGTTCCTGCTGCGCGTCGCGGTGCTCGCGGTCATGTTCGCCGTCGCCCACCGGTTGATGCAGGATCTCGGCTTCACGCCGGAGCGCGGGAAGACCCCGCTCGGCGCGATGCGCGAGGTGCTTCACGCCTCGATCGACAACGGGCTGAAGAACCCGCCGATCCGCTGGGTGATGCTCGCGGCGCCGTTCGCCTCCGGCGTCAGCATCTACACCTTCTATGCCCTGCAGCCGTACCTGCTCCGCCTGTGGGGCGACGAGAAGGACTACACGATCGCCGGGCTGGCGGCGGCGATCGTCGCCGGCGCCCAGATCCTCGGCGGGTACCTGGCGCCTCGCTTCCGCCGCCTGTTTCGAAAGCGGACGTCGGCGCTGATCATCGGCGCGGTGCTCAACGCGGCCGTTCTCGGAGCGCTCGGTTTGACGGACCACTTCTGGATCGCCCTCGGGCTGCTCGTCCTCTGGGCGATGGTCTTCGCCGCCGACATGCCGATCCGGCAGGCGTACCTGAACGACATGATCCCTTCCCGCCAGCGGGCGACGGTGCTCTCGTTCGACTCGCTGATGGGCTCGAGCGGCGGCGTCGTCATCCAGCCGGTGCTCGGCCGGGCCGCCGACGTCTACAGCTACTCGACGTCGCTGGTGATCGGCGGCGCGATCCAGCTCGTCAGCGCGCCGTTCCTCTTCCTGAGCCGTCGCGAGGGCGCAGCCGCCGACCGCGCGACGAGCGCCATGGCGCCGCCGGCGGAGGTCCGCGAGGCCGGCGAGGTCGTGACCTAGGCTACGCGCCGTGGAGCTCGAGCAGCAGCTGCGTGCCGAGTTCGGCGACGCGGTCCTCGCCGGGACGCCGTCGGAGTACCTGAGCGACGTGTCGCGGCTGTCCGGACGGGCCGATGCGGTCGTTCTTCCGGCGACGGCCGCGGAGGTCGCAGCCGTCGTCCGCTGGAGCTACGACCGGGACGTCCCGATCGTCCCGCGCGGTGGTGGCACCGGCGTGGCGGGCGGCGCCGTCCCGGACGGAGGGGTGGTGCTCGCCCTCGACCGTCTCGACCGGGTGCGCTCGTTCGAGCCGGAGCTCTGGCGGATCGAGGTCGAGGCCGGCGTCCGGACGGCGCGGCTGCAACAGCTCGTCCGGGAAAGCGGGCTGATGTTCGCGCCCGATCCGGGCGCCACCGAGCAGTCTCAGATCGGCGGCAACATCGCGACGAACGCCGGCGGCCCGCACGCGTTCAAGTACGGCGTGGTGGGGGACTCGGTCACCGGGATCGAGGCGGTGCTCGCGCCCGGCGAGCTCGTCTCCGTCGGCGGCGCGATCCGCAAGGACGTCGCCGGCTACGACCTGAAGCGCCTGCTGATCGGGTCCGAGGGGACGCTGGGAATCGTCACGGCCGCGTGGCTCAAGCTCGTGCCGGCGCCGGAGGCGGTTCTCCCCGTTGCGATCTTCCACCGGGGCACGCGCGAGGGCTGCGAGGGGCTGCTCGGCATCGTCGGCAGCGGGATCGTCCCGGCGGCGCTCGACGTCCTCGACGCCGAGACGCTCGCGTGCGGCCGTGCCTCGTTCCCGGGCGGCGTGCCGGACGGCGCGCGGTTCCTGATCCTGGCGGAGGCGGACGGATCGCACGACGAGGCGGAGCGCGTCCGCGCCGAGCTGATCGAGGCGGGCGGTGCAGGCGCCCTCGGAATCCACGCGCCGCGCGCGCGGGAGAGCGTCGCGGCGCTGTGGCGCTGGCGCGCCGGGCTCTCCTTCGCGATCCTCGCCAGGCGTGGCGGCGTCGTCACCGACGACATCGTCGTACCCCTCGACCGGGTCGAGGAGGCGATGAACGGGACGCTCGCCATCGGTCGGCGGCACGGCCTGATCGGGATCTCGTTCGGCCATGCCGGAGACGGCAACCTCCACTCGGGCTTCCTCGTCGCTCCGGGCGACCCGGACGAGCTGGAACGCGCCGCCGGCGCTCTCGACGACCTGATCGAGCTGGCGGTCGGCCTGGGCGGCTCGATCTCGGGCGAGCACGGGCTGGGCGTGCTGAAGGGAGGCCAGCTTGCCCGCCAGTGGAGCCCGCGCGCGATCGCCCTGCACGAGGAGATCAAGCGGCTCTTCGACCCGAAGAACCTGCTCAACCCGGGCAAGAAGCTCCCCGGCCCGCTGCCCGCCGGCGAACGGATGCGAGTCGCCGCCCGCAGCTGAGCGCGCGCCGATTCCTTGTAACACAGTGTTACTTGGCCTTTCGGCTCGACCTCGACACACGAGCGTGACGGTTCTTCGGCCACGCTGGAGCGGTGATTCCGCTCGCGCCTCGGATCCCGCACCGGCTGCTCGAGGCGATCGTCCGCTTCGACGACCGCAGCCAGCCGATCGCGGAGACCTGCCGTCGGGTCGGGGCCGAGGCCGAGCGTCTCGGCTTGATCAGGCCCAGCTACCAGCGAATTCGCGTGCTGGTGCACGAGGCGAGGCGCATCCGGCGCGGGCCGACCGCTCTCGACCTCTGGCGGATCGTCACCACGCCTCTTCGCTCGACCGACGACGCGATCGAGCGGCTGCGGGAGCTCGGAGTGCGGCCGCTGGTCGACCGAGCCGAGCCGCCTTGATCCAAGTAACACCGTGTTACGAGGACAAGGAGCCCTCGCTGCGGCACGACTAGCATCGGGCGACGATGCGGCTCGGGTTCTCGATGGGGTTCGCGGCGCCGGGGACGAGCCCCTCCGAGTTGATCGCGCTCGCGCAGGAAGCGGAGCGGCTCGGGTACGACTCGGCCTGGGCGGCCGAGGCCTGGGGGAGCGACGCCGTCACCGTCCTCTCCTGGCTGGCGGCGACGACGACGACGATCAAGCTCGGCACGGGCATCCTCCAGATCCCGGCGCGGACGCCGGCGATGACCGCGATGACGGCCGCGACGCTCGACCTGCTATCGGGCGGTCGCGTCCTGCTCGGCCTCGGCACCTCCGGACCGCAGGTGGTCGAGGGCTGGCACGGGCAGCCGTTCGGCAAGCCCCTCGGCCGCACGCGCGAGTACGTCGAGATCGTCCGCGCAGCCCTGCGCCGCGAGGTGCTCGAGCACCACGGCGGCCAGTACGAGATCCCCTACGCGCGCGCCGACGCGACCGGCCTCGGAAAGCCGCTCAAGCTGATGCTGCGCCCGCTCCGGGACCGGATCCCGATCTACCTCGCCGCGATCGGCCCGAAGAACGTCGCGCTGGCCGCCGAGATCGCCGACGGCTGGCTCCCGCTCTGGCTGTCCCCCGACCAATACCGAGAGGTGTTCGCGCCGTCGCTGGCCGCGGCGCCGGAGCACTTCGACGTGGCCGCCTTCGCCGTTCCGGTCGTGCTCCACGACGACGTGCAGGCGGCCCGCGACGCGGTCAAGCCGCAGCTCGCGCTGTACGTCGGCGGCATGGGCTCGCGCGACGTGAACTACTACGTCGCCCTCGCCGCCCGCTACGGCTACGAGGCCGAGGCGAGCCGGATCCAGGACCTGTACCTCGGCGGGAAGAAGCGCGAGGCCGCCGCAGCCGTTCCGGATGCGCTCGTGGACGAGGTCGCGCTCGTCGGGCCCCGGAAGCGGATCGCCGACCGGCTGGGCGCCTGGCGGGAGTCGGGCGTGACGACGCTGATCGTGCAGACGACGGATCCTGCGGCGCTTCGGGCGCTGGCCGAGCTCGTGTTGTGAGGCAGTAGCCGTCCAGCGCGGCCGCTAGCCTGGGCTCGCGTGACCCGGGTCGACTGGATCGCGCTCGGACTCGTCGCGCTCACGGGCCTGATCGGGCTGCGCAAGGGCCTCGTCGCGAGCCTGCTGGCGATCACCGGAATCGTCCTGGGGGCCGTGCTGGGCGCCCGGCTGGCGCCGCACTTCCTGCACGGCGGCTCGCACTCGCCGTACGCGCCGCTCGTCGCCCTTGCCGGCGCCGTGATCTGCGCAGCCGTGCTCGAGGCGGTGGGCTCGATGGTCGGGTCGTTCTTCCGGGCCGGTCTCCGCTTTCCGCCGCTGCGCGCGCTCGACACGGCGGGCGGGCTCGTGCTCGGCGGCGCCGCCGGCCTGGCGCTCGCCTGGGTGTTCGGGGCGGTCGCGCTGCTCCTACCGGGACAGCGCTCGCTCCGCGAGGACGTCCAGCGCTCGGAGGTGCTCCGCCGGCTGAACGACATCGTCCCGCCGGAGCGCTTGCTCAACGCGCTGGCCCGGGTCGACCCGTTCCCGTCGATCGCCGGGCCGGCGATCCCCGTCGAGCCGCCGACTCCGGCAGTCGTCAACAACCCGGTCGTACGGCGGGCGGCGCCGAGCGTCGTCCGCGTGATCGGAACGGCCTGCGGCCTCGGCATCTCCGGCAGCGGCTGGGTCGCCTCTCCGGGCGTCGTCGTCACCGCAGCCCACGTCGTCGCCGGCGAGCGATCGACGTATGTCGTCCAGTCCGAGTCGGAGAACCGGCTGCGCGCGGAGGTGATCGCCTTCGACTCCCGCAACGACGTCGCCGTCCTGCGGGTCGCAGGCCTCGCCGCCCGCCCGCTCCCGCTCGCCCATCCCGAGCCCGGCGCGTCGGTCGCGATCGTCGGGTATCCGCTGAACGGCCCGCTCGACTCGGAGCCGGGCCGGATCGGCCGCACCGCCGAGGTCCTGACCGACGACGCCTACGGGCACGGGCCCGTTCGGCGGACGATCACGAGCCTGGCCGGGGAGATCCGGCACGGGAACTCGGGGGGTCCGGCGATCGACACGAACGGGCGCGTCCAGCTGACCGTCTTCGCGGCCAGGGTCGGCGACGAAGGCGGGTACGGGATCCCGACCGAGGTCGTTCGCAACGTGCTCGCCTCCGCGCGCGGGCCCGTCTCGACCGGCGACTGCGCCCCGTAGAAGGGTTCGAGCGCCGCCGGGCGAACTTGGGGGCTTCGTGTAAAGCAGAGGCTCCGTCGCTTGCCCAGTGAGGAGCCCGAAAACCGTGGGGGGTTGCACATGAACCGCATCCGTCGGTATCGGCCGACGCCCGCGATGATCGTCGCCTGTCTCGCGCTCGCAGTGGCGCTCGCAGGCACGAGCTATGCGGCAACTGCGCTGCCACGCAACAGTGTCGGCGTCCTACAGCTGAAGAACAACTCGGTCACCGCGGCGAAGGTGAAGAACGGCACGCTGCTGCGCGCCGACTTCAAGTCCGGCCAGCTGCCGGTGGGCCCGCGCGGTCCCGCAGGCCCGCCAGGGCCCGCAGGCCCGGCCGGTCCGGCCGGCCCGAGCGCCAAGTGGGCGCTCGTCAGGGCCGACGGGACGATCGCCTCTCAGTCCGGCGGGGTCACCTTGACCGCCAAGCCCGCCGCCGGGTCCTACGTGCTCGACTTCGGCACGAGCCTCGCCGGCAAGCTGATCCTCACGGCTTCGGCCAACGCCGGCGACACCGGTGACCGGGGCGCGGTCAGCGTGAGCATGTGCGGCGGCACGCCGGAGGGGAGCACGTGCCCGACCGGCAACGACACGAATCACCTCCGCGTGATCACACGCGGCAAGAGCAACGACGTCGCCCAGGATCACCCGTTCTACGTGACGGTGATCGGCTAGCAGGCGTCGGCGGCAGGGACGGGCCCTCCGCCGCGAGGGTCCGTCCCCGTCCTACGCCAGCAGCTCGAGCACGGAGAGCGGTCGCCGGTACGGCGCGACGACGTACACGCCCGCAGCCCGGTCGCGGGCAGCCTCGAGGAGCTCGCGCGCGTGCGCGAAGCCGACCTCGGCCTCGCGGGGCCCCGCATCGCGCAGAGCTTCCTGCAACGGCTCGGGCACGATGATGCCGGGCACCTCGTTGTGGAGGCGCAGGGCAAGCCGGTAGCTCGTCAGCGGGAAGACGCCGACGAGGACGGGGATCGGCGAGGGGCCGCCGAACCGGTCGAGGAAGCGGTCGAGATGGTCGAGGTCGAAGACGATCTGCGTCATCGCGAAGCGGGCCCCGGCGTCGACCTTCCGGCGGAAGCGCTCGAGCTCGATCTCGGGATCGTCGGCGGTCGGGTTCAGCGCGACCCCGGCGAAGAACGAGGTGGGCGCGTCGATCGCCTTGCGGTTGTAGTTCTCGCCGTGGTTGAGCCTCGTGATCAGGTGCGTGAGCCCGATCGAGTCGATCTCGTACACGCCCCCGGAACCGGGATAGTCGCCGACCTCGGGCGGGTCGCCGGTGACGGCGAGGACGTTGCGGATCCCTTCCGCGTGCGCGCCGAGCAGGACCGACTCGAGGCCCATGATCGTCGTGTCGCGAGGGGTGAGGTGCGGAATCGTCTCGATCCCGACGGCGCGCTCGATCGCGGCGGCGACGATCAGCGGATTCATGCCGACCCGGGCGGTGGCGTTGTCGTTGATGTCGACGTACCCGGCCAGCCCCGACTCCTGGACCGCCGTCGCGATCTCGATCAGCCCGGAGTAGTTCGCGCCGTGGGGCGGGTCGATCTGGATCGAGGTCACCCAGCGACCCTCGCGCAGGTCGGCGGCGAGCCTCGTCTCGCGCTGGTCGCTCTCCACTCTGACGGCGAGCTCCCGCTCGACGACCTCGAGCGGCGCACGCGGCGCGAGGTCCTCGGCGACCGCGCGCGCGATCGCCGCGATCTCCGTGGGCGTCGTTCCGCAGCAGCCGCCGATGACCTTCGCGCCCAGCTCCCTCGCGTGCGCCGCGAACTCGGCGAAGTAGTCCGGCGCCGCGTGCGGGTAGATGATCCGTCCGCCGGACATGCTGGCGAGGCCGATGTTCGGCATCGCCGCCAGCGGCAGCGCCTTGCCCATCGCCTGCAGCGCCGAGAGGGCCGAGTTCGGTCCGGCGCCGTGGTTCGTCCCGACGGCGCACACCTCGAGCTCGGCGAGACGTTCCGCCGCGACCGCGGCGGGAACGCCCCCGATCGTCTCCGCGTCGTCGCCGAAGGTCATCATCGCGACGATCGGCAGGTCGGACACCGACCGGACCGCCTCGATCGCCGTGACGAGCTCGTCCAGGTCGAAGAACGTCTCGATCGAGAACAGGTCGACGCCGCGCCCGGCGAGGAGCTGCGCCTGCTCCGCGAACAGCGGTCCGTGATCCTCGGGCCAGGTCTCCTCGTGCTCGCCGAGCGGCCCGATCGAGCCGGCGATGTAGATCTCCTTGCCCGAGACCTGTCGAGCGTCGCGGGCGAGCTTCACGCCCGCCTCGTTGATCCGAACGACCTCGTCCTCGAGATAGCGGGCCGCCAGCTTGCGGCGGTTGGCGCCGAAGGTGTTCGTCTCGATCAGCTCGGCCCCGGCGTTGATGAAGCTCAGATGCACGGACACGACCGTGTCCGGCGCGCGGATGTTCGCCTCCTCGGGGCAGCGGATCGGCCCTGCGGCTGCGGAGACGAGCGACCCCATCCCGCCGTCGGCGACGATCGGCGGGCCCTCGCGAAGCCGGTCGAGGAAGCGTTGGGACACCCGTTCCTAATCTAGTGGCGCTTCGGCCTAAAGTCTCCGAGCAGGACTGCCGATGACGAAAGGGAACTCCTTTCGGCCGGGGGACTGACGGCAACCATTCCTGCGGCTACAGGAGTCGGCACGGGAGAGCCTCGGCTCTCCCGTGTCTCACTAGGACGGCTCCGGCAGGCGCGAGCGCACCCCCGCGAACCGCTCGAAGTCGCGATCGAACGAGACGATCTCGGCGCCGTGCTCCAGCGCGAGCGCCGCAAGGTGCGCGTCATTGACCAGGTTTGCCGCGGTGCCGCTCTCTGCGAGCAGTCCCCGCAGCAGACTCAGGTGGCGCTCTCCGGGCTGCAGGACGAGCGATGCCGGCCGTCCCAGCCAACCCTCGACGACGTCGGTCGACTGGGCGGGGGTCAGTGGATGCGGGAACAGGCTCGGATTGGTCGCGAGGCGGAGGAAGGCAAGCAGCACCACCCAGGCGAACCCGACCGGCTCGTCGCTGCCGAGCGCTTCGTCCAGCCAGTTGCGCGCCTTCTCGTGGTGCGGCGCGTCCTCGTTGACCGCGTAGAGAAGCACGTTCGCATCGACGAGGAGCACCTCACTTGCGCGCCGCGAGCCGTCGGGTCAGCTCGTCGTCCTCGAGCTCGCCCGCGATTCGAAGCGCCTTGTCCCACGGGATGGTCGGCTGGAACCCCATCCGGAAGGTCGGCGTGCGCGCCGGCTCCGCCTTGCGCTCGCGGCTCAGGCCGGTGCGGATCGCCTGGTTGACCGCCTCCTTGAAGGAGAGGCTGCGCTCTCGCATCAGGCGCCTGACGAGCGCCTCGACGTCCGGGTCGAGGGTGACCGTCGTGCGCATGGCTGCATCATAGCATCAACAATGATGATGCCATGATGCTAGCCGGCGACGGTGTACGGCTTCGCGCCCTTCGGGACGACGCGGACGGGGTAGGCGTAGACGATGTAGCGATGGCTGGCGAAGAAGCGCGGATGGCAGGCCTGGAGCTTCACCACCTCCCGGTCGCCGGAGCGCAGCTGGGCGAGGTCGTCGGCGGGGACGATCACGTGCTTGCGCACGCGGTAGACGAACGTCCCGTACGGCACCTCGATCGTCACGAGGTCGCCTTGGCGGAGGCTGTCGATGTGCGCAAAGGGGGCCAGGTAGGTCGTCCGGTGCCCGGCGATGTAGATCAGCTTCCCGGAGCCGGGAAGGAAGGTTCGCTGGTCCCAGCCGGGCCCCTTCGTCAGCGAGTCGTGGTCGGTGCCCGTGACGAGCACGATGTTCAAACCGAGTCGGGGCACCTTCAGCCGCCCGAGCGCGTGGCCGGTCTGGACGGTATGCCGATAGCGCGCGGCGTCGCGCGCGACCAGCCGCCGCTCGGCCGCCAGGTCGACCTTCGGCGCGGCCTGCTGAACCGGCTGCGCCTGCGCGACGAAAGGGTGATACGTGGCTGCGATCTTCTTGTACTGCCCTGAGAGCTTGTGCTGCTGGTACATCGTGTACAGGGCCGTGAACGGGTCCTGCCACTGCCAGACGACGATCGTCCAGGCGACCGCTCCCAGGCCGAGGACGACGAGGGCTGTGCCCAGGATGTGGGCCACGCGCCTGACACGACTCGACCGGCGGCTCCGGGCCTCGCCCGCCGTCGAGACGGCGGGCGTTTCCTGGGGCACGGGCACGCTCATTCGTTCAGCGTAGGTGCAGACCCCGACGGCGGCAACCGGTGGCGCCGCCGGACGCGCGAGACCGGGGGCAGCTGCCTGCCCCCGGTCTGCGGCGTTGCTTTCGTGCGGCTAGTGCGCCTGCGAGTTGCTGCGCCGAGCCTTCGTCCTGACGGTCAGGCCGAGCGCGATCAACACGAACCCGGCGCCGAGCGGGATCCAGAGCGCGAGCCCGGTGAACGGGAGCTGTCCGGACGAGACCTTGGGCGTCACCGCGCCCTTCGTCTCGCCGGCGGTCTGGACGTGATGCGTGGTGCTCTTCGGCGTGGTCTTGGTGACCGCTGCCTTCGGAGGCGTGAACGGCGCGGTGCCGGCCGGCGTGTTCGTCGGCGTGGTCGCGTTCTCGACCGTCACGGTCGTGTCCGTGGTCGTGCTGGACGTCGACGGCTGGGTGTCGGTCGTGGACGACGTGGTCGAGGTCGACGTCGAGGTCGACGGCTCGGTCGAGGTCGTCGTCGTCTCGTGCGTCGTCGTCCCGTGCGTCGTCGTCCCGTGCGTCGTGGTCGACTCGTGCGTGGTGGTGGTCTCGTGGGTCGTGGTGGTCTCGTGGGTCGTGGTGGTGTCGTGCGTCGTCGTCGTGTCGTGCGTCGTCGTCCCGTGGGTCGTCGTCGAATCGTGATTCGTCGTCGTGTGCGTGGTCGTGCAGATCGTGCACGAGTGATCGCCGTACTGGTCGTCCGCGGGATTGTGCGTGGCGGCGTAGCTGATGCCGCCGAACGACGCGATCGCGACAATCGTGAGGCCGGTGATCGCGAGCCACAGCCCGAAGCGACTCTGCCGGGCGCGCACGGATGCCCCGCGAACCTCGCCGGCGAGCGAAGCGGCGAACTCGTCGCGGGGCTGAGCCCGAGTTGCGCGAAGCTCGCCCGCCAAACGTTTCTCGTCTCTCATCCCTCTCCCCTCACGTGTTCGGAAGATCCCTTATCTGAGTTACCCCGTTTGGGGGGCACATCCTTACAGACGGGACGGTTGGCGAACGTGCCGGACGCTCAGCGAACGCTTGGCTCGGCGGCAGCTCGCCTCTGCTCGCCGGACGCCTCTCCCTGGCGATCGAGGATCCGGCGCAGGCGCTCGAGAGCGCGGTGCAAGGCGACCTCGACGGCGTTCGTCTGCAGGTTCACGACCCGAGCGATCTGCGCGGCCGTCAGGTCGGCGCCGAAGCGCAGCGCGATCAGCTCCTGATCTCGCTCACCGAGCTCGGCGACGGCAGCCTCGAGCGAGAGACGGCGAACGCTCTCTTCCTCGACGCTCTCCGCTGCTTCGGTCTCCGGGACCTCGCCGTGGCTGGTCGAGCGGGCGGCCAGGACGTCGTTCGTGCACCGGTGCGCGATCCCGAGCAGCCAGGCGATCGGCTCGCCCTTCGTCCGGTCGTAGCTCTTGCGATACCGCAGGGCGCGCTCGAACACCTCGCTCGTGACGTCCTCGGCGTCGGGGCCGTGGCCGAGCCGGTACGCGGCGTAGGCGTAGATCCGGGGAATGAGCTCCTCCGGGTTCGCGAGCGGATCGCGGTTGCGAAACGGGCTCATCGCGGCCTCAGCCTCTCGTCGAGCGGATTGAGCCGCGACGCCTCCGCGTAGGCGTGCCGGCTCTCGGCCCCCTTGGTCGCGTACGCGAGCTCGTACCAGAGCGTCCAGTCGTTCGGGTCCTTCGTCACCGCCTTGCGGAAGCTGACCCGCGCGGCGGCGACGTTTCCCGACAGGTACTGCGCCTCGCCCAGCTTCCGCCACGGATCGAACGACCACGGCGCGAGGCTGGTGGCGCGGCGCGCGTCCGCCTGCGCCTCGGCGTAGTTCCCGGCGCTGAGCGCCTTCGAGCTCGCGGAGATCGCGCTGTTGCCGAGCAGGCCGAGGAGCGCGAAGCCGAACAGCGCCGCGGTCCCGGCCAGCGCCGGCCAGCGCAATCGCGCGCGGACCGGCCGCGGCTCGCCCTCGTCCGGCCGGGCCGAGGCGAGGAGCGCGATGCCCAGGAACAGGGCCGTCAGCGTGACCGTCGGCATCTCCCAGTCCCAGTCGACGCCGGCGTGCACAAGGTAGGCGGCGTAGCCCCCGAAGACGGCGCCCGCGAGCGGCGACGAGCGTGCCCTCCGGAGCGCGGCGATCGGCGCGCCGAGCATCAGGACCAGCATCAGCAGTCCCGTCGGGCCGAGCTCGCCCAGGGTCTCGAGGTAGAGGTTGTGCGCGTCGTGGACGATCGTCTTGTAGCGCCGGTGCTGGAACCACCATTCGTCGTACGTCCCCGCACCGGTGCCGAGGATCGGATGCGAGGTGATGAGCTGCGTGGCGGCATGGATCTGCTCCTGGCGACCGTTCCCGGCCAGGGTGAACAGGCGGTTGTTCAGGTTCGTCGCCGTGTCGACGTTGTCGTCGCCGACGAAGGCGTGGTACGCCTTCTTGGCCAGCGTCGGCGGGAGTCCGTAGCGGCCGAAGGTGATGATCACCGCCGAGGCGACGATGAACAGCAGCACGCCGGCGTACACCCCGCGGAGGCTGTCGGGAACCCGAACGGCCGTCTCGAGCCAGTCGAAGACGAGGATCGTCAGCGCGGCGGCGATCATCAACAGGATGACGATGACGGCGAGCCCGTGGCCGTCGTTGATCGCTGCGGCGAGCGTCGAGCCCTGGTGGGTGAGCGCGCGTGACGTCGAGGCGGTCCAGATCGCCGCGATCGGCCAGGGGGTCAGGAGGAGCGCAGT
>Ga0070741_10015845_pt1 | contig 12690 bp, 9 predicted proteins | sample Coa_R1_4_FD_66440 | JGI IMG/M metagenome (GOLD analysis project Ga0070741, IMG submission 66440) | Surface soil microbial communities from Centralia Pennsylvania, which are recovering from an underground coalmine fire - Coalmine... | ecosystem: Environmental > Terrestrial > Soil > Unclassified ...
ACGCGGGTGATGGCCGAGGTGAGGCTGGTCTTGCCGTGATCGACATGGCCGATGGTGCCGATGTTGACATGTGGCTTGGTGCGCTCGAAACGCTGCTTTCCCATGAGTGTGATACCTCTCGTTCTGGTTCGTCCTGGCCCGTACTTCACGAGGCGGGCTGCGACAGAAGATGATTAGAAGAAGGGGCAGCGAACGGCGCGCCGAAGCGATGAACAGTTTCTGCGACGCGCCGTGATTGCCCGGATCGTTTTGGTTTTATAGGCCCCTTCCCTAGCCCTTCCCTGTTCCTGGGGAGGGGATAGAGGTAGGCTTATAAGCTACGCCTTTGTCAGTTGCTTGCCCTGCACTTTGGCAAGGAGTTCCTCGGCGACATTGCGCGGAACCTCTTCGTAGTGCGACGGCTCCATGCTGAACGAGGCGCGGCCCTGCGTCATGCCGCGCAGTTCGGTCGCGTAGCCGAACATCTCCGACAGCGGAACCTGCGCGCGGATGGTCTGCGTGCCGCCCGGCCCCGGCTCCATGCCTTCGACGCGACCCCGGCGGCGGTTGATGTCGCCGATGACATCGCCCATGAAGTTCTCCGGCGTCACGACCTCGACGGCCATGATCGGCTCCTTCAGATAGGCGCGGCCTCTGCGCAAGGCTTCCTTCATTGTCTGGTTTGCCGCCACCTTGAAGGCGATTTCCGACGAGTCTACCTCATGGTACGAGCCGTCCACGACAGAGACGCGCACATCCACGACCGGATACCCGGCCACGACGCCGCTCTCCATCGCCTCTTTGACGCCCTTCTCAATCGCCGGGATGTACTCCTTAGGAATCGCGCCGCCGACGATCTTATTGACAAACTCGAAGCCCTGCCCGCTCTCCAGCGGCTCGACTTCCAGTTCGCAGTCGCCGTACTGGCCGGAGCCGCCCGTCTGCCGCTTGAACGGCACGCGGGCCACCGCCTTCTGATGGATGCTCTCGCGATAGGCCACCTGCGGCGCGCCGTAGTTCGCCTCGACGTTGTACTCGCGCTTCAGAATGTCTATCTTGATGTCCAACTGCAACTCGCCCATGCCGCTGAGGATGGTCTGCGCCGTCTCCGGGTCGGTGTGGACGCGGAAGGTCGGGTCTTCGTTCGCCAGCTTTTGCAGCGCGGTCGCCAGCTTGTCCTGGTCGGCCTTTGTCTTAGGCTCGATGGCGATAGAGATGACCGGCTCCGGGAACGTGATGCTCTCCAGCAGAATCGGATGCTTCTCGTCGCAGAGCGTGTCGCCGGTCTGCGTGTCCTTCAGGCCGACGATAGCGGCGATGTCGCCCGCAAAGACCTGCTCCACGTCCTCACGGCTGTTGGCGTGCATCCGCACGATGCGTCCCACGCGCTCCTTCCGGCCCTTGCTCGCGTTCAGCACGGTCTGCCCGGTCGAGAGCGTGCCGGAGTAGACGCGGAAGAAGGTCAGCAGGCCGTACTTGTCGGTCGCCAGCTTGAAGGCCAGCGCGCTGAACGGCTCGCTATCCGAGGGATGGCGCACCTCCTCGGCCCCGGTGTCCGGGTTCTTGCCGGGGATGGCGTCCACGTCGCTCGGCGCGGGCAGGTAGTCCACGACCGCATCGAGCAGCAGTTGGACGCCCTTGTTCTTGTAGGCGGAACCGCACAGCGCCGGGACGATGGTTCCCTCGATGGTTCCCTTGCGGAGCGCGGCCTTGATCTCCTCGACGGAGATGGGTTCGCCTTCGAGGTACTTCTCGATCAGCGCCTCATCCGCCTCGGCAACGGCCTCGACCAGCTTGGTATGATACTCGTTCGCCTTCTCGACCATGTCGGCGGGAATCGCGATGGTCTCGTACTTCTGGCCGATGTCATCGAGATAGCGGATGGCGTTCATGTTGACCAGGTCTACCACGCCGATGAAATTCGCCTCGGCCCCGATGGGCAACTGGACGGGAACGGCGTTCGCGCCCAGGCGCTCGCGCATCTTCTCGACGACGGAGTAGAAGTTCGCGCCCATGCGATCCATCTTATTGATGAAGGCGATGCGCGGGACTTTATACTTGTTGGCCTGCCGCCAGACCGTCTCGGACTGCGGCTGCACGCCGCCGACGGCGCAGAAGATCGCCACGACGCCATCGAGGACGCGCATGGAACGCTCGACCTCCACGGTAAAGTCCACGTGGCCGGGCGTGTCAATGATATTGATGCGGTGATTGTTCCAGAAACAGGTGGTCGCGGCGGAGGTGATGGTGATGCCGCGCTCCTGTTCCTGCACCATCCAGTCCATCGTGGCGGCCCCTTCATGCACTTCGCCGAGCTTATGGGTGCGGCCCGTGTAGAAGAGGATGCGTTCGGTACAGGTGGTCTTGCCCGCGTCAATGTGGGCGGCAATGCCGATATTTCTGGTTTTGTCTAAAGCGTATTCTCGTGCCATAATCTTTCTTGATTGCCTCCGGGGGAGTGAGGCCCACAGAGTGACATCGGCCCAAAGGTCAGCCTGCTGCCTCTGTGGGCGCGTGAAAAATGCCGGGCGGTCGCCGCGATGGCGACGCACCCCTTAGTGCGCGCTCACCCTCCGGCTACTGCCCTACCACCGGTAGTGGGCGAATGCCTTGTTGGCATCGGCCATGCGGTGGACTTCCTCGCGTCTTCTCACGGATGCGCCTGCATTGTTCGAGGCGTCCAATAGTTCACCGGCCAGCTTGTCGGCCATCGAGCGTCCCGAACGCTTGCGCGCGTTGGTGACCATCCAGCGCAGGGCCAGCGAGATCTTGCGATCCTGGCGCACCTCGACGGGAACCTGATAGGTCGAGCCTCCCACGCGGCGCGGGCGCACTTCGATGACCGGCATCACGTTGCGCACGGCCTGCTCGAAGACTTCGAGGGCGGGGCGCTTGGCGCGGTTCTCGACCTGCTCCATCGCGCCGTAGAAGATGCGTTCGGCGACGCCCTTCTTTCCATCCAACATCAAGCGATTGATGAACCGCTGCGCCAGAATGCTGTTGTAGATCGGGTCTGGCATGATCGGTCTTGGGCGAACGGGGCCTTTTCTCGGCATAGTCCGACAATCTCCAGAGCAGGGATCAGGGATTAGAGCGTTAGGGATCAGGAACAGCCTGTTCTTGCCTGATCCCTAGCCCCTAATCCTTAATCCCTGCCTTACTTGGGCTTCTTCGTGCCGTATTTGGAACGGCTGGATTTACGGTCGCGGGTTCCGGCGGTGTCCAGGGTTCCGCGCACGACGTGGTAGCGCACGCCGGGCAGGTCTTTGACGCGCCCGCCGCGGATCATCACGACAGAGTGTTCCTGTAAGTTGTGACCGATGCCTGGAATATACGCGGTCACTTCCATCTTGTTGGTCAGGCGCACACGCGCGATCTTGCGCAGGGCCGAGTTCGGCTTCTTGGGCGTGACCGTTTTCACGACCAGGCAGACGCCGCGCAGTTGCGGGTTGCCCCGGAGGGCAGGGGCCTTCGTCTTCTTCAGCAGACGTTTGCGGCCCTTGCGAACCAACTGGTTGATGGTGGGCATACGTTCCCGATCCTCCTGATTTCGATGCGCGCCTGCCGTTTGCGGCAGACACGCCCAAGCCTCTGCAAAAGCTTCGCCCGGCGCAGCGATACCGGGCCAGATGCAAAATATGGTCAAGGAACCTGATAATGGTTGAGAACCCAGGCTGGAGCGAACAACATCGGAGCTACGACGCAGACGCTCGAAAGGCGCTAGAGGGGTGGGACGCCGAACACGGAGGCATCAAAAAACCCCTCGACACGGCGGAGGGGCGGGCAGGGAAGAGCCTAAGAATAGAAAGGTTCCCAGAGCATCACCAGGTGAAAGGTCACTGCCTTTCGTGGCCGCCTCCTTGTACGTGTCAGCAGTGGCCGTTGCGTCCGGTTGTCCGACACAACCTGGCCTTAGCGCAAACCTTGATAGTGTACTGCATCCACGCGCAAAAGTCAACCTTTGCTCCGTATTTTTTTGTGGGGCCGCACGCTCTGGCAAAGGCAGGGGCCATCAAGGTGTTGAGCGCACAAGAAACGTGTGATTTCGGCTAAAACAGTTTGCGGAACATGGCGACCGGTGTTACCCGCAGAGCCTCCGGCGGAAATAGCATATTGCTCAGCAGTTGGGCCGCTTGCTGCCCGGCCCCCATAAATTGAGAGTCGGGGAGCTGGAATGCCTCCGAGGGCAACTCTTTGATGCCGATGAGATATACATCTGCAAGTCCTGCCGTACCGTGCTTGAAATAGTAGCCAGCTATAGGTTCTTGCATTCCATCTTCTTTAATGGTTCCTGCGACCTGTGTCCCATCTTTCATCTGAAGCAGAAATGCGGAAGGGATTGACAGCTTTTGCAGAAAATTGATTACAGGTCTTAAGCTTTGTATCTGAAGAAGATTTCTCTGGCCTTTAGGCTTGCTCTCTTCTTCTTTAAGCATCACCTCAAAGGCGAAGACCGCTAATTCGACTATGGAGCGATCAACGAAAACCAGAGTGCCTTGCGCCACTATCAGCGCGCCGTGCGGCGCATCGGTTACATTGTCCTGAATCTGTTCTCTCTCGGTCAGGAAGGATAAAACATCTGTTGTAATAACGTCATGAGGATCAATGACCCGTTTCGTGCCTGTCTGGGTTTCGCTGGTATGTTTGAGGTCGCCAGACGCTACAGCCGCGCTGATCTTCGCGCCTTTGTCCTCGCTCATACGTTCAGAGGCAGTTTCCTCAATGGCGGAGAGACGACCACTGAAAATCTGCGCATAATAGGAGGCAATACGATTCGAATCCCTATAGAGGAAATCATACAATGCGACCGGTTGTACGTCTGGCTCCACGTTGAATCCTTTCTCGCACTTCCTGGCGTTTGCGATTGAATTCAGCAAGGTCAGCGGCCATATTTTTCATCTGGTTATCAAAAAGCTGGAAAGCCTCTTTTATTAGCGACTTGGCTTCCTCTTGAACTTCCTCTGAAATTTGAATATCTTCCGGTATTATCGCCTGCTCAGTAGTTGCGTCCACGTCCCGCGCTCCTATCTCCCCAACTGGCTATGTAAGCCTCACCCAACGACCTTTCAGGCTGCTTACTCGCCTTCGCTATATCATCAACGTCCTAATGGAAGTATACCGCGACTTGAGAAAAAAGTGTATGAAGAAATTCGCGGCTTCTTTACGTCAAGATAATCGGATGCGAAACCCCTGGGAACCGGCGAGCGATTGCGGGAGTCCTGTGTACGATGCGCAAGCAGGAAACAGGCCGGGTGTAGGGAATAATGTAGGGGAAGCGTGCGGGCGGATACCGCCTCTGTCGGGTCGGTATTCGGCGTGGCGGCTTCCCGGCGGTAAGGAGACGCGAGCATGGCAAAACTAGGCGGAGCCAAAGGCTTCTGGGATATTATCAAGAGCGTATCGGTGGCGGAGATCGCCCGCGAGGCGAACCGGCCTCTCAGCGTGGCGGTCGTCGGGACGCCGGAGCGGCGAGCCGAGGCGATGCAGCGGCTGTTTGCCGCCGAAGAGCAGGCGCGGAACGCCGAGGTCGTCAAGGCGCGCGCGCTGCCGGAGCCGCCGTTCGTGCAGGGTTTTGACGCGATGAGCGAGGAGGCGCAGTTTCCGCGCCAGGCAGGCGTGTTCGATCTGGTCATTGACGTGGGCGGCGGGCGGGAAGGCGCTCCTGAAGGCACGCTGATCTATTCGGTGGTGGAACTGGGCGGCTGGGAACAGACGCTCGACCGCATTCTGGAAGACCGCCCGGAACTGGCGCTGCCCCTGGCGCGCAACTTCCCGGTGTTTCGGAAGCGGGTGGCGCAGCGTCTCATCACGCAGACGGCGACGGCCAACGCGCAGTTCGCCCTCGTCACCGGCGTGGCGGAGGCGCTGCCCATCACGGCGATCCTGCTGCCGGTCAACAGCCTCAGCGACATCGTCATCCTGACAAAGAATCAGGTCATGCTGACGCTGCGTCTGGCGGCGGCGTATGGCCTCTCGGTGGACTACAAGAGCCGGATGAAGGAGCTGGCTCCTATCCTGGCGAACGCTTTCGGGTGGCGAGCCATCGCGCGGGAACTGGTGGGCGCGGTGCCGTTCATCGGCTTTCTGCCGCGCGCCATGATCGCTTATGCGGGAACGGTCACGGTCGGCAAGGCGGCGCAGTTCTACTACGAGACGGGCGAAACGGTCACGACCTCGCAGGTGAAGCGGCTCTATCAGGAAGCTTACGAAGCCTCGCGCGAGAAGGTGCGCGCCCTGGCCGAGACGCTGCGCGGCGGCAGAGGCGGCGGGGGAGGAGGCGGCCGCAAGCGCCTGCCCGCCAAATCCGGCAACGGCGCGACGCCGCCCGAAGAAGCGCCGCCCGCGCTGGAAGCTGAAGAATTGGCCGCAAATGAGCGGGAATAAGAATCCACAGATGACACAGATTTGCACAGATTATTGTCTGAACTAGGATTGGTCGGATTAGAGGATGGACTGTGATAAAGCCAGGCCCAATCATAGCCCATCCGTTAATCCCATAAATCACAGTTCAGACGGTCTTAATCTGTGTTAATCTGTATGAGAACGGGCGGATGCGCAACGGCCTGACGGTGGTGGCCTACAATCTGAAGGACGTGAACCCCGGCGACGGGGGATTCGGCTGCGTGCCGGGCAGCCACAAGTCGAACCTGCCGTTTCCGAGCGAATGGCGCGAACTGGAGCCGCCGAACGCCCGCTATGGAGGCCGGGAGAAGCATCGCAATGTCGGCTGAATCTTCTCTTGTCGTCTAGGCAGTTGGGGAGAAGAGGGAGAGGTAACGTGATGCCTGGGGGAGAGCGAGAACGCGCCGTCGGCGCAATCGGCCCCGATTCGTCTGCGCCGCTGCCGCGCTTCGCTCTGCCGGAAGTCGTGGGGGTCGCGCTGAGCGCGCAGGATGTCGCCGACATCGTGCAGCGTTCCGTCGTCGAGATGGCGGAGGGACTGAACTGCACGCGCCTGGTGGCTCTGTCCCATGCGCCGCAGGAGGGGCTGCTGCGCGGCGTCACGACCGTCGGCTATCGTGACGAGGCGATCCGGGAACTGCGGATGCCCATTGCGCAGTTCCCGGCGGTGGAGCGCGCCATCCGCACGCGGCAGATCCTCGTCGTGCCGGACGCTGCCACGCTCCCGGAGCGGTTTGCCTCCGTCTTCTCCGGGGAGATCGTCGTCGTGCCGCTTGCTCTGGGGGAGCGCGTGCTGGCGGCGCTGGTCGGCCAGGTCGAACCGGGGGTCGTGCCGCGTTCGGCCTCCTGGCAGGCGCGGGCGCTGGAGGTCGCGGCGCGAGCGGCGCTGGTCGTTGAACTGGAGCGCGTCGCTTCCGCCTATCAGGACGAACTCCGCCTTCGCCACTCCACCCGCGAGATCGCCAACGCCATTCTGACCGGCGCGCCGCTGGAACAGATCGCCGCCATGATCACGGAGACGGTGGCGCTGCGCCTGCGGGAAGAGCGCGTCGCCCTCTATATTCGCGACGAGGCGGGGAACAATCTGCCTATCGCGCTGCGCAACGTCTCGGCGGAGTACGGGCAGATCGCGGCGCGTTTCGGGCAGCGCAGTCCCTTTGTCAGCCGTGCGCAGTCCAGCAGCCTGCCCTACCATGCCCGCAATGTGCAGGCCGACCCGCAGATCGGTGAAGAGATGCGCGCGGTGTTCCGGCGGGAGGGCATCACCTCGCTCCTCATGGCGTTGTTGCAGCATGGCGACAGTCTGCGCGGCGCGCTGGTCGTCTATCCCCAGGGCGAACGTCAGTTCACGCCCGCCGAACTCTCCGTCTTCAAGAGCTTTGCCGACCAGGCTACGCTTGCCATCTCCATCACGCAACTGCTGGAACAGCAGCGCGAGGTCGCTATGATGGAGGAGCGCACGCGCCTGGCGCGCGAGATACACGACACGGTCGCGCAGTCGTTGGCCGGGCTGGTGCTTCAGTTGCAGACGGCGCAGGAGCGGCTGAGCGCCGGGGAGAGCGCGACGGTCGCCGAGATGCTGGCTGCCGGGAGCGCGCAGGCGAAAAAGGCGCTGGAAGACACGCGCCGCGCCGTGCAGGGGCTTTCTCCGGCCTCGCTGGATCGGCTCACGCTGGCGCAGGCGATTGCGGAGGAGGTCTCCCGATTCGAGGCGCAGGAGGGTGTCGCGACGCAGTTCCTGCTGACGGGCGAGGAGCAGGAGATGAACCCGGAGCAGCGCACGGCCCTGCTGCGCATCGCGCAGGAGGCGCTGACGAACGCGCGCAAGCACGCCCAGGCGCATCGCGTGCGGGTGGGATTGCAGTACGGCGCGGAGGACGTGACGCTGCTGGACGAGGACGATGGGGTGGGGTTCGACATGGAGGAGCGGGCCGCGCCGGGGCCACAGGGGGGGTACGGGCTGTTCGGGATGAGCGAGCGCGCCCGGCTGCTCGGCGGCGAGGTGCAGGTGGACAGCCGCCCGCAGTGGGGAACGCGCGTGCAGGCGCGTCTGCCCTATCGCCCGGCTTCTCTTCTGCCGCCGCGTCTCGGCGCGCGTCCGGCGGAAAGCGTGCGCGGCGGGGAGCCTGTGCCGCCGAGCCGAACGACGTCTGCTGGAGAAGAGAGCGCGAAGCCGCTGCGGGTGCTGGTCGTGGATGACCATGTCGTGATCCGGCAGGGAATCCGGGCCATGCTGGAGGAGGCGGGGGATATAGCGGTCGTCGGGGAGGCAGGGGATGGCGCGGAGGCGGTCGCGCAGGCGAACGCGCTGCGCCCGGATGTGGCGCTGATGGACTTACAGATGCCGGGCGTGGATGGGCTGGAAGGGCTGCGCCGCCTGCGCCTCGAGCAGCCGGAACTGCCGGTGGTCATCCTGACGACGTTCCAGACGGATACGGCGGTGCGGGAGGCGCTGGGCGCGGGGGCGCGCGGCTACCTGCTGAAGGATACGGAACCGGCCAATCTGATCGCGGCGGTGCGGGCGGCGTCGCGCGGCGAGTCGCTGCTGGCCCCGGCGGTGACGGAGCGTCTTTCGGCGCTGGCGGCGGGGACGGCGGGCGCGGGCGAGGCCGCTCTCAACGAGCGCGAGAAAGAGGTTCTGGAACTGCTGGCGCAGGGCGCGCGCAACAAGGAGATCGCGGCGCGGCTGTTCATCACGCCGAAGACAGTGGAGTACCACCTGGCCCACATTTTCAACAAACTTGGCGTCTCCAATCGCACAGAGGCCGTGCGGGTGGCCCTGGCGCGCGGCCTGGTCTCCTCCGACGGGCGATCTGTGAAGTGATGGCCCTCACCCCCCGGCCCCCTCTCCCACGCTGCGGGAGAGGGGGAGAAGCCCTCACCCCCCGGCCCCCTCTCCCACGCTGCGGGAGAGGGGGAGATGTAGGGGCGCAACATGTTGCGCCCTGTTTTGGGGCGGCGTCCTCCGCTCATCGGACGGCGCGGCGCTGGTTGAACAGTTCGTAGAGCATGACGCTTGTGGCGACGCCCAGGTTGCGCGAGTCGCTGCGGCCCACCATCGGGATTTTGACCACGATATCGCAGAGCGTCTGTATCTCCTCGGATGGCCCCTTGCGTTCGCTTCCCATCAGCAGAATGACCGGTTTCGGATAGGATATGGCGTGATAATCGGTCTCGGCGGTGGGCGACGTGCCGACGAGCGTGCAGGTATTGCGCCGTTTCCAGGCCGCGAACGCCTCCGGGGGCGTCCGCACGAATCGCTGCGCGAAGAGGGCTCTCATGCTCCGGGGCGTTCTCCTCCGACTTACTGCCCGGTTCTATCTTCATCCTCACCTCCGAAAAACATGGAATCCACAGATTAGACAGATTGTCTGAACTGTGATTAGAATGATTAACGGATAGACTAGGATTAAGCCAAGCCCCATCATAGTCCATCCTCTAATCCCATAAATCACGGTTCAAACAATAATCTGTGAAAATCTGTCTAATCTGTGGATTCGCATCAGAGAAGCTGCTGCAAGCGCCCGGTGCTGTCGCCGATAGTCTCGGCGTGGACACCCATCCGGTCGAGCATCGAGAGGAACAGGTTGGTCATCGGCGTGTTGTCCGGGAAGCGATAGTGGCGGCCTGCCTGAATGGTTCCCGCGCCCTTGCCCGCCAGCAGGATCGGCAGATCGTCGTGATTGTGCGCGTTGCCGTCGCTGATGCCCGCGCCGTAGACGATCATGGAGTTGTCGAGCATGGTTCCTTCCGGCTCCTGGATGGCCTGCATCTTCTCCAGAATGTAGGCGAACTGCGTGATGTGGAAGCGGTTGATCAGGCGGATCTTCTCCTGTTTCTGCGCGTCCCCGCCGTGATGGGACATATCGTGGTGGCCCTCCGGCACGCCGATGGAGGCGTAGCTGCGGTTGCTGCCGTCGTTGGCGATCATGAAAGTCGCGATGCGCGTCAGGTCGGCCTGGAACGCCAGCACCATCATGTCGCCCAGCAGCCGGATATGCTCCCCGAAATCGCTCGGAATGCCGCTCGGCTTATCCGCCTCGGACAGCCGGGCCTCGCGGCGCAGCTTCTCCACGTTGGCAAGCCGCTCCTCGATCTCGCGAATACCGGTGAAATACTCGTCCAGTTTGGCGCGATCCCGCGCGCCCAGGCGGGATTGCAGGCGGCTGGCGTCCTCCTGCACGACATCGAGGATGCTCTGCTTGTAGCGCAGGCGGCGCTGACGACTCTCCGCCGTCTCGTTCGGGTCGCTGTTGCCGAACAGCCGCTCGAAGACCGCGCGCGGGTCTACCTCATGGGCCATCGGCATCGTCTCCGAGCGCCAGGAGATATTGGAGGAGTAGGCGCAGCTATAGCCGCTGTCACAGTTGCCCGCCTGCGCGCCGCGTTCGCAGCCGAGTTCCAGCGAGGGGAAGAGCGTCTTATGGCCCACGCGCTGCGCCGCCAACTGGTCAACGGAGATGCCGTTCTTGATGTCCGCGCCGTCCGTTTTACGCGGGTGGCAGCCGGTCAGGAAGGCGGCGGCGGAGCGGGCATGGTCGCCGGCGCCATCGCCCAGATCGAAGGCGTTGTGCTGCGCCAGGCCGGTCAGCACGGTCAGGGAACCGCGCACATTCTTGAGCGGCTCCAGGATGGAGGGCAGCGCAAACCCGGTTCCTACGGTCGCGGGCCGCCAGGCGGGCATGTGAATCCCGTTCGGCACGAAGAAGAACGCCATCCGGTTGATGCGATGCTTCGTGGCCGATTGGGCCAGCGCGTTGAGCGGCAGCATGGCTTCCAGCATCGGCAGCGCGATGGCGGTTCCGAGGCCGCGCAGAAACGTGCGGCGCGAGAGTTGTGGGTGGCTCATTCTTTCAGACCTCCATCCTCATTTGTGCAGTCGGAAAGGGTCGCTCTGCACGATGGCCGTAATCAGGGCCGAAAAGCGGTAGTCCTGCCGGGCGACACGGTTCACGATATTCTCGACCGTGCGTTTGTCGCTGAAATCCAGGCCGCGCCCCAGCGCATAGGTCAGCATCTTTTCCGACAGGCAGCGCACGAACTGCGTCTTCTGCGCCTTCAAGATCGCCTTCAACTGCGCCGGGCCGTGGAACGACTGGCCCCCCGGAAGCGTTCCCGACGCATCCACCGGCAGATTGCCATCCGTCGTCCGCCACGCTCCGATGGCGTTGTAGTTCTCCAGGCCGAAGCCGATGGGGTCCATGCGTGCATGGCACGAGGCGCACATCGGGTCTTTGCGATGCTGCTCCATGCGCTGGCGCAGCGTCCCCGTCAGGGGTTCCTTCTTGTCGTTCTTGTCGTCCGCCAGCTTCGGCACGTTCGGCGGAGGCGGCGGGGGCGGCGTGCCGAACAACTGTTCCAGCACCCACTTGCCGCGCTTGACCGGCGAGGTGCGCGTCGGGTTCGAGGTGACCGTCAGGATGCTGGCCTGCGTGAGCAGACCGCCGCGCGCGTCTCCGGTGAGAGCGACGCGCCGGAACTCATTTCCTGTTATACCCGGAATCCCGTAGAGCCGGGCAAGCGGTTCGTTCAAAAAAGTGAATCTGCCGTCAATGAAGTCGAGCAGGCTGCGGTCTTCCTGCACGATAGCCTGGAAAAACCGTTCGGTCTCCTCGCGCATGGCCGCGCGCAGATTTGCATTGAACTCCGGGAACTGCTTCGGGTCGGGGGCCACATTGCTCAGGTTCCGCAGTTGCAGCCACTGGCCCGCGAAGTTTTCTGTCAGCGCGTGGGCCTTCGGGTCTTTGAGCATCCGCCGCGCCTGCGCCGCGAGAACTTCTGGCCTGGACAGGACGCCTTTCTGCGCCAGGGCGAACAGTTCCTCGTCCGGCATACTGCTCCACAGAAAGTAGGAGAGGCGGGAGGCGAGGGCGTAGTTATCGAGCGGGCGGCTCTTACCCGGCTTACCGTTCGCATCCAGTTCGCTGCGGAACAGGAAGTTCGGGGAGACCAGCGCCGCCTCGATGCCCAACTGGATGCCGCGCTCGAAGCTCTCGCCCTCGCGCTTCGCCACCTGCGCGCAGCGTACCAGGCGCTCGACTTCGGCCTGCGTCACCGGGCGGCGATAGGCTTTGCGGGCGAACGCGGCCAGGATTTTGCGCGTGCAGGCATCGCGTTCCGCCGCGTTCTTCGGCTGGCAGAAAACGATGCGGCGGTGGGACGCGGGGAACGACTCCGGCTTGCGCGGCGCGCGGGCCAGCGCCTCCGGCGTCACAATGGCGGCCTCGGCGACCTTCTCGGCGGCGGTCAGGTACTTCTCCATCAGGAGGGGCGAGAGGGACAGCACATCGCCGATGTTGTCGAAGCCGT